>Ga0307516_10000254_pt1 | contig 68771 bp, 62 predicted proteins | sample 19_EM_MG_FD_203310 | JGI IMG/M metagenome (GOLD analysis project Ga0307516, IMG submission 203310) | Populus trichocarpa ectomycorrhiza microbial communities from riparian zone in the Pacific Northwest, United States - 19_EM | ecosystem: Host-associated > Plants > Roots > Unclassified | place... | reverse complement strand
CCACCCGCTCGATCGCCTTGGCGACGAACACCAGGTCGATGCTGGCGGAGATGGTGCGAGGATCTTCCATCATGTAGGTGATGAGCTTGCGCATCAGGCCGTCGAACTCCTGGTCGATCTCGTTGTCTTGCTTGATGACCTGCAGCGCCTGGGCGATGTCCAGCCGCGCAAACGCATCGAGCGCGCGCCGCAGCGAGGCCGTGGCCAGGCTCGCTTCGAAGGACACGTCGCCCACCGGCAGGCGCAGCATGCTGGAGACGCCCGTGTTGATCAGGCGCTGCACCGTGCGGGCGATGCGGGCGGCTTCGTCGCCCACGCGCTCCAGGTTGCCGATGGTCTTGGAGATGGCGATGAGCAGGCGCAGGTCGCGCGCGGTGGGCTGCCGCCGCGCGATGATGGTGGACAGGTCGCGGTCGATCTCGACTTCCATCTGGTTGACGCGCTGCTCGCTCTGGATCACCTGCGCCGCGGTCTCGTCGCTGAAGTTTGTCAGCGCATAGATGGCCTGTGCCACCTGGGACTCCACCAGGCCGCCCATTTCGAGCACCCGCGTGGAGATGCCGCTCAGTTCCGCATCGAATTGCGTGGATAGATGCTTGTCGCTCATTGAGGCGCGCTCCAGGTCAGCCGAAACGGCCGGTGATGTAATCCTCGGTGTCCTTCTTCTTGGGCTTCATGAACACCTCGGAAGTCGGGCCGAACTCGATCAGGTCGCCCAGATACATGTAGGCGGTGTAGTCGGAGCAGCGTGCGGCCTGCTGCATGTTGTGGGTCACGATGACCACGGTGTAGTCGCTCTTGAGCTCCGTGATCAGCTCTTCGATCTTGCCGGTGGAGATGGGATCCAGTGCCGAGCAGGGCTCGTCCAGCAGCAGCACCTCGGGCTTGATGGCAATGCCGCGCGCGATGCACAGGCGCTGCTGCTGCCCGCCCGAAAGCCCCGAGCCGCTTTGATCGAGCTTGTCTTTCACTTCGTTCCACAGCGCCGCCTTCTTGAGGGCCCACTCCACGCGTTCGTCCATCTCCACCCGGGGCAGGGTCTCGAACAGGCGCACGCCAAAGGCGATGTTGTCATAGATCGACATGGGGAACGGCGTGGGCTTCTGGAACACCATGCCCACCTTGGCACGGATCAGCGACACGTCTTGCCGGCTGGTGAGGATGTTCTCGCCGTCCAGCATGATCTCGCCCTGCGCACGCTGCTCGGGGTACAGCTCGAACATGCGGTTGAAGGTGCGCAGCAGGGTGGACTTGCCGCAGCCCGAAGGCCCGATGAAGGCCGTCACCTTCTGTTGCGGGATGTCCAGGTTGATGTTCTTCAGCGCATGGAAGTGCCCATAGAAGAAATCCAGCTTGCGCACGGAAATCTTGGCCTTTTCGCTCGCGGGCAGTTCGACTTTGACGTCCACGGGTGTCTCGCTCGGTCAGTGTTTGTTGCGGAAGAAGGTGCGGGCGATGATATTGAGCGCCAGCACGCCCAGCGTGATCAGGAACACGCCTGCCCAGGCCAGCTTCTGCCAGTTTTCATAGGGGCTCATCGCGAACTTGAAGATGGTGACCGGCAGGCTGGCCATCGGCTCGCCCAGGTTGGTGGTCCAGAACTGGTTGGACAGCGCCGTGAAAAGCAGCGGCGCCGTCTCGCCCGCAATGCGCGCCAGCGCCAGCAGCACCCCGGTGACCACACCGGCACGCGCCGACTTCAGGGTGATCAGCAGGATGACCTTCCACTTCGGCGTACCCAAGGCATAAGCGGCCTCGCGCAATGCGCCCGGAATCAGGGTCAGCATGTTCTCGGTGGTCCGGATCACCACGGGAATCACGATCAAGGTCAGCGCCAGCACGCCGGCCCAGGCCGAGAAGCCCTTGAACCGGGCCACCACCACGGAGTAGATGAACAAGCCCACCACGATGGACGGGGCTGACAAGAGGATGTCGTTGATGAACCGCGTGGTGGCACCCAGCCAGGTCTTCTGCCCATACTCGGCGAGGTAGATGCCGGCCAGGATGCCCACCGGCGTGCCGATCGAGGTGGCCAGCGTCACCATCACCACCGACCCGAAGATGGCATTCGCCAAGCCGCCCACTTCTGCCTGGGGCGGCGGCGTCATCTCGGTGAAGGTGGCCAGGGCCAGCCCGCCCACGCCCAGGCGAACGGTTTCCACCAGGATCCAGATCAGCCAGAACAGGCCGAAAGACATGGCTGCCAGCGACAGCGCCAGGGCGATCACGTTGACGCGTTTGCGGCGGCGGTGCATGGCCAGCCGCCCGGCATCGGGTTGCCGCATCATCGCGGCAGGGGCTGGAGGCGTGGTCGTGGTGGTCATGAACGTTGCCCCTCGCCCTTCTTCAACTGCGCCAGCAGCACCTTGGACAGGGCCAGCACGACGAAGGTAATGAAAAACAGGATGAGGCCCAGGTAGATGAGCGAGGCCTGGTGCAAGCCCTCGCCGGCCTCGGCAAACTCGTTGGCCAGTGCCGATGAAATGCTGTTGGCAGCCTGGAACAGCGACAAGGTGTCGAGCTGGTTCATGTTGCCGATCACGAAGGTCACCGCCATGGTTTCACCCAGCGCCCGGCCCAGGCCCAGCATCACACCGCCGATGGCGCCCGTCTTGGTATACGGCAGCACCACCTTCCAGACCACCTCCCAGGTGGTGGACCCCAGCCCGTAGGCCGACTCCTTGAGCAGGGCCGGTGTGACCTCGAACACGTCACGCATCACCGACGCGATGAACGGGATGATCATGATGGCCAGAATGATGCCGGCCGACAAAATGCCGATGCCCACCGGCGGGCCGGACACCAGCTCGCCGAAGAACGGCACGTTGCCAAAGGCTTTTTGCAGCGGCTGCTGCACGTAGGTGGCCAGGATGGGGCCGAAGACCATCAGGCCCCACATCCCATAGACGATGGACGGCACCGCGGCCAGCAACTCGATGGCCGTGCCCAGCGGCCGCTTCAGCCAGGCCGGCGACAGCTCGGTGAGGAAGAGCGCAATACCGAAGCTCACCGGCACCGCGATCAACAGCGCGATGAACGAGGTCATCAAGGTGCCATAGATGGGCACCAGGCCGCCGTAGCGGTTTTGCACCGGGTCCCACTCGCTGTGCCACAGGAAGCTCAGCCCGTATTCCTGGATGGCCGGCGCCGCACCGATGACCAGCGAGCCGATGATGCCCCCCAGCAAGGCGAGCGTAAGCCAGGCCGCGGAATGGGCCAGCACGGAAAACAAGGTGTCCGCCCACGGGGCGTTGCGCCGCCTCTGCGGTGGCACGCCGGCCGGCTCGGCACGCTCCATCATGCGATCCTTCGGAATCTGCGTCGCGGGCAGTGTAAGGGTCACGACTTCTTGCTCCGGGGCATGGGTGGGGAGGGGGTCCGCGTCGATCATGCGCAACGCCGTGAGGCGGCTGGAAAGGTTTCTACTTGAACGCCACCGGCTTGCCGGCGCCGTCCTTGATGTCGGCCCACTGCTTGCGCACCAGCGCCTTGAGCGTGTCGGGCAGCGGCACGTACTCCAGGTCGCTGGCCATCTTGTCGCCGCTACCATAGGCCCACTCGAAGAACTTCAGCGTGGCGCTGGCCTGGACGGGCTTGTCCTGGCTCTTGTGCATCATGATGAAGGTCGCGCCGGTGATGGGCCAGGATTGAGCGCCGGGCTGGTCGGTCAGCACTTGGTAAAAGCTCTTGGCCCAGTCGGCACCGGCGGCGGCGGCCTGGAAGTTGGCGTCGTCAGGCGCCACGAAGTTGCCGGCCGCGTTGCGCAGCATCACGTACGACATCTTGTTCTGCTTGGCGTACGCATATTCCACGTAGCCGATGGAATTGGGCAGGCGCTGCACGAAGGCGGAGACGCCTTCATTGCCCTTGCCCCCAGCACCCGTGGGCCAGTTCACCGCGGTGCCCTCGCCGACCTTGGCCTTCCAGTCGCTGTTGGCCTTGGACAGGTAGTTCGTGAAGATGAAGCTGGTGCCCGAGCCGTCTGCACGCCGCACCACGGCAATGGCCGCGTCAGGCAGCGCCACGCCGGGGTTGAGCGCCGTCACCGCCGGGTCGTTCCACTTGGCCACCTTGCCCAGGAAGATGTCGCCCAGCACCTGGCCCGTGAGCTTGATCTGCCCCGGCTGGATGCCCTGGATGTTGACCACCGGCACCACGCCGCCGATGACGGTGGGGAACTGCACCAGCCCGTCCTTGCTCAGCTCTTCGTCCTTCAGCGGTGCATCGGAGGCGCCGAAGTCCACCGTCTTGGCCTTGATCTGGCGGATGCCTGCGCCGGAGCCCACCGACTGGTAGTTGATCCGCGCGCCACTCGCCTTGTTGTAGGCGTCCGCCCACTTGGCGTAGACCGGAGCCGGGAACGAGGCACCCGCGCCGGTGACGTCTTGCGCGCCGGCCGAGCCTGCCGCCATCAGCATCGCCGTCGCGGCGACCGCCACCCACTTTGAACCAATTCCTGAGAGTTTCATGCGCATTTGCCTTTGCTGCTCGGTAGAACACCGACCCGGCCGGGAATGTAGACAAGTCGTGTGACATGGCCGTGACAAACAGGCGCGCACATGACAGGGCCCGGATTCTGTCATCCGGACGTCACCAGATTGTCATGAAGCGTGCCTACGCTGCGAGCCGTCGCGGCAGCGCCGCACCCCACGCTCATCGCACGAACCGCACGAGGCTCTCATGACCCCACACTTCCCTCTACGCCGGACTCTGGTTGCCCTGGGTGCAGCCCTTGCCTTTGCCACGGGTTGCGCCACCACCGCCCCCGAACCGGCCAACATCGCCGACACGGCCGCCCGCACGCCGTCATTGTCGACACTGAACCGCCTGATCAACGAAGCCGGGCTGGCCGAGACACTGCGCGGCCCCGGCCCCTACACGGTGTTCGCGCCCAGCGATGAGGCCTTCAAGGCCGTGCCTGCCAAGACGATGGATGAACTGGGCAAGAACAAGGACCTGCTGAAGTCGGTGCTGGCCTATCACGTGGTGCCGGGCAAGGTCACCAGCGCCGAAGTGAAGAACGGCAATGCCAAGACGGTCCAGGGCGCCGAGGTGGCACTCGCCAAGGCCGGCGGCTTCGTCACGGTCGAAGATGCCATGGTGGTTCAGCCTGATGTGGTGGCCACCAACGGCGTGGTGCATGTGATCGACCGGGTGCTGGTGCCGCCCAAGCGCTGAACTGACGACCCCTCGGCCGACGGGACCATCGGCCGATCCCCCACGGGGATCCGGGCCGGCTTGGGAGCGGCCCGGCGCTCGGCTCGGTGAAACTGACGACCCCTCGGCCGACGGGACCATCGGCCGATCCCCCACGGGGATCCGGGCCGGCTTGGGAGCGGCCCGGCGCTCGGCTCGGTGAATCAGCCCGCCACGGCCGCCGCCAGCCGCTCGGCGCACTGTTGGGCAAGCTTAGGGTCGCGGGCCTCCACCATCACCCGCAGCAACGGTTCAGTGCCGGACGGGCGGATCAGCACGCGCCCGGCCTCGCCCAATTCATGGCGAACCGCATCCTGCTCGCTGGCCAGCCGGGAGCTGGACCGCCAGTCCTGCCCAGGCTTCAGGCGGACGTTGATGAGGGTCTGCGGGTACAGCTCCACGCCTTCCAGCAACTGCGCCAGCGTCTGGCCGCTGCGCCGTTGCGCCTGCAGGATCTGCAGGGCGCTGATGATGCCGTCGCCGGTGGTGTGGCAGTCGAGGGCCAGCAGGTGGCCGGAGCCCTCGCCGCCCAGTTGCCAGCCGCGCGCCACCAGCTCTTCCAGGATGTAGCGGTCACCCACCTTGGCGCGTGCGAATGCCACCTTGCGCTTGCGCAGGGCCACCTCCACCGCCATGTTGGTCATCAAGGTGCCCACGGCACCCGGTACCGCACGGCCACGCGACAGGCGGTCAGCCACCATCACGTACAACAGCTCGTCGCCGTTGTAGAGGCGCCCATCGGCGTCCACCAGCTGCAGCCGGTCGGCATCGCCATCGAGCGCAATGCCGCAGTCAGCGCCCTCTTCCTTGACCGCGCGCACCAGGGCCTGCGGCGACGTCGCGCCGAAGCCCTTGTTGATGTTGAAGCCGTCAGGCTGGCAGCCGATCTTCACGACGTCGGCGCCCAGCTCATGGAACACCGCGGGTGCCACCTTGTAGGCGGCACCGTGGGCGCCGTCCACCACGATCTTCATGCCCTTGAGCGACAGGTCGCCCGGGAACGTGGACTTGCAGAACTCGATGTAGCGGCCTTCCACGTCGTCGAGCCGGCGCGTGCGGCCCACCTCGGTGGCCTGCACCCACACGGAGGGCTCCTCCAGCAAGGCTTCGACGTCGAGCTCCCACGCATCGGGCAGCTTCTCGCCTTGTGCGGAGAAACACTTGATGCCGTTGTCGTCGAAGGGGTTGTGCGACGCGCTGATCACCACGCCCAGGTTCAGCCGCAAAGCGCGCGTCAGGTAAGCCACGCCTGGCGTGGGCAGCGGGCCGGTGAGCACGACATCGGCGCCCGCCGAGTTGAGCCCGGCCTCGAGCGCCGACTCCAGCATGTAGCCCGAGACGCGCGTGTCCTTGCCGATCAGCACCGTGGGCCGGGCCTCGGTGCGCTTGAGCACCCGGCCGATGGCATTGCCCAGGCGCAAGACGAAGTCCGCAGTGATGGGCGATTGACCCACCGTGCCTCGGATGCCATCGGTCCCAAAATACCTTCTGCTCATAGGGCCTCCCAACTCACTGCTGATCGAGTGCGTGATTGTGCTTGTGCACCGCGCATGCATTGAGCCTCATGCCTCCCCCGTTCGGGGGAACTTCAGTGGATGAATCCCGCTTTGCGCCACACATTGAGCACATCGACCGTGGCCGCTACGTCGTGCACCCGCAAGACCCTGGCCCCGTGCTGCACGGCGGCCAGCGCAGCGGCCAGGCTCGCGGCCTGCCGGTGCATCACGTCACGACCCGTCACCACGCCCAGCGCCGACTTGCGCGACCAACCCACGAGCAGGGGGTGGCCCAGTTCAAGGAGCCTCGACTGCCCCAACATCAGCGCATAGTTGTGGTCCACCGATTTGCCGAAGCCGATGCCCGGATCCACGACGATCCGCTCCGCCGCCACGCCATCGCCCCGCAAAGCAGACACACGGCCCGCGAGGAACTCACGGACCTCCTCCACCACGTCGTGGTACTGCGGGGCCCATTGCATGGACTTCGGCTCGCCCTGCATGTGCATCAAGCACACGCCGCAGCGCCCGTGGCTTGCCACCAGCGCCTGCGCGCCCGGTGAACGCAGCGCGAAGATGTCGTTGACGATGTCGGCGCCCAGGTCCAGGGCCTGGCGCATCACTTCCGTCTTGTACGTGTCGATCGACACGGGCACGCCCAGCGTGACCGCAGCGCGCAGCACAGGGAGCACACGCCGCAGTTCCTCCTCCAGAGGCACGGGCTGCGCGCCGGGACGGCTCGATTCACCGCCAATGTCCAGGATGTCGGCGCCACCCCGCACGAGTTGCTCGCAGTGCGCGAGGGCCTGCGCCGCCTCGCCATGCACGCCCCCATCGGAGAAGGAGTCCGGGGTCACGTTCACGATGCCCATCACGCGCGGGCGTGTGAGATCGATGCGGAATCGTGTGGTCTGCCAGTCGTTCATGTGAAGTTCCAGATCCAAGCAAAACGGGGCCGAAGCCCCGTTTTTTCAGTTCCAGCCCGGCCGCTCAGCCGATGCCGGGTGCCAACACTCAGGCCGGGGCCGCAGCACCATCCGGATTGACCGGCGGCGTGGGGCTGCTGGGCTTGGTGGGCGGCGTATTCCAGTCCTTGGGAGGACGGGGCGCCTTGCTTGCCATGATGTCGTCCAACTGATCCGTGTCGATCGTTTCCCATTCGAGCAAGGCCCGCGCCATGGCGTGCATCTTGTCCTTGTTGTCTTCGATCAGCTGGCGGGCGACCGAATACTGGGTGTCGATGATCTTGCGGATCTCCGAATCGACCTTTTGCATCGTTTCTTCGGACATGTTGGTGGTCTTGGTGATCGAGCGGCCCAGGAACACTTCGCCCTCATTGTCGGCATACACCATGGGGCCCAGCGCCTCGGTCATGCCATAGCGCGTGACCATGTCGCGGGCCATTTGCGTGGCACGCTCGAAGTCGTTGCTGGCACCCGTGGTCATCTGGTTCATGAAGATCTCTTCAGCGATGCGCCCGCCGAACAGCATGCTGATCTTGTTCAGCATGAATTCCCGGTCGTAGCTGTAGCGGTCTTTCTCGGGCAAGGACATGGTCACGCCCAGCGCACGGCCGCGCGGGATGATGGTGACCTTGTGCACCGGGTCCATCTTGGGCAGCAGGCGGCCGATCAGCGCATGGCCCGACTCGTGGTACGCCGTGTTGCGGCGTTCCTCTTCGTCCATGACCATGCTCCTGCGCTCCGCGCCCATCATGATCTTGTCCTTGGCCTTCTCGAAGTCCTGCATCTCCACCACGCGGCCATTGCGGCGCGCGGCGAAGAGAGCCGCTTCGTTGACCAGGTTGGCCAAGTCGGCACCGGAGAACCCAGGGGTGCCGCGCGCCAGGATGTCGGCCTTGACGTCCTGGCCGATCGGCACCTTGCGCATGTGCACGTTCAGGATCTGCTCGCGGCCGCGGATGTCCGGCAGGGTCACATAGACCTGGCGGTCGAAGCGGCCCGGGCGCAGCAGCGCGGGATCCAGGATGTCCGGCCGGTTGGTGGCCGCGATCACGATCACGCCCAGGTTGGTCTCGAAACCATCCATCTCGACCAGCAGCTGGTTCAGCGTCTGCTCGCGCTCGTCGTTGCCGCCGCCCAGGCCGGCACCGCGGTGGCGGCCCACTGCATCGATTTCGTCGACGAAGATGATGCAGGGGGAGTTCTTCTTGGCCTGCTCGAACATGTCGCGCACGCGGGCGGCCCCGACGCCGACGAACATCTCGACAAAGTCAGAGCCGGAGATCGAGAAGAACGGCACCTTGGCTTCGCCCGCAATCGACTTGGCCAACAATGTCTTGCCGGTTCCGGGAGGGCCGACCATCAGCACGCCACGGGGAATGCGGCCACCCAGCTTCTGGAATTTTTGCGGGTCCTTGAGGAAGTCGACCAATTCCTTGACTTCTTCCTTGGCCTCGTCGCACCCCGCCACATCGGCGAAGGTGACGGTGTTGTTGCTCTCGTCGAGCATGCGGGCGCGGCTCTTGCCGAAGCTGAACGCACCGCCCTTGCCGCCGCCTTGCATTTGGCGCATGAAGTAGATCCACACGCCGATCAGCAGCAGCATGGGACCCCATGACACCAGCAGGCTCATCAGCAGCGACGGTTCGTCGCGCTGCTTGACGTCGAACTTGACGCCATTGCTCAGCAGGTCACCCGACAAACCACGGTCAAGATACGTGCCGATGGTGCGAATGCGCTTGCCATCGGTGGTTTCGGCCGAAATCTCGACGCTGCCCGGCCCTTCCTGGATGGTGACGTTCTTGATGCGCTTGCTGCGCACTTCCTCCAGGAAATCGGAATAACCGACCTGGCTGCCCGCGATGGAGCGGGTGTCGAAGTGCTTGAATACCGTGAAAAGCACCAGGGCAATCACCAGCCAGACGGCGACCTTCGAAAACCATTGATTGTTCACCGCGGCTCCTTCTTCCGATCAGTGCGCCTGACTGTCAGGCATGCTTGACGCACCAACGAGTGCGTCTTCGCGGTAGATTGGGCTGATTCTATGGCAGTCAAGCCCCCGCAAGGCACCCATACTGCGCGCCGCTGGCCAGCAGCCGTCGAATGAGGGGGCTGTGGGTGTGCGGTGTGCCTCAATTCGTGCCGGTTTCGCGCAAGCGCTGACCCACCAGAAAGGTTTCGGCCGACTTGTCGCGCGACGCTTTGGGCTTGAGGGGTTTCGCAATCTGGAAGGTCTTTTTGAATAACTGAATCAATTCGCTGTAGCCGCTGCCGTGAAACACTTTGCAAATCAAGGTTCCCTGCGGTTTGAGATGGGCCTGGGCAAATTCCAGCGCCAGTTCCACCAGATGCACCATGCGCGCCGCATCCGCCACCTCGACCCCCGACAAATTGGGGGCCATATCCGAAACCACCACGTCTACCGCCCGGCCTGCAAGCGCTTCCTTCAGGACGTTTGAGACGGCGTCCTCGCGGAAATCCCCCTGGATGAACGTTACGCCGGCCACCGGCTCCATGGGCAACAGGTCGAGGGCAATGATCGTCCCGTCCAACTCACCCTCCGCCGCGCCCCCCGCCCCTGCCTGCCTGGGAGCAAATTTGCGGCGGATGTATTGGCTCCAGGCCCCCGGCGCCGCGCCCAGGTCGACCACCACCTGCCCCGGGCGAAGCAACCCCAGCGTCTCGTCGATTTCCTTGAGCTTGTACGCCGCCCGTGCCCGGTAGCCTTCCTTGTGCGCCAGTTTTACATACGGGTCGTGGATGTGCTCGTTCAGCCACGCCTTGTTGACCTTTTTGCTCTTGGTCTTCACTTTCATGTTCGACTCGATAATAGAGGCATGCCTGCCATCGTCCTCACACCTGCCCGGCGCAAGGAATTGCGCGCCGAAGCCCACCATCTCGATCCGGTCGTCATGATCGGCACCGATGGCCTGACACCCGCCGTCGCCAAGGAGGCCAATGCGGCACTCAAAGCGCACGGCCTGGTCAAAATCCGTGTCCTCAGCGACCAGCGTGACGTACGGGAAACCCTGCTGGCCTCGCTCTGCGATCAGCTCGATGCCGCCCCGGTCCAGCACATCGGCAAGTTGCTCGTGCTTTGGCGCCCTGTGCCCCCCAAGGAAAAGGCCGCCGTACCCGCCGCCGGCCGCAAGCCCGGCCCCCGCGTGGTCAAGATCCGCAAGGCCCCCAAAAGCCCCACCCATCGTGCCCAGGTCAAGAAAGTCACCGTCTTCGGCAACCAGCGTGTCGCCGCAGGGGGATCAATCAAGCGCGCCCGGGTGCGGCAGACCAGCCCGAAGAAATCTTCTCCTGTCTGAGAGCGCCCCCAGGCCGACGCCTTGCGTCGTCCGCCCCCCGAGGGGGTTGAGTCAACTCGGGAGCGGCCCGTCGTTGACTCATGAGCGCCCCAAGGCCGGCCGAAGCCGGCTGTCCCCCGTGGGGAACCAGCAAAGTGGCAGAGCCACATTTGCTGGTGAGGGGTCAAGCCGGCCCACGGCCGACATACCGCCACGCCAGCACCGCAACCATCAGCCCTTTGACGGCGAAGAACGCGGTGGAAACCATGTGCAAGGCCATGAAGGACACCCCGCCCTGGCCGGCGCGGGCCTGGGCCATCAACGGCAGCACTGCAAAGTAGCCGGCAACCACGCAAAACACCGCGCCAAGGAGCAGCATCACATTGACGCTGAACACCGGGCCACCCGCCCGGTTGAGCCTGCGCTCCAGCAGCAATAGCAACACCACCATTGCCAGGCCCAGGTACGCGTCCTGCTCGAACACACGGCCCACGAAGCGGCCCGCATCGGCCCGGGCCAGGGTGGCAAACGCCGCCGGCGCCGCAAGGGCGCCCACACACATGATCTCGCCGGCCCACAACCCCGCCAGCCAGCCGGCGCATTGCCTGAGGTTCATGCGGACAGGTCAGACGTAGCGCACTTCGACGATTTCGTAGGACTTCAAGCCACCGGGCGCCTGCACCTCGGCCACATCGCCGGCTTCTTTGCCGATGAGCGCGCGGGCAATCGGCGAGCCGATGGACACCAGCCCGGCCTTGAGATCGGCTTCGTCTTCGCCCACGATCTGGTAGGTGACCGCGTCGCCGGAGCTTTCTTCTTCCAGGTCGATGGTGGCGCCGAACACCACGTGCCCGCCGGCATCCAGGCGGCTCGGGTCGATGATCTGCGCCATCGCCAGCTTGCTTTCGATTTCGCCGATGCGGCCCTCGATGAAGCCTTGCTTGTCCTTGGCCGCATCGTATTCCGCGTTCTCGGACAGGTCGCCCTGTGCTCGCGCCTCGGCGATGGCCTGGATGACCGCCGGCCGCTCAATGGTCTTCAGGCGCTGCAGTTCCTGCTTGAGTAGCTCGGCGCCGCGTCTGGTGATTGGAATGGTTGCCATGTTCGAACCAAGAAAGACAAAACGAAACCGCCGCGGGAGCCCTCAGGCAGCCCGGCGGCGGACACAATTTATTGACTAAGTTTAGTGCAGTTGAGCGTGCAGTTCCTGCAGCGAAACCACCTCGAGCCCGTCACGGTGCTTCATCGCCTCGGTGGCCGCTTCGCACCCGGCCATGGTGGTGTAGTAGGTCACCCGATGCGCCAGCGCCGCCGTGCGGATGTAGCGTGAATCGGCAATTGCGGTGCGGGTTTCGTCGACCGTGGTGAACACCAGCTGCACATCACCGGCCTTCACCAGATCCGCAATGTGCGGGCGCCCGTCCTTGACCTTGTTGACGATCTTCACCGGCACGCCGGCCTGGCTGATGGCCGCGGCAGTGCCTTTGGTGGCCGCCACGGAGTAGCCCATGCTGTGCAGGTCGCGAGCCACCTGGACGGCGCGGTCTTTGTCGCCGTTCTTGACGGTGATCACGACCATGCCGGACTCCGGCAGGCGCGACCCGGCGCCGAGCTGGCTCTTGAGCATGGCCTCACCGAAGGTGCGACCCACGCCCATGACCTCGCCGGTGGAGCGCATCTCGGGGCCCAGGATCGGGTCGACTCCCGGGAACTTGTTGAAGGGGAACACGGCCTCCTTCACGCTGAAGTACGGCGGGATCACCTCGCCCTTCACGCCCGGCTGGTCGCGCAGCTTGCGGCCGGCCATGCAGCGCGCGGCAATCTTGGCCAGCGGCTGGCCGGTGGCCTTGGAGACGAACGGCACGGTGCGCGAGGCGCGCGGGTTGACTTCGAGCACGTAGACCAGAGCGTCGTCGCCACGGCCCTGGATGGCGAACTGCACGTTCATCAGGCCCACCACCTTCAAGGCCTTGGCCATCAAGGTGGTCTGCCGGCGCAACTCGTCCTGCAAGGCCTTGGGCAGCGAATACGGCGGCAGCGAACACGCCGAGTCGCCGGAGTGCACGCCGGCCTGCTCGATGTGCTCCATGAGCCCGCCGATCATGACCTCGGTGCCGTCGCTGATGCAGTCCACATCCACCTCGATGGCGTCGTCCAGGAACCGGTCCAGCAGCACCGGCGACTTCTCCGACACCCGCACGGCCTCGCGCATGTAGCGCTCCAGGTCCTTGTCGCCATGCACGATTTCCATGGCACGCCCGCCCAGCACGTAGCTGGGCCGCACCACCAGCGGGTAGCCGATCTCGTGCGCCAGGATGAGCGCCTGGTCCTCCGCCCGCGCGATGCGGTTGGGCGGCTGGCGCAGGCCCAGCTCATGCAGCAGCTTCTGGAAGCGCTCGCGGTCTTCGGCGATGTCGATGGAGTCGGGCGTGGTGCCAATGATGGGCACGCCGTTGGCTTCCAGGTCGAGCGCCAGTTTCAGCGGCGTCTGGCCGCCGTATTGCACGATCACGCCGACCGGTTGCTCCTTGGCCACGATCTCCAGCACGTCTTCCAGCGTCACCGGCTCGAAGTACAGGCGGTCGGACGTGTCGTAGTCGGTGGACACGGTTTCCGGGTTGCAGTTGACCATGATGGTCTCGTAGCCATCCTCGCGCATGGCCAGCGCCGCGTGCACGCAGCAATAGTCGAACTCGATGCCTTGCCCGATGCGGTTGGGGCCACCGCCCAGCACCATGATCTTCTTGCGCTGGGTGGGTTCGGCCTCGCACTCCTCGTCGTACGTGGAGTACATGTACGCCGTCTGGGTGGCGAACTCCGCGGCGCAGGTGTCCACGCGCTTGTAGACCGGGCGCACGCCCAGCGCATGGCGGGTGCGGCGCATCTCGGTCTGGCTCACGCGTAGCAGCTTGGCCAGGCGCTCATCGGAAAAGCCCTTAGCCTTGAGGAAGCGCATTTCCGGCGCGGACAGGCTGGCCAGCGAGCGCCCGGTCACCTGCGTCTCGATCTTCACCAGTTCCTCGATCTGGGCCAGGAACCACGGATCGATGGCGGTTTCCTCGAACACTTCCTGCAAGCCCATGCCGATGCGGAAGGCATCTGCCACGTAGAGGATGCGCTCGGGCCCGGCATTGCCGATGGCCTCGATGATTTCCTCGCGGTCACTCTCGCGCGGAGTCAGGCCGTTGATGCCGGTTTCCAGGCCTCGCAAAGCCTTCTGGAAGCTCTCCTGGAAGGTGCGTCCGATGGCCATCACCTCGCCCACGGACTTCATCTGCGTGGTCAAGTGCGAATCGGCCTCACGGAATTTCTCGAAGGCGAAACGCGGGATCTTGGTGACCACGTAGTCGATGCTGGGCTCGAACGAGGCCGGCGTGGTGCCGCCCGTGATGTCGTTGCGCAGTTCGTCCAGCGTGTAGCCCACCGCCAGCTTGGCCGCCACCTTGGCGATGGGGAAGCCGGTGGCCTTGGACGCCAGCGCCGACGAGCGGCTCACGCGCGGGTTCATCTCGATCACGATCATGCGCCCGTTGTCGGGGTTGACCGCAAACTGCACATTGGAGCCACCCGTGTCCACGCCGATCTCGCGCAGGATCGCAATCGATGCGTTGCGCATCAACTGGTATTCCTTGTCGGTCAGCGTCTGCGCGGGCGCCACGGTGATGGAGTCGCCGGTGTGGATGCCCATGGGATCGAGGTTCTCGATCGAGCACACGATGATGCAGTTGTCCGCCTTGTCGCGGACCACTTCCATCTCGAACTCCTTCCAGCCGATCAGCGACTCCTCGATCAGCAGTTCCTTGGTGGGCGACAGATCGAGGCCCCGCTTGCAAATGGTCTCGAACTCTTCCGGGTTGTAGGCAATGCCACCGCCCGTGCCGCCCAGCGTGAAGCTGGGCCGGATCACCATGGGAAAGCCCGCGCCGCCGATCACCGCGGTGATGTGCTTTTGCACCGCCCAGGCCTCGTCCATGGAGTGGGCGACGCCGGACCGGGCCGAGGCCAGGCCGATGGACGTCATCGCGTCCTTGAACTTGAGGCGGTCCTCGGCTTTTTCGATGGCACGCTCGTTGGCGCCGATCATTTCGACGCCGTACTTGGCCAGCACGCCGTGCTTGTGCAGGTCGAGCGCGCAGTTCAGTGCGGTCTGGCCGCCCATGGTGGGCAGCACGGCGTCCGGCCGCTCCTTGGCGATGATGCGCTCCACCACCTGCCAGGTGATGGGCTCAATGTAGGTGGCATCGGCCGTGCCCGGGTCCGTCATGATGGTGGCCGGGTTGCTGTTGACCAGGATGACCCGGTAGCCCTCTTCACGCAAGGCCTTGCAGGCCTGGGCGCCGGAGTAGTCAAACTCGCAGGCCTGGCCGATGACGATGGGGCCGGCCCCGATGATGAGCACGCTCCGTATGTCGCTGCGCTTGGGCATTTAACGTTTCTCCATCAGCGACACGAACCGGTCGAACAGGTAGCCGATGTCATGCGGGCCCGGCGAGGCCTCGGGGTGGCCCTGGAAGCAGAAGGCCGGCCGGTCGGTGCGGGCCAGGCCTTGCAAGGTGCCATCGAACAGCGAGACATGCGTGGGGCGCAGGTTCGACGGCAGGGTTTTTTCATCGACGGCAAAGCCGTGGTTCTGGCTGGTGATGCTCACGCGCCCGGTGTCCAGGTCCTTGACCGGATGGTTCGCGCCATGGTGGCCGAACTTCATCTTGAAGGTCTTGGCCCCCGAGGCCAGCGCCATGATCTGGTGGCCCAGGCAGATGCCGAAGGTGGGGATGCCCTGGTCGATCAACTCGCGCGACGACGCAATGGCGTAGTCGCACGGCTCGGGGTCGCCCGGCCCGTTGGACAGGAAGATGCCATCGGGCTTGTGCCGGCGCGCTTCGGCCGCCGAGGTGGAGGCAGGCACGACGGTGACCTTGCAGCCCTTGGCGGCCAGCAGGCGCAGGATGTTGCGCTTGACGCCAAAGTCGTAGGCCAGCACGTGGAACTTCGACTCGACACGGGTGCCGTAGCCCTCACCCAGCGTCCATGGTGTCTCGGTCCATTCGTAAGGCTGGTTGACGCTCACCACCCGGGCCAGGTCTTGCCCGGCCATGCTGGGTGCGTCCTGCGCACGCCGCACGGCCGCCTCGACGTCTGCCGGCGTGACGACCTGCCCCGCGGCAAAGGTGGCGATGCAGCCGTTCTGTGCGCCCCGCGTGCGCAGCACGCGGGTGAGCCGGCGCGTGTCGATGCCCGCCAGGGCCACGGTGCCGTTGCGCTGCAGGTACTGGGACAGCGTGAGCGTCTTGCGAAAGTTGGAGGCCAGGATAGGCTGATCCTTGATGATCAGTCCGGCGGCATGGATCTTCGAGCCTTCGACATCCTCCGGGTTGATCCCGTAGTTGCCGATGTGCGGATACGTCAATGTGACGATCTGCTGGCAATAGCTCGGATCGGTGAGGATTTCCTGGTAGCCGGTGAGCGCGGTGTTGAACACCACTTCACCGACCGTCCGACCGGCAGCGCCGATCGAAAGGCCATGAAAAACCGTGCCGTCTGCAAGTGCGAGTAGAGCGGGGGGCAGGACGGGCAGCAAGAAGAGACTCCGTGGTCGCGCGCGCCCCAGCTCAATGGACCAACCTGAGTCCAGGGGACAAAGTGGAGTTTCGCTTGAGGCGCGTCGTGTTTGGGCAAAAGCGCACGATTGTAGCCGCCCGGTCCCTGGGGCTTGGTGCACCCCAGTCCCCGCCGGGCCGCCCCAAGGGGACTGACCCTCCTGGGGGGCGACGCTGCGGGCGTCTGGGGGCAGGCGCCCGCGTCAGCCCAGCGCCGCGATGCCTGCCCGGCCGATCTGGGCATCCTCGGGGGATTTGACGCCGCTCACACCGATGGCGCCCACGCAGTAGCCCTCCACCATGATCGGCAGGCCACCCTCCAGCGTGCAATCCAGCGGGGCACTCAGGAAGGCCGTGCGCCCCTGGTTGATGATGTCCTCATAGGCCTTGGATTCGCGGCGGCCCAACGCCGCGGTACGTGCCTTGCCGGGTGCAATCTGCGCCGAAATGGGGGCGGCACCATCCAGACGCTGCAACCACCACAGATGCCCGCCGTCGTCGACGATGGCAATCGTCACGGCCCATTGATTGGCCACGGCTTCGGCTTCGGCCGCCGCCGCCATTTTTTTCACATCGTCCAGCCCCAGGGTTGGCTTGTGTTTCACGGTATCCATCTCCATTTAACGGTGAATGCCGCACTTTAGTCCCACTGATCCTGGCGGCAGGGAACCGCCAGGCCCTCTCCGTGCCCAGGAACTTAGAATGTTCGCAGCGGATCCAAGGACCACGCGTCCACCACTCAGGAGGCTTTCATGAACGAGCAATCGCACCCCGTGCTGGCCGGCTACTCCGGCTCAATGACGGCTGACAGCAACCGGGTTTTGCGCAACACATACTGGCTGCTGGCCCTGTCCCTGGTGCCCACGGTCCTCGGGGCCTGGGTGGGGGTCAGCACCGGCATCATGGCGTCGATGGGCAACGGGCTTTCGCTGGCCGTGTTCCTGATCGGCGCATTCGGGCTGATCTTCGCGATCGAGAAAACCAAGGATTCCAGCGCCGGCGTCTGGGTGTTGCTGGGCTTCACGTTCTTCATGGGTTTGATGCTGTCGCGCCTTCTGGCCGCGGTGCTGGGCTTCAAGAACGGCTCCAGCCTCATCATGATGGCGTTCGGCGGCACGGCCACGGTGTTCTTTGCCATGGCATCGCTCTCCACGGTGATCAAGCGCGACTTGTCCGGCATGGGCAAGTTCCTGTTCATCGGCGCCATCCTGCTGCTGGTGGCCGGCTTGATCAACGTGTTCGTGCAATCGAGCGCGCTGATGGTGACGCTGTCCGTGCTGGCCATCGGCATCTTCTCGGCCTTCATGCTGTACGACCTCAAGCGCATCGTCGATGGCGGCGAAACCAACTACATCTCGGCCACCTTGGCGATCTACCTGGACATCTACAACGTGTTCCAGAGCCTGCTGGCGCTGCTGGGGGTGTTCGGCGGCGAGCGCGAATAAGTGTCAGCCCCTCGTCCAATGAGTACATCGGACGATCCCCCGAGGGGACTGAGTGCCGCAGCTCCAAGCCCGCCTGCGCGGGCTTGGACGGCACGAAGGCCGAGCCGCCTCTGAGCGGCCGGCATGGCCGGCTTGGGAGCGGCCCGGCGCTCGGCCCGGTTAGTCGAGGCGAATTCATCGCTTACCACAAACGGGGCCCGAGGGCCCCGTTTGTCTTGGATCAGCGCCGCACGCAATCAGTAGTCGGACCCCATGGACCCGGGCGCCATGTTCTCGAACTTGGTCTGCGATTTCAGGAAGGTCAGCCTGACCGTCCCCGTGGGCCCGTTACGCTGCTTGGCGATCAGGATCTCGGCCACGCCGGGTTCCTTGGAGTCCTTGTTGTAGTAGTCGTCCCGGTAGATGAACATGATGATGTCCGCATCCTGCTCAATGGCGCCAGACTCGCGCAAGTCGCTCATCATGGGGCGCTTGTCGGTACGCTGCTCGACGCTCCGGTTGAGCTGCGACAAGGCCACCACGGGACATTGCAGTTCCTTGGCCAGCGCCTTCAGGCCCCGCGAGATTTCACCCAGTTCGGTGGCGCGGTTTTCGCTGTTGGAGCCGCTCATCAACTGCAGGTAGTCGATCACGATCAACCCCAGCTTGCCGCACTGCCGTGCCTGGCGCCGCGCACGGGCACGCAGGTCGGCCGGCGTCAGCGCCGGGGTTTCGTCGATGAAGATGCTGACGTTGCGCAGTTGTTCCACCGCATCGGTCAAGCGCCCCCATTCGTCGTCCTTCAAGGCCCCTGTGCGCAGGTGGCTCTGGTCGATGCGGCCGATCGAGCCGATCATCCGCAGGGCCAGTTGCGAGGCGCCCATTTCCATCGAGAACACCACCACCGGCAGCTGCTCTTTCACGGCCACGTGCTCGGCGATGTTCAGCGCAAAGGCCGTCTTTCCCATCGAAGGCCGCGCCGCCAGCACGACCAGGTCGCCCCCCTGCAGGCCGGCCGTCATGCGGTCCAGGTCATAGAAGCCGGTGGGCACGCCGGTGACCTCACCGCTGCCGTTGTCGGCCAGCTCCTGCACGCGGTCGAGCAGTTGCACGACCAGGGCGTCCATGGAGTGGAAACCCTGGCGGGAGCGTGAGCCTTCTTCGCCGATCTGGAAGATCTTGCTCTCGGCCTCGTCCAGGATCTGCGCCACCGCCCGGCCTTGCGGGTTGAAGGAACTGGTGGCGATCTCGTCGCTGACGGCGATCAGCTTGCGCAGCACCGCGCGTTCACGCACGATCTCGGCGTAGCGCCGCAGATTGGCCGCGCTCGGCACGCTCTGCGCCAGTGCGTTCAGGTAGACCAGCCCGCCAACTGCCTCAGCCTTGCCCAGGCTTTGCAGTTGCTCGAACACTGTGATCACGTCGGCCGGCTTGCTGGCCGACACCAGGCCGCTGATCGCCGCGTAGATCAGCTTGTGCTCGTAGCGGTAGAAGTCGCCATCGACCAGCAGATCACCGGCCCGGTCCCAGGCCGAGTTGTCGAGCAGCAAGCCGCCCAGCACACTTTGCTCGGCCTCAAGGGAATGCGGGGGGACCCGCAACCGCGCGACATCGTCGTCGGCACGCGGGCCTGCTGGAACGCCGGACAGGAGTGCAGCCATCATCGCTTCATGGTTGTGGAAGAAAGCTGACTACAGGATGCAAAGGAGAAACCCGCCCCCTGTGGACAAACCTGTGGAAAGGAAGAGGATGGATCTGTACAAGCTGTGCCCCACAAGTAACAAGGCCAGCAAACGCTGGCCTTGTTATTGAGAGGAGGCTGAAACCCGCTCAGTCCGCCTCGCCCACCACCGTCACCGTGACGTCCACCACCACATCGTGGTGCAATGCCACGGACACCGCATGGTCGCCCAGGATCTTGAGCGGCCCGGTGGGCAGGCGCACCTGCGACTTGACCACCTCGAACCCAAGGCGCTTCAGGCCCTCGGCAATGTCGAAGTTGGTCACGGAACCGAACAAGCGGCCGTCCACCCCCGCCTTCTGGGTGACCGTCACCTTCTTGCCGGCAAGCTTTTCGCCCACGGCTTGGGCCGTGGTCAGCTTCGACGCCTGGGCCTTTTCGAGTTCGGCACGCTTGGCCTCAAACTCCTTGATGGCCGCCTCGGTGGCGCGGCGAGCCGCCCCCTTGGGCAGCAGGAAGTTGCGTGCATAGCCGTCCTTGACCCGGACAACTTCACCCAGGCCACCCAGGTTGGCCACTTTTTCGAGAAGAATCACTTGCATATCGTCGCTCCTCAGACCCGGTGCTGGTCGCTGTACGGCAGCATGGCCAGGAAGCGTGCACGCTTGATGGCGGTGGTCAGCTGGCGTTGGAAGATCGCGCGCGTGCCGGTCAGGCGGGCGGGAGTGATCTTGCCGTTTTCACCGACGAAATCACGCAGCGTGTCGATGTCCTTGTAGTCGATTTCTTCGACGCCAGCCACGGTGAAGCGGCAGAAGCGCTTGCGCTTGAACAGCAGGGACTGCTGGTTGCGCTTGGTCTTGCGATCTTTGGAAAACCTGGAACGTGGCGGGGGCATGACCGCTCCTTCTGAAAATTTGAGAGTTGAACCTGTGAACTGGAATGACTAGGCAGCTGGATCGAGTTGATTGACGTGGAAGACGATGCCGCGGCCATTGCGCTGTTTGGCGATGAACCCGACAAAAACTGCCGGGGACCCCAGCGCCAGCGCTTGCAAGTCCCGCACGATATCGCCGATTCCCACGGCGGCAATTTCCATCGACACCTGCCGGCTGGCACCCGCCTCCTCCACCTGCGAGGCATGGGCCAATCGCAAATCGAGGGCTGGCAGGCCGGCGGGGGTGTAGCGCATCGCCTTGCATTCCAGCACCTGCGCTTGCAGCACCAGGCGATTCATCGCCGGTACGGCACGGGGTGCGTCACACACAAGCACACGCGCAGCACGTCTTCACGCCGTCATCAGGTACTCGTCTCCTGCTGGGTCTTGCGCGCTTCTTCCTTCTCCACGCGCTTCATCATGGCTGACGGGCCGGTGTCGGCCTTGTCCTTCTTGACGGTCAGGTGACGCAGCACGGCATCGTTGAAACGGAAGCCCGTTTCCAGTTCGACCAGGACTTCGTTGCTGCACTCGATGTTGATGCACAGGTAGTGCGCCTTGGCGAGCTTGTTGATCATGTAGGCCATCTGCAGACGGCCCCAGTCTTCGATCCGGTGGATTTTCCCGCCGGCAGCAACGATGCTGTTCTTGTACCGTTCCAGCATGGCTGGAACTTGTTCGCTCTGGTCCGGGTGGACCAGGAGCACGATCTCATAGTGACGCATGTAGGCTCCTTGTGGATTCCGCGAATTTGATTCCGCAGGTGGAAGCCGCCCGCAGCGTCAGATGCAGGGCGGCAAGGTGAACCGGCGATTCTAGCAGCGGGGGCAGCCAGCGCCGCCCCCTTCACACTTCAGCGCCGTTGGGCCAGCCTGCGCCAGGTTTCGACCACAGTGTCCGGGTTCAGCGAAATGGAGCCGATGCCTTCGTCTGCCAGCCAATCAGCGAAATCCGGGTGGTCGCTGGGCCCTTGCCCGCAGATGCCCACGTACTTGCCATGCGCGCGGCAGGCAGCGATGGCGCGCGAGATCATGGCCTTGACGGCAGGATCACGCTCGTCGAAGTCGCGCGCCAGCAGGTCCAGCCCGGAGTCACGGTCCAGGCCCAGCGTTAGCTGGGTCAGGTCGTTGGAGCCGATCGACATGCCGTCGAAATGCTCCAGGAACTGCTCCGCGAGAATGGCGTTGCTGGGCACCTCGCACATCATGATCACGCGCAGCCCGCCATCGCCGCGCTTGAGTCCGTGGGTGGCCAGCATCTCCAGCACGCGGGCCGCCTGGGGCACGGTTCGCACGAACGGCACCATGATCTCGACGTTGGTCAGCCCCATGTCGTTGCGCGTGCGCTTGAGTGCCGCGCACTCCATCTCGAAGGCCTCGGCAAAGTCCTCGCTGATATAGCGCGAGGCGCCGCGGAACCCCAGCATGGGGTTCTCTTCCTCGGGCTCATAGCGGGAACCGCCGATGAGCTTGCGGTACTCATTGCTCTTGAAGTCGGACAGCCGCACGATCACCGGCTTGGGCCAGAAGGCCGCCGCGATGGTGGCAATGCCTTCGGTGAGCTTGTCCACGTAGAAGGCCCGCGGGCTGGCGTGGCCGCGTGCCACCGATTCCACCGCCTTCTTCAGTTCCGGGTCGACGTTCGGGTAGTCGAGGATCGCCCGGGGGTGCACGCCGATGTTGTTGTTGATGATGAACTCAAGCCGCGCCAAGCCGACGCCGCTGTTGGGCATCTGCGCAAAGTCGAACGCCAGGTGCGGATTGCCGATGTTCATCATGATCTTGATCGGCGAATACGGCATTTCGCCGCGCTGCACCTCGGTCACCTCGGTTTCCAGCAGACCGTCGTAGACGTGGCCGGTGTCGCCCTCCGAGCAGGCCACCGTGACGAGGGCGCCGTCCTTCAGGACTTCGGTCGCATCGCCGCAGCCCACCACCGCCGGGATGCCGAGTTCGCGCGCGATGATGGCGGCGTGGCAGGTGCGTCCACCGCGGTTGGTGACGATGGCGCTGGCCCGCTTCATGACCGGCTCCCAGTTGGGATCGGTCATGTCGGTCACCAGCACGTCGCCGGGTTGCACGCGGTCCATCTCGGCCACGCTATTGACCAGCCGCACCGGCCCGGCCCCCACCTTCTGCCCGATGGCGCGGCCCTCGGCCAGCACGGCTCCCTGGCCCTTGAGCTTGTAGCGCTGCTCCAGGCGGCTGCCGGCCTGGCTCTTGACCGTCTCCGGGCGCGCTTGCAGGATGTAGATCTGGCCATCGACGCCGTCCTTGCCCCATTCGATGTCCATGGCGCGGCCGTAGTGCTGCTCAATCACCAGGGCGTAACGGGCGAGCTGGCTCACTTCCTCATCGTTCAGCGAGAAGCGGTTGCGCAATTCCGGCGGCGTGTCCACCGTGCGCACCAGCTTGCCGCTGCTGCGGCGCTCTTCGGGGGAGGCAAACTCCATGCGATTGAGCTTGGAGCCCAGCGTGCGGCGAATCACGGCGGCCTTGCCGGCCCGCAAGGCAGGCTTGTGCACATAGAACTCGTCGGGGTTGACGGCGCCCTGCACCACCGTTTCGCCCAGGCCGTAGCTGGAGGTGATGAAGACCACGTCCTTGAATCCGGACTCGGTGTCGATGGTGAACATCACGCCGGCCGAGCCCAGGTCGGAGCGCACCATGCGCTGCACGCCCGCGGAGAGGGCCACGTCGTGCTGGGCGAAGCCGGCATGCACGCGGTAGGAGATGGCCCGGTCGTTGTAGAGCGAGGCGAACACCTCGCGCACCTTGCTCAACACCTGCTCGATGCCCACGACGTTGAGAAAGGTTTCCTGCTGGCCGGCGAACGAGGCATCGGGCAGGTCTTCGGCGGTGGCCGACGAGCGCACCGCGAAGGACGCCTCCGGCTGACCGGCAGCGAGCTGCGCAAAGGCTGCACGGATGCCGGCCTCCAGGGCCGGTGGGAAGGGGGTTTTTTCGATCCAGCCGCGGATCTGCGCCCCCGCTTGCGCCAGGGCACGCACGTCGTCGGTGTCGAGGTCGGCCAACCGGGCCTGGATCCGGCCGGCCAAGCCATCGTGCTGCAGGAACTGGCGGAACGCGTGGGCCGTGGTGGCGAAGCCACCCGGCACCCGCACCCCGGAGGCCGCAAGCTGGCTGATCATTTCGCCGAGGGAGGCGTTCTTGCCGCCGACCCCCTCGACATCGGTCATTCTCAGTTGTTCAAAGGGCACGACCAGGGCGGTCGCCAGATTCGTTGGGGACATGGGGAAGCTCCGTGATGTAAGAAACCTGGTGCTTCCGTCATGCGGGCGAGCGCGCTTCCAACCGCCTTTGTGGCTTTTATTTTGTGGCGAATGGGGCGATGGCTCATGCGAGGAAGCGTATCTGGTCGATTCTACGGGGGTGCGGTACTAAGATCGGCGTCCGAACGACCGCAATCCCGCACTCGCATGCCCAATCGCAGCGTCTTTTTCGTCTCCGACGGCACCGGCATCACGGCCGAAACCTTCGGCAATTCGATCCTGGCGCAGTTTGCGGCCAAGCCCCGCCACGTGCGCAAGCCGTTCGTGGACAGCGCCGAGAAGGCCGCACAGGTGGTGGCCGAGATCAACGCCACGGCGCTGCGCGAGGGCAAGCGGCCCATCGTGTTCATCACGCTGGTGAACGCGCAGACCCGCCAGATCGTCAAGAACGAAGCCAACGGATTGGTGCTGGACATGTTCCATACCTTTGTGGAACCGCTGGAGCAGGAACTGGGCCTGAAGTCCAACCACCGCGTGGGACGGTTCTCCGACGTGGCCAAGAGCCAGGAATACCACGACCGGATCGAGGCCATCAACTTCTCGCTGGCCCACGACGACGGCCAGTCGGCACGCGGCTTGGCCTCGGCCGACGTCATCCTGGTCGGCGTAAGCCGCAGCGGCAAGACGCCCACCGCGCTGTACCTGGCCATGCAGCACGGCATCAAGGCCGCGAACTACCCGCTCATCCCGGAAGACTTCGAGCGTGACGCCTTGCCGTCGATGCTGGTGGCGCACCGGCGCAAGTGTTTCGGCCTGACCATCGACCCCGACCGCCTGAGCCAGATCCGCAACGAGCGCCGGCCCGGCAGCAAGTACGCGTCGCTGGAGAACTGCCGCTACGAGGTGAACGAGGCCGAGCGCCTGATGAAGCGCGACAGCATCGCGTGGCTGTCGTCCACGCACAAGTCCATCGAAGAGATCGCCACCACCATCCTGCGCGACATCCGGCCGGACCGGCTGGTCTACTGAGCGCGCCCAGGGCCCGGCGTTTCCTTCAGAGGCGCCGGGCCCAGCCGCTGCCGCACCGACTCGTACAGGCAGATGGCGGCGGCTGCGGCCACGTTGAGCGATTCCTCGCCGCCGGGCTGGGGAATGCGCACGGCCAAGGCACAGCGCTGCAACAGCGCGGCGTCCACGCCCTGCCCTTCATGGCCAAAGACCCAGGCACAGGGCTGCGGCAACCGCAGCTCGTGCAGGTGCTGGCCGGCGTGTGAACTGGTGGCCACCAGCGGCACCTCCAGCAGGTCAAGCATGGCGGCAGAAGCCGATTCCACCAGGCGCAAGCCGAAATGCGCCCCCATGCCGGCACGCAACACCTTGGGCGACCACAGCGCGGCAGTGCCTTTGAGTGCGATCACCTGGGGCACCCCCAGCGCGGCCGCGGTGCGCAGCACGGAGCCCACGTTGCCGGCGTCCTGCAGGCCATCCAGCACGATGGTGGCCTGCCCAGGCAACGGTGCGTCGTGCGTCGCAGGTGTGAACAGAAAACCCAGCGGCGCGGGTGATTCGAGCCCGCTGATCTCGCGCATCGAGGCCTCGTCGACCACCGTCACGTTCTGCGCCTGGGAGGCGATCTCGCACACCGCCGCCTCGGCCCAGCCCGCCTCGGTAACCACCGCCTCGTCCGGCACCAACCCGCGCGCCAGCAAGGCGCGGCACAGGTGGTCGCCTTCCAGCCACACCCGGCCGAGCTTGCGGTAGGCACTTGGCTCGTGGGTCAGGCGCCGCAGTTCCTTGATCAGCGGATTGGCGCGCGAGCTGACGTGGCGGAGCTTGGCAGGCATCGTGCCGATGATCAAACCGCGCCACTGGCCTCGCGCACCGGGGCGAAGCTGCGCCGGTGGTGGGCGCAGGGGCCATGCTCACGCAGCGCCAGCAGGTGCGCGGCCGTGGGGTAGCCCTTGTGGCCGGCAAAGCCGTACTCGGGATGGTCCTCGTGCAGCTGCAGGCAGAGCTGGTCGCGGTGCACCTTGGCCAGGATCGACGCAGCCGAGATGGCCTGCACCGTGGCATCGCCCTTGATGATGGCCTCGGCTTCCATGCTCAAGGGTGGCAGGCGGTTGCCATCCACCAGCACGCGGTTCGGCTTGAGGCGCAAGCCTTCGACGGCCCGGCGCATCGCCAGCATGGTGGCCTGCAGGATGTTCAGCCGATCGATTTCCTCGACGCTGGCCTGCGCGATGCAGCAGCACAGCGCCTTGGCGCGGATCTCGTCGAACAACCGCTCGCGCTTCTGGGGGCTCAGCACCTTGGAATCGGCCAGACCCTGGATCGGCTGGCGGTCGTCGAGGATCACCGCGGCGGCCACCACCGGGCCGGCCAAGGGGCCACGGCCAGCCTCGTCCACCCCGGCCACCAGGCCATGGACGGACCAGTCGAAGTGCAGTTGCCTAGGCTCGGAGGACTTGGGCGATGGCATCGGCAGCGGCGCTCGCCGTGTCGCGGCGCAATTGGTGGTGCAGGTCGTTGAAGCGCGCTTGCACGCGCTCGGCGCGGGCCGGCGCATCCAGCCAGGCCAGCACCGCGGTGGCCAGGGCTTGCGGCGTGGCATCGCCTTGCAGCAGTTCGGGCACGACGAAGGATTCGCACAGGATGTTCGGCAGCCCCACCCAGGGCTGGTAGCGCATGCGCTTCATCATTTGCCAGCTCAGCGCGTTCATCTTGTAGGCAATCACCATGGGCCGCTTGAACAGCGCCGCTTCCAGCGTGGCGGTGCCGCTGGCGATCAGGGTCACGTCGCAGGCAGCCAGCGCCTCGTGCGAGCGGCCGTCCAGCAGCATGAGCGGCACGTTGGCGGCGTGCTCGGCCACCAGGGGTTCTAGCAGCGTGCGCAGGCCGGGCACCATGGGGAGCATAAAGCGCAGTTCCGGCCGCTGCCGGTGCAACAGCGCCGCGGCGCGCAGGAAATCGGGCGCGATGTACTGGATCTCCGAACGGCGGCTGCCGGGCAGCACGGCAACCACCGCATCCCCCTCCCCCAGGCCCAGCGCCGCCCGGCTGGCGCTGCGCGGCGGGTCCAGGGGGATGACATCCGCCAGCGGATGCCCCACATACGTGGCGGCCACGCCGTGCGGGCGCAGCAAGGCCGGCTCGAACGGGAACAGGCACAGCATGTGGTCCACGCTGCGCGCGATCTTCTGCACCCGCTTGCCACGCCAGGCCCAGATGGACGGGCACACGAAGTGGACCGTGCGGATACCGGTGGCCTTGAGCCGGGCTTCCAGGTCGAGGTTGAAGTCCGGCGCATCGATGCCGATGAAGACATCGGGCCGCTCGTCCAACAGGCGCCGGGCCAGTTGGTCGCGGATGCCGACGATTTCGCGATAGTGCCTCAGCACCTCTACATACCCGCGCACGGCCAGCTTGTCATGCGGCCACCAGGACTCAAAACCCTGGGCGCCCATGCGCGGGCCGCCAATGCCGCTGGCGGTGGCCAGGGGCCAGCGCTGCTTCAAGCCCGCCAGCAGCAGGCCCGCCAGCAGGTCGCCCGAGGCCTCGCCGGCCACGCACGCGAACCGCGGCGCCACCGACTCAGCGGACGACACCGCGTGTCGCACCCGCAAGAAAGTCCAGCATCAGCTGGACGTCAACCACCGCGTCGCCGGCATCGGTGCGCATGGCCTCGATCTCGGCGCGGGCGTCTTCCAGGGCCAGGCCCTTGCGGTACAGCGCGCGGTGCATCTGCTTGACCGCGGCAATGCGCTCGGGCGAGAACCCGCGGCGCTTCAGGCCTTCGGCATTGATGCCGTGGGCCTGGGCCGGGTTGCCGCTGGCCAGCACGAAGGGTGGCACGTCCTGGGCGAGGCCGGTGCTCAGCCCGGTCATGCTGTGCGCGCCGATATGGACGAACTGGTGCACGGCCGTGAAGCCACCCAGGATGGCCCAGTCGCCCACATGCACATGGCCGGCGCACTGGGCGTTGTTGGCGAAGATGGTCTTGTTGCCGATCTGGCAATCGTGCGCCAGGTGCACGTAGGCCATCATCCAGTTGTCGTCGCCCAGCCGCGTGATGCCACCGTCCTGGACGGTGCCCAGGTTGAAGGTGGCAAACTCGCGAATGGTGTTGCGGTCGCCGATGATCAGTTGGGTCGGCTCGCCGGCGTATTTTTTGTCTTGCGGAACGGCACCCAGCGAGCAGAACTGGAAGATCCGGTTGTCGCTGCCGATGGTGGTGTGCCCTTCGATCACGCAATGCGGCCCGACGCTGGTGCCGGCGCCGATGCGCACGTGGGCGCCAATGACACTGAAAGGGCCGATGCTGGCCGTCTCGGCCACCTCGGCCGACGGATGAACAATTGCACTCGGATGGATTTGCGCCATGTCAGCGGTCCCGGGGTTCGTTCAGCGCAGTTTGCGCATGGTGCATGTCAGCTGCGCCTCGGCCGCCACCGCGTCGCCCACGCTGGCAGTGCCTGAGAACTTGAAGACGCCGGACTTCATGCGGTCCAGCGTGACCGAGAGGATGAGCTGATCGCCCGGTTCCACCGGCCGCTTGAAGCGGGCCGCGTCGATGCCGCCGAAGTAGTAGACGACGTTGTCGTCGGGCTCCTGGCCCAGCGTCTCGAACGAGAGGATCGCGCCGGCCTGGGCCATGGCCTCCAGCATCAGCACGCCCGGCATCACCGGCCGCTGCGGGAAGTGCCCCATGAAAAACGGTTCGTTGATCGTGACGTTCTTCAGCGCCTTGATGCGCTTGCCCTTCTCCAGCTCCAGCACCCGGTCGACCAGCAGGAACGGGTAGCGGTGGGGCAGCTTCTTGAGGATCTGGTGGATGTCCATGAATAGCCGTTCAGGCGGATTTCTTTTCGAGTGCGCGCAAGCGCTCACGCAGCGCATGCAAGTGCCGCAGCGTGGCCGCGTTCTTTTCCCAGGCCGCATTGTCGTCCAGCGGAAATACGCCGCTGTAGTGGCCGGGCTGCCGGATCGACCGGGTCACCACGCTGGCCGCGGAGATGTGCACCTCGTCGGCCAACTCCAGATGGCCCAGCACCACGGCACCGCCGCCGATGGTGCAGCGCTTGCCGATCCGGGCGCTGCCGGCCACGCCCACGCAGCCGGCCATGGCGGTATGCGCGCCCACGCGCACGTTGTGGCCGATCTGGATCAGGTTGTCCAGCTTGACGCCGTCCTCGATGACGGTGTCGTCCAGCGCGCCGCGGTCCACGCAGGTGTTGGCGCCAATCTCCACGTCGTCGCCAATCCACACGCTGCCGAGTTGTTCGATCTTCTCCCAGCCCTGCGGCGAACCCGCGAAGCCGAATCCATCGGCACCGATCACCACGCCGCTGTGCAACAGGCAGCGCTGGCCCAGACGCACGCCGGGCATCAGGGTGACCCGCGGCGCCAGCACCGTGCCGGCCCCCACCTCGACCCCCGCACCCACCACGCAGTGCGCGCCGATGCGGGCGCCCGCCCCGATGCGCGCACCGGCTTCAATGACGGCCAGGGGGCCGATGTCGACGTCGGGCGCGATGGTGGCGTCGTCTGCGACCCAGGCGGAGGCATTCCGCCCGGCCGGCGGCAGCGAGCGGGTCCTGGCCACCCACCAGCGCGTCAAGCGGGCGTAGTAGCGATAGGGATCGTCCACCACGATGGCCGCGCCGCGCTGAACCGCGTCGTCGCGCAATTCAGGAGCGACGATGACGCAGCCTGCGGCACTGCCGCTCAACTGGGCCCGGTAGCGGGCCTGCGAGACGAAGCTGATGGTTTTTTCATCGGCCGCCGCGAGCGTACCGATGCGCTCGATGAGCAGATCAGGGGGTCCAATCAGCTCACCACCGAGCGCCTGCTGGATATCGACGAGACGGACCGCCGACACCCGCGTCACCTCGCCCAGTCTGCCGACGGGGGCCTCACTTGGGGGCTGGGGCGGGAGCGGTGCTCAGCGCCTTGATCACCTTGTCGGTGATGTCGACCTTGGGGCCGGCAAACACGGCGTCTTGCAGGATCAGGTCGTACTTTTCCTGCTCGGAGATCTGGCGGATCACGCGGTTGGCACGCTCCACGATGGAGGCCAGTTCTTCGTTGCGGCGCTGATTCAGGTCTTCCTGGAACTCGCGGCGCTTGCGGTTCAGGTCACGGTCCTGCTCGACCAGTTCCCGTTGGCGGCGGCCGCGCTCAGCCTCGGGCAAGGTGGGGCCTTCCTTGTCGAGCTTGTCCGCCGCACCTTTGAGCTTGGTGGCCATCTCGTTGAGTTCTTTCTCGCGCTTGCTGAACTCGGCTTCGAGCTTGGCCTGGGCGGCCTTGGCCGGCACCGAGTCGCGCGTCAAGCGGTCGCTGTTCACATAGCCGATCTTCAACTCCTGCGCCGCCGCCGACACCGACATGGCGGACAGCGACAGCGCACAAGCGGCGAACATGGAAGCCAGATTGAGTCTGTTCATCAGAATGCCGTACCGACTTGGAACTGGAAGCGTTGGATTCTATCCGTACGCTCCTTGCGAACCGGCGCGCCATAGCTCAGCTTCAGCGGACCCACCGGAGATACCCAACTCAGCCCCAACCCCACCGAGGCGCGCAGGCTGGACAACTCCACCGATTCGTTGGTTTCTTCTTCGCCCCAGACGTTGCCGGCGTCGGCATAGCCGAAGATGCGCAGCGTGCGGTCGTTGCCGGTGCCGGGGAACGGCACATACAGCTCCGCATTGAGGTTGAGGCGGCGATTGCCCCCGATGTAGGCGCCCTTGGTGTCCACCGGGCCCAGCGAGCCCTGGTCGAATGCCCGCACGGTGCCCAGGCCACCACCGAAGAAATTCTTCGTGACCGGGTAAGGCCTGCCGCTCAAGCCTTCACCGATACCCAGTTCGCCATTCAGGCCCAGAGTGATCCTCTTGGTCAGAGGAAAGTATTGCTGCAACTGGTAATTGGTGCGGGTGTAGCGCGTTTCCCCTGCAATGCCCCATTCGAGGTTGAACCGCTGGTAGCGGCCGGCATTGGGCACCAGGGCGCTATCGCGTCCGTCACGCTGCCAGCCCAGGGTGATGGGCACCGAATCCACACGATCGCCGAACTGGTTGCGATAGCGCTGGTAGCTCTCCGGCACGCCGGCGTCACCCTTGATCTGGGTGCGCTCGAACCCGAGCCCGAAGAACACCGTGTCGTACTCCGAGAACGGCACGCCGAAGCGAATGGAAGCGCCCGGCGTGACGAGTTCGTAGTCTTCGCCCTGGCTGTTGATCGGCTTGGTGGTGCGGTAGTAGACGTCCAGCGCGCGCGAAATGCCGTCGGTGGTGAAGTACGGATCGACCGAACTGAGCACCAGAGTGCGGTTGGACTTGCTGGTGTTGAGTTCGATGCCCAGGTAGTTGCCCGAGCCGAAGACGTTGTCCTGCTTGATCGACGCCGTGAGCGACAGCTTGTCGGCGCTGGAGAACCCGGCCCCGACCAGCAGGCTCCCCGTGGGCTTTTCCTTCACGCTCATGGTGAGGTCGACCTGGTCGAAGGTGTTGGGCACCTCGTGCGTCTCCACCTCGACCTCGCTGAAATAGCCCAGGCGGTCGACCCGGTCGCGCGACAGCTTGATGCGCCGGCCGTCGTACCAGGAGGATTCGAACTGGCGGAACTCGCGCCGCACGACCTCGTCGCGGGTGCGCGAATTGCCTGACACGTTGATGCGCCGCACGTAGACCCGCCGTGCCGGGTCGGAGCTGAGCACCACCACCACGCGGCCGGTGTCGCGGTCGATCTCGGGCCGGGCATCGACCCGCGCGAACGCATAGCCGAAGGTGCCGAAGCGCTCGGTGAACGCACGCGTGGTGGTGGCCACCGCGTCGGCCCGATAGGCCTCGCCGGGCTCGATGGTCACCAGGGTCTTGAACTCGTCTTCCTTGCCCAGGTACTCGCCTTCCAGGCGCACGCCCGTCACGATGTAGCGCTGGCCTTCCTTGACGTTGATCGTGATGCTGATGTTCTGCTTGTCCGGGGAGATGGCGACCTGGGTGGATTCGACGTTGAATTCCAGGTAGCCGCGGTTCAGGTAGTACGCGCGCAAGGTTTCCAGGTCGGCGTTGAGCTTGGTGCGCGAGTAGCGGTCGCTCTTGGTGTACCAGGTCATCCAGCCGCCGGTGGTGAGGTCCATCTGGCCGAGCAGGCTGCTTTCGCTGAAAGCCTGGCTGCCGGTGATGCGGATCTCCGAGATCTTGGCCACCGAGCCTTCGGTGACCGCGAACACCACGTTGACGCGGTTGCGCTCCAGCGGCGTGGTGGTGGTCACCACCTCGGCCCCGTACAGGCTGCGCGTCAGGTACTGGCGCTTGAGTTCCTGCTCGGCGCGGTCGGCCAGCGCCTTGTCGAACGGCAGGCCCTCGCCGATGCCGATGTCCTTGAGCGCCTTGGTGAGCTGCTCCTTGTCGAACTCGCGGATGCCGGTGAAATCGACGTTGGCAATGATGGCGCGCTCGTTGACGATCACCACCACCACGTTGCCGTCGATCTCGATGCGCACGTCCTTGAAGAGGCCTGTGGCGAACAGCGCGCGCAGCGCGGCAGCCCCCTTCTCGTCGTTGTAGGTGTCACCGACCCGGAATGGCAACTGGGCAAATACGGTACCGGCCTCGGTGCGCTGCAGGCCCTCGACACGGATGTCCTTGGCAACAAAAGGTTCCACGGCCAAGGCCTCACCGCCGCACAGGGCCGCAGCAAGTGCCAGGGCCAGGGCGGACCGTTGGAAGGAACGTCGGAAAAACGGGTGCGGCTGGTGCGCGGGGCTGTGCGTGCTTCGCATTCGAGGGTCGGATGAGCGGAGGCGGATTTGTAAAGGCCCGCGCAGGGCCTGATGATTCATTGCAGGCCCAACAAGCGGGCCACGTCGTTATAGAGGGCCAGTGACATCATCAGCACGATCACCACCAACCCGCCACGTTGGAACCGATCGAGCCACAAATCGGAGAGCGGCCGTCCTGTCACGCCTTCAAAAAGATGATACATGAGGTGCCCACCATCGAGCATGGGCAGCGGCAGGAGATTGATGACCCCCAGGCTCACGCTCACCACGGCAAGGAAGCCCAGGTAGTACGCCAACCCCAGCTTCACCGATTGCCCGGCGTAGTCGGCAATGGTGAGCGGGCCGCTCAGGTTCTTGACAGAGGCTTCGCCGATGAGCATGCGGCCCAGCATGCGCAGTGACAGCGTGGACATCTCCCAGGTGCGCGCCACGGCGCGCGTGACGCCTTCGATCGGGCCCATGCGGACCAGCACCGTGGGCGGTGCGGGACCGATGATGACCTCGATGCGGCCGACCGCCTGCCCGCGGTCCTGGACCAGCGCCGGCGTGACGACCAGCGACAGCGGCGCGCCCTCGCGCAGCAAGTCCCAGTGCTGCTCGCGGGTCTTGCTGTCGACCACGGCTGCGCGGATGGAGGCAATCAGCGCGGCGGCATCGTTCACGGCCTGTCCATCGACACGCAGTACGCGGTCGCCCCGACGCAGGCCGGCCCGGTCGCCTGGGCCGCCGGCCACCACGTCCACCACCGTGGGCTCGCGCCAAGGCACGCCGATGCCGATGCGCGGCAACAGCGTGGGATCCACGTCGCGGGCCTGCAGGCGCGACAGCGGCAGATCGACCCGGCGTTCATGGCCGCCGGCATCCGCAATCTGCAGCCGCATGTCCTCGCCTTCCAGCGCCGAACGCGTGAGCTGCCAGCGCAGGTCGGTCATGGAGGGCACCGCACGCCAGTCTTCACCAGGGCCGGCCATGGCCGTGACCTGGTCACCGGCGCGCAGATCGGCCTGCTCGGCCAGGCTGCCTGCATTGGGGGTGCCCAGCACGGCGCGCGGCTCGTCGGTGCCGACCCAATGCGCGGCTGAGTAAAGCAGCACGGCCAGCACCAGGTTGGCCACGGGACCGGCCAGCACGATGGCCGAGCGCCGCGCCAGTGATTTGCGATTGAAGGCGCGATGCACCTCGTGCGGCGCCACCACCGCCTCGCGCTCGTCCAGCATCTTGACGTAGCCGCCCAGGGGAATCAGGGAGACGGCAAACTCGGTCTCGCCGCGCTGCCGGCGCCAGATCACGCGCCCGAACCCGAGCGAGAACCGCAGCACCTTGACGTCGCAGGCCACCGCCACGCGGTAGTGGCCCCACTCGTGCACGATGATCAGCACGCCCAGCGTAAAGACAAAAGCCAGAAAGGTCGTCATGAACTGCCCATCCTGCGCACGATGCGCTGTGCAACCTCGCGCGCCTGCGCGTCGAGAGCGATCAAGTCATCCACCGAGGGCGACGCGCCAAGCCGCGCTGGAAGGTCTTCCAGCGCTTGCGCGTTGACCGGGTGGATCTGGTCGAAGCGAATGGCGCCCTCCAGGAAAGCCGCCACCGCCACTTCGTTGGCCGCATTGAGCACGGCAGTGGTCCCGGTCGGCGCCTCCAGCGTGTCCCAGGCCAGTTGCAGGCCGGGGAACCGGCGGGTGTCTGCGGTCTCGAAGGTGAGCGCGGCCAGCGCGGTGAAATCGAGCATGGACGCGCCCGACTCCACACGCCGTGGCCACGCCAGGCCGTAGGCGATGGGCACGCGCATGTCCGGGGTGCCCATTTGCGCCAGCACCGAATGGTCACGGCACACCACCATGGAATGCACGATGCTCTGGGGATGGATCACCACCTGCACCTGACGGGGCGACAGGCCAAACAGCCAGCGGGCCTCGATGACCTCGAGCGCCTTGTTCATCATGGTGGCGGAATCGATCGAGATCTTGCGTCCCATCACCCAGTTGGGGTGGGCCACGGCCTCGCTGGGAGTGACCGTGTGCAGCGTGGCCGGATCGCGGGTGCGGAACGGCCCGCCCGATGCGGTGAGCACCAGGTGGTGAATGCACTCCGCCCAGGCGGCCGGGTCCTGGGGCAGGCACTGGAAGACGGCCGAATGTTCGCTGTCGATGGGCAGCAAGGTGGCGCCACCGTCCTTGACGGCTTGCATAAAGAGCGCCCCGCCAACCACCAGCGCCTCCTTGTTGGCCAGCAGCAGGCGCTTGCCGGCGCGGGCGGCGGCCAGGCAGGAGCGCAGGCCCGCGGCGCCCACCACGGCGGCCATCACGGTGTCCACCTCGGGATGGGCAGCCAGCTCTTCCAGCGCTGCCATGCCGCTGAGCACGCGCGTGGGCAGGTCATATCCGGCCAGCCGGGACTGCAGCTCCCGGGCCCTTGCGGCATCCGGCAACGCGGCAAACCGTGGTCGCCATTGCTGGCACTGCTGGAACAAGGCATCAACCTGGCTGTGCGCGCTCAGCGCAAAGACCTCGAAGCGCTCGGTGTGGCGGCTGATCACGTCCAGCGTGTTGGCGCCCACCGACCCGGTGGAACCCAGGATGCAGACGCGCTGGCGACCAGGCGTTTGTGACGAGCTCATGACGTGCCCACCGTCAACGCCAGGGCCAGCGGCAACACCGGCAGCAAGGCATCGATGCGATCCAGCACGCCGCCATGACCCGGCAGCAGCGCGCTGCTGTCCTTGGCCCCGGCGCTGCGCTTGACGAGCGATTCGAACAGGTCGCCCACCACACTCATGGCGGCCAGGAACAGGACTCCCAGCACCAGCCCCGCCCAGCCCCACAGGTCGCGCATGCGGCTGTAGACGCTCGCCGAGTCCCCCAGGCCGCGTGCATCGAACGCCAGCCACGCGGCCGCGAGCAGCAACACCGCCACCATGCCGCTCCACACGCCTTCCCAACTCTTGCCCGGGCTGATGGACAGAGCCAGCTTGCGCCGGCCGAAGGCCCGCCCGCCAAAGTAGGCGGCAATATCTGCCACCCACACCAGGCACAGCACCGAGAGCAGGAAGTTCACGCCAATGGCCTTGCTCTGGGCCATCGCCACGCCGGCCAAGGCCAGGATCACCACGCCCAGCACCAGGCGCAGGCCACGCGGCCACCGGGGCCATCCCGGCACACCGCGGCGCAGCGTGAAGGCACCGACCAGCACCCAACATGGCAACACGGCCCACCACAGCCAGGGCGGCACCGGGTGCGTCAGTGCCCCGTACAAGGCCAGCGCGCCCACGCCCAGCAGCGCAGCACCCAGCGCCAGGGCCGCAGGCCCGGTGACGCCGTTCAACCGCGCCCACTCCCAACCGGCCGCAGTGAGCATGACCAGCACGATCAGCGCAAACGGCCAGACCGCATGGGCCAACAAGGCTGGCAGCAGAATGGCCAGCAGCACGACCGCCGTGATGACGCGTTGCAGAAGCATGGAGGAGGTTGCCTTGGTCGCCTTTGTTGCTTCAAGGCCGGTGCGCTAGAGGGTCGCCCGGGACGGCGCAGCCGCCTGAGCGGCAGTCCCGTTCACGGTTCCGAAGCGCCGGTCGCGCTTGGCATAGGCCGCAATCGCCGCGTCCAGTTGGGCGGCATCGAAGTCGGGCCACAGGCAGTCGGTGAAATACAGCTCTGCATAGGCAATCTGCCATAGCAGGAAGTTCGAGATGCGCAACTCACCGCCGGTGCGGATGAAGAGGTCGGGGTCCGGCGCAAAACTCAGGCCGGTGAAGCCGTGCAGGCGCTCTTCATCAAGCTCGCCGGCCGCCAGGCCAGCTTCCATGGCACGCCGGCAGGCCTGCACGATGTCCCAGCGCCCGCCGTAGTTGAAGGCCACCGAGAGGTTGATGCGCGTGTTGTGCGCCGTCTGTGCCTCAGCCTTGTCCCAGGCCGTGCGCAACTGGTTGGACACGGCCGCGCGGTCACCCACGATGCGCACCCGCACGCCTTGGGCCGCCACCTGCGCCAGGTAGCGCGTGGCCGCATGCAGGCCCAGGCTCATCAGGTGCGAGACTTCCTCTTCGGGCCGCTTCCAGTTTTCTGACGAGAACGCAAAGACCGTCAGGTACTCGACACCGCGCTCGGCGCAGGTGTCGATCAGGCGCATCAACGCGTCCACGCCGTACTTGTGGCCCACCAGCCGAGGCAGGAAACGCTTCCTGGCCCAGCGGCCATTGCCGTCCATCACGATCGCGATGTGGCGGGGGATGTGCAGCTTGGGGTCGGCCACGTTCAGCGCAGAAGATGCAGGCTAGATACAGGCAGGCTCAACACGGCGATCTCAGACCGCCATGATCTCGGCTTCCTTGCCGTGGATCATCCGGTCGATCTCCGCGATGGTGCGGTCGGTGAGCTTCTGCACTTCGTCGAGCGAGCGGCGCTCCTCGTCCTCGGTGATCTGCTTGTCCTTGAGCAGCTTCTTGGCCTGCTCGTTGGCATCGCGGCGCAGGTTGCGCACGGCCACCTTGGCGTCTTCGCCAGCGTTCCGCACGACCTTGGTCAGCTCCTTGCGGCGCTCTTCGGTCAAGGCCGGCATGGGCACCCGCAGCAGGTCGCCCATGGCCGAGGGATTGAGGCCCAGGTCCGATTCACGGATGGCCTTTTCGATCTTGGCGGACATGCCCTTTTCCCAGGCCTGCACGCTGATCGTGCGCGCATCGAGCAGGCTCACGTTGGCCACCTGGCTGATGGGCACGTGCGAGCCGTAGTACTCCACGTGCACCTGGTCCAGCAAGCCGGTGTGCGCCCGCCCGGTGCGGATCTTGGTGAGTTCGTGCTTGAACGACTCGATGGACTTGGCCATCTTCGCCTCAACGTTCTTCCTGACATCGGCAATGCTCATGGTGCAACCTCTTCCTCAAACCTCAGACGTGAACCAGCGTGCCCTCGTCCTCACCCATCACCACGCGCTTGAGCGCCCCGGGCTTCACGATGCTGAACACCTTGATGGGCAGCTTCTGATCGCGGCACAAGGCAAACGCGGTGGCATCCAGCACCTGCAGGTTCCTGGTGATCGCCTCGTCGAAACTCACCTGCGTATACCGCGTGGCCTTGGGATCCTTGTTCGGATCGGCGGTATAGACCCCATCGACCTTGGTCGCCTTGAGCACGATCTCGGCACCGATCTCCGCGCCGCGCAAGGCGGCCGCGGTGTCGGTGGTGAAGAACGGGTTGCCCGTGCCGGCGGCAAAGACCACGACCTTGCCCTCTTCGAGGTACTGCAAGGCCTTGGGCCGCACGTAGGGCTCGACCACCTGCTCAATGTTGATGGCCGACATGACCCGGGCGGTCATGCCTTCCTGGCGCATGGTGTCGGCCAGCGCCAGGGCGTTCATCACCGTGGCGAGCATGCCCATGTAGTCGGCCGTGGCACGGTCCATGCCCACGGAACCACCGGCAATGCCGCGGAAGATGTTGCCGCCGCCGATGACCACCGCCACCTCGCAGCCCATCTGCGTGATCTCGCGGATCTCGTGGACCATGCGCACGATGGTCGAGCGGTTGATGCCATAGGCATCTTCGCCCATCAGGGCCTCGCCGGAGAGTTTCAGCAGGATGCGCTTGTAGGCGGGCATGCAAAGACCTGGGTCTGGCTGTGAAGACGCAATGTGAAACGAAACGAAGCTGGCGGGAAGTTGGTGGACACCCGCCGGACGAGGCGGAGTTTAGGCCATGCGGGTCATCGTCCCGGGCCCCCGCACTCCGCCACCCTCTACTTGTGGGACCCAAGGAGAGCGCAAGGCCTCCCGAAGGCACCCTGGCTCCCTTGGGGGCCCTTCACTGCCCCTTGGCAGCGGCGACCTGGGCAGCCACCTCGGCGGCGAAATCCTCTTGCTTCTTCTCGATGCCCTCGCCCACCACATACAGTGTGAAGGCCTTGACCGTGGTGCCGGCCGCCTTGAGCATCTGCTCCACCGTCTGCTTGTCGTTCTTGACGAACGGCTGGTTGAACAGCGACACCTCCTTGAGGTACTTTTGCACCGAGCCCTCGACCATCTTGGCCACGATATCGGCCGGCTTGCCCGATTCGGCTGCCTTCTGCTGGGCGATGCTGCGTTCCTTGTCCACCAGCTCGGCCGGCACCTCGGCAGATGACAGTGACACCGGCTTCATGGCGGCCACGTGCATGGCCACGTCCTTGGCGGCTGCGTCGCTGCCGTCGAACTCGACCAGCACGCCGATGCGGGTGCCGTGCAGGTAGCTGGCCAGCTTGCCGCCACCGCTGTAGCGCTTGAAGCGGCGGATCGACAGGTTCTCGCCGATCTTGCCGATCAGGCCGCGGCGCACGTCTTCCACCGTGGGGCCGAAGCCGTCTTGCGACAGGGGCAGCGCCGACAGCGCGGCCGGGTCGGCCGGGTTGCTCTGCACCACCAGGTCGGCACACGACTTTACGAAGGCCAGGAACGCATCGTTCTTGGACACGAAGTCGGTTTCGCAGTTGATCTCGATCAAGGCGCCGTTGCTGCCGTTGACGGAGGCCGCCACCACGCCTTCGGCGGTGATGCGCGTAGCGGCCTTGCCGGCCTTGTTGCCCAGCTTGACGCGCAGGATTTCCTCGGCCTTGGACAGGTCGCCCTCAGCCTCGGTGAGTGCCTTCTTGCACTCCATCATCGGCGCATCGGTCTTGGCACGGAGTTCGGCCACGAGGCCGGCGGTGATTGCGGGCATTTCAGTTCTCCTTGGGAATCGGCGAGGGGGGCGGGAACCCCCTCGCCACAGTCTCGGAAAAAGGGGGCCGCAACAGCCCCCTTTTCATTGGCACCCCGGTGCGAGGGGGCTCACTTGGCCTCTCAGGCCGGGTCGTTGACCTCGACGAACTCGTCGCCGGAAACCTGCTGGACCACCTCGGTCACCGAGTTGGCCTTGCCTTCGAGTACGGCGTCGGCGATGGTGCGCGCATACAGCGCCACGGCCTTGGCCGAATCGTCGTTGCCGGGGATGACGTAGTCGATGCCCACGGGCGAGTGGTTGGTGTCCACCACGCCGATGATGGGAATGCCCAGCTTCTTGGCCTCAGCCACACCGATCTTGTGGTAACCCACGTCGATGATGAACAGCGCATCGGGCAATGCGTTCATGTCCTGGATGCCGCCGATTTCCTTCTCGAGCTTGGTCAGCTCGCGCTGGAACAGCAGGCCTTCCTTCTTGCTCATCTGCTCCAGCCCGGTCTCGACCTGGGCCTGCATGTCCTTGAGCTTCTTCAGCGACCCCTTGACGGTCTTGAAGTTGGTCAGCATGCCGCCGAGCCAGCGCTGGTCGACATAAGGCATGCCGGCACGCTTGGCTTCCTGGGCAATCACTTCGCGCGCCTGGCGCTTGGTGCCCACCATCAGGATGGTGCCCTTGCGCGCAGCAAGCTGGCGCACGAACTTTGAAGCTTCCTCGAAAAGCGGAACCGTCTTCTCGAGGTTGATGATGTGGATCTTGTTGCGATGGCCGAAGATGAACGGGGCCATCTTGGGATTCCAGAAGCGGGTCTGGTGTCCGAAATGGACGCCGGCTTCCAGCATTTCACGCATGGTGAAGGACATGTAGCACTCCAAAGGTTGGGTCTAGAATCCGGCGCGGATCGCAAGCAGTCCGCCATCACTGGTCGGCTCTATCGCTTGCAACACCTTGGGAATATCACCTTGCGGTGGCCGGGTTCGCGTTTAAATCGTTCGGCTTGCCGGCCTCTGCTCTTGTCAATCAATGCGACTTGACACTGTGCGCGACGCGCTGAACGAAGCCGGGGAGTATAGCAGCCGTGGAGTTTGACGATTTCTGCAGCGCCCGTGACAAGGTGCAGCAACAGCGGCGCAGCGCCCTGTCCTTCCTCGAAGAATCGGTGGCCGCGGCGCAGGGTGAATCGGCCGCCCACGCGTTCCTTCATCTTGACCTTGAAACCGCCCGCCGTGCCACCGAGGCTGCGGATGCGGCCGTGGCAGCAGGACGCGACGCAGGCGCCCTGGCCGGGTTGGCGGTGAGCATCAAGGACCTGTTCGACATCCAGGGCCAGGTCACGACCGCGGGATCCAAGGCCCTCGTCGGCAATGCCCCGGCCAGGGCCGATGCCCCCGTGGTGGCCCGGCTGCGAACCGCCGGCGCGGCCTTGATCGGCCGCACCCAGATGACCGAGTTCGCCTATTCCGGCGTGGGGATCAATCCGCACCATGGCACGCCGGCGAACGTGCCCATGGCCCGGCTGGGCGCGGCCGGCCGCATCCCCGGCGGTTCGAGTTCTGGCGCCGCCGTGTCGGTCGCCTGCGGCGCGGCCTTTGCGGCGCTGGGTTCAGACACCGGCGGCTCGATCCGCATCCCGGCGGCCCTGCAAGGCCTGGTGGGTTTCAAGAACACGCAGCGGCTGACGCCCACGGCGGGCAGCGTGCCGCTGGCACCGTCGCTGGACACGGCGTGTGCCATCACGCGTTCGGTGCGCGATGCGGTGCTGCTGCACGAGGTGCTGGCCGCGCGCCGTGTCCGGCTGCTGCAGCGCCCGTTGCCCGACTGGCGCCTGGCCGTGGTCACGCGCACGTTGACGGACGACCTGGAGCCGCATGTCGCACAAAGCTTCGAGCGTGCCCTGCATGCGGTGGCCGCCGCGGGCGCCCGCGTGACCGAGATCGCGCTGCCCGAGTTGCGCGACGTGGCCGCCTTGCTGGCCAAGGGCGGCATCGCTGCCGCCGAGAGCTGGGCTTGGCACCAGCCGCTGCTGGCACGCCATGCGGCCGAGTACGACCCGCGGGTCCTGGCACGCATCCACCGCGGGGCCGAGATCGACTCGGCCGAGTACCGCGACATGCAGGCCGCCCGCAGCCGCTGGATCGAGGCAATGGGCCAGGCCCTCGCCCCCTTCGATGCGGTGCTGTCGCCCACGGTGCCCTTGACCGCACCGCCCATCGCCGACCTGGAGCGTGACGAGGCGGCGTTCTTCCGCGTCAATGCCCTGCTGCTGCGCAACCCCTCGGTGGTGAACCTGCTCGACGGCTGCGCCCTCAGCCTGCCCTGCCACCGCCCCGGTGAGGCGCCGGTGGGATTGATGCTGTGGGCACTGGGCGGCCGCGACGATGCCTTGCTGGATCTGGCCGGAGCGGTCGAATCGCTGCTTCGCCACGGCCGGGCCTGATGATTTCCATTCCTCGAAGGACCCGGCCATGCGCATCGCGGTCCTAGGCGCCGGCATCATCGGCGTGACCACGGCGTACGAGCTCGCGGCCGATGGCCACGAGGTCACCGTGTTCGATCGCTGCAGTTCGGTCGCGGCCGAGTCCAGCTTTGCCAATGCCGGGTTCGTGGCGCCCGCGTACGCGGCACCGTGGGCGGCGCCGGGCATGCGATCCCGGGTGCTGCGCCAGTTGTTCACGCCTGATGCTCCGTGGCGCTGGGCCCCCTCGCTGGCCCCGGCGCAATGGTGCTGGATCCTGCGCTGGTGGAGCGCCTGCCGGCCCGATGTGTATGCGCGCAACCGGCGGGCGCTGTTCGAACTGGCCCGGCTCAGCCAGCAGCGCCTGCGCGAACTGCGCCAGCAGTTGGCACTGCAATACGAGCGCAGCGAAGGTGTGCTGGTGCTGCTGCGCACCGAGCGGGACCTGGCCGTCGTGCGCCGCAACCTGGAGGTGCTGCGCGACCTGGGCTTGCAGGCGCGCGAAATTTCGGCCGAGCACTGCAGGGCGCTGGAACCGGACCTCAACCCCAGCGAGCCGCTGGCCGCGGCATTGCAGTTGCCCAATGACGAGACGGGCAACTGCCGGCAGGTGGCGCACTTGTTGCGCGACGCTGCCGAAACGCGCCACAACGCCCGCTTTCGCTTTGGGGCACAGGTCAGCCACATCGACACCCGCGCGCAACGGCCGGTGCTGCGGGTGCATCAGGTCGCCGCGCCCGCCGAGTTCGCCACCACGCCGTCGCTGGCCAGGACTCGCGGGCCCCAAACGCCGCGCAGCGTGCCCTCCCCCGCTGACGGCACAGCCGCCGTGAGCCACGAAGACTTCGACGCCCTGGTGGTCTGCGCCGGGGTGGATTCACCCGCGCTGCTGCGCGACCTGGGCCTGCGGATACCGATCCTGCCGGTGCACGGCTACTCGGCCACGTTTGCGCTGCGCATCAAGGAACTCGGGCCCCGCTCCGCCATGATGGACGAACACCACAAGGTCGCCATCACACGCCTGGGGCCGCGGGTGCGAGTGGCCGGCGGCGCCGAGCTTGGCGGCGACCCGCGCAAGATGCACCAGGGTGCCCTGGAGACCTTGTACAAGGTCTTGCAGGACTGGTTCCCTGGTGCGGCCCAACTGGCCGGGCCGCAGCTGTGGAAAGGCGCTCGGCCCATGCTGCCCGACGGCCCTCCGCTGATCGGCGCCAGCGGTATTCCCAACATCTGGCTCAACATCGGCCACGGCGGCAGCGGCTGGGCCCTGGCCTGCGGCAGCGCGCGCCTGGTGGCCGATCAGATCGGGCAACGGCCCCACGCGTTGGACCTGGGGCCCTTCAGCATCAAGCGATACGCTTCATGAACGATCGCGCCGGCTCATCCATCCAACGCGTGCTGCCCGCAGGCGCCACGGGCGCTGCGCGCTGGCCGCTGCACGGTGCGGCGGCGTCGCGGGCGCTGGAGCACGATGCGGCGGGGCTGCTGGCGCCCCACACGCTGATGCAGCGCGCAGGCCTGGCGGTGTGCCGGCTGGCTCGTGCCCTGGCGCCGCATGCACCGCGCTTCCATGTCGTGGCCGGACCCGGCAACAACGGCGGCGACGGGTTCGAAGCCGCCCTGGGGCTGCGTCGTGCCGGCCATGAAGTCTTCGTCCACGCGGTGGCCGACCTGGGCCGCCTGCCCGCCGATGCCGCCGCGTCATTGGCACGCGCCCGCGAGGCCGGCGTGCCGATCTCCACCGACGACGTGCAGGCCTCGCCGGGGCCGCAAGACTTCATCATCGATGCACTGCTTGGGCTGGGGGTGTCCCGGCCGCCGGAGGGCCGCATCGCGCAAGCCATCGCGGTGATCAACGACAGTCCGGCCCGGCGACTGGCCGTGGACCTGCCCAGTGGCCTGCCCTCGGACACCGGCCATCCCGCCTCGTCATCGTGCGTGCGGGCCCACCACACCCTCAGCCTGCTGAGCTTGAAGCCGGGGCTGTTCACCGCCCAGGGCCGCGACCAGGCCGGCGACATCTGGTTCTGCGACCTGGGGGTGGACGCGCAAGCCGTCCAGGCCGATGCCTGGCTGGCAGGCCAGGCGGACGCCGTGTTGCCGCCGCGCCGGCATGCCCAGCACAAGGGCAGCTTCGGCAATGTGGTGGTGATCGGCGGTGCGCCCGGCATGACCGGTGCGGCGCTGCTGGCCGCACGTTCGGCCCTGCGGCGTGGTGCCGGGCGGGTGTTCGTGCAGTTGCTCGATGTCACCGGCCTGGCGGTGGATACCACCGCGCCGGAGCTGATGCTCCGGCGCGGGATCGACTGGCATGATGGCAGCACCGACGACTGGACCGCCGTGTGCGGCTGCGGCGGCGGCGAGGCCGTGCGCGCAGCGCTGCCCGCCGTGCTGTCGCGGGCGGCCCGCCTGGTGCTGGATGCGGATGCCTTGAACGCGGTGGCCACCGATCCTGCGCTGCAAGCCCTGCTGGTACAACGCAGTGCCCGCCAGCGCGCCACGGTGCTCACGCCTCATCCGCTGGAAGCCGCCCGCCTGCTGGGCTGCCGGGTCGGGGACGTACAAGCCGACCGGCTGGCCCAGGCGCGCGAACTGGCGCGCCGCTTCGGCGCGGTGGTGGTGCTCAAGGGCTCGGGATCGGTCATCGCCACGCCGGATGGGCCGGCGACGATCAACCCCACCGGCAATGCGCTGCTGGCCACGGCCGGCACGGGCGACGTGCTGGCAGGCTGGATCGGCGCGCTGTGGGCCCAAGGCGCCACGGCGGAGCAGGCCGCCATTGCGGCGACGTTCCAGCACGGCGCGGCCGCCGAGGCCTGGGCGCAATCCGGTCAGGCCGCTCTGCCGCATGTGGCAGGCTCGCTGTAAGGCAAGCTGCCGACACACCCCCTGCTGACCGCCGGGCCGCCGGACCGCCGGGCCACCCCAAAAGCGGCTCAACGCCCCCGCTTGCCCCGCCGCTGCGCGCGCACCGCCTGCGCGCGGTTCGCTGCACTGATCTTGTCGGGCTGCAAAGCCGAGGCATGGCCATGCTTCAGCTTGGGCGGCACAGCCGCCTTCTTGGCCGCGCGCTTGAGCACACGGTCGGCCTCCTTCACGGCTTTCAACTCGTCCACCGCGGTGGTGCCGCTGCGTGACGCCCGGCCGGTGGCTGCCGCACCCGGCTCGCGCACCAGCCGGAAGTCGATCTTGCGGCCGTCCAGGTCGACCCGGCTCACCTGCACACGCAGGCGCACGCCCACGGCATAGCGCACGCCGGTGCGCTCGCCGCGCAGTTCCTGCCGGGCCTCGTCAAATTTGAAGTATTCGCCACCCAGCTCGGTGATGTGCACCAGGCCATCGACATACAGCTCGTCGAGTTGCACGAACAAGCCGAACCCGGTGACGGCGCTCACGGTGCCGGCGTATTCCTCGCCCAGGCGCTCGCGCATGAACTTGCATTTCAGCCACGCCTCCACGTCGCGCGAGGCCTCGTCGGCGCGGCGCTCGTTGGCGCTGCATTGCACGCCCGCGGCCTCCCACACCTGCGCCTCAGCCCGCGATGCCGAGGTCTTGGGCCGTGCGCTCTTGCGCTCGGCCACCTCCGGTTCCTCGGCGTGCAGGTGGTAGCGCCGGCCATGCAGCAAGGCCTTGATCACGCGGTGCACCAGCAGGTCGGGATAGCGCCGGATCGGGCTGGTGAAATGCGTGTAGGCCTCGTAGGCCAGGCCGAAGTGGCCGCTGTTCACGGGCGTGTAGATCGCCTGCTGCATGGAGCGCAGCAGCATGGAGTGGATCTGCGTGGCGTCGGGCCGCTCCTTGGTAGCCTGGGCCAGCTGCTGGAACTCGCGCGGCGTGGGCTCGTCGCTGACGCTGAGCCCCAGGCCGAGGATGCGCAGGTAGTTCTGCAGCGTGAGCCGCTTCTCCGGCGTGGGGCCCTCGTGCACGCGGAACAGCGCCGGATGCTTGAGCTGGGCGATGAAGTCGGCCGCGCACACGTTGGCCGCCAGCATGGCTTCTTCGATGAGCCGGTGCGCATCGTTGCGCGTGCGCGGCACGATGCGCTCGATGCGGCCGTTGTCGTCGCAGACGATCTGCGTCTCGGTGGTCTCGAAGTCGATCGCCCCGCGCACCTCGCGCGCCTTCAGCAAGGCCCGGAAGACCTCGTGCAGGTTCAACAGGTGCGGCACCAGCGTGGCATGGCGCTGCGCCTCCGGCCCGCGCGTGTTGGCCAGCACCGCGGCCACCTCGGTGTAGGTCAACCGGGCCTGGGAGCAGATCACCGCGGGATAAAACTGATACGCATGAATCTCGCCCGCCGCCGTGACCAGCAGGTCGCACACCAGCGCCAGGCGGTCTTCATTCGGGTTGAGTGAACACAAGCCGTTGGACAGCTTCTCCGGCAGCATGGGAATGACGCGGCGCGGGAAGTACACCGAGGTGGCCCGCTCGTACGCGTCGTGGTCCAGGGCTTCATCCGGCTTGACGTAATGGCTGACGTCGGCAATGGCCACCACCAGGCGCCAGCCGGTGGCGGTCTTGCTGCGGCCGATGCGGGCCGGCTCGCAGTACACCGCGTCGTCGAAGTCGCGCGCGTCCTCGCCATCGATGGTGACGAGGGGCACGTCAGTGAGGTCGATGCGGTGCTTGCGGTCGGCCGGGCGGATCTGGTCCGGCAGCTTGGCGGTTTGCGCCATGGTTTCGGCCGAGAAGCGGTGCGGCACCTCGTACTTGCGCACCGCGATCTCGATCTCCATGCCGGGATCGTCGATGTCGCCCAGCACCTCGGTGATGCGGCCCACCGGCTGGGAATACAGCGACGGCGGCTCGGTCAGTTCCACCGCCACCACCTGCCCCGCCTCAGCCTTGGCCGTGGCGTTCTTGGGGATCAGGATGTCCTGGCCATAGCGCTTGTCTTCGGGGGCCACCACCCAGGCACCGCTTTCATGCAGCAGGCGCCCGATGATCGGCTTCTTCTTGCGCTCCAGGATCTCGAGCACCTGCCCTTCGGCCCTGCCCTTGCGGTCGTAGCGGATGATGCGCACCTGCACCCGGTCGCCATGCAGCACCGCGCGCATCTCCTGCGGGGCCAGGTAGATCTCGGCCTCGCCATCGTCGCGATGGACATAGCCGTGGCCGTCACGATGGCCGTGGATGACACCGGTGACCTCACTTAATAGTGCAGCGCCGGACGGGGTTGATGCTTTGATTTCGTTCTTGATGCTAAACTCCTTTTCTTGTCGTCGGAGCTGCTTTTGAGCAGCTCTGATTTTGTCTCAAGCCACACAAGACAAGTGACGAACACAAGCCCAGGTGGCGGAATTGGTAGACGCACTAGTTTCAGGTACTAGCGCTTAACAGCGTGGAGGTTCGAGTCCTCTCCTGGGCACCATCATAGAAGGCCTGCGCAAGCAGGCCTTCTGCTTTTGGGCTCTCACATTCTTGGCTTGCACATTCTTGGCTTTCGCTTTCCTGGCCTTCACGTCGAAGGCCATTGCGGGGTCCAGTGCCCCGACTCAAACCGACAGCTTGCGCATCAGACCCTCGGGCCGCAGCGAGTCGTATTCCTCGAACGGCTGGTGGATCCACGGGCTGGTGGGCAAGGTTTCCACAAAATAGTCCGGCACATAGCTGGACTGGGCCTTGACCCAGATCACCGCACAGCGCAATTGCTCGATGGCCGGCATGCTGCGCAAGCGGTCCACCACCGCCCGCAGCGTCACCCCGGAGTCGGCCAGGTCGTCCACCAGCAGCACGCGCCCGGCCAGTTCGCCCTTGGGCATGGTGATGTACTTGGCCAGGTCCAGCCGCCCCTGGAGCGTGCCGGCCTCGGCGCGGTATGAACTGGTGGACATGATGGCCAGCGGCTTGTCGAACACGCGCGACAGCACGTCACCCGGCCGCATGCCGCCGCGCGCCAGGCACAGGATCTGGTCGAACTCCCAGCCCGAGTGGTGCACCTTGAGCGCCAGGCGCTCGATCAGCAGGTGGTACTCGTCCCAGGATACGTACAGGTGCTTGCCGTCGTCGGTCAGCATGGGGGGCTCCGCAATGCCAGGGTGTCAGGCTTCATAGGGGTGGCGCAACAGGATGGTGTGATCACGGTCCGGCCCGGTGAACACCATGTCGATGGGCACGTCGATGAGGGCTTGCACACGCTCCAGGTAGCGGCGGGCATTGGCCGGCAGCTTGTCCCATTGCGTCACGCCGGCCGTGGTTCCGCTCCAGCCCGGAAAGCTTTCGTACACCGGCTCGCAGGCAGCGATGTCATCGGCGTCCAGCGGCAGGATGTCCACCTCGCGGCCATCGAGCTTGTAGCCGGTGGCGACCTTGATCTCGGACAGCCCGTCCAGCACGTCCAGCTTGGTGATGCACAGGCCCGACACGCCGTTGATCAGCACGGAGCGCTTCATGGCCGCGGCATCGAGCCAGCCGCAGCGGCGCGCACGGCCGGTGACCGTGCCGCGCTCCAGGCCCACGGTGGACAGGTGGTGCCCCACCGTGCCTGGTGCATCGATCGGCAGCTCGGTCGGGAACGGGCCGCTGCCGACGCGCGTGGTGTAGGCCTTGGTGATACCCAGCACGTGATGCAGCTTGTCCGGCCCCACCCCGCTGCCCGCCGCGGCATTGCCTGCCACGCAGTTGCTGGAAGTCACGAACGGGTAGGTGCCGTGGTCGATGTCCAGCAGACTGCCTTGCGCGCCTTCGAACAGCACGTTGCCGCCGCGCTGGTTGGTCTGGTGCACGCGCACGCCCACGTCGGCCAGCATGGGCCGCAACTGCTCGGCCTGCCGCATGGCCTGCTCGTAGATGGGGTCGAACTCGAACTCCTTGCCGTGCAGGTAGCCGCGCAGCACAAAGTTGTGCAGGTCCAGCAGTTCCCTCAGCTTGTCGGCAAAGCGCTGCGGGTGCTTCAGGTCCTGGGCGCGCAGGGCGCGGCGGGCCACCTTGTCCTCGTAGGCGGGGCCGACGCCCTTGCCCGTGGTGCCGATCTTGCCGATGCCGTCGGACTCGCGCCGGGCCTCGCGGGCCCGGTCCAGCTCGACATGGAACGGCAGGATCAGTGGGCAGGACTCGCTGATGTAGAGGCGCGAGCGCACGTCCAGGCCGGCGGCCTCCAGGCGCTGGATCTCGCCCAGCAGGTGGGTAGGATCAACCACCACGCCATTGCCGATGCAGCAGGCCACGCCGTCGCGCATGACGCCCGAGGGCACGAGTTGCAGCGCCGTTTTCACGCCCTTGATCACCAGCGTATGGCCGGCATTGTGGCCACCCTGGAAGCGCACGACGGCCGCGGCATGGTCGGTCAGCCAGTCGACCGCCTTGCCCTTGCCTTCGTCCCCCCATTGCGTGCCGATCACCACGACGTTGCGGCCGGTGGTGTGGCGGGGCGAGGACGGCGGGGTCACTTCACTGTTCATGTTCAAGCTATCGACAATCAAAAAGGTGTCCCGCGAGGGACGTGTGTGTAGACGGGCATTGGGGCGGGTATTCAGAGTGGCCGCACGGTCCATTGGCCGTTCGCCGCCACCAGTTCGCGGTCGCAGTCGGCCGCGTGCGGCGGGCCATCGTGGCCGGGCAGCAGGCAATGCACGCGCTCGCCCTGCTCGCGCAGCCGGCGCACGGCACCGCGCCAGGCCGGATCATCGCTCCACAGCGAACGAATGCCGGCACGCCGGTTCTCGTGGGGCATGTGCGCGGCAATGCCTTTGAGGTCCTGCACGGTAAAGCCCGCGGCCGGACGGGCACGGCCGAACACCGCACCCACATCGTCGTAACGGCCGCCACGCGCCAGCGCATCGCCGCTGCGGCCATACACGGCGAAGCGGGCCCCGCTGTAGTACGAATAACCGCTCAGGTCGGCCAGGTCGAACCCGATGCGCACCTCCGGATGGGCCGAGCGCAGGTGGCGGGCCAGCCAGTCCAGGTCGTCGAGCGCGGTACGCACCAGCGCCCGCGCTGGCAACTGCTCGCGTGCTGCGCGCAGCACGTCCTCGTCCCCGTACAAGCCCGTCAACGCCAGCAAGCCGCCGCGCACCTGGGCATCGGCCTGGCGCGTGAGCGCGGTGAGTTCCGGCACGTCCTTGGCGACCAGGGCATCCTGGACCGCCTCGATGCGCGCGGCCTCCCAAGGCAAGCCAGCGAGCAGGCCCCGCAGGATGCGCGTGTCGGCCAGGTCCAGCACCAGGGGCCCCACGCCAGCGAGCCGCAGGCAATCGAGCGCCAGATCCTGCGCCTCCAGGTCGGCCTCCAGGCCGGCATGGCCAAAGATCTCCGCACCGAACTGCAGGGGCTCGCGCGAGGCATGCAGGCTGGCCGGCAAGGTGTGCAGCACCACGCCGCAGTAGCAAAGCCGAACCACGCCGTCCCGGTTCAGCAGGTGGGCATCGATGCGCGCCACCTGCGGGGTGGTGTCGGCACGGATCCCCAAGGTGCGGCCGCTGAGTTGGTCGACCAGCTTGAAGGTGCGCAGATCCAGCGCATGCCCGGTGCCCGACAGCAGCGACTCGATGTGCTCAACCAGGGGCGGGATTACCGGCTCATAGCCGTAGGATGCCGCTGCATCCTGCAGCACCCGCCGCAGCGTCTCGATGCGCCGCGCCTCGTCAGGCAAGACGTCGGCAATATGCTCTGGCAATTGCCAAGCAGACGACATGGATCACCGGGGGGAGTTAAAGCGCCATTCTACCGGTGGGCCCAGCACCGGCTCTTCACTTCAGCCACAGTGCAAGCAGGCCGGATCCGATGATGATGCTGGTCAGCCCCAGGAAGCGGATTTGTCCGTCGGACAACCGGATCGCCTGCTCGAAGATCCGCCGCCACCCACCGGGGCTGAGGAACGGCAGCAAACCTTCGATCACCAGCACCAGTGCGCATGCACTCAGCAACGAGTCCCACATGGTCGACGAAGGAAAGTCACTTGCGGGGGCTCGCCGGTGCAGACGGGCCTCGCATGGCCTTGAAGAATTCGCTGCTCGGATCGACCACGATCACATCACTCTTGCTTCTGAAGCTGTTCCGGTAGGCGTCCAGGCTGCGGTAGAACTGGGCAAACTGCGGATCGCGCCCAAACGCCTCGGCATACAAGGCCGAAGCCTTGGCATCGCCCTCGCCGCGGATCTTCTGCGCGTCGCGATACGCCTCGGCCAGGATCACCTCGCGCTGACGCTCGGCATCGGCCTTGATCTTTTCGCCATCGGCCGCGCCCTGGGAGCGGGTTTCGTTGGCCACGCGCTTGCGCTCAGATTGCATACGGCCATAGACCGAATCAGTGATGGTGGCAGCAAAGTCCACGCGCTTGATGCGCACGTCGACGATCTCGACGCCGAAATTCTTGGCGTCGTCACGCAGCCGCTCGATCACGCCGGACATCACCTTGTCGCGCTCGGTAGAGAGCATGGCGCGCACGCTGCGCTTGGTGACCTCCTCGTTCAAGGCGGCCTGCACGATGGGGCTCAGACGGCTTTCGGCGTTCTGCACGTCCGAGCCGATCTTGCGGATGAATTCCTGTGCATCGACGATGCGCCACTTCAGCAGCCAGTCGATCACCAGGCTCTGCTTCTCGGCGGTGAAGATGGGCCGCGTCTCGGGGCTGTCGAGCGTCTGCGTGCGGCGATCCAGGAACACCACGTTCTGCAGCGGTGGCGGCAGCTTCACCTTGAGCCCCGGCTTGGTGATCACTTCCTTGATCTCACCCAGCGCATAGACCACCGCAAAACTGCGCTGGTCGACGATGAACAATGTGGAGGCCAGCAGCAGCGCAAGCAAGACGAAGCTGACCAGCACCAAACCCAGTCGATTCATGGTTGTTCTCCCTTGTGGTTCAGCGAATGTCGCGCTCGCGGCTGCGCTGGCTGTCGCGCGAGCGTGCATCGGCACTGCCCGCCAGCGGCTCCGTCGGCGGCGCGGCAGACGAAGGGGCAGGCGAAGCGGGCAAGGTGGCCGCCTGCTGCATCAGCTTGTCCAGGGGCAGATAGAGGAGGTTGCTGTTGCTGTGCGAATCGACCAGCACCTTGCTCACGTTGGAGTACACCTGCGCCATCGCGTCGATGTACAGGCGGTCGCGGGTCACCCCGGGGGCCTTGTCGTACTCCACCAGCACGCGGCGGAAACGATCGGCATCGCCCTCGGCGGTTGCGACCACGCGCGCCTTGTACCCCTCCGACTCTTCGCGCAGGCGCGCCGCTGCACCGCGCGCCTTGGGAATGATGTCGTTGGCGTAGGCCTGGCCTTCGTTCTTCAGGCGCTCGCGGTCGGCCCCGGCCTTGAATGCATCGTCAAAAGCGGCCTGCACCTGCTCAGGCGGCTGCACGCTTTGCACGTTGACGTTGGTGATCAGGATGCCGGCCTTGAGCCGGTCGAGCTGGGACTGGATCGACTTGACCAGGTCGGTGGCAATGGCGTCGCGCTGCTCATAGAGCACCGAGTCCATGTTGCTGTTGCCGACGATCTCGCGCACTGCGGACTCGGCCGCCTGAACCACGGCAGCATCGGTGCCGCGGTTCTCGAACAGGTAGTCCTTGGCCTCTTTCAGGCGCCATTGCACGTTGAAGCGGATGTCAACGATGTTCTCGTCCTGCGTGATCATGGACGAGTCGCGCAGCCCAGTGGCCGGGACCACCGTGTTGCGCCCCACCTCCACCGAGCGGGTCTGCGTGACGCGGACGATCTCGTGCTGCTGGAACGGGAACGGGTAGCGCCAGTTGAAGCCGGCATCCACCGTCTTGCTGAACTTGCCGAAGGTCAGCACCACGGCTTGCTCCCCTTCCTGCACGATGAAGAATCCGCTGATCAGCCAGATCAGCGCAATCACGCCCGCAATCAGGCCGGCGCCCAAGCCGGCGTTGCGCATGTCGGGCTGGAAGTTCGGCCCGCCATTGCCGGAGTCGTTGCGACCCCGGCGGCCGCCGAACAAGCCGCTGAGCTTGCGGTTCAGGTCGCGCCACAGTTCGTCGAGATCCGGCGGGCCTTCGTTGCGCCCGTTGTTCAGCATGGACGATCCGCCGACCGGGCCGACACCGCCCCAGCGCACCAAGCGCCAAGCCACGTGCCGCACTGCGCCACCCAGCCACGCACTGGCGACCAGGACCATCCCCAGCAGAACAGAGCCCGGCTGGGTGAGAGAAGAAGGAGATTTCGAGTCGAGGCTTGAGTTCATCGTAAGTAGGCAGGAGGTCTGCTTGGCGGCGCCGCAGTGCCCGAGGCATCGCTCGTGCCGGTGGAAGTTGCCGCCGTGTCATCAAGAAGGGAATCGGGTTCGACACCCGCGGCACTTTCCGCGCCGGGTTCAAGTGGCACCGCGAGCTCCGAATTCAAGAGGGTCAAGGTGGACGAGTCGCCCACAAGGTCGTCATTCTTTGCGTGGGCGGCTGCTGCGGCCGCAATCGTATCGCGCAACTCGGGCAAGCCCTCGCCCGCCACGGCACTGACGAACAAGCGCTGCACGCTGCGGCCCGGCTCCACTTCGAAACGGTCGCCGAGCACGCGCGGCCGCTGCTCGGGGGGGATCCGGTCGAGCTTGTTGAACACCAGCACCTGGGGCACGTCGGCCGCGCCGATCTCGTGCAGCACGCGCTCGACCTCGTGCAACTGCTCTTCCCAGACCGGGCTGCCAGCATCCACCACGTGCAGCAGCAGATCGGCATCCGCCGCCTCCTGCAGCGTGGCCTGGAAGGCCTCGACCAGGGTGTGCGGCAGGTCGCGAATGAAGCCCACCGTGTCGGACACCGAAACCCCGATCTGCGACTGCTCCAGGTAGAGCCGGCGCGTGGTGGTGTCGAGCGTGGCAAACAACTGGTCGGCGACATACGCATCGCCTTTCACCAGCGCATTGAACAAGGTGGATTTGCCGGCATTGGTATAGCCCACCAGTGACACCTTGAACACGCCTTGCCGCTCCCGCGAGCGGCGCTGAGTACCACGCTGGCGCTTGACGCGGCCCAGGCGCTCCTTGACCGCCTTGATGCGCGTGGCGATCATGCGCCGATCCAACTCGATCTGGGTTTCGCCTGGGCCGCCGCGCAGGCCCACGCCGCCACGCTGGCGCTCCAGGTGGGTCCAGCGCCGCACCAGCCGGGTCGAGAGGTATTGCAGCCTGGCAAGCTCCACCTGCAGCTTGCCTTCGTGGCTGCGCGCCCGCTCGCCGAAGATCTCGAGAATCAGCATGGTGCGGTCGAGTACCTCGACGCCCAGGTGCCGCTCCAGGTTGCGTTGCTGCGCCGGGCCGATGGCCTGGTCGAAGATCACGCAATGGGCTTGATGCTCTTCGACCAGCGCCTTGATCTCATCGGCCTTGCCCAAGCCCACGAACAAGGCTGGATCGGGGGCTTGTCGCTTGGCGATCAGCCGGGCCACCGGCTGATCGCCGGCGGACTGGGCGAGCAAGGCAAGTTCATCGAGCGTTGCGTCGAAGTTCGCATTGCGGCCCACATCGACGCCCACGAGCACGGCCCGGGGCACCTCCTGCGCTGACAACGCCGCGGAGTTCACTGCCGGAGCGCAGTCATACCAAAGCGCACTGCGCTCGTCAATTGGACTCGGGCGCTTCGGCAGCGTGGAAGTTCACTGCCCGGCCCGGCACCACGGTCGAAATGGCGTGCTTGTAGACCATTTGCGTGACGGTGTTGCGCAGCAGGACGACGTACTGATCGAAGGACTCGATTTGACCCTGCAGCTTGATGCCGTTGACCAGGTAGATGGACACCGGTACATGCTCTTTGCGCAGCAGGTTCAGGAAGGGGTCTTGTAGGAGTTGCCCTTTGTTGCTCACGATATGCTCCGTGTTGAGAAGTGCTTAGAGACCAAGACCATAGCACACGGCAAGATGGCCTCGTCCGGATTTTCATGAATCATTTTGCTGGAAGGGGTTACGCGACGAGCGCAGTTCGATGCGCAGCGGCGTACCGGAAAGCTGGAAATGATCACGGAACCGGCCTTCCAGATAACGCTTGTACACATCGGTCACGTGGTCCAGCGAATTGCCGTGCACCACGATCACGGGCGGGTTCTGCCCGCCCTGGTGGGCATACCGAAGCTTGGGCCTGAAGGCACCGGCCCGCTGGGGCGCCTGGAACTGCACCGCCTCTTGCAGCAGCCGCGTCAGCACCGGCGTGGGCAGCTTCTTGGTGGCCGAGGCCCAGGCCTGGTCGATGGCCTTCCAGAGCGGCCCCAGCCCGCGCCGCTGGATGGCCGAGATCTGCAGCACGGGGGCAAAGCGCAGGAACGACAGGCGCTGCTGAATGGAGCGCTCCAGCATCTCGCGCTGGTAGCTGTCCACGGCGTCCCACTTGTTCACGGCCACCACCACGGCGCGCCCGTTCTCGACGATGTAGCCGGCGATGTGGGCGTCCTGGTCGGTCACGCCCTGGGTCGCGTCCAGCAGCAGCACCGCCACGTTGGCGCCGGAAATGGCCTGCAAGGTCTTGACCACCGAGAACTTCTCGACCGCCTCGAACACCTTGCCCTTGCGCCGCAGGCCGGCGGTGTCGATCAGCTCGTACTTGCGGCCACCGTGTTCGAAGGGCACGTGGATCGCGTCGCGCGTGGTGCCCGGCTGGTCGAAGGCCACCAGCCGCTCTTCACCCAGCCAGGTGTTGATGAGGGTGGACTTGCCCACGTTGGGCCGCCCGGCCACGGCCAGGCGAAGGGGGTGGTTCTTGCCGTCGGCCTCATCGCTGGTGTCGTCTTCTTCGTCGGGCTGCGGCAGTCCTTCGAATGCCGCCTCGACCAGGCTGCGGATGCCCTGCCCGTGCGCGGCCGACACGGCATGCGGGGTGCCCATGCCGATTTCAAAGAACTCGGCCAGCTGCAGACCGTCGGTCATGCCTTCGGCCTTGTTGCCGGCCAGCACCACACGCTTGCCCGCGCTGCGCAGGTAGCGCGCGATGTCGTGGTCCTGCGCCGACAAGCCGGCGCGCACATCCACCACGAACACCACCGCATCGGCCTCCGCCACGGCCTGCCGGGCCTGCTGGGCCATGGCCTTGACGATGCCGGTGGTGGAGTCGGGCTCGAAGCCACCGGTGTCGATGACGATGAACTCATACTTGCCCACGCGCGCGTCGCCGTAGTGGCGGTCGCGGGTGAGGCCGGCGAAGTCGGCAACGATGGCGTCGCGCGTGCCGGTCAGGCGGTTGAACAGCGTCGACTTGCCCACGTTGGGGCGGCCGACCAGGGCGATGACTGGTTTCATTCCAGGCGGAAACCGAACACGCGGCCGGCACGCGAAACCACCACCAGCGTGTTGCCGACCCGCACCGTGGCGGCCGCGGGGCTGTCGGTGGTGGGCAGGCGCTGCGACGGCTCGCCGGTGTCGCACGCAAGGAAGTGCACGAGGCCGTCGTTGTCGACGATTGCAATCGTGCCACCGAACAGCACCGGTGCCGAGAGTTGCCGATAGCGCAGGCGCTCGGAGGTCCAGAGCAGTTCACCGGTGCCCAGGCGCCAGGCGCTGATGCGGTCGCTGGCATCGGCCGCCACCACCACCTGCTCGTCGGCGGCGATCCCATGCGTGCCGCCCAGCGGGCGGGTCCATGCCACGGTGCCGCGGGCGGCATCGGCGCAGCTCACGGCCGACTGGAAGGCACGTGCACACACGATGTCGCCCACGCGGGCGGCCGGGCTCACCAGGTCGGCCAGGCGCTCCACCTCGTTGGTGCCGCGCGGCGAGGCCAGGGCCACGTCGAAGCGCTGTTCACCCGTGGTGGGATCCAAGCCCGTGAGGCGGGCGCCAAAGCCCACCAGCAGCGTGTCCTTGAACGGCAGCAGCACGCCGGCTTGCGTGAGGGCCAGGTTCTCGCCTGGGCGCTGCTGCGTCCACAGCAGGCGGCCGTCGAGCACATCGAAAGCCTGGACCACGCGGTCCAGGCCCTGCACGAAGACCCGCTCGCCCGCCACCAATGGGGCCGTGGTGACGCGCGAGTTGATCCGCTTGCGCCACAGCAGCTTGCCTTGGTCGAGCACCACCAGTTCATTGGCCAATGTGACCACCGCGGCATAACGGCCGTCGGTGCCAGCGCCAGCGCTGATGCGTGCGTCCAGCGCGAGGCGCCAGCGCTCTGCGCCGCTGGCGGTGTCGAGCGCCACCACGGTGCCATCCTGCGTGGCCAGCACCAGGGTGCTGCCGGCCGCCTGCGTGCCCACGTCCTGCACGGGCACGCCCAGATTGGCACTCCAGACCTGGCGGCCGGGGCCGGGCTTGGCAATAGGTTCGAGCGGCGCCGGGTCGGGGCGCGCCGGTGCCGAGGAGCACGCTGCGGTCAGGGCCACGGCCAGCGCGGCGGCCAAGGCCAGGCCCGCCTGCCAGCGGCCAAGGAAAGGGGCACCAGAGGGGGCACGAGAGAGGGTCACCGGGAAGCTCCTGCCGCGGGCGCACTGGCCGCCGATGCGCTGTCGACGGCACCCAGCGCGATCAATTTGGCGTCCACCAGGCGCCGGTAATCGAGCTGCGCGTCCATGCCCTGGTAGGCACTGCGGTAAGCGGTGGTGGCTTCGGCCTTCTTGCCCTGGGCGGCCAGGATGTCGCCGCGCCGGTCGGCCGCCAGCGGCTCGAAGCTCTTGGGCCAGTCGCCGCCGAGCACCTTCAAGGCCTCGTCGTATTTTTTGTCATCCATCAGGATGCCGGCCCAGCGCAGGCGGGCCACGGCCCGGTACTCCAGTTCGGCGGCGTTCTCGGCCACCCATTGCAGGCTGGCGAGGGCCGCGTCGTTCTTGCCCTTGTCGAGCTGCACCCGGGCGGCCAGCAAGCCCGCCTGGGCCGTGTACACCGTGCGGGGGTAGCGCTCGCGGATTTCCGCGAACAGGCCGCCGACCCGCTCGGCATCGCTGGCCTGCACGATGCGCTCGATCTCGTCGAACATCGCACTCGCCTTGGCGGCCTGCCCGCGCTGGTGCCACTGCCAGCCGTTCCATGCGGCAATGGCAGCCAGCACCAGCACCAGTCCCCAAGTGATCAGGCCGCCGTACTGGCGCCAGAAGTGCTTGAGCTGGTCGAGTTGTTCCTGTTCTTCTAGATCGAGATGGGTGGCCATGCGAGAGCCTTGAAAGGTCAATGGTGAACGTCAGCCGGTGAACGTCGGTCCGCACCGGCGAAGGCGCGATTATGCGGGGCGCAACTCGTGGGCCCATTCGGTGGCCCGATCCAGCGGGCGCAGCACCTGGGTGCCCGGCACCCGCAGCGGCTTCAACGCCACCATGCCCTGCGCCATTTCGTCGGCGCCGAACACCAGCGCGAAGCGGGCGCCACTGGCATCGGCACGCTTGAATTGGGACTTCATGCTGGCCAGCCCTTCCTTGCCCGCAGCGTGCATCACCACGCTCACGCCGGCGGCACGCAGGGACTCCAGGGTGATGGCGGCGCTCACGGCCGAGGCGGCATCCGGGACCACGGCGTAGGCGTCTACCGGCCGCTCCGGCGGCGTGGCACCGATTTCCTGCATCAGGCCCAGGACTCTTTCGATGCCCAGGCCCCAGCCCACGGCGGGAACGCTCTTGCCCCCGATCATCTCGAACAGGCCGTCGTAGCGGCCACCGCCGCAGACCGTGCCTTGCGAACCCAGTTGGTCGGTGACCCACTCGAACACGGTGAGGTTGTAGTAATCCAGGCCACGCACGAGCCGCGGGTTGATCCGGTAGTCGAGCCCCGCAGCGTCGAGCACCTTGCGCAAGCCGTCGAAGTGCGCCAGCGACGCCTCGCCCAGGAAGCTCATCAACTGGGGAGCGCCTTCCACCAGCGGCTGCATGGCCGGATTCTTGGTGTCCAGGATGCGCAGCGGGTTGCTGCGCAGGCGGCGCTGCGAATCGGCATCCAGCGCCTCGTGGTGGCGCTCCAGGTAGGCCACCAGCGCATCGCGATGGGCCCGGCGCTCTTCGGGCTGGCCCAGGCTGTTGAGCTCCAGGCGCACGTGTGTGCCTTCCACCAGCCCCAGTTCGCGCCACAGCGCCCGCACCATGAGGATCAGCTCGGCATCCACGTCGGGGCCGGCAAAGCCCAAGGCCTCGACGTCGAGCTGGTGGAACTGGCGATAGCGGCCCTTCTGCGGCTTCTCGTGGCGGAACACCGGCCCCAGGGTCCACAGGCGCAGCGGGCCGTTGTACAGCGCGTTGTGCTCGATCATCGCGCGCACGATGCCGGCGGTGGCCTCCGGACGCAGCGTGAGGGGATCGCCGTTCATCTTGTCCTCGAAGGAGTACATCTCCTTCTCGACGATGTCGGTCACCTCGCCCAGGCCGCGCACGAACAGCGGCGTGGGCTCCACGATGGGCGTGCGCACGTTGAGGTAGCCATAGCGCCGCATCACGTCGCGGGCACGCTCCTCGAACCACTCCCAGCGCGCCGATTCCGGCGGCAGGGTGTCGTTCATGCCTTTGACGGCTTGCAGAAGTTCGGGCATGGTGGCAATGCTGGGTTCAATAAGCTTGGATGCAGCGCCGCAAAGGCACCTGACAGGCCCGGTCCGCCCATGGCAGCAGCGCGGGCCGGGGTACTGCGGCAGCGGCGCTCAATGCGCCGCGGTGGCGGTGCCGAAACGGCGTTCGATGTAGTCCTCGACGATCTTCTGGAAGTCGGTCGCGATGCCGTCGCCGCGCAGCGTCAAGGCCTTTTCGCCGTCGATGAACACGGGTGCGGCCGGGGCTTCGCCGGTGCCGGGCAGGCTGATGCCGATGTCGGCATGCTTGCTCTCGCCGGGCCCGTTGACGATGCAGCCCATGACCGCCACCTTCATGGTTTCCACGCCGGGGTAGCGGGCTTTCCACACCGGCATCTGCGCGCGCAGGTAGTCGTCGATCTGCTTGGCCAGTTCCTGGAACACCGTGCTGGTGGTGCGGCCGCAGCCGGGACAGGCCGTGACGCTGGGGTTGAAGGCGCGCAAGCCCAGTGACTGCAGCACTTCGAGCGCAATCACCACCTCCTGCGTGCGAGCTTCGCCCGGCTGCGGCGTGAGCGAGACGCGGATGGTGTCGCCAATGCCCTGCTGCAGCAGCACCGACAAGGCCGCCGCCGAGGCCACCGTGCCCTTGGTGGCCATGCCGGCTTCGGTCAGGCCCAGGTGCAGCGCGTAGTCGCATCGGGCCGCAAGCGTGCGGTACACGGCGATGAGATCCTGCACGCCGCTGACCTTGCAGCTGATGAGGATCTGGTTCGGATCCATGCCCAGCTCGCGCGCATACGCGGCCGACTCCAGCGCCGAGGTGACCAGCGCCTCATACATCACCTGCCGGGCGTCCCAGGGCACCGCGCGGCGGGCGTTGTCGTCCATCATGCGCGCCAGCAGTTCCTGGTCGAGGCTGCCCCAGTTCACGCCGATGCGCACCGCCTTGTCGTGGCGCATCGCGGCCTCGATCATCTGGGCGAACTGGCGGTCGCGCTTGTCGCCCTTGCCCACGTTGCCGGGGTTGATGCGGTACTTGGACAAGGCCTGGGCGCAGTCGGCAAACTCGGTCAGCAGGCGGTGGCCGTTGTAGTGGAAGTCGCCGATCAGCGGCACGTCGATGCCCATGCGGTCGAGCTGTTCGCGGATGTGCGGCACGGCCTGCGCGGCTTCGGGCGTGTTGACGGTGATGCGCACCAGCTCCGAGCCGGCCAGTGCCAGCTCCTTGACCTGGATCGCGGTGCCGATCACATCCACCGTGTCGGTGTTGGTCATGGACTGCACACGCACCGGCGCGTCGCCGCCCACCGTGACCACGTGCGAGCCCCAGGCCACGCGGGCCTGGCGCGAGCGGCGCGGCGCCGTACCGCCGAGCGGGGTCGGATTCTGCAAGGGGCCGGCCGGGGTGGGCGTGTCGAGCATGATGAGGATGGCTATTTGAGAACGGCGCGCGCCGTGTGGTCCGGTGCCATGCGCAGGGTGATCGGGCGCCCCTTGAACCGCACCTGCATGCCTTCGGCATTGCCGACCGTCAGTTGCAGCGGTGCCACACCATTGAGCGCCACGGCTTCACCCGGCGCCAGTTGGCGCGAGATCAACGTGTCGCCCGCTTCATCGGTGACCTGGACCCAGGACTCCGAGGCCGCGCGCAAGGCCAGCATGCCGGCCGGCAGGGGCGCCGAGGAAGGCACGGCGGGTGCGGTCGCCGCAGCTTGGCGGTCCGCCGCAGGAGCCACCCCGTCGGCCGGTGCAGCGGCCGACGCCGCCGGAGACCCCGGAAGCGGTGCAACGGCCCCGGCGGGCGCCGAAGCCGGCTCCACGGAAGGCTCTGCACCCGTCCCCAGGACCACCGCTGACTGGCCCGGCAGGGACAAGGTTTCCACCACGCTGCCGCTCGGTGCGCTTGTCGAGTCGGTCGCTGCCGAGGAACTCCAGGGCCACGAGATCGGGGGGATCCACTCCACCCACCGCTTGGGCACGACGAGGAACGCCAGCGCCGCCAGCAACAGCAGGGCCGGCACGACGATGCGGGCTTGCAGCCACGCGGGCCACTCGCCCGACTCATGCCGCTGCGAGTATTCGCGGAACGGCGTGTTCAGGCCCATGGTCACCCGCTCCAGCGCGGGCTGCGCCGTGGCGGCCACAGGCAGCAAGGCCAGCACCGGCTGCGCATCGATCTTCAAGTGCCGGCAGACCGCTTGCGCCAGCGCGCGCGCGAACGCCACGTCGGGCAACTGGTCGAACTGATCGCCTTCCAGCAGTTCCAGCTTGCGCGGATTGACCTTCAGCGCGGCCGCGAGGGCCGCGATGTGCAAGCCCTGCGCCTGGCGTGCCCGGCGCAGCAAGGCCCCCGGCGAGGGCGAGTACATGGAGCCGGCGGCAACGGTGCTGGGCTCAGTCATCGTACTGGCCCTTGTCCAGGCGCTGCGTCTCGCGCGCGGTGGGATAGCGCGCGCGCAGCTGGCTGCCGATGTTGCTGACCGCCGCCTTGTTGCCCAGCTTGTTCTCGATGCGCACGGCCAGCCACAGGGATTCGGCGTTGGAGTACTCGCGCACGTCGTTGACGCGGCCCACATAGAAGCGCGCGCGCGGGAATTCGCCGCGCTTGTACAGCACGTCGGCCAGGTTCATGGCCGTGGCCGGGTTGCCCGGGTCCAGGTCGAAACTGCGCTGCAAGGTCTGCTCGGCAGCGGTCATCTGCCCAGCGCGGGCCTGGCACACCCCCAAGGCCAGCAGCGACTTGCTGCGGTCACGGTACTGCGGCAAGGCCACGGCAGCGTTGAACTGGGTTTCGGCCTCGGCAAAGCGGCGCTGCTGGCACAGGAACCAGCCGTAGTTGTGCATGGAGTCCGCGTCGCCGGGGCTGAGCTGCAAGGCACGGCGGAAGCTTTCCTCCGCCAACTGGGTTTCGTTCAGGCTCTGGTAGATGAGACCGCGCAGGTTGTACGACGGCGCATGGTTGGGATCAGCCGCCAGCGAGCGCTTCACCTCGTCGAGGGCAGTGGTCAACTGGCCTTGCGCGAAGTACCGGGTGGCCAGATCCAGGCGCAGGCGGCCGCGCCGGCTGGTGTCGGATTCGTCGGATGAAGTGACCAGGTCACGCTGGCCGGTGTTGGACTGGCTCGGCGTGGGCGAAGGCGGCGTCGCGCTGGACCCACTGGGCGAGGGTTTCGACGAGGTGGTAGTGGTCACGCAACCCGACAGCAGCAGCGCCGCCGCGGCGACCAGCGATACCACCGTGAGCTTGAAGCAAGACCCGATCAATGCTGTCTCCTGTGGACCTGGAATGTCATGGGGGGGTAGCTTGTGCACTCAGCGCGCCCGGGGTGCCGGCTGGGGAACCGCCACCCGGATCGGCGCGCGCACCAGGCGCTGTTGCACCCGGGTGCGGTCCTGCACGTCCCCGGCCAGTTGGCCGCAGGCTGCATCGATGTCGTCGCCCCGCGTCTTGCGCACGGTGGTGACCACGCCGCCTTCCAGCAGCACCTTGGCAAACGCCTGCACGCGCTCAGGCGGCGAACGCAGCAGGCCGGATTGGGGGAACGGATTGAACGGGATCAGGTTGAACTTGCACGGCACGCCACGCACCTGCTCCAGCAGCGCCTGCGCCTGGGCCGGGTGGTCGTTCACGCCATCGAGCATGCAGTACTCGAAGGTGATGAAGTCGCGCGGCGCCGTGTCCAGGTAGCGCACGCAGGCCGCCAGCAACTCGGCGATCGGGTACTTGCGGTTGAGGGGCACCAAGTCGCTGCGCAACGCATCGTCCGGCGCATGCAGCGACACCGCCAGGGCCACCGGACAGTCCTGCCGCAGGCGGTCGATCATCGGCACCACGCCGGAGGTGGAAACCGTCACGCGCCGCCGCGACAAGCCATAGCCGTGGTCGTCCAGCATCACGCGCAAGGCGGGCACCAGCGCGGCATAGTTCTGCAGCGGCTCGCCCATGCCCATCATCACGACGTTGGTGATGACCCGCTCGCCAGGTTTGCTCGCACGCCGAGCCCGCAAGGTGTGCTCGGCGTACCACAACTGGGCCAGGATCTCGCCGGTGTCGAGGTTGCGGCTGAAGCCCTGGTGGCCGGTGGAGCAGAACCGGCAACCCACCGCACAGCCGGCCTGCGACGAGATGCACAAGGTGCCGCGGTCGTCTTCGGGGATGAAGACCGTCTCGACGGCATCGCCGGCGCCCACGTCGAACAGCCACTTCACCGTGCCGTCGGCCGACTCGTGCTCGCTGATCACGGGCAACGGCCGGACCTCGGCCTGCGCAGCCAGCTTGTCACGCAGGCTGCGCGCCAAGTCGGTCATCTGGTCGAACTGCCGGGCGCCACGCTGGTGGATCCAGCGGAACAACTGCGTGGCCCGAAAGCGCTTTTCCCCCTGCTGCTCGCAATAAGCGACCAACGCGTCGTGATCGAATGCCAGGAGATTGACCGCGGACATGGGGGGTTGCCGGTGCGCCAGAAGGTCGACCCGAGAGCTGGTCGACCCGCAAGGCACTTGGAGGTTCAGCGGCTGAAAACGTTCATGCCGGGGAACAGGAAGGCAATCTCGCCAGCCGCGGTGTCGGGCGCGTCGGACCCGTGCACGGCGTTGGCATCGATGCTGGCGGCAAAGTCGGCCCGGATGGTGCCCTTCTCGGCCTTCTTGGGGTCGGTAGCGCCCATGAGGTCGCGGTTCTTGGCGATGGCGTTTTCGCCTTCGAGCACCTGGATCATGACCGGGCCAGAAATCATGAATGACACCAGGTCATTGAAGAACGGGCGTGCCTTGTGGACCGCGTAGAACGCCTCGGCCTCGGCGCGCGACAGATGCGCCATCCGCGCAGCCACGATCTTGAGCCCGGCGGCCTCGAATCGGGCATAGATCTGCCCGATCACGTTCTTGGCCACGGCGTCGGGCTTGATGATCGAGAGGGTACGTTCCAGAGCCATGGTTTCTCCTGTAGATGAAATGCGCAAAGCCTTCGATTGTAGTCACTGCGGCTGCGTCAACGCAGGCACTTCAGTGCTCAACGGCCTCTCCCCCCCCCGCCGCCGCCGCCACCTCCACCGCCGCCCCCTCCACCACCCCCCCCGCGACGCCGATTGTTGGCACCGCCCGGCTTGGTGAAGTAGGCATCGGCACCGATGTAGCCCACCGAGGTCTGCATCGGGTCGGGCTGCTTCGGACCGGCCCGCGACCGCTCGGCCGCGCTGCGGTGCTGCTCGTCGCTGGGCCTGCCGAAGCCGGCCGATATGCGCTTGGACCCGGTGGCAAAGCGCCGGTCGAAGGTCTGCTCCAGCGGATTGGGAATGTGCAACGGGTCATCGGGCGCGAAGTCCTCCTGGCCCCCCGCCGCATGCTGCGACGGCATGGTGTCGCCGGACTCGTTGCCCGCGAATGTGCCGCCCGACCGCTCGGGCCGCTCGGGTCGCTGCTTGTTGTTGTTGCGCGGCCTGTCGCGGCCGCCGCCCTTGCCTTGCGGCGGCTGCGGATGGCTGCGCTGCCCTTCCGCCTGGGGCGGCGCGGCAGCATGGGCCAGACGGCGGATGGCACGCACGTCCTCGTCATCGAGCTCGACCCACTCGGCCCGATGCAGGCCGCGAGGCAGCACGATCACGCCGTAGCGGATGCGGATCAGGCGGTTGACGACCAGCCCCACCTCCTCGAACATGCGGCGCACCTCGCGATGCCGGCCTTCGGTGATGACCACGCGGTACCAGCGGTTGGCGCCTTCGCCGCCGCCTTCCTGGATGGACTTGAAGGCACAGCGCTGGCCTTCGATGTCCACGCCTTCAAGCAGCTCGGCGCGCAGGTCGGCATCGAGCTGGCCCAGCACGCGCACGGCGTATTCGCGCTCGACGCCGAAGCGCGGGTGCATCAACTGGTTGGCCAGGTCACCCGAGGTGGTGAACAGCAGCAGGCCCTCGGTGTTGATGTCCAGGCGCCCGACCGACTGCCACTTGCCTTGCGGCAGGCGCGGCAGGTTCCGGAACACCGTGGGACGACCTTCGGGGTCGTTAAAGGTGACCACCTCGCCCACCGGCTTGTGATACGCCAGCACCCGTGCCGGCGGGGGCGCGATGCGCACCTTGACCGGTTTGCCCGACACCGCAATGCGATCGCCCTGCGCGATGCGCATGCCGATGTGCGCCGGCTCGCCGTTGACCGTGACGCGGCCATCAAGGATGAGCTGCTCCATGTCGCGGCGTGACCCCACGCCCGACTGCGCCAGCACCTTGTGCAGCTTGGGCGCTTCGGGTTCCGGGCGCAGCACGCGCTTGCCCAGGGTGGGCACATCGGCCGCAGGCAGGGGCACCGCTGATCCGGCCTCGGCGGCCAGCGGAGCCTGCTCCACCACTGCAGGCTCCGGCGCGAGGCTGTCATACGCGCCGGAAACCACCTCGGCAAACAGATCGGCAGCATCGGGCGCAGGGCGCGGGGCCCGCGGCGCGGCATCGGCCACTGGGCTGGCTGGAACGCTGACACCCTCGCCGGGGCCGCCGGCCTCGCCGCGCTCACTGCGGCCGCGTCGCCCGCGCCGCCGGTTGCGGTCGCCACGCACACGCTGGGAGTCGCCTGCCACGCCCGCAGTGCCTTCTGCGTCGCCAGTGGCCTCGGCAGCATCGGATGCAGGGACCGGATCGGCCGGCGCCAGCGTGAAATGCACGGCCGGCGCCGGTTCGGAAACCCGGGGCTCGGCCAGTGGCAGCACGATGTCCACGGCAGCCATGGCCTCGGTCACCGCCTCGACCGCCGCCGGCTTGCGTGCCCGGCTACGTTTTTTGGGTGCCTCCGCGGCCGGTTCGTCCGCGCCCCCGGGGGCTGTGGCCGCGCTCACGAGGAGCTCGCCTCCCTGGGCCGGCACTTCATGGCCAGCGTCTTGCGGGACCACGGGAGCGCTCTCCGCGCTCTTGCGCGCACGCCGCCGGCGTGGCGCCTCGGGGGGCGCTTCGCCATCGTTGGCCACCTCGGCAGCAACAGGCTCTTGCGCTGGGACATCGTGCACTTTGTTCATGCGATCGGCCTCGGGCCAGGGTGATTCAGCGGTGTGTCTTCGGGAAGGGGAGCAGGCGCAGCCAGACTGTCGTCGGCATGCGCCACCAGGGAAACAGGTGCCAAGGCTGCATTGGGCGGCAAATCGGCGGGCGGCAAGTCGGGTGCCTGCACGCCAGGCTCCAACAGCGAGCCTTGCGCCGACAGCAGGTCTTCAGCGTCGGCATCCACCGGACCGACGGTGGCGTCGCCTTGAAGCGTGGGGAGTTGTTCGAGCGAAGCCAGGCCCAGGTCGTCGAGGAAATGCGGCGTGGTGGCATAGAGCGCCGGGCGGCCGGGTGTCTCGCGGTAACCGATGGTCTCGATCCAGCCGCGCTCCTCCAACTGCTTGATGATGGGCGTGCCCACCATCACTCCGCGGATCTCCTCGATGTCGCCACGGGTCACCGGCTGCCGGTACGCAATGATCGCCAGCGTCTCCAGCGTGGCGCGCGAGTAGCGCGGCGGCTTCTCCGGATTGAGCCGGTCCAGGTATTCGCGCATCTCCGGGCGGCTCTGGAACCGCCAGCCGGTGGCCAGGCAGACCAGTTCGACACCGCGAGACGCCCAGTCCTGCCGCAGATCGTCCAGCAGCGTGCGCAGCGTGTCGGCACCCACCTGATCGTTGAACAAGGTGCGCATGTCCCGCAACGGCATTGGCTGGTGAGCGCAGATCAAGGCTGTCTCGAGGACGCGCTTGGCATCCTGGGTATTCATGGAATCTTCAACGTCCTTGGCTGCTGCCATGCAGCCACGCAGTGGCCATGTCACAGTGAATCCGAGCGGGAGAATCAGGACTGCGCACATTGCGGCGCACCACCAACTCCAGCTTGCCGAACCGCCATGTTCGTGGCTGGCATGCGGCTCACACCGTATCGCGGCGAACCCTTCGTCCGTGCAAACCGACCTGCATGGGACGCCGCCGAAGGCACCAACTCATGTGTCGGATCACGGGGCTCACAACCGGAACAGCGACCGCATTGTAGCGGACCCCTTCGCAAGCCCGGAGAATCTTTCTCCGGGGTCTCGCCGAAACACCGGGGCGCCATCAGCCGGCGCTGCGCCGCCCCAAGGCGGCTGAGTACCCGCTCGGCGGGTGGCGTCGGTACTCCGATGCCGGGTGCTCACCCTCAGAGGGTGTGAATGAATCCGGCGTGGCCGAGCAGACCGCGCCACAGGTCCCAATCGAGGCGCAAATGCTCGCCGTAGCTCGGGCTACGGCGAGCATTTGCAACGCGGAGTGGGGCCTTTGGGGTGGGATGAGCGGTCATGGTGGATTTGTTCACACCCTCTCAGCCCGGCGTGAACCAGGCCGCCCAGGCCGCCGCAAAATCGGCCGGCGGCGCGGAGTGGAACGTCATCGGCGTGCCACGTACAGGGTGCTCGAATCCCAGACGAGTTGCATGCAAAGCCTGGCGGGTCAGCCCCCCCGCCGCCGCACCGCCGTACAGCACGTCACCCACCAGGGGGTGCCCCAGCCAAGCCAGGTGGACACGGATCTGGTGGGTCCGGCCGGTGTGCAGCCGGCAGCGCAGCGCCGTGTGGGCGGCGCCCACTGCCAGGACCGTGAGGTCCGTGCGCGCGGGCTTGCCGCCTGGCAGCGCTGCCATGCGCACCCGCGAGACTGGGTCGCGTCCGATGGGAACTTCCACGGAGGTGTGGCGCGCATCCACGGCCCCCTGCGCAATGGCCAGGTACTCGCGCCGAACCTCCCGTGCGGCAATGGCACGGACCAGCGCCGTCATGGCCTCCAGCGTCTTGGCCACCACCATCAGCCCGCTGGTGTCCTTGTCGAGGCGGTGCACGATGCCGGCGCGCGGCAGGCGCGCGGAATCACGATGGTGGGCCAGCACCCCATTGAGCAAGGTGCCCGACCAATTGCCCGGCGCCGGGTGCACCACCAGCCCGGCCGGCTTGTCGATCACCAACAGGTCGGCGTCTTCATGCACGATGGCCAGGGGCATCGATTCAGGCCGGAATGCGGTGCTTTGCGCGGTGGGAACCAGGTCCACCTCGATCGCCTCGCCCGCAGCCACGCGTTGCGACGCCCCCCGGGCGGACGCACCGGACACACGCACGTGGCCGCCTTCGATCAGCGTCTGCAGATGGCTGCGCGAGAACTCCGGCACGAAGTGCACCAGTTGCTTGTCCAGCCGCAGCCCGTGGGTGCCCGGGCCCACGACCGCCCGGCGGCATTCGACGTCGCCGGTGCCTTCGGGCACCCAAAGGGGCTCGGTCTCCTCGCCGTCGCTGGCGAAACTTTCAGCCACATGGGGCTGGTTCATAATTCCATCCCCTGTGTGAGACGTCTGCTGCCGATGCCCTGCCCTGCCTCCACCTACCGCGCCTCAAGTGCGCAGCGCCGGCTTGCCATCACGGCGGGCCTGGCTGCAGCCTTGATCCTGGGCGCCTGTGCCGACACCCCGAAAGACCCGACGCAGGCGATGAGCGTCGATAAATTGTACGAAGAAGCCCGCAGCGAGATGGCCATCGGCGCCTACGACAAGGCGGCCAAGCTCTTCGAACGCATGGAAGGCCGCGCCGCCGGGACCGTGATGGCGCAGCAGGCCCAGCTGGAACAGGCTTATGCGCTCTACAAGAGCGGCGAGAAGGCCCAGGCACTGGCGGTGATCGAGCGCTTCATGAAGCTGCACCCCAC
>Ga0307516_10000253_pt1 | contig 68852 bp, 61 predicted proteins | sample 19_EM_MG_FD_203310 | JGI IMG/M metagenome (GOLD analysis project Ga0307516, IMG submission 203310) | Populus trichocarpa ectomycorrhiza microbial communities from riparian zone in the Pacific Northwest, United States - 19_EM | ecosystem: Host-associated > Plants > Roots > Unclassified | place... | reverse complement strand
CAGCGCGCCATCGACGTTGTAGACAGGGATGTAGACCAGCACCGTGCGACCGAGCGCCGCGCGCTTCGCAGGATCGAGGCACAGGTCGCGCAGCATCGCCATGCAAGCGTCGATGCCTTCGGGCTCACCGGGGTGGATGCCGTTGTTGTTGAAGAACACCGGCCGACCCTCGGCCTTCGCGACCTGCGGGTCGAACACGCCATCGGGCGAGAACACGCCGACGTGGATCGGCGTGCCGCCATCGGAGCGGCCCGCCTCTTCAAACTTCAGCCAGGGCCCAAAGGCCTGTGCCAGTCTCTGATGGAAGCTGATGCATTCCTGCCAGGTGGTGGTCTGGTTGCCATTGCCCCTCTCGAAGGGGGTCGCCCAATCGTTGATCGTGTGCATGCGGTGATTGTCGACGGCGCCAAATGACTTTGTCCGAGTAACCCCATCTACTCTTTTGCGAGCGGGGCGGTGAGATGTTGCCCGTTAGGCTACGGCCGCCAGACCGAGATCTCCCGCCAGCCGACCCACGAAGGGCTTTGGGTGGTGAGCACGCGCAGGCAGGCGATGTCGGCGGCGCCTTTCCAGCTGAGCAGCTGGTTGTCGTCGGTGTTGCCGCTCAAGGCGCTGCCCAGCGGCTTGAAGCCGCCAATCTCGGTCGGGCAGGTGCTGGTACCAGCGACATAGCCCGCCCCGTAGAGCTGGTGCGTGGTGAGGCCTTGGGGCGACTGGGCTGTCAGCAGCTGGACCTTCGAGATCCGGCGGCTGCCGCCCAGGTTCAGCTCGATCCACTGCACCGGTGGGCCACCGGCACTCCACGCGCCGTTGTTGTCGCGATCGACGGCCGCGAACGGGTATTGAGTCCCGTAGTGGCCCGAGGCGCGAACGGTGACCGGGTAGACGCGGGTCTCTTCCGGGTGCAGCAGTTGCCGGGCCATCTGGTACACCCGCTCCTTGGCCCATGGCAGATCCTTGGCGCCCGCGTCGACCAGACTGTTCGCGTTCAGGTCCAGCGTGTTCCACAGAAAGGGCGCCACGGCCACGTACTTGCCGTCGCCGAGGACTTCGGCGTGCCAATGGTCGATGTTGTCCACCAACTGCGCTTGCGCATCCGCACCCGTGCCGAGGTCGTCATAGCGGAAGGTCCAGGGCACGGCGATCATGCGCTGGCTGACGAGCAGCTTGCCGCGCAAGGCATCGATGTAGGCCGGCATGCTGCGCCCGGCTGGGCCACAACCGGTCCACGCGCCATAGCAATCGAAGCCGACCCAGTCGAACATCCTGAAGTAGTCGCCACCAAGGTCGAACTCGCGCGGGTCCACCGAGATGATCGCGGCCACCGGCACGTCCGTGAAGTAGGTACGCAGGTCGGCCGTGGCCTGCGTCAGGTTGCTCTTCATGGTCTCGATCGACGTGCCGGTCATCAGCCCGTTGAGGTAGGGCTCGTCGAGCACGTAGGTGGCGGCCACCGTCCCCGCGTGCTTGAGGTGGACCATGTCGGCCACCTCGGCCAGCAACGCATGGCGCTGCATTTCGGGCCGCAGCGTCAGCGGTCCGGCTCCGCCCGTGAACAGCTGCGATTCGAGCACCAGCACCGAACGGCTGCCAACCTTCTCCGCTGCGGTCAGGCGCGCGTCGATGAACGCCACGTCGCCCCCGCGGATCCACGTCAGGTTCGCGCCGGCTGCGGCCGTCTCGGCCGCCGGATCGCCGACGAACTGCCCCTGGAAGTCACTGCCGAAATAACCGAGGTGCTCGACACCCTGGTAGACCTCGATCTCGCGCCAGGCCACCCATGACGGGCTTTGCGTGGTGGTGACGCGCACATAGCGGGCGTGCCCGAGCCGGTCGCGGCTCAGGCCGTCGCCGCTGTGCTCCAGCCACTGGTTGTCGTGGGTCTTGCCGTTGAACTTGCGCACCACGCGCAGGTGGTTGGGGTCGTCCCCCACCGAGATGCTGTGCACCGTCTTGCCGGTCGGGTCCTGGCTGGTCAGCAGGCGGATCTGGCTGATCGCCACCGGCCGGCCGAAGTCGAGCTGGATCCATTGCTTGGGGAACTTGCCGGACACCCAGTGGGTGTTCACGTCGCCATCGGCCGCATAGCCGGCACGGCTGCCGGCATCGGTGGCCGACGCCTTCACCGCCACCGGCTTCAGCAACATCGGCGCCGCTTCGGCGTACGGAGCCAGGGCGCCGAGGCACCAGGCCGTGCACAGCGCCAAGACGTGCATCAGGCGCATTCGAATCGATGTCATGTCTTGGCTCCGTGAGCTGCGTTTGAAGAGACCGGCGCGGCGGAACACAGCGCTGGCCGACCGCACATGACCGTCATGTGCGACGCCCAGGCGGCGGTGAATCGTCGGCCGGCTTGTCGGACCAGCAGGGCCACTGTCCGTGGTCGCTGGTTTCATCGGGGCCGAGCTTGCGCAGCGTGGTGCCGTCGACCTTCAGGTGCCAGGATCCGCCTTCTTCGTAGGGCGGGCCACCGATTTCGAGCTCGTCGTTCATCGCCAGGCCCGAATCCATCAGCGGCATGCTGATCGTCAGCTGCCTGTCGCTCAGCGCGGTCACCGTGCCGCCGCGCAAACCGCGGTAGTTGTGACCCTCGCTGACAGAGCCACTGTCGCTGCGCGTGCGGTAGTCCATGCAGCGCATGTAGCTGCCGGAGCTGTTTTCGCCGAGGATCAGGACCGTGTTGTCGGTCTTGCCTTCGGCCGGAATGGATTGCTTGCTGACCCAGGTGCCGACGTACGCGGCCCGCTCGCCAGTCATCGCCAGCGGGTCGTGCATGCGCGAACAGGCGGCCAGCGCGAGGGCCGTCAATGCCAGCGCGATGGGCCGAACGGTGCGCATGGCTCAGCCGCGCCGGAACGAGCGGACCAGCGTCAGGTCGCCGATCTTGCGCATCGGCACGCTGAAGGTCTCGCGCTTCTCGGCGCCGGTGTTCTCGTCGAAAACCAGCGTGATGCGGGCGCTGATCACCGGCTGCTGGCGCGTCGATTCGTCGAAGTGGTAGCCCTCGGCGCCGAAGTTGCCCCAGTAGTTGACGTAGACGTGGTACGTGCCGGCCACCGGGGCTGCGAGCGAGAACATCTCGGGGCCGGCGCCATCGACGCTGTCGACATCGAGCCCACCGCCGTTGGCGAGGATGGGGCTGGCGAAGAAGGCATGGCCGCCGTCGGGCGTCAACACGTGCAGGTCCAGTTCGGCCTGCGGGTCGTCCCAGGCCAGGATCACGCGGACCTTGGCTTGCGTCTTCAGCGCATTGGCTTCGTAGAACTGGGTGCGCTGGACCACTTTGCCCTCGGCACTGCGCAGCTCGATGCCGTTGCTGCCGGGGCCGAACGAATAGGGCCGCGCGAAACGACCCTGCTCGTCGCTGTACAGCGGCATCGCGTTGCCGTTGACGACCAGCGTCGGCGGCTGGCGGTTGGTGCCCAGCTGCTTCAGCCGCCCTTCGATCAGCGTGCGGCCGCGCTGGCCGCCGCGGTCAATCAAGTTGTTCGGGTAGGCGTATTCGACGCGCTGCGTGGTCTCGATCAGGCCGCTGTGGGTCCAGCCACCGGCGGGGCCCTGGACGGTGCGCTCATTGGCTGATGCCGGTTCAGCCGCCGGCACCGACGCCGCGGCACACAACAACGCCAACGTCGTCGCGACGAGGAGCCTGTCCATCGTCAGCGCACCACGAACGAACGCACCAGCGTCAGCTCGCCCGGCTTGCGCAGCGGCACGCGGAACACCTGCTGCTTCTCGCGCGGCGTGCCCTCGTTCTCGATCACCGCGACCTGCGCCACCGTGATCACGTCCTCCCGCTCGCCGGAGCCGAAGTAGTTCGCGTAGACGTGGTAGACGCCCGGCATCGGTGCGGGATGGGCGTAGATCTCGGGGCCGAAGCCGGTCGTCACGTCGACATCGAGCGCGCCACCGTTGGCCGCCACGCGCTGGCCGTACCAGACATGCTGGCCGTCGGGCGAGACGACGTGCAGGTCGATGTCGGTCATGTCGGTGTCCCAGCTCAGCACGACGCGCAGCTTGGGCGCCACGCGGCTTGCGTTGGCCTCGTAGAACTGCACCCGGCGTTCGGGCGCGCTGGCGCCGCCCGGCCCGCGCACCGCAACACCATGCGCGCCCGGTCCGAACGACCAGGGGCGAGAGAAGCGCCCGTCCTGGGCTGCGTCCAGCGGCAGCGCGACGCCATCGACCACCAGCCGCGCCGGTTGGCGCGTCTTGGCCGGCGCGGCGGCCACGTCTTTCGCGATGCGGCCGGCGATCAGCGCGCTCGCACTGCGGCCCTCGCTGTTGACGTTGGAAGCCGGGTAGTTGACTGTCTGCACGAAATCGCGCTGGGTGCTGTCGCTGGCACGCCAGCCGCCCGCCGGGGTATCGATCACGGTGCGGCCACTGTCTTGCGCCCACAGGGGCGCGGCAAGGCTCAGCGCGGTCAGCGCGACGGCGATCGAACGATGAAGAGGGGTGCAGTTCATGAGTCCGCCAATTGCTGCGCCAAGCGCTCGATGTAGGTCTCGTCGCGCCCGTTCGGGTGGCGGCGGAAGGCAAGGTGCAGGTATTCGTGGATCAGCGACACGCGGCCGTCGCGGCTGGTCCATTCGCGCACGTAGACGCGGCCGCGGCGCAGGTCGGCGTGCGGCACGCCTTGTGTCAGCAGGCAGACCTGCGGCGCGTTGTCCGGTGGCTCGTAGCCCACCTCGGCGCGCAGCACCTTGCGCCAACGCGGTTCGCGTTCGGTCAACCAAGCCGCAGCGCTCGGCATCAACTCGCAATCGGTCTCGTCGTTCCAGCCAGCCAGCGTGGCCAAAGGAAATGCGTCGCGCAGCAGGCCCTCGACGTTCACGCCGGCACGGCTGGCGGCCACCGCCTCGCGCCAAGCCATCACCTGCGGCTGAGGCCCATCGAGCTGGTAGCGGACCGGCGCACCAGTCAAGACCAGGCCGGCGGTGAACGCCGCGGCGGCGCGCGCCGCCTGCGTGGGTGGACGCGGGCTGACGCGCTGCGCCCGGCTGTCGTCATCGACCTGCAGGCAACCGCCGTCGGCACCGGCGGCCGGCGCGCTGTTCTGCCGCAACCAACTGCGCGCGGCAATCGCCAGTGCCCGTGCGGCAGACACTTCGCGCGCGTCGCCTTCGCGGTCGACGACACGGGCCACGTAGTCTTCCAGCGGCAACCGCGCCTGCAGCCGCGGCGCCTTGTCGCTGCCGGTGAGCTGGAACTCGGGCTGCCCTGGCACGATCAGCTTCGGGCCGTTGGCGAAGTGCAGCGAGTACTGCCCCCCGCGCGACAGCGGCGCGAGCGGGCCCAAGGGTGCCGGCTGGTTGTCGTCGCGCAGCACCCGGGTCAACGGGTAGCGGCTGAAGAAGTTCACGTCGACGCAAGGCTGGGCCTGCAACGACGCCGGGTCGGGCGGTGCATGCAGCAGCCCGCGCGCGTTCCACGCCGACGCGATCATCTCGGCGTTGCGCTGCAGCGCAATGCGGCCGGTGCCGGGTGCACCGAACCAGAACGGCGAGCCATCGGCCAACCATCCCGCGGCCCCGCCCCAGCGTTCACCTTTCGCGTCGAACCACGACCAGGTCTTGAAGCGCGGCGAGCTGCCGAGGGCGCCGAGCACGCCCACGTCGCGCAAGGTATTGGGCAACAGCGCCTGACGCGCCGCCAGGCGAGCGCCATAGGGCACGCGTTGCATCGCCTCCAGCAGGCTGGCGATCGGCACCTGGGTGGTGGGCTGCAGCGACGCCAGCGGATGCAGCCAGGCCGGCGCGCTGCGCGCAGCCCAGAAACGCTGCCAGTCGGCGTCTTTCAGGCCCAGGCGCTTGGGCTCGAAATAGGCGCCGCAGCTGCGTTGCAGCGCGGCGTCGCGGCCGATGCTTTCGCCCGGCTCACAGCAATACTCATCGCCCGGCTCGCGCTGCGCGCGTTCGCAGCGGTAGACCGGCTCCTGCGCATTGGTGGTCTGCAGGTAGCTGTAGACGAACAATTTCCACACGCTGCCCAGCGGCGCACTGGCCGGTGCCTCGGCGCTGGCCGGTGCGTGCGCGAGCGAGCCATCGCCCGTGCGCCAGACGAGCGATGGCCCAGGGACTGCCAGCGCACCACCGGCGCAGGCGAGCGCCGCGAGCCCCAGGATGACCCGGCGCACCGCACGGCCGGCGCTGTATGGCAGGCGTGTTGTCTTCCCGTCCAAGTTCAGCGCACCTCCACAGTGGCCCAGCCCGTGCCGGCTTCCAGGGCCTTGGCCTCGGGCTCGTACATGCGGTACAGGCGCGCCGGCGGCAGCTGGTAGCGGCCACGCTGCGAGAAGCGCAGCAGATGGCGGTAGGTCACCGACTCACCACCGGCCAGCTTCTCCACTGGCACCGCATATCCCTGCCGCGTCGGCTGGTGAATGGCACGCTCCAGCGGCGAGGTCTTGCCGGCCTCGTCGCCTTGCAGGTCCAGGCCCCAGGTGCCGGCCTCGACCGCCGCGCCCGGCGGCAGCGCCACCTCCAGCAGCGCCCAGTGCAAGGGCTGCTGGCTTTTCACGTCGAGCGCGTCGAGGTACAGCGTGTTGGTGTCCAGCGGTGTGCCAGGTGCCACCGGCTCGAGCTTGACGGTCAGGTGGCCGTCGTCAGGTGTGGCCGGCGCTGCGTTGCCACCCGCTGCCGAAGCCGCGGCCGGCTTGGGTTGGGCTTGCGGCACCACCTTGAACAACCGGCGTTCGATCTGCACCGGCAGCGCCGGCGCGTTGCCGGCTTCGCTGCTGTCGAAGGCCACGAACGCGACCTTGGCGCCGCCGCTGGCCGCCAGCGTCGCGGGCTTGGCTGCCGCCGCCGGCAGCGTCCACAGCGGTTGGCCGATGCTGCCACGCGACGCCATCCAAGGCGCGGGCAGGCTGCCAGCCTCGGCGCGAACGTCTGGCGTGTTGCCCAGCGCCTTGTGCAGCCAGACCAGGGCCTGCGCCCGGTCGAAGGTCGGTTGCTCGCCGCGCACCTGGCCCAGCAGTGCACTGGCCTGCGCGGCGCCGCCCTTCTTCGTCAGCACCAGCAGACTTTGCACGAACGGCGATGGCGACGGCGCCAGTCGCATCGCGGCCGCATCGGCTTCAGTGCGCTGTGCGGCGGTCACGCGCGAGCCAGCCGTGAAGCTGGCCAGCACCAGCGCGATGTCGCGCGCACCGGTGGCCTCGTCGCTCATCACGACGCTTCCCCGCTTGCCCGCGGGCGCCGCATCGATGTCAGCCTTGGCGGCGACCAGCTCTTCCAGCAGCGCGTCGACCATCGAGTTGACCGGCAAGCCCATCTCCTGCATCCAGTGCAGCGCCAGCGCGCGTTGCAGCGGCGAGCTCTTGGCGCCCTCTTTCGCGTAGACGTCGAGCAGGCGTTGCCAGTGCGCGGCCGACAGCGGCGCACGCAGCGCCTGCGTCGCACGCCAGTCGGCGTAGTAGGCATACGCGGTCAGGAACGGGTCATCGGCCATGCCGCGGCCCCACCAGCCGAACTGCGCCTGCGGCCCAGCCATCTGCGCCAGCGACAGCCGCGCGGTCGACAAGCGCTGGGTCAACATCGGCGCCAGCGGTTGCTGTGCGGCCGACAACGACTGCAACGCGATCGACAGCGGCAGCATGCGGCTCGCGGTCTGCTCGACGCAGCCGTACGGGTACTCGACCAGGTCATCGACCCAGCGGCTGAAGGCGCCGACCCCCGGATCGGCCGCGAGCGTGACGCGCACGTTGCGCGCATCAGCCGGCAGGTTCAATGCGGCGGGGCCAGCGGCCAAGTCCAGCACCAACTCGCGCGGGTTGCTCCACGCCACCGGCACGCGCTTGAGCGGCGTCGCCAGCGTGTCGACGACCTTGCCGCCCTGGCGCAGCGTGACCGTCAGGTCCAGCGCGCCCAGGCCCTCGGCTTTCAACGGCAGCGTCACGAAATTGGCGCCGGGCTTCAGGCTCAGTTTGCCTTGCTGTGCGACACCGGTGCCCTGCGCCGTCCATTCCACCTCTTGCGCTTCGGGGCCCTGGTTGAACAGCGCGATGCTGGCCTGGGCCTGGTCGCCGACGCGCTGCCAGTCCGGGCTGGTCCACTTGGCGTAGAACGCCTTGTCGCTGCGCACCCAGGCGACCTGCTGGCCGACCAGGCCTTTCGCATCGACCGCACGCCCGGTCAGGCGCCAGCGGGTCAGCGAGTCGGGCATCTTGAAGCTGAAGCGCGCGCGACCGTTGGCATCGGTGTGCAGGCGCGGCTCCCAGGCCGCCGTGTCGATGTTGTCGCGGCGTGGCCGCTCAAGCACCTTGACCGCGCGTTGCGGCTCGCCGCGGCGGCCCGGCAGCTCGCCCAGCTTGCGCGTCGCGAGGTCGTAGCCGATGAAGGACAGCGACACGCTGGTGCGCACGTTGTTGCGCCGCGGGTGGTAGAAGAAGTCGTCGATCGACGGTGCGATCTCGGGCTGCAGCACGTAGATCATTTCGTCGACGACGCCGACCGCGACCTCGGCCGCCACCGGCTTGCCGCCGACGGTCGTGCTCAGCTCGACGTTGACGGTGTCGCCCGGCGCGTAGACCGCCTTGTCGGGCTTGAACTCGAGCGCGACGCGTGGCTGCGCGACGCTCAAGCCCTGGTTCTGGAACACGCTGTCGCCATGCTTCGCGTAGGCCGCCGAGACAGTGACGTTCGGGCTCATCGCCTCGGTCACAGGCAGCTTCACTTTCCACTGCGTCGGGCCGAGTCGCTCGGTCGTGAAACCCTCACCGCCGCGGGTCAGCAACGCAGCCGCCTCGACGCGCTCGCGTTCGATCGTCAACAGCGCCTGGTCGACCGGCTCGGGGAAGGTGACCAGCGCCTCGGCCGTATCGCCCGGGTTGTACCTGGCCTTGTCGAACACGATAGAGATGCTGCCAGCCGGCGCCTTCATGCCTTCGCCCGAGACCCAGTGCGAGGTCGCCGCGACGATGCGCTTTTGCGCATCGCGTAAGGTCACCGTGTACGAGCCCGGTTGCGGGAAGCTGATCGCGACCGCACCGCCGGCCGCCGTGCCCGGCGCCGTGAGGTCACCGCTGCTGCGCTGGCGGTCTTCGAGCCGCAGCCATTCCCAGCGCATCGGCTGGGCAGGCGTGGTGTCGGTCGCGCGGCGGCTCGGGCTCCAGCGGAAGCTCAACGATTCACCGGGCTTCGAGAACTGGCGCTCCGGCGCCAGCAGCCAGGCCGCGCTGCCGCGCTCGACCAGCAACTCGCGGGTGCTGCGCACGCGGTAGGCCGCGCCATCGGTGGCCAGCACCGTCAGCACATAGCGGCTGGGTTGCTCGGCCGCCGGCAGCTTGAACTGCGCCTTGCCCGAACCGTCGGTGACCAGCTCGTCCTGCGACAGCTTCAACGGGAACGAGCCGCTGTAGTCCAGCTCGCCTTCGACCATGCTCAGCGCCTGCGCACGAGCGCTCAAGCTCAGGCGTGCGTTGGCCACCGGCTTGCCGTCGGGGTAGCTGAGCTGGATGGCGCCGGAGACCGCGTCGCCGGTCGCGAAATCGGTCTTGTCCGGCAGCCACTGGATCTCGAAATGCGGCTTCTGGTAGTCGGCGACGCGGAAGGCCGCGGTGTAGTTGTCGCCACGCAGGCTCAGCATCAGCTCGTAGCCGCCAGCCGCCGCGTTGTCGGGCAGCTGGAAGCGGCCGTCGGCGCCACTGGTGCCGCTGAACTTCAGCGTTTGGGTGGCGACCACCTGGCCCGCCGGGTCACGCACGACGACAGCGATGTCGCCATCGGCCAGCGCCACCGAGTCACGCGCATTCTTGAACTCACGGCCGGTGACCTTCAGCATCACCATGTCGCCGGGGCGGTACAACGGCCGGTCGGTGGTGGCGTAGACCTTGGCGTTGTAGATCTCGCTGTCGTAGTAGAAGTTTTCCGAGATGAAGACGCCGCCGGCTGGGTCTTCGCCGAAGACATAGGTCTGCTCGGGCGCCGCGGGTTTGTCCATGCGCAGCAGGCCTTGCGCATCGGTCGCGCCGGTCTTCAGCACGCCGACGCCGTCGGTCCACACGACCTTGGTCGCCGGCACGGCCTGTCCCTGGGTACGGTGCGCGCTCCAGACCAGCATCTGCGCACCCGAGACCTTGGTCAGCGCCAGCGTGTCGCTGACGAACAGCAGCGTCGTCGCGCGGTGCTGGCCGGCCATCGCCTCGACCAGGTACAGCCCGGGCTTTTGTGCGCCGAGCGGGATGAAGACATTGCCGGCACTGGGCTGGATGAACTCGCTCGAACTGCCGGCCAGCTTCAGGTCCTTCGGCGGCTCGATGGCCTTGGCCTGGTGCACCGGGTAGCGGAAGCGCTCGACCACCGGCAGGCCCGGCAAGGGCTTGAACTGCGGCGGCTCTTCGAAGGTCGACGGGCGCCGCAGTGTCGGCGAGGTCTTCAGCTCGGGCGCCTGTTCGGTGACGGCGCGGCGGGCGTCGCCGCTGAACAGCTTTTGCCACGCAATGCGCGCTTTGACGACCCAGCTGTCCCACAGGTGGGTCAGCGTGTTGGCCAGGCCCTCGCCGGCCGGCTTGCCCTCGACCTGGATGCGGTGCAGGTTGCGCTGCTTCTGCAAGAAGGCCAGCGGTTCGGGCACGCGGTAGAGAACGACATCGACGCCGCCGACTGTCGACAACTGGTCGGGGTTGTTGATCTCCAGCCGCACCAAGGCCCGCTCACCGCTGCCGAAGGTCGCGTCGGACAGCAGGAAGAACGGCTCGCCGACAAACGGTGAGTGGTCGTTGGGCAGCGGCGGCTCATCGGCCGCGGTGACCATCGTCGGCACCAGCGTGGCCAGGGTCAGCGCCAGCGCGAAGAAGGCGCGGCGGAACAGGTTCGTCGTCATGCGATGAACGCCAGCCTGTGCAGGCCGACGAAGTTCGGGTTGTCGGTGGCGGGACGCCAGCGGGTGTCGGACCAGGCCATCAGCTGCGCCGGACGCAGCGCGCGCAGGCCGTTGTCGCCCTTCTCGATGTGCCCGGTGTGGTACGCGATGTACGAGCCCATCCAGACCATCAGATGCTGGTCGTCGCCGAAGTCGTAGAACAGCAGGTCGGCGCCTTGCGCCTGGGCCAGCTGGCGGCCAACGAAGCGGGTGTTGGACTGCACCAGTTCGATCGCCGAAACGAACGCACCCTGGCTGCCATCGGCCCGGCGCCAGTTGTGGCGCAGCGGCGCGGCGGCGTTCGCGTCCAGGTCGGGCGGCAGGCGCTGGCCCAGCAGGCCCATCGAGCGGCGCCAAGCCAGGTCGTGGTCACGCAGCGCCTCGGCCACCGCAAAGCGGACGAGGCCCGCGCAATCGCGGTGCGTCCAACGCGGCGTCGGGCCCTGCTCGACCTGGGCGTGGATCAGCACGGTGATCCAGTCGCGCAGCTGGCGTGACTGGATCGGATCGAGCCGTGGTTGATCGGCCGCATCAGCCGGCCAGCTCCAGGCGCCCGCCATCGCCGCGAGGCTGGCCACGCACAGACGCCGCCGAGGTTCGGACATGCTCATGGCGCGGCGGCGGCCGACACGGGGCGCCAATCCAGCGCCACCCAGCCTTGCGCGTCCGGCGAGCCTTGTGGCACTGCTTGCGCCGCCGGCAATTGGCCGAACGCGGCCAGGCGCGGCAACAGCTGGGTTTCGGCAGCCTGGCGCATGGCGGCCTGTTCTTGTGGCAGCACGGCCAGGGCCTCGCGGCGCAGCAGCTCAGCCACCTGGGCCGGCGCGGCCACCGCCACCGCGGCCTGGCCAGCCAGCGTGTCGGCCACGCTGGGGTAACGGCGGGCGATCGCATCTTCGGCCCGCGCCACCAGCGCGTCATCGGGCGAGAACAGCCACCAGTCGCCCACACGGCGGAAGGCGGCGCGGTAAGCCGATGCGTCGTCTTGCTTCTTGCTGCCGTACGGTGCGGTGATGTCGACCGCCTTGGTGCCGCCTTCCCACTGCGCGCCCTTGGGCAGCCACCAGCGCATGAAGGCCTCTTGTGTGGCTGCGCTCGGCGCCGGGCCCTTGGCGTGGGCCACCAGCAGCGGCGTGTGCAACTGCGACTTCGGGTACCAGCAGACGGCCGCCGGGCCGTCGAAGCTCTGCGCCATCTCGGCCAGCGCGGCCGTGGCATCACCGCCTGGTGCGTTGCCACCCTTCGCGCCCGACAGCACGGTGCGGGCCACCGCCCAGTCCACCGGCAGCACACTGCAGGCCGCCGCCTGGGCCGGCACAACCGCCCAGGGTGACGTGGGCCACGCACTGCCCCGCCGCACCCAGCTGTGCAGGCTGGCGCCGCCGGGGGCCACGTCGATTCGCAACGCCTGCAGGGCCGGCATGAAGCGGTGGTAGCCCAAGGCCAGCAGCGGGCCGCCCGCGACCAGCGTGTGGTTGGCGCCGGGTGTCGGCAGGCCGAACTGGCGCCGCCACAGCCCCTGCTCGGCTTCGTCGCCCGAGAGCAGGCCGGCCACGACCTTCGCGGCCTCCGGGTCCGGCTGGCGCTCGTTGTCGAACAGCAGGCCGGGGTCGGACAGCACGACCACGCGGTTGCCGCGCGAGACGATCGCCAGCGTGCGACGTGGCGACAGGCTGAGCGCATAGACCGGCACCGACTGTAGGCCGAAGGTCGCCAACGGCAGCTCGGCCAACAGCGTCAGCTGCTTGTCTTTCGCGGCGATGGCGCCCAGGCCCTGGATCGCCTTGGCCAAGGGGCCGCGCGTCATCGCCAATGCCCAATGGCGCGCGGCACCGCGGTCGTCGGCCCACAGCGCCACCTCGGCCGGCTGGTCCAGCGTCAGCGCCATCAGGTCGTCGGTGAACGTGGTCTCGTGCTCGTAGGCGACGCGCTTGATCGCACCGGCCAGGCCGAGCCGGTCTTCATGGCCTTCGTAGTAGAAGACGAAGTCTTCGGTCAACAGCTCGCGCAACACCGGCGCCTTGACCAGGTCCCGCGTCAGCGCCGTCAACGACGGGGTGGCGACATAGGCGGCCGGTTGCCGCAGGTCCACGCCCAGGCCGCCGATGTGCCCGCCGTAGCGCGAATAACCCAGCAGCGTCGCGGCTGCTATGGCCAGCGCGGCCACCACGATGGCCCCGGTGGCGATGGCCCATTTCTTTTGCACGCAGTGCTCCCTCTTCAGGCGGCCGGTCGCCGCTGGGCAGGGACTCTAACTGGTGCCGCGCCCTCTCACTGCCGCGCTGGCGGTTGCGTGGGCTGCGCTCTAGGGGTTGTGGCGTCGCCGCTGCAGCGACGCCCGGCCATCAAGGCCGGCAGGCGGAGCGATCAAGGCGCGACCGACAAGCCAACCGCATGGACATGCTTCTCGCCGCAGCCGCGCGCGGCGCAGGCCTCGTCGAACACCATCTGGGCGCAGTCCAGGCAGTTGCCGCAGTTCGACGCGACGCGCGTCAGGTCTTGCAGCAGCTCGAAATTGGTCACGCCTTCACCGACGACGCGGTGGATGTCGCGGTCGGACACGCGGTGGCAGAGGCAAACAATCATGGCGCGGTCAGCAACTGAAAAAGGCCTCGTCAGTTTAATCTGAAATGGGAATCCTTCTCATTCACGTTTGAACTTTGGGGGTAAGGCGAGGGAATTTCCTCGGCTCGGGTGCGCAATACGCACGTGCGGCATGCCTTCACCGCCGCGGGCCGAGGCCGACAACCTTGAGACGACCAGTCGGCGCCCATGGCCCGGCTGGTCACGAACTCCCCGCTCAACCGCCCCGAAGGGACCCTCATGCCGCTGATCCGCCTTGCCGCCCCACTGGCCGCCGCCCTTTGTCTGTCGATGCTGAGCGCCTGTGGCGGCAGCTCGGGCTCCGCCGAGGCGCCGCCCCCGGTCAGCGGTGGCGCCAGCCAGGTGCAAGGCGTGGCCACCCCGACCAGCGTGTCGGTCGTGACCGCCAAGAACGCCCAGTAATCAGCCCCCACGCCAGGAGCCCTTCCATGACCCATCGCCTGCCCTGCCCGCCGCGCGCCATTGCCGTGGCCGCCGCCCTTGTCGCCGCCTGCTCGGCCACGTTGGCCGCCCCCGCCAGCAGCTCTGCCTACCGCAGTGATGCGCAGCAAAGCCATGTCGAAGATGCCACTTCACGCGGCATCTCGCAAGTCAACATGATCACCTGCGTGATGGGTGCGATGCGGCCCGAAGCGCTGGTCAACCAGGGCAACTACATCGCGCTGGTCGACGGCAAGAAATGCGACCCCGAAGCGCGTTCCAGCAGCTCGAACTCGGGCGCCGACAGCGCCAGCACCTCGGCGCCGGCCTACATGACGGCCACGGTCAATTCCGCCCGCACGTCGAACGACGAGCCGATGCGGGTGCGGACCTGGATCGACGAGAAAGAGAAGGACTTCGCGGCCACGATCTTCATCAACATCAGCGCGACCGAAGCCCCGAGCGACAGCAACCCCTACGGCATCTTCCGGTTCGACTACTGCGGCAAGGGCAGCGAAGGCCCGTGCATGATGAACGGCTATCTCGACGGCAGCGCCGAGGGCATCAGCTACTTCGAGATCGAAGGCGGTGAGCACGGCTCGACCAAGGCCCTGCGCCTGACCAACAGCGGTGCGGACAGTGGCGCGGGCCGGCTGAGCTACCAGCAGGACGACGGCACGGTGAACTACCGCTTCGCCTACAACGCCGACTACTTCCGCCGCTCCGACGGCGCGAACGACCAGTGCTTCAGCCGCGATGCGAGCGACGCCGAGACCCAGATGTCGGTCTGGCGTTATGGCCTGTACGACGCGGCCACCGGCGCGCGCATCGAGCGCCACTCCGGCTTCCCGATCGAGTTCACCGCCGGTGATGGCAAGCGCTACAGCGGCCAGATGGGCTACTGGGGCCTGTGGCTGCCGGCCGATGCGCCGGCACTGGCCAACGGCGCCACCGTGCAGCGGGTCGAATACCAGGACGGCCACGATCCCGTCAAGACCGACTACACGCTCGCCAAGGCCGAAGGCCGCCTGGTGCGCTACACCAAGCACACCCGCACGCTGGCCCAGATCGACAAGCTGCCATTCCAGACCTGGGTCTGGCAGATGGACGGTTTCTTCGAAGGCGCGCAACCGAACCGCCAGTACGAAATGCACTGGGACAACGCGGCCAGCGAGTTCCGCGTCACCGGCGAGATGGTGTGCGACAACGGCCCATGCCAGAGCCGCACCTACGAGGTGGAGAAATCGGTGCCGGCCTCCTACTTCGGCGCCATCGGCGGCATGCGCGGCTGGTCGCAATCGCTGGGCGGTGAGCTCTACATCCCGATCACCGCCGGCGGCGCGCCGGTCGACGCAGCGCATCTGGACGTCGTCTACCGCCAGCAAGACCTGGTCTACCCGGCCGACATGCCAGCCTCGTTGCACTGCCTGCGCGAGTGCCCGACCGCCGAAACCATCTCCGCCTACTTCAGCAACGGCTCGCAAGCCGAGTCGCCGTTCGTCGCGACCACCTTCAACCGCTGGGGCCCGGCCGAAGCGACGGTGGACTACAGCACCAGCACCGCCGATGCGCTGCTGAAAGACGGTGCCGGCCACGCCGTGACGGCCACGGATGCCGAGGCCTTGCGCCAGAACCCGCGCTACCAGAACGGCCTGCGCAGCGGCCGCCTCTTCGCCAACCTCGACGACGCCCGCTGCACCGGCGACAGCACCCACTTCTGCGAAGAGAAGATCGAGCAGATCGACGCCTACTACCAGTGGGAGACCGGCCCCAACCAGTGGAACCAGTTCGCCGCGCTGAAAGACGGCAACGGTGCCTTCGTCAGCTTCGACGCGCCGCTGCAGGTCAACTACACCGTGCCCGCCGGCGCGGCCTATGGCGACTACGCCGGCAAGACGCTGGTGCTGCAGTACGGTGGCTTCGGTGAGCTGTGGGGCATTCCGGGCGAATGCGTCTCGCGCCTGACCAATGCGACCGTCAGCTGCGACACGCCGGACTCGCGCTACGTGCCGGCTTTCGTGATTCCGTTCGACGAGACTATTGGCCAAGTCAGCCTCGAGGGCACGAGCTACCTCGTCAAATGGCTGGACCGCGAGATCCGCTTCGCCAGCAAGGAGATCTCGGTCTGCCAGACAGCCGGGCTGACCCTGCCGGACGGCCTGACGTTGCCCAGCGCCAGCGACCTGCGCAACCCGAGCGACCCGGCGTCGCCGATCTACATCGGCGCCAAGCCCGAGGTCACCGCCGCGCCGCGCGTGATCCACGGCGAGGTGAAGTACTGATCGGCCGATCGCGTCGAGCGGGCACCTGGCGCGTCACCGCATGCAGCATCGGCAACGCCCTGTCGCCTGGCCGCTGGCCTTGAGCCTGGCCGCGCACATCGTGCTGGTGCTGCTGTGGTGGCGCCAGGCGCCCGTGCCGGCCGCGCCCACCACCACGGCGCAGCGCGCGCCGATGGTGTGGCTGCGGCTCGCTCTAGCGCCCGGGGCGCAGCTTGCGCCTGTGGCGGCCACCGCGGTTGCCGCGGCGCCGGCCCGCCCACGGCAGGCGGCACGCGCTGCAGCCAAGCCGCTGCCCGCACCGACAAAGGTCGATACGCCAATCGCAACGGCGGAACCTATGCCAGCGGCGGCTCCAGCCGTGACCGGGGTCGCTTTCGGCCCGCCACGCTGGTCCTTGCCTTTCGGTGGAGCGAGCGCGGGTGCCGTCTTCGGCACACGCAAGCTGCCGGCGGCAGCGCCCACTGCGGCGCCACCGATAGCTGCCGCCGCCGTCACCCCCGAGCCACCACGCGCCCTGCGTGAGCAGGTGCTGCAAGCCCTGGAAGCACAGATTGCTGGCTGGTCTGCACCGGTCGATCCGCAGCCGGCTCAATGCCGCCTGGCGACCGAGCCGACGAGCCAGGGAAATCCGGAGCCTGAATGCGACAGCGTCGCGCTGGCCCGGGCCTTGGCCGAGCGCCTGCCGACCTTGCGTGACACGCTGGCTGCACTGCGCCGCGCGGGGCCCGATGCCACGCGCGGCGGCGTCAATGCCAGCGAAAGCGCGGCACTCGTGATCGCCTTCGCCGACGGCCGCTATCGGCTGCAGCTGTCAGCGCACTGACCGGCCGCAACGGCAAACCGCTCAGCTGCCGCCGCCACCGCCGGCTGCCGACTGCAGCCAGTTCTGTTCGCCCATCTGTGCCACCAGCCCGATCTGGGTTTCGAGGTGGTCGATGTGCTCTTCGGTGTCCTCGAGGATGTCGTTGAACAGCTCGCGCGACACATAGTCACGCACCGTCTCGCAGTAGGCGATCGCCTCTTTCAGGTGCGCCTGCGCGGCCACCTCGAGCTTCAGGTCGCAGTCCAGCGTTTCGACCGCCGACTCACCGATGTAGAGTTTGCCCAGGTCCTGCAGGTTCGGCAGGCCCTCCAACATCAGCACCCGCTCGATCAGCCGGTCGGCGTGCTTCATCTCTTCGATCGATTCGTCGTACTCGTGCTTGGCCAGTTTCGCCAGGCCCCAGTTCTTCTGCATCCGCGCATGCAGGAAATACTGGTTGATCGCGGTCAGCTCCATCTTCAACTGGGCATTCAGGTACTGCAGCACCTTGGCGTCGCCTTTCATGGCCTACTCCTTCTTTACTTCGTTCGGGGCAAATGAGCATTTTGCGGCGGTTCGTCGGTCGGGTGATAACCGCACCGACGCGCTCTGAGCGCGAATCGCTCGCATTCGTTTTGGAATTCGACGACTGCGTTGCTGGGATGTTCGCAAGCCTCTAGCATCTGCCGCCTTGAGAGACAGCCATCATGCGGATGAGCCACGAACACAGATACGAAGACCCGCAGCGGCAACCCATCTTGCTGAGCCATCTGCGCGCCGCATGACAGGACAGTTCAGAGTTCTGGCGCTGTGCGGCAGCCTGCGGGCCGCGTCGATCAACGCCGCGTTGCTGCGGGCCGCGGCGCGACTGGCGCCATCGCCTATGGCCGTCGAGGTATTCACCGGCCTGGGTCGGCTGCCGCTGTTCAACCCGGATGACGAACTCGACCCGCCATCCGCGGTGCGAGCCCTGCGCGACGCCGTGGCTGCCGCCGACGCCTTGCTGATCGCCAGCCCCGAATACGCCCACGGCGTGACCGGCACGATCAAGAACGCGCTCGACTGGCTGGTCAGCTTCGAGCCCTTTGTGCACGAGCCGGTCGCAGTGTGGAACGCCTCGCCGCGGGCGCATCATGCTGACGACGCGTTGCGCGAAACGCTGAAGACGATGTCGGCCGAGATCATCGAGCCGGCCTCGGTCAGCATCGCGCTGCTGGGCGCGCAACTGGGTGAGGACGGCATGGTCGCCTCGCCCTCTGTGTCCGGCACCATCCGGTCGGCGCTGCAGGCCTTGCACGATGCCGTCGAGCAAGGGGCATCGGAACGCGGGCCGAGCTTTCGGCTGGGCTGACCGGCGACCCCATCCCACCCACCAGGAGAGACGACGAATGAGCGACGCCGCCAATGCCTTGGCAAAGAAACTGATCCGCAACTGGAACGAGGTGCCACTCAACCATGAGCAGCGTGCACCACTGTACGACTCGATGTGCGCACGCCTGGCGCCGGGCACCGCAGCGCAAAAGCTGGGGGCCTCGGTCGACACGCTGGCACCCGGCATGCGCGGCTGCCCCTACCACCTGCACCACGCACAGGAAGAGATGTTCATCATCCTGGCCGGCAGCGGCACCTTGCGCGTGGCCGGCGAGCTGCTGCCGATCCGCGAAGGCGACGTGATCTTCATCCCGCCAGGGCCCGAGTACCCGCACCAGATCATCAACAGCTCCGACGCGCCACTGCACTACCTGTCGGTCAGCACGCGCGAGCGGCCCGAGGTCTGCGAATACCCCGATTCAGGCAAGTTCCTTGCGCTGGGGAGCGACAAGGGTGAAGGCAGTTTCGATGTGATCCAGCGCAGCGCCGAGTCACTGGACTACTGGGAAGGCGAGCCCTGAAGGTCGGCTGCCGGCCAGCACGGTATGCTGCGCTGACTTCATTCAAGCTCGATTCAGCATGGCCCGCGCTATCACGTCCGCCCTTGTCACCGCCGCCGTCTTCGTCGCGGCCATCGCTTTGAATCCCTCGGCCGAGACGCACCGCGACAAGATCAAGCAAGCGACCTCGGAACGCAGTCCGATCGCGGGTGCCCTGGGCCTTGGTGCCTTGACGGCGTTCGTGTCCAGCTACCACTCGATCGGCGTCGCGTCGTACACGACGGCCAGCGGCAAGACCCTGTCATGGGGCGCATTCGGCGTGGTGTTCGTGACCCCGGCTTCGATCGCCGACAAGTAGGCGAGCGCCGCGCGGGCACCAAGGTGCGCCGCCGTCAATCGTCCAACCAGGCCCGCAACGCCGCACTCGGCCCTTCGCACCAGCCGCTGTCCGCCTGCGAATCCCGGGCGGTGAACCACGCAGCGACACGGTGGTGATCGGCCCAGGCGCGGCCTTCTTCCGGTCCCATCACGAACAGCGCTGTGGCCAGCGCGTCGGCGTCGGCGCAGCGCTCGTGCAGAACGCTGACTGATGCCAATGCATGCCGGACCGGGGCCTGGGTGCGCGGATCCAGCGTGTGTGAACACCAGCGGCCTTGGGCGTCGCGAAAGCCCTGGCGATAGTCGCCCGACGTGGCGATGGCTTGCCCGACCAATGCGGCGCGCAGCGGTGGCAGGCCGGCAGCACCAGGCGGGCGCTCGAGCGCCACCCACCACGGTTGGCCGTCGGCCTTCAGCCCCTCGCCGCGCAACTCGCCGCCGAGTTCGAACAGGAAGTGCTGATGGCCATCGGCGCGCAACGCCGCGGCGACAGCATCCACCGCATGGCCCTTGGCGATCGCCGACAGGTCGAGCTGGCAACCGCCCGGTTGCTGCAGACGATCCCCATCCAGCCTCAGCCCGCGCCAGGCGCCACGCGGCTGCGCGCCGGTCACAACAGGCGCCGAAAAGCCCGCGCTGTTGAACCGGCCGGCCGGCCCAAATCCCCAGCGGTCGACGGCCAACCCCAGCGCCGGGTCGAACGCGCCATCGCTTTGCTCGGCCACGCGCAGTGCCAGTCGCATCACCTGAGCGAAGTCCGGCGACAGCGTCTGCCATTGCCCTGGGGACAATCGGTTGAAGCGACTCAGTTCCGAGTCTGGCTCCCAATGGCTCATCTGGCGCACCAACGCCGCGAGACACACCTCGATGCGGGCCTGAACCACGGCCAGCGGCGCGGCAGGCGTGGCGGCCAGGACCAGTCGCCAGACGCTGCCCATGCTCTGTCCCGTCAGCCGATGAAGTACCGCGCCGCGTGGCGCAGCCACCAGCGGCGCCGAGGGCGGTAGCAGCACCAGCGCGTCGCCGGCCGCTGCAGCCACGCTCACTTCGGCCGCACTTCCAAGGTGGCGCTGTAGCTCAGGCGGCGCAGCGGCGGCAGGTCGGCGGCTTCGGCCGGCGTGTTGTGGTTGACGCCCAGCCAGTAGCGGCCAGCTGCTGGCCAAGCGACGCTGAAGTCGCCCTTCGCATCGCTCTTCAGCGTCAGTTCGTCCATCTTGTAGCGGTAGCGGTTGCCACCGCGCAGCAGGCTGACTGCTGCATCGGCCAGCGGCTGGCCATCGAGCAGCAGTCGAAATCGCGTGCGGTCACCGTCGCTCAAATCGACCGGCGCGTCGAGCGGGATCAGCTCCAGGCCCTGGCCCACCGGCGAGAACGGCTTCTCGCTCGGCTTGTCACGTGCGACAAAGGTCTCGACGCGGCTGGCGAATCGGGTCAAACGCAGGTCCTCGGCTTTCTCTGGGCGTTCTTTCTCCCAGGCCTCGGCGCTACCGCGAAAGCGCTTGGTCTCGCCGCCCTGCCTGTAGCTGACCATCACGCCTTGGCTCAGGTTGGCGACGCGGTAGGTACCGGGCTGGGACAGCGTCAGCTCGAAGCTGCTGCGGTGGCGCGACGTGGTGTTGATGGCGCTGGGCGTGACGCTCGCGCCATCGGGCGCGGTGATCGCCAGGCCGTCCAGCGGCAAACCGCGGGTGTCGAACTCGAACAGGTCTTCGGTCGCCGCCGCATCGATCGCCACGATGCCCTCCCTGCCGTCGACCAGCGTCTGGTTGGGCAGCAGCCAGGGGTGGTGGGCCGAGGCATTGAACGAGACCAATGCCGCCGAGACGGCGACCAGCGTGCGAGCTTGCAAGGTAGATGAGCGCATGGGGTGTCCGTCCTGTCTCAGGGTTTGGCTTGCAGGCTCACCGAGCCCAGTTCATGTTCGCCCTGGGCCTTGACCTGGGTCGCCCCAGCGGGCGGCCAATGCAGCGGCAAGCGTTGGACTTCGCGGCCGCCCCCTTCACGGGCCACTTCGACCACCACCTCGTAATCACCGGCCGGCAGGCTCGCCAGGGCCTTGGCGCCACCCAGCTGCACCAGGTGCTCGCCCGGCGCGCGCGTCGCACCGCTGACGCCATCGACAGGCATCTGCGCGTCACGCCCGCCCTGGCGCCACCACTGCCGCAGGTCACGCAGCCACTTGGCGCCGCCGTTGTCCTTCTTCTTCAGGTCGTACCAGACGGCCAGGTGACCGGCAAAGCTCTGGTCGCCGGCGCGCTGCAGCCACATCGCCACATAGGGCGTGTGGTACTCGGCCACGCCCAGGCGCGGCAGCTCCAGCTTCAGCGCCAGCTCGGCCGCCTGCGCCGAGGGCGGGGCCAGCGCCAGCGCGGCGCCTAACGACACAGTGGTGCGAACAATCATCGGTCAACCTCCCGAATATTCAGTGTGCGGCGTAGACCGCCAGCAACAGCGGCAGCACCAGGCCCGCGGCCACCAGCGGCCAGGTGCTGGGCCGGCGGCGCGCGTGCAAGGCCAGCAGCAGCAGGCCGGTCACCGACGCAAAGGCGCAGGCGATGGCAAAGACGTCGATGAAGACGCGCCAAGCCTGGCCGGTATGGCGCGCCTTGTGCAGGTCGTTCAACCACGCGATCCAGCCGCGATCGCTGTCTTCCCATTCCAGGCTGCCGCGGGCCAGGTCGAAACGCAGCCAGGCATCGCCGCCCGGGCGCGGCAACGGGAGGTAGACCTCGTCGGCGCTCCATTCAGCCTCGGCCTCGGCATCCCATTGCAAGCCCAGGCGGTCTTGCAAGGGCTGGTGCAACGACGGCGGCAAGGGCAGCCGCCTGCTGCCGTCGGCCGATGGTGCCCCGCGTGCGAACGCTCCGCGTTCGGCCGGGCTCAGCTCGAAGCTGCCGCTGCGCAATGCCGGCTTGGCTTCGATGCTGCCGGCATGGTTCAAGGTGATGCCGGTCAGCGCGAAGACCAGCAGCCCGGCCAGCGTCAGCGCCGAGCTGATCCAGTGCAGTGGCAGGATCGCCTTCAGCCACTGCGCGCGTCGTTGTGCCCGCTGCACGGCCAATGCTTGCGCACCGGCCACGGGTTTGAGGGTGCTCAGACCTTGATCCATCGCCGCAGCAGGTTGTGGTAGCAGCCGGTCAGCTGCAACCGGGCGGCGTCGTCGGCTCCCGTTTGCGCCAGACGCTGGATCGCAGTGTCCAGGTCCAGCAGCAGACTGCGTTCGCCTTCGTCGGCCACCATGCTCTGGACCCAGAAGACCGAGGCCAGCCGCGCGCCGCGTGTGACCGGCTCGACGCGGTGCAGGCTGGTCGACGGGTACAGCACCAGGTCGCCCGCGGCCAGCTTGACCGAATGGGCGCCGTAGGTGTCTTCGATCAACAGCTCGCCGCCGTCGTAGCTGTCGGGCTCGGTGAGAAAGAGCGTGGCCGAGATGTCGGTACGCAGCTTGCGCCCGGTACCGGGCACGAGACGCACTGCGTTGTCGACATGGGCGCCGAAGGTCTCGCCGCGTTCGTAGCGGTTGAACATCGGTGGGTAAACCTCGGCCGGCAGCGCCGCGCTGATGAACAGCGGGTGGCGCTCCAGCGCGGCCAGCACCACATCGCCCAGCTCACGCGCCAGCACCGAGCCCTCGGCCAGCTGGCGGTTGCGCTTGACTTGCGCGCCCTGGTGGCCGGCCGTGGCCAGGCCATCGATCCAAGGCGCCCGGTCGAGTGCGTGGCACGCCGTCCGCACCTGTTCAGGCGTCAACACGGCGGGTATCTGCACGATCATGACCGGGACCTTTCTTTCGCGACAGACAGGTCAGAAGCGGACCAGCGCGCTGACCAGCGCGGTGCGGCCACGCACCGGCGTCGCGCGACCGGCGCTGCTGGCTTCGAAGTACACCGCGTCGCTCAGGTTCTGCAGGTTCAGCCGCACTTCCCACGACTTCTGCAGGTAGGCCACCGTCGCATCCCAGCGGGTGTAGCCATCGACCTTGGCGCTTTCGAAGTTGTTCAGCCAACGGTCGCTGGCGAACTGCGCGCCGCCGCCCAGTTCCCACTGCGGGGTCAGGCGGTAGGTGGTCCACAGCGTGGCGTTGTGGCGCGGCGTGTTCGGTGCGGTCTTGCCTTCGGCAGCGATGCCGTCGTCGGCGTTGGTGCCGACCTGCGGCGACTCGACGATCTTGCCGTTCATGTAGGTGTAGCCGGCGAAGACTTCCCACTGCGGGTTGATGCGGCCGGTGGCGCCCAGCTCGAGGCCATCGACGCGGATCAGGCCTTCGGTCACCTGCGTGCCGGCGGCGTCCTGCGTGCGCGGGTTGGTCTTCTCGATGCGGAACAACGCACCGGTGACGCTGAGTTCACCATCGAGCAGGTCCAGCTTCGCACCCAGCTCGAACGAGCGGTTTCGCTCGGCGCCGAGCGTGGCGGTGCTGGCGCTTTGCGTCACCGTCTCGGCCGATGGGTTGAACGAAGTGCCGTACGACGCGTAGTAGGTCTGCATCGCATCGGGCTGGAACAGCACGCCGGCGCGCGGGCTCCACATGCTTTCGGACTTCGGCGCGGCGGCCTCGGTGGTGTCGGCCGGGAAGCCTGCCGGCAGCGTGTACTTGACCAGATCCGACTTGACCATGAAGCGCTCGTTGCGCAGGCCGCCGACCAGCTTCCACTGCGGCGTCAGTTCGATCTGGTCGTTGATGTAGACGGCGGCCGTGTCGGCGACTGTCGTCGTCGTGCGCGACAGTGCGTGCTGGCCGGTGATGCCGGAGTAGACCGGCGAGCCCAGGTTGATCGTCGCCGCATCGACCGACGTGTTCCAGGCGTAGCGGTCGTCGCGGTTGCGCTCGCGGGCGACCTCGACGCCGGCGGTCAGCTGGTGGTTGACGCTGCCCGACGTGAACTTGGTGGTCACATCGGTCTGGCTGATCACCGAAGTGTCTTTCAACTGGCGCTCACGCGTCGAGCGCGGTGCACTCAGGTCGTTCAGGTCATCGTCCAGCGTCGGCACGGCGCCGCCGGCTTTGACCACCGCGCCCAGCGGGTTGGCGCGGGCATGGATGCGGTTGTCGCTCAACTGCAGGCGTGTGCGCACGGTCGTCGTGCTGCTGGCCTTGTGCTGCAGCGTCAGGCTCAGCACGTTGACGTCCTGGTTGAACTGGTCGTCGGTGTAGCCGTAGAAGTTGTGCACCGGCGCATCGATCGGCTTGCGCACGGTGCCGACGCCTGAGGTGGTGACGAACGGGAAGCCGTAGTCGGGGACGTCGCGGTTGCGCTGGATCAGCGCGGCGACTGCGAACTCGGTCGGCGTGTTGATGCCCAGACGGAGGGCAGGCGCCACGCCGGCGTCCTTGTTCTTCGTCACGTCGCGGGTCGACTCGATCTGCTGGCCGAAGGCGGTCAGGCGGAAGGCCGCGGTGTCCGACAGCGCCTTGTTGAAGTCGCCAGTGGTGCGGAAGTAGCCGTCGGTGCCGACGGTGCCGCCCAGCTCGCTGCGGTCGCGCAGTTCGGGCTTCTTGCTGATCTGGTTGATCACGCCGCCGGTGGAGCCGCGGCCGAACAGCATCGACGACGGGCCCTTCAGCACTTCGACGGCCTGCAGCGAGAACACGTCACGGCTGTACTGGCCACGGTCGCGCATGCCGTCGAGGTAGACGTCGGTGCGGGCGGAGAAGCCGCGCAGGTTGATGTTGTCGCCGATCACGCCGCCTTCGCCGGCGCCAAGCGTGATGCCGGGCACGTTGCGCAGCGCGTCCTTCAGCGACGCGGCAGCCTGTGTGTCGAGCATCTTGCGGTCGATCACGGTGATCGACTGCGGCACGTCGCGCAGCGGTGTCTCGAACTTGCCGCCTGTCGACGCCCGGCTGTTGTCGCGCTCGACAGTCGCCGTGGCCTTGATCGGCGACAGGCTGGTTTCGGTCTTGGTGGTGTCCTGGGCGGGCGCATCCGCTGGCGCCGGCGTGGTCTGTGCGTGTGCGGTGCCGAAGACGAGCGCCAGCGTGGCGGCGCGCAGGCTCAGCGGCAGTGCGGCGGGCGCGGAAGTGGGCTTGTTCGAGTTCAAGAAAGATCCCTCGGGAGTCAGGTCAAGGTTGTCCCTGGCTGGCGAGCGGCTGGCGGTGGGCATGGTTCGGAAGTAACGGGTTGGTCGCGCGGACGCGGCCCGCGCCGGCGGTCAAGGCGATTCGGGTTGGCTGACGAAGCCGATCTTGTGCAGGCCCGCCTTCGAGGCATCGGCCAGCGTCTCGGCCACCGCGCGGTAGGCCACGCTCTGGTCGGCGCGCAGATGCACCTCGGGCACCGGCTGCAAGCGGCCGGCGGCGGCAAAGCGCTGCGCGGCGTCGATGCGAGTCACCGGCTCGCCGTTCCAGAAGCGCTGGCCGCTGGCGTCGATCGCAAACTCGATCTTCTGTGGCTTCACTTCGTTGACCTGCGAGCTGACCTGCGGCAGGTCGAGCTTGACGGCATGCGTCAGCAGAGGCGCGGTGACGATGAAGATCACCAGCAGCACCAGCATCACGTCGATCAGCGGAACCATGTTGATCTCGCCCATCGGCGCGGCGGTGCGCTGGGAGTCGAAGCTGGCGAAGGCCATATCAGTGACCCACCCGTGCCGGCATCGCATGCACGTTGGCGCCCGGCTCGGCCCCCTGGCGCAGCGTCTGGCCCAATGTCAGGAACGACATCAGTTCGAAAGCAAATGCGTCCAGCTTTGCCGTTAGCACCCGGTTGCTGCGGGCCAACCAGTTGTAGGCCATCACCGCGGGGATGGCGACTGCCAGACCCAGGCCCGTCATGATCAGCGCCTCGCCGACCGGGCCGGCAACCTTGTCCAGCGTGCCGGCGCCGCTCATGCCGATGGCGACCAGCGCGTGGTAGACGCCCCAGACGGTGCCGAACAGGCCGACGAAGGGCGCGGTGGCGCCGATGGTGGCCAGCAGCGTGAGGCCGCTTTCGAGCTGCATCGTCTCTTCGTCGAGCACCTTCTTGATCGTGCGGGTCAGGAACTCCTGCTCACTACCAGCTTCGGCCAGCTTGGCGGCGCCGTACTTGGCGTGGTGCACCTTGGCGTGCATCGAATGCGCTGTCAGGTGGGCGAAGGGCTCCTGCACGCCGTGGGTCGTGATCTCGGCGTGCACCTCGTCGAGCGAAGTGGCATTCCAGAACAGGCTCAGGAACGCCTCGGAGCGGCGATTGCGGAAGAACGAGGTCAGGCCCTTGGTGGCGATCAGCACCCACGAGATGACCGACATCAGCAGCAGGATCGCCAGCAGCGTCTTGCCCACCGCATCGCTTTGACCCAGGAAGTGGGCCAGGCCCAGCGTGCCCGGTTCAGTCATGACTTGTTCTCCAGTTCGAATTGGATCGGCACGGTGGTCCACACGACGAGTGGCACACCGTTCTCGGTATAGGGCTTGAAGCGGGCGGTGCGCACGGCGGTCAGTGCGGCGTTGTCGAGCCTGGGTGAGCCGGACGATCGCGAGACCAGCACCTGGCGCGCGCGGCCATCGGTGCCGATCTCTACCTTCAGCAGCACCTCGCCCTGCTCTTGCATGCGGCGCGACGCGAGCGGGTAGACCGGCGCAGGTGGCTCGAGGTAGCTCACCGCGGTGGCGGGGATGGTGCGGGCCACCGGAGGAGCGGGCGGTGCGGGTGGTGCCGGCGGCTCGGCGGGGGCTGGCGGCTCGGCCGGTGGCGGCGGCACCACCATCGCGGCCTGCGCAGGCTCGGCGGTCGGTGTGGTGGCGATCACCGGTGCGGGCGGCGGCGGCAACGTGCGCGGCACGACCGGGGGCGGAGGCGGCGGTGGTTTGGGTGTGGACGGCGGCGGCGCGGCAATGAAATCGACGACCAAGGGCGCGACCTCGGCCACCGCCGCGCGCACCGAATCGATCTGCATCAGGCCCCAGGCCGCACCCACGTGAGCGGCTACCACCGCCAACACCAGGCTGCGCCCGGCCCACGCGGGCACCGGTGCGCTCGGTCGACCCAGCAGCGCGCTGGGCAGGCCATGGTTCGGCGGGGAAGAAGGCAAGGTGGACAAGCGGGCCTCGCGCGCACAGCGCAACAAGAAGGCCGCGCCTGGCGGACACGGCCTGGTGGGTTCGGACTTGTTGGCTGGCTGCGGCGGACCCGGCCCTCGTTGATCGGAGCGAGGGGTTCGGTGTCGGCCGAGGGGCTGGCTAGTCGATTATTGTATTGCGAATTATTCGTATTTGCAAAGCTAACCAGTCGCTGGGCACGCTTGCCGCGCCCTTCTTGGTCCCCGAAGGTGTAAGCAAGGCGGGCCCAGGCGGCTCGGGGCGCTTTCGACAACGAAGGGGAACGAAACAGACGTTGCACCCGCGCACCTTGCGCATATCGCGCCACCACCGTCCAATGCCATCCAGCCGCAGCTTGGGCATGTGAGAGGGATGGCAGAAGAAGACAAAGTCGTATGGAGTCGCCTGGTCGACGAGGCGCTCGACCGGGCACCGCGCCCCGCCAGCGATTGGCTCGCCTCGCTGCCGCTGCCGCCTCCGTCCACGCTCGACACCTTGTGGCCGCCGACCGGCGACGACAACCGCTCGCCTGCGCCGGCTGGCGAAGCCGGCGAGCCGCAGCCTGGCGACACGGTGGGCACCTACCGGCTGGTGCGCCCGGTGGCCCGCGGCGGCATGGGCAGCGTCTGGCTGGCCGAGCGCGCCGATGGTTCGCTGCAGCGCCGCGTGGCCATCAAGCTGCCGCACCTGGCCTGGGGCCCCGGCCTGGCCGAGCGCATGCTGCGCGAGCGCGACATCGGCGCGCGCCTGGAACACCCCCACATCGCACGCCTGTACGACGCCGGCGTCGACCACCGCGGCCACCCTTTCCTGGCCTTCGAGTTCATCGACGGCGTGGCCATCGACCTGTGGTGCGAGAGCCGCCAGCTCGGCGTGCGCGCGCGCCTGAAGCTGTTCCTGCAGGTGGCGCAGGCGGTGGCCTACGCCCATGCGCGGCTGGTCGTGCACCGTGACCTCAAACCTTCCAATGTGCTGGTCTCGGCCGATGGCCAGGTGCACCTGCTGGACTTCGGCATCGCCAAGCTGCTGCACGAAGCGCCCGACGACGCCGGTGCCACGCAGCGCCTGGGTGCCGTGATGACGCCGCACTACGCCTCGCCCGAGCAGTTGCGCGGCGAGGCGGTCACGGTGGCTTCCGACGTCTACTCGCTCGGTGTCATGCTGTACGAGCTGCTCACCGGCGTGCGCCCGCATGCGCCGCAGCGTGCCGGGCTGGCAGCGCTGGAACAGGCCGTGCTGCAGACCGAGCCGGTACCGGCCAGCAAGCGGGTCAGCGACAAGGCCGTGGCGCGGGCCTTGCGAGGCGACATCGACGCCATCCTGGCCAAGGCATTGCAGCGCCAGCCCGAGCAGCGCTATGCCACCGTCGATGCACTGGCCGATGATGTGCAGCGTTACCTGGCCGGCGAGTTGGTCCGCGCCCGCCCGGCCACCGCCGCCTACCGTTTCGCCCGGCTGGTGGCCCGCCACACCGCTGCGAGCGCCGCGCTGGCCACGGTGGCGCTGGCGGCGGTGATCGGCACCGCCGTGATCGTCGGCCAGGCCCGGCGCGCGGGCGCCGAAGCCGAGCAGGCTCAGCTGGTCAAGCAGTTCGTGCTCGACGCCTTCCGCGCCAGCGCCCAGGTCGACGAGGCCGACGAGCAGGGCCGCGCCTCGTCGTTCGAGCGGCTGCTTGAACGCAATGCCCAGCTCATCGCGCGCGCCAACACGCCGCGCCTGCAGGCCGAGCTGTATGGCATCGTCGCCGGCATCCTGCTGGACGCGAGAAGCTTCGAGTTCGCGGCGCAGAATGCGCGGCGGCAGATCGCGGCGCTCGAGCAAGCGGGCGCGCCCGCGGCCGAGCTGGCCGCGCCTCGGCTGCTGCTGTCCCAGGCCTTGCTGGGTGACGGCCTGGCGACCGAAGCCGAGCAGGAGGCGCGAAGCGCGCTGGCGTCGGCGCCAGCGGGCACGCCCGCGGCGGCGCGGGCCCGCTTGCAACTCAGCGCCGCGCTGGCGGCTGGCGGGCAGCTGTCGGCAGCGACCGACGCACTGGACAAGGTCGACGCCGAGCTGTTCGCCGGCGGCCGCACGACCCTGCCAGAACGGGCACGCGCGATGGCGCTGCGAGCCGACATCCTCGACGCACGCGACCAGGCCGAACAAGCCGAGACGTTGCTCACGCACGCCATCGAGACGGCCGACAGCACCAGCGGTGCGCCCAGCCGACTGGCCATCGACTTGCGCCTGGCGCTGGCGCGCCACCTGATCCTGCAGCGGCGCGGCGACGCGGCGCGCGCGACGCTCGTCCCGGCACTGGCCGTCATCCGTGGCGCCGGTGGTGGCGCCAGCGCAGAGGCGGCGCTGGTCGAAGCCGAGATGGGCGCGCTCACGCTGTACGCCGGCGCCAGCCCGGCCAACATCGAAGCGGCCCTGGCCACGGTGGAGCGCAACCATGCGGCGATCACCGCGCCCGAGGCGCACGCCTCGGCGCTGCAGAAAGCCTGGGCCGACGTCTACGCCGCCGAGGCAGCACTGGCGCGAGGCCACATCGCACGTGCCCACACCTTGGCCAGCGCCGCCGGCGGCGTGCTGCTGCCGCTGGCCCGCAGTCCCGGGGCGCGGCTGCAGCTACTGGCCGTGCTGGCCCAAGTGGCCGTGCGCAGCGGGCCGGCTGCGCAGGCCGGCGAACTGCTGCACGACTGGCGCACGCTGGCCGAAGCCCGTTTCCCGCGCGAGGCCTGGAAGGCCCAGTTGGCCGAGGCCGAGCACCTGGTCAACCAGGCCCGCTGGCCCGAGGCAGAGACCGCGTTGAACGGCCTGGCCGGGGCGCGGACGGCTGGCGGGCCAACGCCGGCCGCGGCTGCCGAAGCGCAGGCCCGGGTCGCCAGCGAACGCCTGCGTGCGCTGCTCGATCGGGGCGACGGCGCCCAGGCGTTGGCGCTGGCCGAGACCGCCCCGGCGATGACAGATGCCAGCGCACGCGCCGAAGCGCTTTGCCATGCGGGGCGGGCGACGGCCGGCCTGGCGCTGCTGGACAAGGCCGACAAGTCACCGCTTGCCGGCGCCTACCCCTACGACCTCGGCTTGGCGCGACGCCAGGCCGCGCGCGGGCACTGCCAGCTGGCAGCCGGTGATCGCACCCAGGCGATGGCGATGGAACGGCTGGCGCGCAACACCTTCGACGCCCAGTCCGACATCAACCCGGCCTACCGGCGGGTGCTGCAGCGTCTGGTCGAAGCGCTGAAACGCTAACCCGGCGGGTTGATGACCAGCGGCGTCTCGGGCGGCAGCGTCACGACGATCGTCGTGCCGCCTGCCGACGCCTGCTGCACATCGACCCGCGCACCCCGGGCCGTCAGCGCCTCACGCAGGCGCGCGAGGCGCGCCACGGCGCCGCTCGAAGCCTCGCCGATGCCGTTGTCGGTCACGACGACACGCACCTCGCGCGAGGGCGGCAGGGCCTGCAGTCGCACGCTGGCTTGCGACGCCTGCGCATGGGCCACCACCAGTGCCAGGGCCTCTTGCACCACGCGGTGGATTTCGACCGACTGGGCCGGGTCGGCGCAGGCGAAGCCCGGCTCCTGGTGCAGGCTGAAGGCGCAACTGGGCTGCGCCCGGACACAGGCTTGCAGCAGTTCGGCCAGCGCCGCTTCGAGCCCCAGCGCATCGACGATCCGCGGCCGCAGCGGCTCGACCAGCGCCTCGCCGGCGGCCTGGGCCTGGTTGGCCAACGCGAGGATGCGCGCCGCCGTCTGCGCCGCGGCCTGGGGGTCGGCCGCGGGGCCGGTGGCGTCGGCCTGTCGCGCCGCCTGCATCGCCGACAACCGCACGGCGACCAGCGCAGCATCCAACCGGCCCATCAGACGACGGGCGATGCCGCCGTGGCCCTCGGCATGGCGCTGCCACGGGGTGGCATCGCGCGCAGGGTGCGCGGCGGCGCCGAGGGTCTCGGCCAGTTCGAGCACCGCGCCTTGCAGGCGACGCAGTTCGCCGCCGACTGCCGGCCCTTCGGAGACGGCATAACGCCCCTGCCGCATGGCCTGCAGCGCGTCCAGCAGCACGAGCAGCGAAGCGCGCATGCGCCGCGCCAACAACCCGACCACCAGCAGGCCGACCAATCCGGCCGCCGCGACGATGCCGAGCTCCAGGGCCAGGCGCCGCTGCTGCGCACGCTGCAGCGCTTCGGTCGTCATCGTGACCCGCACATAACCGGCCACAGGGCCGAGCCGGAACGTGGGCTGCAGGTCTTCGGCCATCGACACATGTGGCGTCGCGCGGTCGAAGAAATCGATGTCAGGCACGCTGGAGCGCACCGGCAGCTCGACCGACGGCAGACCGGCGGCCAGCGGCTGCCCCGGCAATGAAACAAAGGGGCGCCGTGCCGCGTCGAAGATGTCGATCGCCGCGATGGCCCGGTCGTGGGCCAGCAGCTCGCGCACCGACCGGTCGAGGGCCGCGGCATTGCCCGAGATGAGCCCGTACTCGCTGGCTTCGGCCAATGCGCCGGCCACCAGTGTTGCGCGCTCTTCGAGGTCATGGCGCATCCGCTCCTGCGACCCGAAGTTCAACAGCAGGACCGCCAGCAGCGTCAGCAGCGTCGGCAGCGCCGCGGCGGCCAGCAGCAGGCTGCGCAAACCCCAAGACCCCCAAGACCGTTCGGCTGTGCGTTCCATCGTCGTCAAGCCGGAAAGTTGCCGAGGCCGCGCACCGTGGCGTCGATCACCACGTCCAGCGATCGCGCGACCGTGTCGTTGATCGCCACGCGCCAGTACAGCGGGTATTGCGGTTCGGCCACCGGCTGGCCGGCCAGCAGCGCATCGAGCATCTCGCCCAGCTGCGCCACCACATCGTCGATCGACGTGTAGGCGGCGGCCAGCGTGCCCGCGCCGACCATCGCCTTCGAGAACCCGATCACCCCCTGCCGGCGCCGGTAGCTCGACTCGAGCACCGCGCGGGCGACCTGCGCGTTGTAGAGCTCGGGGTCGGGCACCGCGAGCAACACGCTGGCCGAGGTCAGTGCCGACAAGGCGCGCACCGGGCTCGCGCCGGGTTCGACCACCTCGAAGGACACCGCCAGGTCGGCTGCTGCCGCCGCCCGCTCGATCAGCGGCTGCAGGTGGCGGGTCGACGCGCTGAGCAGCACCCCCACCACCACCTTGCGCCGGTACAGGCGGCGAATGAGCTGCATCTGCGCGGCGGGCGCGGCCTCGGCGAACACCGCCGTGACCGGTCGCGTGCGCCGCGGGGCGGCGGCCGCTGTCAGCCGCTGGTAGGCGGGCGACGAAACGAAGGCCGAGACCAGCGGCCCCGTCACGTCGGCGTTCAGCGCCGCCTCCAGCGCCGCCGGGCCGACCGCCAGGTAGACCGCCGGCCCGCCACGCGCGGTCAGCATCTTGATGTCTTCGGAGACCTGGGCGCCGGGGAAGCGCCGCGTCAGCGCCGCCACGATCTGACTCGTGGCCTCGCCCAGAGCGCTGGTGATCACCCGCAACTCGGCTGGGCCCGCGCCGGCGGCCCGCAGCACCGGCGAACCGGCCACCGTCGCCATCGCCGCCAGCGCGCGCAGCACCGCACGCCGGTCAGGCGAACGGGGGGGCGGCAGGCGGCGGGCGGTGGTCACGTCGTCAGAAGGCCGCTGCCAGCGACACGAAGTAGGACCAGGCCGTTGCCGTGTGGGGAGTGCCGGTGCCATCGGCGGTGGGCGCACGCAGGTGGTCGGCGTTGCGCAGGTTCAGCGTGAGCTGCCAGCGTGCGTCCGCCAGGCGGAAATCTTTCAGCAGCGTCACGGCCGAGCGGCCGGCCGACTGGGTCGAGCTCGTCGACTTGGAGGAGGCGTAGTAGCCCAGCGAGGCACGCCAGCCATCACCAAGATTCACCGCCAGCCCGGTGGCGCCGATCCAGGGATGCGGACGGTGGCCGTCGTCGCTCAGGCCCGAGTGGTCGCCTTCGGCCAGCGTGGTGGCGCTGACGAAGCCCGACCAGCGCTCCGAGAACTCACCCGCGACACGCAGCTCGATCCCGTAGAACTCACCGTGCGTGGGCTGGTCGGCGCCGCCCTTCTTGCTCCACACCTGCCCGTCCAAGCGCGACCAGAACAGGCGCGCGTTGACCGATGCGGCACGCGACGGGTCATCCAGCTGGTAGGCCAGTTCAGTGGACCGCAGGTGCTCTTCGGTCAGCAGCACGCCCGGCAAGCCCAGCCGCAGGCTCTGGTCGGAGGCCCAGTCGCCCTGCGACACCGCCAACCGAAGCGTCTGGTCGTCGCTCAGGTGCCAGTTGGCGCCGGCGTGCCAAGTGCGGTCGTGGTTGTCGCTGTCCGCCTCGTCGGCCGACCAGCCGGCGCTGAGCGACAGCGCCGGCAGCGGCGTCCAGTCGACGCCGGCAAACAGCCGGCGATAACGCGTCGACCAGCGGGCCACGTTGTCGTCGCGGCTGTGAACCAGCGCCTTGCGCAGACCCAGTCCGCCGGTGAAGCGCAGCTGGTCGGACAACACGTGCACGTCCTGCAGCTCGAGCTTGGCGCGGCGCTCGACGTTGAGCTCCGGTTCGCAGGCCTTGCCTTGCCGGCAGTCTTCCTCCGGTTCGAAGACCTGCGACGTGTTGGCCCACTGGTCCAGCCGCACGGTCAGCTCGTTGGACGAGGCGATGCTCTGCGTCCACAGCAGGCTGGCGTAGCCATTGCGCAGGTCCCGCGGGCCCAGCGGCGGCGTGGCGGCCGGCTCGCCGTCATAGTGGCTGCTCAGGTAGGCCGCGTCGAATGACAGGTTCGACCCCTCGGCGATGGCGATCGCGCTGCGCAAGGTCACGCGGTCGACGCTCACCGGGTCGTCGCCCGGCGTGAAGGCCCGCCGGTCTTCGATCTCGTTGCGCTCGCGGTGGTGCGCGGTCAGGCGCAGCGCAACCGGCCCGAGGGTCCAGCCGCCGCGCGCCATCGCCCGCAGGGCTTCGAACGAGCCGATGGACAGGTAGCCGAAGCCCCGCTCGACATCCGCCGGGTGCTTGGTCACGAAATTGACCACCGCGACCTTCGATGCCCGGCCATAACCCGCGGCACCAGCACCCGAGGTGACCTCGATGCGCTCGACATCGTTCAGGGCCACCGGCAGGTCGTTCCAGTCGTCGTCGTCGGACAGCACGGTGCCGCCGACTTCGATGCCATCGACCAGCAAGGTCACCCGCACCGGCCCGATGGCCACGCGGTTGCCCAGCTTCAAGGTGTAGTTGGCGCCGCTCAGGCGGTTGGGCGATGCACCGGTGACCAGGCGCATCGCTTCGGCCAGGCCCTGGAAACCATAGACCGCCAACATGTCGGCCGACAGCACGGTGACGCTGGCCGGGATGTCGCGCACCGCCTGCCGCATGTGGCTCGGCGTCAGCACGGGCACTTCGCTGCCCGGCAGCACCAGTGCGTCGGCCGACGCGTCCTGGGCCGAGGCGGAAGTGGACGTCAACCAGGCAGCGACCAGCGCGACCGACAGACGGCAAGCAAGATGGGGCATCAAATTCACCTCTGGGCGACCGGAGCGGATGAGGCCAAGCCGAGCGCCCCCTCCAGTTTTTCCAGGGGTTGTTTGAAGTACGGACTCACCGCCGAGCCTGGCGGCAAAGACGAGCGCGATTGTCGGGCCAGCGTCCTGGCCTGACGCCCGTCGCCGGCGGCCAGTGCGCACAGGCCCTGCACCGCCCGCGCGCGTGCCAGGAAGGGGCTGGCCGGCGAGCGCCAGGCGCTCTCGCGGGCCAGGTAGTCGGCCAACGCAACGAGGCCCTCGCCGGGGCGACCAGCTGCGCACAAGGCTTCGCCGCGCTGGCCGCCATCGGCGCCGGGCAGCGAATCCAGCGTGGTGGCTGGCGGCAAGGCGGCCAGGGCCTGGACCGCGTCGCCGCTGCCCAGCAGCACGCTGGCGCGGACCAACGCGAGCTCGAGTGCGCGCCCGTCCGAGGTCTCGGCCGGCGGGTTTGCGGCCGCGGGGCCGAGCAGCTCGAGAGCATCGCCCTGGCGGCCCTGCATCGACAGGCTGAGGGCCAGGCTCGTGCGCACGCGAACGGCCATCGGACTGGCCCGCCGGGTCATCAAGCCCAGTTGCGACTGCAACACCGTGTCACCACGCGCATGGTCGCCGCGCACGATCCAGACCCACGCCAGCGCACGCGGTGCGTACGGGATCAGCGTCAGCTCGTCGCCCAGCGGCGCGATGCGCGCCAGTGCTTGGCGCAGCAGCGGCTCGGCACGGTCGAAGTCGTGCCAGGCGGCATACAGCCCGCCAAGCAGGTAGTCGCCCCAGGCGTCGGCGTCGGCGATGCCGCGGCAACCGCGCTGCCTGACGATCTCTCGATCGGCCAGCACGATGGCCTCGGCCGCGTCGAACGACAGCCGATGCGCAGGGTCGTTGGCGAACAGGAAGGCGGTGGTGTAGATCTCCGCGAAGGCGGCGGTGCCGTCCTGGGGACCACCCAGCTGGCGCAGATCGGCAATGATGGCCGAGCCCAGCTCGCGTGCCTGGTCGACCTGCCGAAATTCCATCAGCAGGCGCCACAGGTTCCAGCGCAGGTTCAGCACGCGAGGCGAGGCAGCCCCCTCGACGCCGGCGGCCACCGACACCGCCTGCTGTGCGTAGTCGACAGCCTGGCTGCCATGGCCCGTCAGCGAAGCCAGGCTGGCCCGCGCGCCGAGCGCCATCGCACGCTCGATCGACGCCGATGGCAGCCCCTGCGTGATCTGCGCATCGATGCTGTCGAGCTCGCGGCCGAGCGCCTCGGCCTTGGACTGCGCGGCCAATGAGGCGGCCAGTTGCAGCCGCGCCAGGACCAGCAGCCGCGGCTCGCCCTGTGCCCAGCCGATGGCCTGGGCGGCGGGCTCCTCGGCCTGGGCCGCGCGGCCGAGCTTGAGCAAGGCCTGCGACACCGCCATCGCGGCAATCGCCTTGTCCGCCACCGGCGCGCCGCTGCGGGCCAGCACCTCGAGGCGGCGCGCCGCATGCAACTCGGCCAGTTCGAAATTTGCCATCTCGTCGAACAGGCCGCTGACGACGCCGTGCAGTTCGGCTTGCAGCGCCGGCTGGCCGTCGAAACGCGCGTCGATCAGGCGGGCGCCGCGCTTGAGCAGGAACTCGCGCGGCGCACCATGCGGGTCGAGGCTGGCCGAATCGCCGGCGGCGTCGACGCGGAAGGTGTCGAGCACGAAGTCCTTGACGGCGCCGGCCCGCAGCGCTGCTTCATTGGCGCGCTGGGCTTGCGCCAGCGACAGGCCGGCGGCGAGCCCCACCGCCACCACCGCCGCAGCGCCCAGCGCCAGTCCGGCCCGTGAGCGTCGCGCCAATGCGCGCAGGCGGTAGGCGGTGGTGTCCGGGCGGGCACGCACCGGCTCGCCGGCGAGGTGGCGCTGGATGTCGTCGGCCAGCGCATCGACGGTGGCGTAGCGCTGCTCGGGCTGGCGCTGCAACGCCTTGGCCAGGATGGCATCGACATCGCCGCGCAGCGCCCGGGCCGTTGCGCGCTCGCTCACCCGCCGGCTGGCCGGTGCCACCTCGGCTTGCAGCATCGCCTGCCCCAGCGCGGCCACCAGCCCGGCACGCTCCCCTGGCTGCTGCGGCGCATGCGGGCGCACGCCGGTGAGCAGCTCGTACAGCATGACGCCGAGCGAGTAGACGTCGGAAGCCACCGTGACCGCCTCGCCGCGCAACTGCTCGGGCGAGGCGTAGTGCGGCGTCATCACCGCGCCCAGGCGCTGCGTGGCACCGGCGTCGTCGGGCGCTTCGTGCAGCAGCTTGGCGATGCCGAAGTCCAGCAGGTGCACCTGGCCGTCGGCCGAGACCAGCACATTGGAAGGTTTGAGGTCGCGGTGCACGACCAGCCGCGCATGGGCGTAAGCCACCGCCTGCGCCACCTGCAGGAACAGCTTCAGGCGCGCGCGCACGCCGAGCTGGCGGCTCTCGCACCACAGGTCGATGGCCACGCCGTCGATGAACTCGAAGGCCAGGAAAGGGTGGCCACGGTGGTCGACGCCTGCGTCGTACAGGCGGGCGATGTGGGGGTGTTCCAGGCGCGCGCCGATGTCGCGCTCGCGCAGCATGCGCTCGGCCAGGCCGGCGCCCCAAGCCAGGTGGGGCAGCTTGATGGCCACCCGGCGCTGCAGCGAACCATCGGCGCGTTCGGCCAGCCAGACGCTGCCCATGCCGCCGCGGGCCACCGGGCGCACCAGCCGGTAAGTGCCCACCGTGTCGCCAGGCTGCGGCTCGCCGACATCACCGGCCTCGGCCAGCACGCGCGGCATCGTGGCCATGAAGGTCTGCGCGTCGCCATCCGCGTCGAACATGCCACGCAGCGCGACTTCGAGCGGCCGGTCTGCTGCCGGCAAGGCCGCCAGCCAGGCCTCACGCTCGGCGGGGCTCAGCGTCAGCGCCTGGTCGAGCAGCTCGCTGAGGCGGCTCAGGTCCGCGGCGCCGATGGCCATGGCCGGACCCCCGCTGCATCTGCTGTCGCCTGACTCACCGATCCCGTCGGCGGTGATCCCCGATACCCCGTCAAGCCCCTGGCCCTCCTTGTTGCGGGCGATCGGCGCGTGCACATTCCCGGCTGCGAGTGCAGCCGCCATGCCCAGGCCGGCGCGGCGCGTCGATGAAGCGGGGCACGTTACCTCAGGTAGCGCTGGAAGAAGGGGATCACTCCGTCGTAGGCGCGCTCGGGCGAGATCCGGTCGACGAAACCCAGCCCATCGGCCTCGGCCACGAAGCGTCGGGCCACCTCGACGCCCCGAAAGGTCGTCCGCAGGTGGTGGCTGTAGGCCGCGTTGACGCGCATCGCCGGGTCGCGGCGGTGTTGCAGCACGGTGCGCAGCCCCAGGGTGCCCCGCGAATGGTCGACGAAGAAAACATTGTCCGCGTCGATGCCCAGTTGGCGGGCGTGCGCATGCACCCAGCGCCGGGCGAGCGCGACGTCGTTGTCGTGTGCCGGGTCGGCCGGATCATCCGGTGCCGCCGGGCGGTACTCGATGCTCGCCACCGCAAAGCCACTGGCACGGGCCAACTGCACCAGGCCGGCATACAACGGGCTGCGCCCGGGCTGGATCGTCTTGGTGTCCAGCGGTGGGTGGATATACAGGATCAGCGGACTGGCCGAGCGGGCACGGGCGGGCGCAAAGAAGTCGAGGTCCTGTCGCAGCATCTGGCCGACGGCCGGATCGAACCAGGATTCGCGGCCCCAGGCAATGCCACGGTAGCACCCGCTTTCGGCGCACCAGGTGCCACCCAGATCGGCTGGTCCCTCCTGCCTGGAATCCAAGGCAGCCCGCGGCTGGGCCTGCAGGGTCGAGACCGACGCCAACAGGGTGTTCATGCGCAGACTCCTTTGGTTACTCATATCCGACCAGACGGAATCGAGCGGGCAAAAGCGACATCCGGCTGACAAAAGGCCAGATCCGGGCCGGCGGGACACGCCGAAAGTCGCATGCAGGCAGAATCGGCGCCAGACCGGACACTGCGTGCCATGGGAGGTGGCACCAATGAAGAGCCTGACACAGCTGATCCAGCACATGTCTTCGGACGACCCGCCGGCGCGCGACGAGCTGTTTGCCGCGGCCTACCCCGAATTGCGCAAGCTCGCGCGGGCGCGCCTGCACAACGGCGGCCGCAACACCGTGCTGGACACCACCTCGCTGGTCCACGAGTCCTACCTGCGATTCCTGGGCGCCGACCACTTGCGGCTCGATGACCGCAAAGCCTTCTTCGCCTACGCGTCACGGGTCATGCGCTCGGTGATCGTCGACACGGTGCGCGAGCGCCAGGCCGAGCGGCGCGGTGGCGGCCAGGCCGAGCTGACGCTGAACACCTTGATCAGCGACAACCTGCCGGCCGGCGAAACCGAGATCCTGAAGATCAACGACGCGCTGCTCGCGCTGGAGCAGGTCGAGCCCCGCCTGGCCAGGGTGGTCGAGATGCGCTATTTCGGCGGCTACTCGGACGCCGAGATCGCCGAGGCGCTGGACTTGAACAAGCGCACGATCGGGCGCGACTGGGAGAAAGCCCGCCTGCTGCTGCTGGCGATGCTCAAGTCGTGAAGCCCTGACTCTTCGAGCGCCGCTGGCGCTCAGCTCTCGAGCAGCCGCACCTTCACGCTGCGGCCTTTGACCTTGCCGGACGAGAGCTTGCGCAAGGCGTCGGCCGCAATGTCTCGCTGCACCGCGACATAGGTCGAAAACTCGTTGACGTTGATCTTGCCGATCTGCGCGCCTTCGAAGCCCAGGTCCTTGGTCAGCGCGCCCAGCACGTCACCGGGGCGGATTTTCTCCTTGCGCCCCCCGACGATCTGCAGCGTCTGCATCGGCGGCAACAGCGGCCCCTTGCCGGTCGGTGTCAGGCTGTCCAGCGGCTGCCACTTGGACTCGAAGCCGCCGGCCTGCTCGATGCGGCCGACCGCGCCCATCTCGTCCATCGATGCGAGGCTGAAGGCCCAGCCTTCTGCGTCGGCCCGGCCAGTGCGGCCGACGCGGTGCGTGTGGGTCGCCGCGTCAGGCGAGATGTCGACGTTGATCACCGCTTCGAGCTGCGCTATGTCGAGCCCGCGCGCCGCGATGTCGGTTGCCACCAGCACGCTCAACGAGCGGTTGGCGAAACGCACCAGCACCTGGTCCCGGTCGCGCTGATCCAGGTCGCCGTGCAGCTCCAGTGCGGCAAAGCCCTGTGCGCGCAGCACCTGCACCAGGTCGCGGCATTGCGCCTTGGTGTTGCAGAACGCCAGCGTGCTGACCGGGCGGTGGTGGTTCAGCAGCAGCGATACGGCGTGCAGGCGCTGCTCCTCCGTGACCTCGAAGAAGACCTGGCGGATCTGCGTCGCCGCCGGCACCTCGGTCAGCTTGACCTCTTTCGGCTGGCGCATGAAGGCCGCGCTGAGCTTGGCGATGCCTTCGGGGTAGGTGGCCGAGAACAGCAGCGTCTGGCGCTGCGCCGGGCATTGCTTGGCCACCGTCGCGATGTCGTCGTAGAAGCCCATGTCGAGCATGCGGTCGGCTTCGTCCAGCACCAGCGTGTTCAGCGCTTCGAGGTTCAGGCTGCCGCGCTCAAGGTGGTCCATGATGCGGCCCGGCGTGCCGATCACGATGTGGGCACCGTGCTCCAGGCTGGCCAGCTGCGGCCGCATCGTGGCGCCGCCGCACAGCGTCAGCACCTTGATGTGGTCTTCGGCGCGCGCCAGGCGGCGCACCTCTTGCGTGACCTGGTCGGCCAGCTCGCGCGTCGGGCACAGCACCAGCGACTGCACGGCAAAGCGCCGCGGGTTCAGGTTGGCCAGCAACGCCAGCGCGAAAGCGGCCGTCTTGCCGCTGCCGGTCTTGGCCTGGGCGATCAGGTCGTGCCCTGCCAGCGCCAGCGGCAGGCTGGCCGCCTGGATCGGGGTCATGCTGTCGTAGCCCAGGCGTTGCAGGTTTTCCAGCGTGGCGGGCGGCAGCGGCAGGCTGGCGAAAGAAGATGGGGATTGAGCGTCGGGCATGCGTGATTGTCCCGCCTGGCGGCTGGGCGCCCGAGATTTGTGCCTGGACAGGCGCCCCGGCCGCTTTTTTCGATTTTTTCTTGCACGGCCTAACCCCGCCGCGTGGGCCACGCCGTATCACCAAAGGTAGCGTCCATGTCGTGATGCCTCACAGGAAGAACCATGCCCACCTTTGCCCCGTCCCCGATCGCCCTCGCCGCATTCGCCCTCGCGCTCGGTACGACCAGCGCTTCGGCACTCTCGCCGCCGGTCGCCACGTCAGCGCCCGCCGAACGCCGCAGCACGCTGGACGAGCAGCAATCGGTGGCGATCACGATCTACAACGAAGACTTGGCGCTGGTGAAAGACGCCCGCAAGGTCACCCTGGACGATGGCGCCAACCGCATCGCGCTGCGTGACGTGAGCGCGCGCATGCGGCCCGAGACGGCGCAGTTGCGCAGCCTGTCCAGCCCCGGCTCGTTCAGCCTGCTCGAGCAGAACTTCGACTTCGATCTGCTGACCCCGGCCAAGTTGCTGGAGAAGTACGTGGGCCGCACGGTTCGGATCGTTAAGACTCACCCCACCACCGGGGTCGAATCCACCGAAACCGCCCAGGTGCTCAGCGCCAATGGTGGCGTGGTGCTGAAGATCGGTGACCGCATCGAGACGGGTGTGCCGGGGCGCATCGTCTTCGACGGCGTACCGGCCAACCTGCGCGACCGGCCGACGTTGGTGACCGAGCTGGTCAGCCGGCGCGCCGGCACGCAAGACATGGAGCTGTCGTACCTGACCGGCGGCCTGTCCTGGAAGGCCGACTACGTGGCGGAGCTGAACGCCGACGATTCGACGCTGGACCTGAACGGCTGGGTCACGCTGACCAACCAGAGCGGCACGACGTATTCGAATGCCAAGCTGCAGTTGGTGGCGGGCGATGTGAACCGGGTCAAAGAAGAATTTCGTCGTGGCCGGGCTGATGGACTGATGAAGGCCGCTGCCGCGCCAGCAGTCGAGCAGATGTCGCAGGAGTCGCTGTTCGAGTACCACCTGTACACGCTGAACCGCCCGACCACGCTGGCCGAGAACCAGACCAAGCAGGTGGCGTTGCTGAACGCGAGCAGCGTGCCGGTGACCAAGCAGCTGCTGGTCAGCGGCAACGACTACTACTACCGCAGCAGCGTCGGCGACATCGGGCAGAAGCTGAAGGCCGGCGTCTTCGTCGAGTTCAGCAACCGCGAGGCCTCGCACCTGGGGCTGCCGCTGCCCAAGGGTGTCGTGCGGGTCTACAAGCGCGACAGCGCCGGCAACGCCCAGTTCGTCGGCGAAGACCGCATCGACCACACGCCGAAAAACGAAAGCGTGCGCCTGCACCTGGGCGACGCGTTCGACGTGACCGCCGACAAGAAGCAGACCGATTTCAAGCGCCGCGAGTCGACCAACAAGGCCAGCTACGTTTACGAGAGTGCCTACGAGATCGTGCTGCGCAACGCCAGGAGCGAGGCCGTGACGGTGACCGTGCGCGAGCCGGTGCCAGCTGACTGGACGATGCTGGAGGAATCGCAGAAACACACGAAGGTGGCCGCGGGCACCGCCGAATGGCGGGTCAACGTGCCGGCCGGCGGCAGCACGACCTTGAAGTACCGCGTGCTGGTGCGCTTCTGACACGTCAGGTGGGGAATAACGATGACCAGAACCGCCAAACGACATCCATTGACCATCGCAGCGCTCGCGGCTCTGCTGGGTGCGGCACATGCGCAACCGGTGGAGCGACGCAGCACACTGGACGACCAGCAATCAGTGGCCGTCACCATCTACAACGCCGACCTGGCGCTGGTGAAAGATGCGCGCCGGCTGACACTCGACCATGGACGGAACCGCATCGCGCTGAGAGACGTGAGCGCGAACATGCGACCCGAGACGGCGCAGCTGCGCAGCCTTTCGAACCCGGGCTCGTTCAGCCTGCTCGAACAGAACTTCGACTTCGATCTGCTGACGCCCACCAAACTGATGGAGAAGTCCGTCGGCCAGACGGTGCGCATCGTCAAGACCCACCCGACCAGCGGGGCCGAGACCACCGAATCTGCCCAGGTGCTGAGCGCACACGACGGCATGGTGTTGAAGATGGGCGACCGCATCGAAACCGGCCTGCCCGGCCGCATCGTGTTCGACGGTGTGCCGGCCAACTTGCGCGACAGGCCGACGCTGGTGACCGAACTGGACAGCCAGCGCGCCGGCCCGCAGGAGGTGGAGCTGTCGTACCTGACCAAGGGCCTGGCGTGGCGTGCCGACTATGTGGCCGAGCTGTCGGCCGACGACCGCAGCATCGACCTGAACGGCTGGTTCACGCTGACCAACCAGAGCGGCACCAGCTATTCGAACGCCAAGCTGCAGCTGGTGGCCGGCGACGTGAACCTCGCGCAGGAAGAAGAGTTGATGGAAGTCGACAAGGCGGTGCCCGCACCTGTCCCCATGAAGCCGGCCGACGCGATGGTCACGCAAGAGGCCTTGTTCGAGTACCACCTGTACACGGTCGGCCGGCCGACCACACTGGCCGACCAGCAGACCAAGCAGGTGGCCTTGCTCAACGCCAGCAGCGTGCCGGTCACCAAAGAGCTGGTCCTGCAGGGACAGGAGCACTACTACATGGACAGCGTCGGCGAGATCGGCAAGAAGCTGAAGATGGCTGTCTACATCGAGTTCGCCAACCGCGAGAACGCCCACCTCGGCGAGCCGCTGCCCAAGGGCGTGGTACGCCTGTACAAGCGCGACAGCGCCGGCAACGCCCAGTTCGTCGGCGAAGACTCGATCGACCACACGCCCAAGAATGAGACCGTACGGCTGCATGTCGGCGATGCCTTCGATGTCACCGCCGACAAGAAGCAGACGGACTGGCGCCGGCGCGACGCCAAGAACAAGACGCGCGAAAGCAGCGAGAGCGCCTACGAGATCGTGCTGCGCAACGCCAAGCCCGAGGCGGTGACGGTCACCGTGCGCGAGCCGGTGCCGGGCGACTGGACCATGCTGCAGGAGTCGCTGCCGCACCGCAAGGTGGCGGCCGGCACCGCCGAATGGCAAGTGAAGGTGCCGGCGGAGGGCAGCACGAGCTTGAAGTACCGCGTGCTGGTGCGCTACTGACCACCCTCTTGGCGACCGCTACTTGACCGCCGACGGGCCGATCTCCCGCGCCTCGATGTCCACCACCTCGCCAGTCGACCGACGCACCGGTGAGGTGGATGGCGGCTTGTACTGACCAGCGGGCGGCCACATGCCGGTGCCGCGCCACTGGACGGCGGCGCCGCGCTTGCCCTTGAACGCCGCCCGCAGCAGCAGGCCTGCGAGCAGCAAGAGCCCGATCAGCGCGGTGGCGGCCAGCACGGCCAGGCCGATCAGAACCCGCGCGACGCGACCCAGCGCCGACAACAACGACGGCGACGGAGAGGCTTGGCGCGGATGGAAAGGGTGCGAGTGGTGCATGTCAGTGATGGTAAGACGCGATGGAGGGTCAGTCAGGTTCGAGGGCCAGCAGGCTCATTCGTCGCGGCCGCCAAAGATGCCCAGCAGGCTGAGCAGCGACTGGAAGACGTTGAACAGACTCAGGTAGACGCTCAAGGTGGCGCTGATGTAGTTGGTTTCGACGCCGTCCTGCACCCGCTTCAGGTCGTACAGGATGAAGGCCGAGAAGATGCCGATCGCCGCCACCGACAGCGTGATCATCAGCGCGCTGGACTGCAGGAAGACATTCGCGATGCCGGCCACGAACAACATGACCATGCCGATGAACAGGAACTTGCCCATCGTGCCGAGGTCGCGCTTGATCACCGAGGACAGCGTCGCCATGCCCAGGAAGATCGCGCCGGTGCCGGCAAAGGCGGTCATCACGAGACCCATGCCGTTGGACAAGCCGAGCACGGCGCCGACCAGACGCGACAACATCAGCCCCATGAAGAAGGTGAAGGCCAGCAGCACCGGCACGCCGGCGGCCGAGTTCTTGGTCTTCTCGATCGCGAACATGAAACCGAAGGCGCCGGCCAGGAAGACGATCATCCCGACGATCGGGCTCATCGCGGTGGTCAGACCGGTGGCCACGCCAACCCAGGCCCCCAGCACGGTGGGCAGCATCGACAGCGCGAGCAACGCATAGGTGTTGCGCAGCACGCGGTTGCGCTGCTCTTGGGTCGCGAGCCCCATGCCGACGGCATGGAAGCCCTCGGAGCGGACAGATTGCAATGTCATGGTGATTCCTTGACTGGGAAAAGACAGCTTCACTCTAGGCCGGACGACCATTCGTGAACAGTCGAATGATTCGAAGCACGATTTCGATAAAACCGTATCAATCGGCTGCCGAGGCAGCGTCAGTGCGGGCCAGACGCTTGCTGCGCGAGCGGATGTTCAGCGACTCGACCACCAGCGAGAAGGCCATCGCGGCGTAGATGTAGCCCTTGGGCACGTGCATGTCGAAGGCCTCGGCCGTCAGCGCCATGCCGACCATCACCAGGAACGACAGCGCCAGCACCTTGACCGACGGGTGCTTGTCGACGAACTCGCCGATCGGCTTGGCCGCCACCAGCATCACGCCGACCGAGGCCATCACTGCGGCGATCATCACGCCGATCTTGTCGACCATGCCGACCGCGGTAATGACCGAGTCGAGCGAGAAGACGATGTCGATCACCGCAATCTGGCCGATCACACCCCAGAACAAGCCCTTGCGCGCGGCGGCCGACGGCCTGACCGCCTCGTCGGGCGTCTGCTCGTCGCGCGCTTCGACCTCGACAAAAATTTCATGGGAGGCCTTGTAGAGCAGGAACAGTCCGCCGGCCAGCAACACGATGTCGCGCCCGCTGATGCCTTGGCCAAACAGCGAGAACAGATCGGCAGTCAGGCCCATCACCCAGCTCAGCGACAGCAACAGCAACACCCGGGTGACCATCGCGAAGCCAAGACCGAGCCGGCGTGCGGCGTCGCGCTGATCAGCCGGCAGGCGGTTCACCAGAATCGAGATGAAGATGATGTTGTCGATGCCCAGCACGATCTCGAGGGCCGTGAGCATCGCGAAAGCGATCCAGAGGTGGGGGTCGAGCAGGAATTCCATGGGCGGCGTCCGGTTCAAAACACCGCACTGTAGGCAGCGCCACCTTTAGCGTAAAGTCGACATTTATCGATCAAAGGTTCGAAAAACTCGAATCATTCTTGCTGGCGATGAATTTCAAGCACCTGCACTACTTCTGGGCCGCGGCCAAGGCGGGTGGCATCGTGCGGGCCGGCGAGCAGTTGCACATCTCGCCGCAAACCCTGTCGGGCCAGATCAAGCTGCTCGAAGAACGGCTGGGTTGTGCGCTGTTTCGCAAGGCCGGCCGCGGGCTGGAGCTGACCGACGAAGGACGGCTGGTGCTGGGCTATGCCGACCAGATCTTTGCCCTCGGCTCCGAGCTGGAAGCCAAGCTGGGCGAAGCCCGCAGCGGTGAGCGCACGCTGGACTTCCACGTCGGCATCGCCGACTCGGTGCCCAAGGCGGTGGCCTACCGGCTGCTGGAGCCGGCGCTGGGTGTGGCGACCCATGTGCGGCTGCTGTGCCACGAAGGCAGGTTCCAGGACCTGCTGGGCCAGCTGGCGGTGCACCGGCTGGACCTCGTGATTGCCGATGAGCCGATGGGGCGGCAGATCAGCGTCAAGGCCTTCAACCACCTGCTGGGCTCGACGGCGATGAGCTTCTTCGCCGCCCCCTCGCTCAAGCGCAGCCTGGTGGGTGAGTTTCCGCAGTGCCTGGACGGCGCGCCGATGCTGCTGCAAGGCGCATCGTCGGCGATGCGCCAGCGCTTCGACTTCTGGCTCGCGATGCACAAGATCCGCCCACGTGTGATCGGCGAGTTCGACGACGCGGCGCTGATGAAAGCCTTCGGCGGCGAGGGCCGCGGCGTCTTCATGACGCCCACGGTGCTGGAATCGGAAACTTCGGCCCAGTACGGCGTACGGGTGGTCGGGCGGACGTCCGATCTGGTCGAAGAGTTCTACGCCGTCACCGTCGAACGCCAGATCTCTCACCCCTGCATCGCGGCCATCACTGAACGCGCGCAAGATCAGCTGCTCGGTCGCTGACCAGCCATTGCGGTTACCCTGCCGACCCTACATGCCCAAGACTTCTCCCCCTGCGACGCCGAACGGCGCGCCCGCGCCGGCCCACAAGCCCGGACAGCCTTCGCTGAGCCTGCCCAACGCCCGCCACGCCTCGCGCCTGCCGCCCCATATCGGCAAGACAGAGTTCAACCGCATCCGCCAGGCCGCTTTTGCGCTGCCGCAGGTGGTGAAGCCGGCCGACTATCTGGCCGAGAACAGCCCCGATTTCGAACAATTCCTCGACAAGCTGGGCCTCGTGCTGCTGCAAAAGGCAGCCGCGGGCCAGCGGCCCAGCCGCTGGATCGAGCCAGCGCTGATGGGCGCGGCACTGGCGCACCTGGACGCCGTCGGCACCGGCCCGGAGGCACGGCCGTTGATGATCGAGCGCGCCGCGGCGCTGGAAGCCGCGGCGGTGACCCGCCGCGCCGGCCAATGGTCGCGCCTGATCCGCCACGGGCTGGTCCTGCCGAGCAACGGCTGGCGGGTGCCGGTGCTGTTCCGGGTGCCCGTCGATGCCACGATCGTCTGGGATTTCTACCGCACCGGCGACGAAGCCGCCCTGCATGCCGCGCTGGGGCCCCCGGTGCACTATCCCCACGCGGCCGAGCTGATCGCGCACATCGAATCACTGGTCGAGCGCAGCCACTCGCTGAACGGCAAGGAGATCGAATCGCTGCTGCCGCGTCTGCAGGCCGAGTGCAGCGGGCCACAAGCGCTCGTGACGAACCCCCAGGCGCTGGAAGAACTGAAAGCCGCCTGCAGCCGCGCGCAAGACCGCTGGGAACACCAGGTCGCCGAGGCCGACACGATGGCTCGCTTGAACAGCGAGCTGGCATTTCAGGGCTACCCCGACACCTTCGAGAAGGCGCGCCGGCTGCAGCGCAGCGTCACGCTGTATGTCGGCCCGCCGAACAGCGGCAAGACCCACGCTGCGTTCGAACGCCTCTCGCAAGCGTTGGACGGTGCCTATCTCGCGCCGCTGCGCCTGCTGGCGCTGGAAGGGCGCGACCGGCTGGTGGCGCGTGGCGTGCCCTGCTCGCTGCTGACCGGCGAAGAGAACGTGCCCGCGCCGCAGTCGCGTGTCGTCTCCAGCACGATCGAGATGGTCAACACCGCGGCCCCGATCGACGTGGCGGTGATCGACGAAGCGCAGATGATCTTCGACTCGTCGCGCGGCTGGGCCTGGACCCAGGCCATCGTCGCGGTGCCGGCCAACGAGGTGATCATCATCTGCTCGTCCTACGCAGTGGCGGCGATCGAGCGGCTGCTGGGCCTGTGCGGCGAGCGCTGCACCGTCAGGCGTTTCGAGCGCAAGCAGCACGTCGAGCGCCTGGCGCACCCTGTCGCCCTGCCGGACCTGAAGAAGGGCGACGCAGTGGTGGCCTTCAGCCGGCGTGACGTGCTGATGCTGCGCGACCAGATCGCGGCCGACGGCCACCCGGTGTCGGTCATCTACGGTGCGCTGCCGCCCGAGGTCCGCCGGCGCGAGGCCGAGCGTTTCGCGCAGGGCGAGTCGCACATCCTGGTCGCCACCGACGCGATCGGCATGGGCCTGAACCTGCCGATCCAGCGCGTGCTGTTCAGCACGATGAACAAGTACGACGGCGTCGCCGACCGCGCATTGAATGAGTCAGAGGTGCACCAGATCGCCGGGCGCGCCGGGCGCTACGGCATCCACGAAGAAGGCTTCGTCGGCGTGCTGAAGGAAGCCGAACCAACCGCGGCGCGCGTGCTGAAAGAACTGCTGCCGAAGCAGCCTCGCGCCCCCCGCGACTTCAAGGCTCCGGTGGCGCCGAACGGCTGGCATGTCGAGACGATCGCCACACGCCTGAACAAGACGCGGCTGCGCGAGGTGCTGGGTGTCTTCGTCGACCAGTTGAAGCTCGACGATGCCCACTTCGCGGTGGCCGAACTGGACGCGATGCTGGAACTGGCCGAGCGCCTGGACGACAGTGCCGGCCGCTTGAGCCTGCGCGAGCGCTTCATCTACGCCCAGGCACCGGTCGATACGCGCACCGAAGGCCAGGTGCAGGAGTTCCTCGACTGGAGCCACCAGCATGCGCGCCACAGCCGCGTCAATGCGCCCTGGTTCCTCGAAGGTGTCGACGGCCACAGCCGGCTCGATGCGATGGAACAGGCGCTGCGCGCCTGCACGCTGTGGCTCTGGCTGGACCTGCGCTTTCCCGGCGTCTACGGCCACGTCGAAGAAGTGCATGCACTGCGCGCGGACCTGAACGACGGCATCGAGCGCCAGCTCAAGGGCAAGCGGCCGCTTGCGCAGCGGCGCAGGCGGCGCTGAACGGCAGCGTTAGCTGAGGCGGCCGTTCAGAGCGGCTTTCAGCCCGCGAACTTCGAGAACACCAGCGTGGCGTTGGTGCCGCCGAAGCCGAAGCTGTTCGACATCACGGTGTTGACCGGGCCATCGAGCCGCTCGCGCAGGATCGGCAGGCCTTCGGCCGCCGGGTCGAGGTTTTCGATGTGGGCCGACGCGGCGAGGAAGCCGTGCTGCAGCATCAGCAGCGAATAGATCGCCTCCTGCGCGCCGGCCGCGCCCAGCGAATGGCCGGACAGCGACTTGGTGGAGCTGATGTGCGGCACCTTGTCGCCGAACACCTGGCGCACCGCGCCCAGTTCGGCCAGGTCGCCGACTGGCGTCGAGGTGCCGTGGGCATTGATGTAGTCGATCGGCGTCTTCACCGTCGCCATGGCCTGCTGCATGCAGCGCACCGCGCCTTCACCTGAGGGGGCGACCATGTCGTGGCCGTCAGACGTGGCGCCGAAGCCGACCAGCTCGGCAATGATGTTCGCGCCGCGCGCTTGCGCATGGTCCAGCGCTTCGAGCACCAGCATGCCGCCGCCGCCGGCGATGACGAAGCCGTCGCGCGAGACGTCGAAGGCACGCGATGCACGATCGGCCTGGTCGTTGTAGCTGCTGCTCATCGCACCCATTGCGTCGAACAGCAGCGACAGCTCCCAGCTCTCTTCTTCGCCGCCGCCGGCGAAGACGATGTCCTGCTGGCCCCAGGCGATCAGCTGCGCGGCGTGGCCTATGCAGTGGGCGCTGGTCGCGCAGGCCGAGGTGATCGAGTAGTTGACGCCCTTGATGCCGAACGGCGTGGCCAGGCAGGCCGACACCGTGCTGCCCATCGTGCGCGTGACCATGAACGGCCCGACGCGCTTGATGCCTTTGGCACGCAGCGTGTCCGCGGCCCAGACCTGGTTGAAGCTGGACGCGCCGCCCGAGCCGGCGACCAGGCCGCTGCGCGGGTTCGACACCTGCTCCGGCGTCAGGCCGGCCTGCTCGATGGCCTGCTGCATGGCCAGGTACGAATACGCCGCGGCGTCGCCCATGAAGCGCAGCGTGCGGCGATCGATCGTGGCCTCGAGGTCGATCGTCGGCCGGCCACTGACCTGCGAGCGCATGCCACGCTCGGCGTAGGTCGGGTTGAATTTCAGGCCCGAGCGGCCTTCACGCAGGCTTTGCGTGACTTCTTCCAGGTTGTTGCCCAGGCTCGAGACGATGCCGGAACCGGTGACGACGACGCGACGCATCAGAAATCTTCCGTCGAGGTGAACAAGCCGACCTTCAGGTCAGCGGCCGAATAAATCTCGCGGCCGTCGGCAAACATGTGGCCATCGGCAATGCCCATGACCAGCTTGCGCTCGATCACGCGCTTCAGGTCCAGGCGGTAGGTCACTTTCTTGACCGTCGGCAAAACCTGGCCATAAAACTTGACCTCGCCCGAGCCCAGCGCGCGGCCACGCCCCGGGTTGCCGCGCCAGCCAAGCCAGAAGCCGACCAGCTGCCACAGCGCGTCCAGCCCCAGGCAACCCGGCATCACCGGGTCGCTCTCGAAATGGCAGGCAAAGAACCAGAGGTCAGGGTGGATGTCCAGCTCGGCCTCGATCAGGCCTTTGCCATGGGTGCCGCCGTTGTCGTCGATGCGGACGATGCGGTCGATCATCAGCATGTTGGGCAGCGGCAGGCGCGCGTTGCCGGGGCCGAAGAGCTCGCCGCGGCCGCAGGCCAGCAGCTCGTCGCGGCTGTAGCTGTGGCGGCCCTGGTCACGCTGGCTGAGTCGGGGAGCGCTGTTGGCGGCGGAAGGCGTTTCGTTGGACTGCATGTTCGCTGGGCTCATCGGGGGCGCCGGGGCACGGCCAGCAAGGCCGGGCTGGGCGACAGGAACGGTCCTGCCGCCCGGGCATGAACCCGCGATTGTGCCCGCGCTGCGGCCGGACAGTTATGACGTCGCCGCCAGGGGTTTTTGGGGAATGCCGGCCAGCGCTGGGCGAGCAGCCCGAGCCCGGGCCACTCGCTTCTTCCACCACAGGTAGACGCCGGTGGCGCTGAAGACGGCGATCACCACGCCCATCAAGGACATCAGCACCCCCCCGGGCAGGCCGATGATGCGGCCGGAGTGCAGCGGGTACATGCTCTGCATGAAGATGTCGCCGGCGCTGCCGGTACCGGGCACGCTGTCGCCGGCCGGCCGGCCGCTGCGGGCGTCGTAGTAAAGCCACGGGTTGCCCAGGCCGCCGTCGCCATGGTCGAGGCCCGGCCGGAAGAAGCCCACGCCCCACAAGCCCAGCTCAGGCGACAGGAAGACGGCCCCCGCCGGGTCGACCCAGCCGCGGCGCCTGGCCTCGGCTTCAGCGCTGGCGACGATCATTGCCCGACCGACCAGCGGCTCGATGGGTTGCGCTGCCGGCGTGCGGCTGGCAAAGGGCGAAGGCGTCAGCGTGGAGAACCACGACACCACCGGCCGCATCACCGGGTTGTTCAGGTTCATCGCCACCGAGGTGATGGCGATCATCAGCACCAGCAGGAACAACCACACCCCGCCCGAGCGGTGCAGGTCGAAGACCAGCCGGTGGCCGCCTGCCGACCAGCGAAACGCGAACGAGCGCTTCCATTGCATTGGGTTCGGAAAAGAAATCCACAAAGCGATGAAGGTGTCGGCCACCCAGGCGATCGCGATCAGGCCCATCAGCCAGATGCCCCACTCGATGCCATGGCTTTCGGGCAGGTGCATCGAGTAGTGCAGCTTGTACAGAAAGGGCAGCAGGTTCTCGCGGCTGAGCGACACCGTCCCCCATTCGCGCCGACCCTGGATGGCGCCGGTGACCGGGTCCAGCGCGACCTGGTTGTAGCCCAGCGTGTGCAGCTGGCCGGCGGCCGCGTCCCAGCGCGGCGCGACGAAAACGACGAAGGTGTGGCCCGGCTCCACCGCCAGCGGATGGTAGGTGACCTGGGCCTTCGGATCGGCCGCTTCGATGCGCGCCACCAGTTCGCTGATGGGCAGCACCGGGCCGCTGCTGCGGGCTTCGTACAGATCGGGGTTCAGCCACGCGTCGATCTCGTGGTCCCACGAGATCACGGCGCCGGTGGCGCCGGCGATGAACAGGAACAGCGCGGCCGCGAGGCCGAACCAGCGGTGCAGTCGAACAAGCCAGGCTCGCATGGCCTCTCCTCAAGGTGCTTTGCTCAGAACTTCCAGTCCAGCGACACGCTGGCGCTGCGCGGGGCGCCGTAGTAGCTCTGGCTCCAGTACAGGCTGGTGAAGACCTTCTGGTTGGTCACGTTCTCGAGGTTCAGCGTCGCGCTCCACTGCTTGTTGAACTCGTAGCGGGCCATCAGGTCGACGAGCGCGTAGGCGTCCTGGCGCGTGTGCACCGGTGAGCCCGCTGCCGTCACGTCGTCGCGGTAGATGCCCGACTGCCAGCCCAGCGTCGCGCCGAGCTTCAGCGCGTCCATCGCCTGCCAGGTGCCGGCCAGCCGCAGCAGCTGGCGTGGCGTGAAGGTGCGGGTCTTGTCGCCGTTGACGTCTTCGATCTCGAGCTGCGTATAGCCGGCGCTGATCTTCACGCTCGGTGTCAACGCGCCCACCAGTTCCAGCTCGAAGCCCTGGCTCAGCGTGTCGACGCCTTCGTAGATCGAGACGAAGTTGCCGTCCGGGTCCTGCGCCTGCCGCACGAAGGACGCGAGCCGGTTCTGGCGCGACTTGAACAGCGCCAGTGTGCCCAGCAGCATCTTGTCCAGCCACTCGGCCTTCAGCCCGAGTTCGATATTGCGGCCGTCGGCGGTGGCCAGGCGCTTGAAATCCGCACCCATCTCGCTTTGCGGCAGGAAGATCGAGGTGTAACTGCCGTAGGCCGACAGCGTCGGCGTCAGGTCGTAGACCACGCCGACATACGGCGTGGTCTTGCTCTCCTTCTTCCCACGCGATGCGCCGTAGCTTTCGCCCTGGCTGTCGATCCAGGTGGCATTGGCGCCGACGATCAACTGCAGCCCATCGGCCGCGCGCAGCCGTGCCGCGGCATACAGGCTCTTCTGGCGGTCGACGAACGAGGCGCCACCACCACCGCTATCGAACACCGGCGTCGGGTAATCGCCATCCCAGGTTGCCAGGTCGGGCAGCTCGGTGCCAATGCCCTGGCCGTAGTTCGACACCTCGTGCAGGCCCGAGCGCGACGCACTGATGCCGAGCACCAGCTCATGCTTGCGACCCCACAGTTCGAAGGGCCCGCTGGCGCGCAGATCGACGATGTTCTGGGTGTTGTCCATGTCATACAGCGACGGCCAGGCCTTGGTGCCCGCGCCGGTGGCCGCGTCGGGCTCGCCGTAGACGTAGAACAAGCGCCCTTGCGAGCTGATCGACTTGTGCGTCAGCGCGCCGCGCAGCTGCCAGCCGTTGGCCAGTTGGTGCTGCAGCTCGACGAAGGTCTGGCCGATGTCGGCGTTCCAGTAGGTGCAGCTGGGCGCGGTGCTGGTCGATGCGTCGTAGTCGGTCGGCGTGCCGTCGCTATACCAAAGTGGCAACGCGCCCCAGAGGTTGCCTCCGGGCCGGTTCGCCTGCTGCGTGTGGCCGGCGGTCAGCAGCGTGTTGTCGCCCAGGTCGGCCTCGACGATGCCCTGGAACACCGCCTTCTTCAGGTGGTAGCGGTCGAGGTACGAGTCCTTGTCTTCGGCGGCGAGCACGATGCGGCCACGCACGCTGCCGGCCTCGTTCAATGCACCGGAGACATCGGCATCGACGCGCTTCTGGTTCCACGAACCGAACAGCAGCCCGCCCGAGGCCTGGAACGCGGCGGTCGGCCGTTTGCGCACGAAGTTGATCGTCGCCGACGGGTTGCCGGTGCTGGCCAGCAGGCCACCGGCGCCGCGGACGACCTCGATGCGCTCGTAGACCGCCGTGTCGAGATCACCGTCGACCAGGCCGTAGCTCATCGGGATGCCGATGCCGTCGACCTGGAAGTTGACGATGTCGAAGCCGCGCGCGGTGTAGTAGGTGCGGTCGGTCTCGACCTTCTCGACCACGATGCCGGCGCTGAGCGACAGCACGTCGTTGACGCTGTTGAGCTTGAAGTCGTCCATCACGCTGCGGGTGATGACGCTGATCGACTGCGGCGTCTCGCGCAGCGACAGGTCCAGCCCGGTGGCGAAGTTGCTGCCGCGGGCGCGGTAGGCATCGCTGTCATCGCCTTGCTCGGCTTGGCCGGTGACGACGATGCGCTGCAGTCCGCCCTTGGTATCGGCTTGGCCGGCTGCGCCGGCGGCGGCAGGCGCGGCCTGCGCGCTGGCAAGGGCCGGCAATGCGAGCCAAGCGCCGACCAAGGCGCGACGCAGCGGATGGGATGGGAACGGCACGGGAATCACGGCTGGAGGTCCTCGTACAGGGAATCGGAAAACGGAGGGTCAGTGGCGGCGTTCGCGCTGCGGCTCAGCCACCCGGCGAGCCGCAGAGACAGCCGCGGGCGGTCGGGCTCGGCCGGTGCGCAGCACGGGCAGCACACGCGCGCACGGGCAACGCTGCGCTGGGCCGGATGAACGGCAAGGCGGCGGCGTTGGGTGTGGCGCAGGGGGCGTTCGGCAGGCATCGCGCGGCTCAGCTGCGCTGCCCGGCCGACCGGTCGGCGGTGACGCCACCGGATTCGGCGTTTGGCCAGGGCGGCCGCCAGGCGGTCTGCTGTTGCGGCAAGGGGCGAGTCGGCCCCTGTGGCACGGCGGCGCAAGCCAGGGAGCGCCGGGTGCGCTGCCCTGCCTGCACCTTCGGCGAGCGGGCGCCGCATGGCGCGCCTCGCCCGCAATGTTGGTCGACCATGGCGCCGGCCTTTCGCGGTGTTCAGGTGGTGGGAAGTCCCTGGCGCGCGCTGGCTGGCTGTGGGTCGGTGTTGATTGTAATGGGAACGATTCTCATTTCAATAGACGCCGGAAACGTTTGCAGCCGAGATCGCGCTGCTTGGTTCCGGGCTGGAAGGGGCCTCGTCCGCGCCCATCACAAACCCCCGAAGCGCCACGAAAACGCCGCGTTGCGGGTAAGTCCGCACGTCGAGCAAGGTCAAATCCTCGCAAATGCGAATCGCTCGTATTACGATGAATGGATGATGATTTCACCCCCGCCCACTCCTCCGGGCACGCCAACCCATCCGGCGCCGGCCAGCGTTCAGCTGCCCGTGCCCGCCGGCCCCCAATGGCGAAGCGAGGAACTGCTCGCCGGCAGCGACGAAGCGCTGATCACCCATGGTGATCAGGTCTATCGCCTGCGCCGCACGGGCACCGGCAAGTTGATCCTCACCAAGTAAGCCCCAAGCGCGCGCTTCTGTTCCGGCGCCGCTCCCCTCCCCTCGCCTCACGCACCAGCCAGCGCTCCGCCAGCCCCGTGCATGCCTCTTGACCGAAAGGCCAGCGCATGCCCACCCCCACCCACGGCGGATACCGTGCCGGTTGATCTGGCCGCAGCCTGTGGCTGTCGTGCTCCCACTCTGAACCTGTCGCCCGAAGCCCACGGCTCACGCCGCCGGCGCTTGTGGGAACTGAGCCGCCACGCCCATTGCGCGGTCGTAGGCGTGTGCCTGCCAATGGCCTCGGTGCGCCGCCTGGTCGACAAGGTGCTGGGTGGCAAGGCCGTGGCCAGCGATTACGAGTTGCACTGCGGCGTCAACAGCGAGTGCCGCCAGCGCGGCGCGATCGCCGAGGCCTTGCAGAAGGAACTCGACCATCGCTATGCCAGTGGAAGGCGACATTGATGATCGAGCTGCCCGACGCGGCCGAGCGCGAGCGCCTGATGCCGCTGCTGAACGAGGCCGTGCCGGCGGTCTATGTCGAGCTGCGTGGCCAGGCGCGCATCATGGCTTCGGTCAACGAAGACCTGCCGTACCGCCACCTCGGCCGACCGAGCGGCGTGCACTTCCTGCGCTTCCAGCTCGACTCGGTGTTTCGTGCCGGCCTGGCGCGCGGCGGCGAAGCGATGCTCGGCTGCACCCACCCGCAATACCACTGGCGCCGCGTGATCCCGCGCCCAACATTGGCCAGCCTGATCCGTGAGCTGGTGCCGCCCGGCCGGACGGTGCCCGAAGCTGGCACCGCGCCATCCGCGCTGCTCTGTCAACCAGGCTGAACCTTATGTTTCCAGACCTGGCGCTGATGGTCAGGCTGCCCGATGGCAGTATGGCGGTGGCGCCGCAACGCCAACCGCCCCACCATCGCCCGCAACCCGCATGACCCACGCCCTCACCCGCCGGCTGCTGATTGGCCTCATCCCCTGGGCGCTGGCCGGCTGCGTCCACGCGCCACAGGCGCTGCCGCCCGCCGTGGCCGACGCCCGCTTCGTGCTGCTGGGCGAGGTGCACGACAACCCTCGCCACCACGCCCAGCGTGCCCAGTGGCTGCAGGCGCTGCTGGCCGATGGTCGGCCAACCCGTGTCGTCTTCGAGCAGATGGACGCGACGCGCGACAGTGAGCTGCGCGCGGCCCGCAAGGCCACGCCCACCGACAGCGCCGCCATCGCCCGCGCCGGTGGGCTGGACGCCAAGGCCTGGCGTTGGCCATTGCACCAGCCGCTCTTCGACGCGGCCTTGGCCGGCCACGCCGAAGTGGCCGGCGGCAACCTGCCGCGTGAGCGCATTCGCGCGGTCGTGCGAGACGGCTCGGTGCCAGCCGATCTGCGCACACTGCTAGCCGCACCTGGCTGGACGGCCGAGCAGCAACGCGCCACCGAAACCGACATCGCAGAGGGCCATTGCGGCGCCTTGCCAGCTGCGCAGATCGCGCCAATGGCCCTGGCGCAGCGGGTGCGCGACGCCAGCATGGCGCAGGCGATGCTGGCCGCGCCCGCCGGCAGCCGGGTCGTGCTGATCGCCGGCAATGGTCACGTGCGGCGCGACCGCGGCGTACCGCACTACCTGCGCGCCGCCGGCGTGCCGGCCAGCGACATCTTCGCTGTCGCCTGGCTCGAAGACGGCGAGGCGGAGTCGGCCGGTGTTTACGACCTGTCACAGCGGACGGCGCGCGAACCGCGGCCGGACCCTTGTGCCGCCTTCAAACAGGGCGGTTGAACCCCTAAGGTAGAGGGCGGCCGGGAGCCACGCGTTGCCAGAGATGGCGTCAGCGTCTAGCATCTGCCGGCTCTACAACCTAACGTCCGATCCGGATCACCCGGGGTGCTGTCGCCTCCTGCTGCCGAGCTGACGGCCGAGGCCCTACCGAAGAACGCTTGACCGACGCCGCCGCTGGAGTCCTGCGAATGCACATCACCGAACTGCGCGACGAACGCCTCGACGACGCCAGGGCTTTTCTGCGCAAGCAGGGCCGGTTGCCCACCGACTTTGCACAGGCGCCGTCGCGCTACTGGGGCGCCTACGACAACGACCAGATCGTCGGCACCATCGGGCTCGAATGGCAGGGCACGGCCGGGCTGCTGCGGCTGGCGTTCGTGCGGCCCAGCCACCGGTCGCGCCGGCTGGGCCTGGCGCTGTACCACCGGCTCGCCTCGGACGCGCTGTGCATGGGCCTGACGGAGCTCTACCTGTTCAGCACCGGCGCCGGGGGCTATTGGCAGCGGCTGGGCTTTGCCGGCTGCCCGATCGCAGAGGCAGCCGGCAAGCTGGCCAACACGCCGCAGGTGCGCGACCACACCGCGCGCGACACCCTGCACCATGAGCAGGCCTTTCGACGCAGCCTGATGACGCAGCGCACCGAGACGGCGGCGGCATGACCGCTGGCACGGTGGCCCGACTGAGCTTCAGGCCGGTGCAAGCCGATGACCTGCCGATGCTGCAGATGTGGCTGGGGCGCCCGCATGTCCGCAAATGGTGGGGCGAGCCCTCGTCGTTGGCCGAACTGGCCGATGACTTTCTGCCCAAGACGCACGAGCAGGCCAGCACCCGCGGCTACATTGCGCTGGGCGACGGCGAGCCGATCGGCTTCATCCAGAGCTACGTGGTGATGGGCTCGGGCGACGGTTGGTGGGAAAGCGAGACCGATCCCGGCGCGCGTGGCATCGACCAGTTCCTGGCCCACGCCGATCAACTTGGCCAGGGCCTGGGCAGCGCGATGGTGCGGGCCTTCGTCGCACAGCTGTTCGAAGACCCGGCGGTGACGAAGGTGCAGACCGATCCGTCGCCCGACAACGAGCGCGCCATCCGCAGCTACCGCCGCGCCGGCTTCGAACCGCAAGGCGAGGTCGACACGCCCGACGGCCGGGCCTTGTTGATGGTGTGCCGGCGGCCGGTGCGATGACGCAAGCCACTGCCGTCGGCAGTGTTGGCATGATGGCGGCCTGATGACGAAGCAGACGGCCGGTCGTGCACATCCACGCCGCGTCAAAGGCGCCGTGGTTCGACATCACCGACCCGTTGCCACAGTTCGACGAATTTCGCCCAACGAGTGCTGGGCTGCCCTGGGGATCTGACCCGTGACCATCGACTGGAACGCCTTCACGCCCTGGCCCGCACTGATCGGCGGTGTGCTGATCGGCATCGCGGTGGCGATGTTCGTCTTGCTGAACGGCCGCATCGCCGGCATCAGCGGTGTGTTGGGCGGGCTGCTCATGCCTCGCCGGGGCGACATCGGCTGGCGCGTGGCTTTCGTTGGCGGGCTCATCGCTGCGCCCTGGGTGTACACACTGATCCTCGGGCCCGCCAACAGCCACATCGACGCGGGCTTCGGCACGCTGGCATTGGCGGGTTTCCTGGTCGGCATCGGCACCCGCTACGGCTCCGGCTGCACCAGCGGCCATGGCGTGTGCGGCCTGTCGCGCCGGTCGCCGCGTTCGCTCGTCGCCACGCTGACCTTCATGGCCGTCGGCTTCGCGACGGTCTTCGTGATCCGCCATCTCTTCGGTGGTTAGGAGATCACCATGGTCATCGCTCTCACTGCGCTGCTCGCCGGCTTGGTCTTCGGTTGGGGCTTGTTGATTTCCGGCATGGCCCAGCCGACCAAGGTACTCGCGTTCCTGGACCTGGCTGGCCGCTGGGACCCATCGCTCATGCTGGTGATGGTGGGCGCCATCGCAGTCGGCTCGCTGGCGTTCGCGCTGGCCCGCCGCTGCCAGAAGTCTTTGCTCGGCCTGGACCTGCGGCTGCCGACCGCCACCCACATCGACCGGCGCCTGGTCATCGGCAGCACCCTCTTCGGCATCGGCTGGGGCCTGGCCGGCCTGTGCCCCGGCCCCGCGCTGGTGGCGCTGGGGACCGGCCAAGCCAAGGCCTTCGTCTTCGTGCTCGCGATGCTGGTCGGCATGGGCGCCTTCGAAGGACTTGAGCGGCGCCGGGCTCGTCGCGCGCCGAGCCCGGCCTGAGCATCGATCGTGGTGATCGACCGCTTCCGCCGCGACGGCTTTGTCGCCGTGCCTGAGGTGCTGCCGCCCGTCGAATGCCAAACCATCGCGCATGGCCTGGCCTTGCGCGGCAGCGACAGCGCCGGCACGCGTTGCCTATTGCCGCAAGACTGGTGCGCTGCGTTGGCACGGCAGCTGCGCCAGCACGCTTCGATCGCCCCGAACCTGCCCGAGGGCGCGGTCGCGGTGCAGTGCACCTACTTCGAGAAGTCGAGTGCGCGCAACTGGCTGGTGCCCGTCCACCAGGACCAGAGCATCCCCGTGGCGGTACGCGTCGATGCGACCGGCTGGAGAGGCTGGTCCGAGAAAGAAGGCAGCCTCTTCGTGCAGGCACCGGTGGCGGTGCTGGAGCAACTGGTTGCCGTGCGGCTGCACCTGGACGATTGCAGCGCGGTCGATGGGCCGCTGCGCGTGCTGCCGGGCAGCCACCGGCTCGGCCTGCTGGCCGACGAAGAAGCGTCGCGGCTGCGAGCGCGATCGACCGAGGTCGTCTGCGAAGCCCACCGGGGCGACGCGCTGCTGCTGCGTCCGTTGCTGCTGCACGCCTCGTCCAAGGCCAGCGGCCACAGCCAGCGCCGCGTGCTGCACTTCCTTTTCGGCCCGCCCGAGCTGCCGCAGGGCTTGCGCTGGCAGCACGCGGTGTGACGCCCATCCTCAGCTTCGTCCGATCGCTGCCCAGCGAAGCTTTGGCAGAAAACCAGGGCTGAACGGCCGAACAGCCATACACCAGTTTCCTAAGATGCAGGGCTTTTTAACCGGGACATCGGATGAAAAGAAGAGACGTTCTCGCCATCGCCTCGAGCCTAGGGTTGGCCGGCATGCCCGCCTTCGCGGCGAAGAATTCGCCGGCCGCCGCGGCCGGCCCACAGCCCCCGTTGCCCGTGCCCGCCAACGGCGAGATCCAGGTCGCGTTCGTCCTGGGGCCCGGCGCGGTCGCGATCGATTTCGCCGGCCCGTGGGAGGTCTTCGACACCGTCAAGCCGTTTCGGCTGTACACCGTTGCCGAATCGACCGAGCCGCTGACGGCATCAGGTGGGCTGCGCCTCGTCGCGAACCGTACGTTCGCCACGGCCCCGAAGCCCAACGTCGTCGTGATCCCGGCCCAGGCCGCGCCCAGCGAAGCCATGCTCACCTGGATCCGTCAGGTGGCGGCCGATGCGGACTTGGTCATGTCGGTCTGCAACGGGATCTTCGTGCTCGGCAAGACCGGCCTGTTGGACGGCCGGTCGGCAACCACGCACCACGAGTCCTACGCCAATTTCGTCGACACCTTCGACAACATCACGCTGATCCGCGGCGTGCGTTATGTCGACCTCGGCCGGTTGGCCAGTTCGGGCGGCTTGTCCTCGGGCATCGACCTGGCACTGCACGTGGTCGAGCGCTACTTCGGCCGTGAAGCGGCGATGCAAACGGCGAATCACCTCGAGTACCAGAGCACCGGCTGGCTGCACCCCGAGGCCAATGCAGCGTATGCCAAGCGGCGCGTGGCGACGGCGAATCACCGGTTCTGCCAGATCTGCGAGATGGACGTCGGCCCGGACGCGCCGACCACCATCCACCACGGCCGCACGTTCTACTTCTGCATGCCCGAGCACCTGGCCAAGTTCAAGGCCCGGCCGGAGCGCTACCTGTAGTCACCGGGTGACCCGGGTTCAACACCACGCACTCGCCATAGCGCGGCGCTGGGGGCCAGTCGGCGGCGCGGGGTTCGTGGCCATCGGGGTGGTCTTGTTGCCAGCGGCGTGCCAGCAGCCAGCCGCCGTGGGTGACCACCACGTGTGCGCCGGCTGATTGCCACGCAGCGGCGCGTTGCAGCAGCCGCACGAGCGGCTCACCGCCGCCGGGTGCATAACGATGAAAATCTGCGCACCAGGCGTCGATCTCGGTGACGCCGATCATCGGCCAATGCTGGCCGTCCCATGCACCGAAATCGACTTCGATCAAATCGGCATCGACGCGATGCACCCAGCCCCAACGTTTCAGCCAGCGACCAACCGCAGCGCAACGCTGCAGCGGCGATGTCGCGACAAGACGCGGCAACCCCTTCAATCGGGCGACGCGACGGATGCGGTGCGCCAACCGCTTGGCTCGGCGTGCGTCGACAGGCAGGTCAGTTCGGGCGCCGATGCAGCGGCCTTCGGCGCCGAACGGACGCGGGTGGCGCCAGGCGTAGACCGGCACCGGCGCTTCGGCCACCGGCATCACGAGGCGCCGACACGGGCCGCCAACGCCAGCAGCACCGCCAGCTCGGTCAGTTGTTCGGTGGCGCCGAGCGTGTCGCCGGTGTGGCCGCCCAGGCGGCGCGTCAGCCAGCGCTGCATGGCGACGACCACCAGCACCGTCGCGGCGAGCGACGCCGCCAGCCGGGCGGCGGGCCATACGGTGCTGGCCAAGGCGGCCGCGGCCAGCGACCAGCCGAGGGCCCAGCCCAACTCGACACGACCGACCGACTGCGCCAGCGGCTTGGCCTTGGCATGTTCGGCATCGCCGGCATAGGGCAGCCAGGCCATCAACACCACCGCCGCGCTGCGGCCCCAAGCAGCCGAGAGCAGCAGCGCCGCCGCGGCCAACGCCGGGCTGCGCGCACACAGCGTGGCCCACAGCACCGCGCGGCCGACCAACGCCAGCACCAGCGCGGCAGCGCCGTAGCTGCCGATGCGCGAGTCCTTCATGATCTGCAGCGCGCGCTCACGCGGCACCGTGCCACCCAACGCATCGAAGCTGTCGGCCAGACCGTCTTCGTGGAAGGCGCCTGTCAGCACCAGCGACGCGGCCAGCGCGATCAGCGCCGCGACCATCGAGGGCCACCACAGCGACGCGCCCCACAAGACGGCCGCGCTGAAGGCACCGACCAGGCCGCCGACCAGCGTGAAATGGCGCGCCGATTGGTTGAGACATTCGGGTTGGTAGCCAACCCAACGCGGCGCGGGCACCCGCGTCAGGAACTGCAGCGCCACGAAGACCAGCCGCAGCTGGTGCTGCAGCTGATCACGCAAGGTCGCCACGGTGCTGACGGAGACGGGGGTCATGCTTGCGCCAGCGTCATCAAGCCGCGCTGTCGCGGTCGCTGACGCCGGCAGCCTCGAAGCTCGCCATCTCGGCCAGCAGGCGGCACGCCGAATCGATGATCGGCCAAGCCAATGCCGCGCCCGAGCCTTCGCCCAGGCGCATGCCCAGATCGAACAGCGGCCACGCGCCCAACTGGACCAGCCAGCGCGCATGGCCACTTTCAGCCGATGCATGGGCGAAGACGCAACGCTGCAGCACGGCAGGCGTCAACGCCGCGGCCACAGCCACCGCGGCGGTCGTGATGAAGCCGTCGACGACGATCAACCGGCGCTGCTGCGCGGCTTGCATCACCGCGCCGGTCATCGTCGCGATCTCCAGCCCGCCGAGCGCAGCCAGGGCATCGAGCGGCGCTTGCGCGCTGGCGTTCGCTTCCATCGCCCGGCCCAACACCTCCAGCTTGTGCGCGAGGCCGGCGTCGTCCAGGCCGGTGCCGCGGCCCACGCAGTCGGCCAGCGGCTGGCCGGTCAGGCGCGCCATCAGCAGGCTCGCCGCAGAAGTATTGCCGATGCCCATCTCACCCAGCAGCAGCACGTTGCCGGGCAGGTCGCGCACGATCGCGGCGCCGTGGGCCATGGCCTCTTCGCACTGCGCCACGCTCATCGCCGGGCCGATGCTCGCGTCGGCCGAGCCGGGGGCGACCTTGGCCACAACCAGGCCGCCACGTGGCGCAAAGTCGTGCCGCACGCCGCAGTCGACCACCGTCAGCGCCAGGCCATGCTGGCGCGCCAGCACCGACACCGCGGCACCGCCGGCGAGAAAGTTCTCGACCATCTGCCAGGTCACGTCGCTCGGGTAGGCCGACACCCCGCGCGCCGCAATGCCGTGGTCGGCGGCAAACACCACCAGCTGCGGCGCTTCGAGGCGCGGGTCATCGCGGCCTTGCACCATGGCCAGCTGCAAGGCCAGCGTTTCGAGGCGGCCGAGTGCCCCGATCGGCTTGGTCTTGCGGTCGATGCGGTGCTGCACACGGCGAGCCAGCGTGTTGTCATGGATGTCGCTGATGTCGAAGGTCAGGCTCATGGTGGTTCGCATGGGGTCAGGAGGTGGGGGTCGGCTGCGCCGCCCAGTCGGCAAACAGACGGTGCAGTTGCTGCAGACCGTCGGTCAGCGCAGCGGGGCCGGGCTGCAGGATGTCGCAGGACTTGATCTCGTGGAGCCGGCCGTCGCGCACCGCCGGCACGTCGTGCCAGCCTTCGCGCGCAGCCACATGCTCGGGGCGGAACTTCTTGCCGCACCACGAGCCGACGATCACATCGGGCGCGCGGCGCGCCGGCTCGAGCGCATCGGCCACCACCCGGTCGCGGCCCATGCGTTGCTGCCCCAGCTCGGGGAAGACATCGTCGCCGCCGGCCAGGCCGATCAGCTCGGAGACCCACTGGATCGCGCTGATCTTCGGCTCGTCCCATTCTTCGAAGTACACGCGAGGCCGGCGTGGCCAGGCCTGCGCCACCGCGGCCAGCGCATCGCTGCGCTGCTGCCAGTCGGCGATCCAGGCCTCGGCCTTGGCATGGGCACCGACCAGGCCAGCCACCAGCCGCATCGTGCCGAGGATCTCGGCCACGCTGCGCTGGTTGGTGATGAAGACGTTCAGGCCGGCGCGGATCAGCTTGTCGGCCAGCGCCGCCTGCATGTCCGAGAAGCCGATCACCAGGTCAGGCTCGAGCGCGACGATCTTGTCGATCTTGCCGTCGAGAAAGGCCGACACGCGGGGCTTTTCTTCACGCGCACGGCGTGGCCGCACGGTGTAGCCCGAGATGCCGACGATGCGCTGTTCCTCGCCCAGCAGGTACAGCCACTCGGTCGTCTCTTCGGTCAGGCAGACGATGCGTTGGGGGCCCGCGCTGGGGCCGGTCGAAAGGCTCATCAGGTCAACTACTCAAGAGGCCGGATCAACGGCTCAATCAGAACTCAGCAACTGCTGCAAGGCGCCGGGGGCGAAGTGGGTTTCGACCATGTCGGCCAGCGCATCGAAACTGTCGTCCAGGCTGCGCACCTGGGCACCGAACAACGCGCGCACCACACTGGCCGACTCGAACAGGCCGTGCAACGCCGTGCCCATCACCGGCCCGGCTTGCCAGGCCAGCGTGCGGCCGTCGACATCGTGCAGCACCGCGTGGCCGATCGCATCGCCCACCGGCTTGGTCACGCCGTGGCGGATCTGGTAGCCCGACAGCGTGACACCACCGAGCGGCGCCCAGTGCCCGCCAGGGGCTTCGAAGCGCGCCCGCGTGCGCTCGACCTGTTTCGGCGCTTCGTAGTGGGTGGACAGCGGCAGCAGGCCCAGGCCCGGCCAGTTGCCGGCCTCGCCGTCGACCCCGCCCGGATCGGCCAGCGACTGCCCCAGCATCTGCAAGCCGCCACACACGCCCAGCAGCGGGCGGCCCGAGGCCGCATGCAACCGCACCATGCGGTCCAAGCCCTGGCGGCGCAGCCAGGTCAGGTCACTGCTGACCTGCTTGGAGCCCGGCAGCACGATCCAGTGCGCGCCGTGCAGATCTGCCACGCTGCGGGCAAAGACCACCCGCAGCCCCGGCACCTGCCGCAGCGGCTGGAACTCGTCGAGGTTGCTGACATGCGGATAGGCGACGATCGCGACCACGCGCGGCTCGGCCGCGCCCGCGGGTGCGGCGGTCGGCGCATGGTCGAACACGCCGTCTTCGTCGGGCAGGCCATGGTCGCGCCGCATCGGCAAGGTGCCGATCGTCGGCACGCCGGTCAGGCGCTGCAGGTCGGCCGGCCCGGGGGCCAGCAGCGAGGCGTCGCCGCGAAACTTGTTCAGCACGAAGCCGCTGAGGGTGGGCTTCAGGTCTTCGGGCAACAAGGCCCAGGTGCCGTGCAGATGGGCGAAGGCGCCGCCGCGGTCGATGTCGGCCACCAGCAGGCTGCGCAGGCTGCCGGCATCGCGGGCCCACCGGGCCGTGCCGAGGTTGACGTAGTCGTTGGCCGCGAGGTTGATCTCGGCCGGCGAGCCGGCCCCTTCGATCACCAGCAGTTCGTGGCGGCTGCGCAGGCGCTGGAAACTTTCGTGCGCGGCCTGGGCCAGCTGGTGGCTGCGTTCGCGCCAGGGCAGGCGGGACAGGCACGGCGCCACGTTGCCGTGCAGCACCACCTGGCTCGCGGTGTCGCGCTCGGGCTTGAGCAGCACCGGGTTCATGTCCACGGTGGGCGCGATGCGCGCGGCCAGCGCCTGGAAGTACTGGGCCGCGCCGATCTCGCCGAAGCCGCCCTGTGCACCGGCCACGACGCGCGCGTTGTTGCTCATGTTCTGCGCCTTGAACGGCGCGACGTCGATGCCGCACCGCACCGCCCAGCGGCACAACGCGGTCGCGAGCAGGCTCTTGCCGGCACCGCTGGAGCAGCCCCAGACCATGATCGCGCGTGGCTTCATGCATTGCCTTTCGTCAAGGGTGGGGTTGAAGAAGAAACAGGGGCGCGCAACGCGCCGATGGCGCTGGCCAGTGCCTGCTGCGCTTCGGGCGGCAGCGCGTTCAGGCGCACCCAGCCGGACAAGCCGAACGAGCCGGCATCACGCACTGCGATGTCGCGCTCGCGCAAGGCAGCGGCGGTGACGCCGGCCGGCAACTGGGCACAGACAAACGGCGTGACGCTGGGCCAGACCACCGCGCCGGCTTCGTTCAGCATTGCCAGCAACTCGACCTTCCAGGCGCGCAAGGTCTCGCGCTGGCGGGCCAGCCAATGCTGGGCACCGTCGCTGACCCAGGACTCCAGCATGGCCACGGCGTGAGCGCCCAGCGGCCACGAGGGCTCGGCGGCCGCCAGCGCTTCGACCCAATCGGCACCCGGTGCGCTGCCCTCGCGCGGCGCAATGGCATAGGCACCACGCACGCCGGGCAGACCTAACGCCTTGTTCGGACTGATCAGTTCGAACACTGCATCGCGCGCCGCGCCGGCCCAGGTGCCGCGGCCATGCAGGCGCAGCGGCGCATAGGCGGCATCGAGCACCGTCGTGCACCGGCCCAGGTCAGTGGGTGGCGGCGCATCCAGGCCCAGCGGGCTGGACGGATCGCAGCACCAGCGCAGCGTCGGCCGCTGGCCGACCTGCGGGCCTTCCTGGCCGCTGAAGCAAAGTGTGCGGCCATGCGCATGCGCCGCTGTGGCGTAGTCGCCGTACGCGTGTTCGGGCACCTCGACCGGCCCAGGTGCCAGCCGCGCCCCGACCACGGTGACCCGCTGGATGAATTCGCTCGCGCTGGCCGCCAGCAGGATGCGTGTCGGCGCGACGCCATGCCAGGCGGCCAGGCGCTCGCGCAAGCGCTGGTAGCTCGGATCGGGGTAGCGCGTCACATCAACCGCACGCAGCGCCGCTTCGGACGCCGGACACGGCCCCGCCGCGTTGGCGTTGGTCGAGAAGTCCCAGCGCGCAGCACCCCGCCAGTCCGGCCCACCATGCGCACGCGCCGGTTTGCGAACAGGCGGTTGGACAACCGGTGCACGCAACGCGCTCATGCCCACAGGCTCCGCAAGCACCACAACAGCGTGGCCGTGGTCACTGCCGTGGCAGCGGCCCGACTGGCCACCTGCAACGCACTGGCCACATGCGATCCGCCCGGCTCGGCGCCCCTTGGATGCAGCCAGTAGATACCCGGCTTGCTCAGGCGAACGCCCAGGCGCAAGGCCATCGCGCCCATCGCCCAACCGCCGTTGGGCGACGGCGTGCGCGCCGCCTCGACCCGCAGCGCGCGCCAGGCCGACGGAGCCAAGGTGGGGCGCAGCAGAAGCGCCGTCAACCGCGCCGGCACCCACGACAACAGGTCGTCGGCACGTGCGGCCCATTTGCCCACCCACTCGTAGCGGCCGCGGTAGCCCCACATCGCGTCGGCGGTGTTGGCGAAGCGGTAGACCACCGCACCCGGCAGGCCGGCAACGGCGAACCAGGCCAGCGGTGCCACCACCGAATCGTTGAGGTTTTCAGCCAAGGTTTCGATCGCAGTTTCTCGAATCTGGATATCACCAAAATCATTCACGTCGCGGCTGACCAGCCGTGACAGACGTTGGCGTGCGGGACCCAGGCCACCGCGCACCAAGGCGTTCTCGACGGCAGCCACTTCGTCGCGCAGCATGCGCCACGCAAAGCAGGGTTTGAGCAACAGGCCCAACAACAGCAGGGCCACCCATCCGGGGCTGTGGTTGAGCAGCGACAGCTGCAGCCACCACGCTGCCGCACCGAGCATGGTGGCGATCACCAGCCAGGCCACCGCCCCTGCAATGAACGCCGCGGCCGGGGCCCACGTGCTGAGGTGTCGGCCGAGCGGGCCGAGCAACAAACCTAACCACGCGACTGGATGAAACCGATTACGCGGTTCACCGAACAGGGCATCGAGGCTCCACGCCAAAGGCAATGCGAGGGTCAATGCCCAGTTCATGCGTCCATCATCAACACCGGCGCTTGAAACACCAATTCAGTTGGTGACAACGGTGGTTGAGACGCCACACGGCGCTGCACGCCCGGGCCCAGCATCAGCGGGCGCGAAAAACCGGGCCCGCCCCAGGCGAAACTGTGGAACTCGCCGCCTTCGCCGCAGGGGCAAACGCCCTCTGGCAGGCGTGCCAAGAAGGCCTCGTCGTACTCGACACCGCAGTAGCTTTCATCGAGCCAGCGGGTGTCGACACAAACGATGCGGGCCTGGATGCCACGCTCGAGGATTTCGCGGGCCACCGCGTTGCGCGACAGGCCCCACAGTGGAAACACCGCTTGCAGCCCGGCGCGTTCGCAGGCCGGCTCCAGCCAATCGCGATGGGCTTGCAGATCGATGTCTCCGAACACCATGTGCGTGTGGCCCGCTTCACGCAGCAGCGCCAGTTGCGTGGCAAACCCGGTGCCGTAGTCGCCCGGGCCGACAACGGCCGGCTGCCACGTGCCACCGAGCATCGCCACCTGCGCAGCGATCAACTCACGCGGCAACGCATGGCTCTTGCTGAGGCCGTCGGTGTCGAGCATTGTCAGGAAGCTGCGCACATCCAGACCAGCCTCGCGTGCACGCAGCATCGCCAGGCAAGCGTCCTTGCCGGCGCTCCAGCTGATGGCAGCTTTCATCGATGTTCTTTGGGCAGCCATCTCAGTTGCTCTCTCCCCTTCGCACGACGTGCAATGTTGTTGTGGTGGCTACCGAGGGATTCGCGCTCGTTCAGACTGCCGAGGTCGTGGCGGCAGGGTGGCGGCGATGCCCCCGTTCTCCGGCCCACGCTCGCGGGCCACCGTCGCGGTTGGCAACAGACAACCGCATCAACGCCGCGGTGCCATAGCAACGTGGTGGCGACCGCGAATGGGGCCTGCGCCCGGAGGCACCACCGCCACCCTGCAGGCACTGTCGTTGGCATGGCATGCGCAGGCAAGCCACCACGATGCCTTGGTGG
>Ga0307516_10000252_pt1 | contig 68987 bp, 86 predicted proteins | sample 19_EM_MG_FD_203310 | JGI IMG/M metagenome (GOLD analysis project Ga0307516, IMG submission 203310) | Populus trichocarpa ectomycorrhiza microbial communities from riparian zone in the Pacific Northwest, United States - 19_EM | ecosystem: Host-associated > Plants > Roots > Unclassified | place... | reverse complement strand
TCCGCCCCCCCCCCCCCCCCCCCCCCCCCCCCCCACATCCTAAAGCGAAACGAAATCGAAATCGAAAGACGATGGATACTACCGCGACCGACCTCGGCCTTGCCGAATTCAACGAGAAGGACCGGAGGGAGCTGATGGTGTTCCTGGAGAACGAGCGACAGAAGGCGAAATTCCAAGAGAGTCCTCCTCCCCCTTCCCCTCCCCTCCTGTCCCACTTTTCCCGCTCCTCACCTTGCTAACGGCTATATCCATGCAGATGTCCACTCCCTGACCTCAATGTGCTGGGGAAAATGCATTGCCGCCAACAAAATTGTCGGCCCCCAGGTGGATAAGAATGAGGCCGGATGTCTCGAGAACTGTGTCAACCGCTACATTGATGCGCAGAAGACGGTCATTGCGCAGCTGGACCGCATCCGTCGGCATTGAGAGAGTGGGGACGGGGCTATACGATTCTGTAGGATACGAGCGGAGGAGAGCAGAGAGAGGGAATCATGGTGCGACTTGGTGGGAGAGGAGGCTATGTTTGTTTTGTCCAGAGCATAATACACGGCAGCTTAGATTTCCGAAACGATACGGATTCCGACTCTTCATCCATCCATCCATCCATCCATCCCGATTCGTCATCCGCTGTACCATCTGTACCATGCCGACTCGGACAATCCTCCATTCCAACTCATCCACAATCCCAATCACCAATCACCAATCTACATCCACATCCACATCCACTATACAATACATGCCACCCTCCTCTACCTTCTCTTTCCCTTCCCAAAACACTATTCCAGTCCTCCCATCACCCCTCCCAACCCATCCACCAAAAACCAAACAATAGGTATCTACCTACAAACATCATCCAATCCAGAAGAACGCCATTAACATTCAAGCCAGTCCCAATCCAAAAACAAACACCCAAACATGTTTACCCAAATACCAGCCTGCAAAATAACCTCGCATCTACAAGAAATTGCACCAAAACCGACCATCACCACCTGGAGCCTTAAAAATGTACAGACAGAGAAACGAAGGTAAAGCGAAGAAGAATGAGAAAACACATTTAGTGTAGAGAAACATCAAGATATTCGCCATTAAGGAAGGTGGGACGTAAAACAGTCATGAAGTAAAAGTCTCAAGTGGTCATCAAACATGAGGACCCAAAGGAAGTCGTGAATAAAAGAGAAACGAAATGCTAGTCAGGTCCGATCCCCGTTATGGCGCGTGAAACGCCAAAGTGACGAGCACTATTATCGCAATGACGATTATGATGCCGACGACGGAGAGCACACGGTTGACACGTCTCCACCAGCGGGCATTGGCAACTTTTCGCTCGAACGCCAACTCCGCTTTCCGCGCCTCTTTCGGGATGACAAAGTTCGCGGCACCAACGCCGGCCTCCAGGTCGTCCACAGTGATTCCGCCACCCTGGGGGAGCGGTAGGAATGCGGCGATCCACCAAAACACGGGGATCACGAAGCCGAGGCAAAAGAAGATCACCTGACGGTTGATTGTCGTGACGTGTTGTATGGGTGGATGATCGAGGTGCGGGAGTGACCAGAGAGTGGTCGCATCTGGGTCTCGAGGGCGGAGGTGCGGGCGCATAAAGTAGCGGGGAATCTCGCTGATCGACATCATTGAATGGCCGGTCGGCGGTCGGCGGTCTTCCGGGCTCGAGTGAGTAGGGGCTGTCGACTCGGAATTCGGTACGATAACACTGGTCCGTCCGCCTTTCTGCCCGTAGAAGTACCTAAGAAATTAGCCACCGGAAAGTTGCACGCAGGAAGAAAAAGGAAAAAACGAAGGGACAGCTAAAAGAAAAGGTGCAAAGTTACCGTGCCCACGCGGGAAACTGCTTAGCAGCAGATGGAGTCGTGGGTCGCGTATTCGTGTCGTTCAGCACATCTGTCGTGCTCGCCGACTGCGATCTCGATCGTCCCACCCGGGACGCAGTCCTCAGAATTCCTCCTGGCATCACCACTCCTGCACTCGGACTGCTTGCCCCACCAACTCCCCCCTGCGTCGAAGATTCCCCCAGGTCCGTCCCAACCACGGTGTTGACCAACCGCAGCGTCTGCGCGTTCATCCGGGCGCGATTTGGTATAAACTCTGTCTCCTGGCGATCAACCCATATACTTGACTGGCGTCGATAGTCGTCCTCGGTATACGGCGGCAGGGCAGCTTTCGATGGTTTCTTCAGTATCGAACGAGGGAGAGCGGGAGCGATTTTCTGGGGGGTTGCTGGGTTTTGAAGTGGATCCATCGCATCCGCGACATCGGATTCGTCCACGGATCCGCTAGTCCCTCCCATACCGCTCTCCTTTGCGTACACACCGCTATTCGGCACAGAACCCGACGAATAATCGTCCCGAAATACCGACAATGAGATTCGCTGTTTATGAATGCGCAGGGGTGGCACTGGGGGTAGGCTGTCTAGCGACACGTTGGAGCGTACTGTGTTCGAGCGCGAAGATACCGTTCCGCCGGTTGTCGAGGAGTGATTGCTCGCAGCCGATTTCTGCGATCTGTGCCGTTTCGCGAAGTACTTTCCCTGGCCACCAGAAGAGGAAGTGGAGGAGCGGGATGGGGCCTGTGAGACAGCTGGTTTTGACGAAGCATTCGAGCTAGCGTTGTCTGAGTTTGGAGCGGACGTCCGGATGTTGGTGTCGGAGTCCGAGCGCTGGTGGAGAGCATGGCGGACCATATTTTTTCCCTGGTAGTAGCGAAGGAGGAGGATGAGTGAAAGAGCTTCTACGGAATTATTAACACCAGCAGCACGACATATGTGGGTGATTGATTGAATTTGCTCGATTAATGCCAATTGAGTGTGGAAATGTGCTCGCGCCAAGTGAGCAAGGGCAATTGTGAGCGGAAGTATGGGTAAATAGGGTCTTGGATGTCTGTCTGATAGTGAAACGAATGTGGGGATTGGTGTTTGTCTGAGCGTGCAAGCGGCGGAGGCGTAAAACGGTTTTTCCTGGAGAATTGCTTTTGCTTTTCGTTGAAGATTGGTTCGTAGGCTTTTTTTTTCCGGTAGGGCGTGGACGGCGAGACGGCACGTAAGGAGGTAATTAAGGATCGTTTAGAGAGTGAAAGAGCGTCGATTATGATTATGTATAATCCGAAAAAAGAATGACTGGGTTACTTGACACAAGCAACTCCTAAAAACGAGGGTGGTTCTGTCGAGACCGTGAAGATGCGAGCGCACAAGAGAGTGTGGAGGGAAAAGAGGTAAAGAACGATAAAGACGAGACGACGAGACGACGGGAGAGCCGCCGGCCTCGGGGGGGGGGGGACGGAGTCTACATATTGGTTTCCAAGCAGGCCCCTATCCCTACTCACCGTAGTATACACAGTACGGAGTGTGGGTGCAGCGTTGAGGACGAAGCCGTGGAAGGCGCAGACGCAAGCGGAGGGCGAAAATTCAGTGGTAAGAGGCTTGCCGGGGGGCTAGGTGTGTAGAGCGGCGGAAGGCGAGCTGCGCGGGCGGTCATGCAGGTACAGAGTCGGAGAGCGAGCGGGCAAGGGCCGGGGGGACAATCCAGCGAATGACGGGGGCCGCGAAGGCGGCGATACGGGCAGAGAAGGTGCCGTATGCAGCTGTCTGGCCTTAGCGTGGATGCCACAGCGCACGGAGTGTGGCTGGAAGCTATGGCTGAGGGCTAAAGGGCTCCACACACAGGAGCCCTGCATACTGGAGCCGGCTCCAACCTGAAACGCAGTGTTGTTCCCGACTGGGGGGCGGCGGGGGGTCTGGGTGCTGCCTTTCTGTTGCCACCACTCAACTCGGCAACTGCTGGCCGCAAATCGCGCGGTGGACAGGGGCAGACAGAGGATATCTACATCTCCCCAAGCGAACGGAGTCAGCGCCGTCGGCGTCATTGTCATGTGATCGGCGTCGTTGTCATGTGTGTATGTATGTATGTATAGATAATCGCCCGCCCTTCGTGTGAGAAAGCCACGAGGGGTGCATGCTCTCGACAGGAAGCACGCCAATCTATCCAGAGTGGTTAGCGCTTTGCTGTCCCTCGCGTGCCGGCGAATGTGAGAGAAGCCGCCGCCCACAGCGATCCGATATAGTCAACGCAACTGAGCGAACCGTCCGTCCCATCGTCGTCTCCCTCCCCGCGGCTGCTGGTTCAAGCGGTGCAAGCAGTGCAGTACACAGTGCAGACGATGTCGGCGCCCCCGCAGAATTACGGTATGTACCTCCGTCCGCCCACCCTACCTTACCGCCTACGCGATCCAAGAACACCTCTCTGACGGAAGAATCCCCCTCCGGTCCGCGAATAGATCATGATGGCTCCGCGAGCGCACCGCTCCTCTCACCGATAACCGCCGCCGCACTCTCCGTCCTCTACTCGGCCCTCTACGTGGGCGTCATCTACCTCAACTCCATCACCCGTCCCCGTCCAGGGCTGGAGCGCAACAGCACCTTCGTGATCCAGGCGCGGGTGCGCGGCGTGACCATGGTTACGATGCTGTGCGTGGGCATTACAGCGGCCGTGATGCACTACGTGCGCTCGCCGACCACGTGGTGGAGCACTCTCGGATCGATGGGAATCACTTATATCGGGCCTCGCACGGCGTGGGATATACTGAAGTCGCTGCTTCTCACCGGTGTTTTGTTCCAGGGACCGATGATGGAGCGGATTCTTACTGGGGATTGGAAAGACGAAGGGTGGGTGTATGGGAGGTTCAATTGGATTGGGTGGAGGAACTATGTCGTCGTATGTCATCCCTTTCCCCCACAGGTTCCTGTCATGCAGTGAATGCAGTGGTAAGGGATAGTATTCACCTGGTAGTGTTGATAGGCGCCTCTCACCGAAGAGATAGTGTTCCGTGCTTGCATGATTCCGCTGTACCTTATCGCTGGGGTATCGCCCAAAGCGATAGTATTTTTAACACCCTTAGTCTTCGGCCTCGGTAAGCGATCCCCCCCCCCCCCCCCCTTTTGAGCTTTTGAAACGAAACGAACGGATGGGCGGCTGAGGATTATTTACAGCACACTTTCACCATGCCTACGAGTACCTCCTGAACTTTCCCGGACACTACAAGATCGCACTGTTGAGCTCAGTCGCTCAGATGATGTACACGACACTGTTCGGATGGTTCGCAGCGTTCATCGTGTTGCGGACAGGATCAGTGTGGACGGCGGTTGCGGTTCACGCGTATTGCAATTACATGGGCTTGCCGAGTCTGTCTGTCAACGGGCCGAGATGGTGGGCACTGGTTTACTGGGTGTCGTTGGTGATTGGAGCATGGGGCTTCTACAGCCTGCTGTGGAAGATGACGGAGTCACCGAATGCTTGGGGCGTTTTCGCGTAAGTGGAGATGGATTTGTCTACACGACTATCTATCCGTCCATCTATCTGCCCGAATTTCCTATTACAACGCAAGAGATACTATTCGTAGGCAGATCATCATATGGTATTCAGTTTGTGAAGAAAGGAAGAGAAAGAGAGAAATAATCAAATGCCTTGTGCTTTATGAACCGGGAATAAACATCCACCGGTTGCAGTTCAAGTCGACTTTACCATCACGAACAGTTTCGGGTTCATGTTGATCTTGCAAAGCCTTGCGACGCATCCCTTAAGCTGCAGCAGAGTGGAGACGCCTTCCAGGATACGCATGTGCGTGAACCCGATTTCCTGCTGAATATTAGAGTCCGACGGAACGGAAAAAATAACATGCGAGTAAAAAACACACCTTGATGAACTCTAGCTTCGAGTGCTCGCTGAGCGTATCGATCGTCTTTGTGACTCGAAACATGGTGCTGATCACATCAACGGCCGAATACCCTTTGTCCCACAGTTCCTCGAGCTTTTCCAACGCCATATCAATGCGTCCCTCATAGCACGCTTTGATCATCGTTTGGACGGCAATCGGATGCGGCGTGTCCACAACCTTGAAAACGTTGTCGCCATTGACGAACCCGAATCCCGCCACCGTGCTCTGAAGGTTATTGATAGCCTGCCGCATATCTCCCTCCGCGGTGAAGATCAACGCCGCGATCCCTTCCTCGTTGTAGCCTATCCCTTCTGCCTCGATGATCTCCATGAGCCGCTTGATGACCTGCTGGTCTGACAGCCTGGAGTAGCGAAGGATTGCGCATCGAGACTGTAGAGGCTCAATGATCTTGTTACTCTGGTTGCAGGCGAACGCGAACCGCGTTGTCGTCGAGTAGATCTCCATGGTCCGTCGTAGAGCTTGCTGCGCTCCCGCCGTCATACTATCCATCCATCCATCAGCCCAGTCCCCCTTTCCATCTCATCTCCCCCCCCCCCTCCCTTGTGGCGACGAACCTATCCGCCTCATCGAGGATAATGATCTTCTGCCTTCCGGGCGGTAACGTCACCTTCTTCTGGGCAAATCCCTTGATCCGGTTCCGTACGACGTCGATACCCCTCTCATCCGATGCATTGAGTTCCATTACCGCTTCCTTATACGATTCGCCTAGGAGGGCACGGGCAAGACACAGGATGGAGGTGGTTTTCCTACAATCACCGTCAGTTCATAAACACCTTCTCCCCCCCTTCCCGATTGGAGAAAACCCACCCGATCCCAGGCATGCCAGATATAATCACGTGTGGCATGTTTCCATCCTTCGCAATGATCTTGAGCCGCTCAACAGTCTCTTCGTTACCGACGATCTCCTCGAGAAACTGTGGACGGTACTTTTCGACCCATGGCAACTCGTAGGAGGTTTTTTCAGACGAAGGGATGACGGTACGTCTTGGTTTGCTGCTAGAGGCAACGGTTCGCGGGGCCATATTGCGTTGTAGTTGTGAGTAATGATGTTGAGGGAGGTAGGAATCACGTCAGTGCCGGAATGAGACAGAAGACGCGTTTTGACCCACTTAATTAAGTACTTTAAGGCTGAGGCTGGTCAGTAGCGTGCGTTCGAACAAGGCAAAATGCCTGAGCTAGAGCAAAGCAAAGAGACGCCGTCTCATGTACTCACTTTTTTTTTTTTACCCTTTTGGCGTTTAACAGACGCGAGTGTTCATTTAAACCGGTTTGTTCTTGCTTTTTCTTTCTCTATGTAGCACTAACAACTTTGCGAATGGTCTGGAGTTCGGCAGGTATCTAAGCCAACAACAAAATCTAACACACGTATGTAGACGGATGAGACGGTGAAATGCGTCGACTTGTCATAAAACCTAACCTGCGCACATGTACGTGTAGCTTTCCCCAAGCACGGGCTCCATACACGTCCGGCACGAGTGAAAGTTTCTGTCGGTTTCGGTAGTCTGGCACTATCCTGACCTCTATGCGTTCCGTATTCCCGTTCTGTGCCGCAGTAGGACGATCTATATGTCTAGATCTCCCTACGCTGTGCAGTTCGAGATCGAGATGGTATCTAAATATCTTCATGCTCCGTGGTAACGGACGATCTGACGCAAACGGAGACCATGTAGATCACTCCAAGTGCTGACTCGAGGATGTACATAGGTACGTAATGTACATTACACTGCCTGCACGTACATACGTGCCCATGGTGAGCAATGCCAATGGACTGACAGCCGGTGAACCGGAATTGGAAGACACTGACCAGCGGGCGAGCTGTTGCATGAGAGGGGGTCGCCTCTGGATAAATCAGCGAGCAGGCACATACTTGCATCGTAGGTGTTGGGATCTTGATAGTTCGCGGAAGACAAAACGCTGGCTGGGGGAAATCTCTTGCCTTCTACCCGTCGAGGCAAGAAAAGAATTTCCGAGGGCCACGGTTGTTCGGAAAGCGGCCCCTTAGCAAGACGAGGACCCCTCATGTACCGCAGCACTGTCAGCGGTTGCCGGAGAGTACGTCACCCCCGGCATTGCTAGGTACAGGAGCTTGCGTAACTTCTCCGGGGCCGGTTAACGAGGGCTCAAAGGAAATTATCCGTAGCCATCTAGAAATACCCCCATCCACCATTTCCTGTTACTTGCTGCGTACCGGCAGGTAATCCATCCAGGAACTCTGGACATTCTACTTCACTCCACCTTGATCTACTTCCTTCCCAATCCACCACCGATTGACGTCTCCTTTCTTCCATCCTCCTTCTTGGACTTCGTTCCTGCTTGCTATCCATCTTCCCACTCCCATCCCGCCGCATTTTGAGTAACCCGGCACTCTCCCTGTATTTTCTGTATTCACACTCGTTGTCCTTCACTTCGCCATCCCACAGACGCAAACGAAAAACTCACAACCGGACAAACGACCAGACAGAAAGACAGAAAGACAGACGGGCTGACTGACTGCCACAGGGCGGCTTCCTTAAGGTCTACCTCGCTCGCTCGGGACTTTCTGTTGTGCCGTGCCTGACTTCCGGTTTGCGCCCTGGATACTGCCGAAAGCGCTTAAATGAAGCACACTTCGTTCCCGGCATGCTCAGTATTATTGGTCCTCCAGAACCTAGCTGCCGATGTCGTCAGTGCAGCCAATACACCAGCTCATGTGCCGACGAGTAATACGAGACCGCGATCTTTCAAATTCGAGAAGGTTAACAACAATCCTTTGAATCTCCCCCGAAATTTGCGGCCTCGGAAACGTGCAGACACCGTACTGCAACATCTCGACAACCAGGTATGCAAACACTTACGCTAACCTGAGTCGATCTTCCCTATGGGCCGGGATTCATGTTAATGTGGCGGATGCGGACGCTAGGATTTCTTGTATTATGCAGATGTCAAACTGGGCACCCCAGGCCAGTCGCTAAAGTTACAGTGAGTTTTGCTGATGGTTCCCTGACTTCGCGAGTGCTTGCTCATGATACGATATAGTCTGGATACTGGATCTTCAGACATCTGGGTGGAGAGCGCGGATTCGGACCTCTGCCGGCAATCGGACGATCCATGCAAGATCACCGGGACCTTCGACACGGATAAGTCGTCGACGTATAAGAGGGTGTCCGGTGACTTCCAGATCTCGTATGTTGACGGCGAATATGCACAAGGGGACTATGGGAAGGACGTGTTCCACTTGGGAGATGGAACGAGCGTGGCGGGCGTACAGTTTGGTATCGGACTGGAATCGACATCTACGGAAGGTATCATGGGTATCGGATTCGAGCAGAATGAGGTCCAGGTCCAACGACTTGGAAAGGACCCGTATCCGGGTCTTACGAATCTCATGGTGCAGCAAGGCCTGATCAAATCACAGGCCTACAGCCTGTGGCTTAACGATATCGGTATGGTGTGTTTCGTGGACACATTGTCGGCTGCTTCTAACCATCGCGATAGGCGCCGACGAGGGACAGATCCTATTCGGTGGCGTTGACACCGCCAAGTTCCGGGGAAACCTGACGACCATTCCCGTTGACAAACGGACGGGCGCCACAAAGGCGAGGGAATTCATGATCACGCTTACCTCCGTTGGCCTTACCAACGAGTACGGCAAACAGGTCACACTCACCTCGGACAATTTTGCCATCCCGGTGCTGCTCGATACCGGCACAACTTACACATACTTGCCCACCGATTTATGGAAGGAGTTGTGTGATCAGGTTGGAGCACAGGTTGCTGATAGGACTGGTGTTCCGATCGTGCCTTGCGACATCCGCACCTACAATGGTACCGTGGACTACAGCTTTTCGGGGGCAGTAATCAGCGTTGCCATCAATGAGCTCGTCGTAGACGCATTTGCGTATGATGGCACTCCTGCCGAATTCAACGACGGTACTCCGTTGTGTTACTTTGGCGTGTTGGACGCCGGATCGGAAAACAACGTACTCGTATGTTTTTTTCCCTTGCGCTTGTGTCCGCTGGCGTTTCGTCTGAACTGATTTTTTGCAGGGGGACACTTTCCTCCGATCAGCTTACATCGTTTTCGACCTCGACAACGAAGAGGTGAGCATCGGCAAGGCCCTCTTTAATATCGCCGACTCCAACATCGTCGAGATCGGCACAGGGAAAAACCCTGTTCCCGATGCCACTGGAGCCGCTAGCGCCGTCACCGTCGCACCAACCGGCAGCAGTGGCGGACGAGGTGGAGGCTTGACGTACATTTCGGGAACCATCACGAATACTGCTTCAACCGCAACGTCTACAAAAAAATCCGCTGCCAGCTCGTATCGACTTACTTGGGTCGGTTTCGCTCTCAGTCTAGGGCTCACGCTCTCGAGTATAGTGTATTGTTGAATTCTATCTTGAGCCGTGAGGGTGGCGGGTCTTTGGGCATGATTCTGTACAATAAATCGGTGCATTGGCTGGCTAGCCGTTTCTTCCTTTCCATGAAGCCGTTTCTAGCTCTATTCAGCATACGGTATGGGGGCTGCTTATCGGGGGGTGGTTTGCCTATTCGACTTGCTTTGGAAGTGGATTATGAGGGCCGCCAGAGGGCTTCCTTTCTTATGGGATGATGAGACGAGGGACGATAGATGTGTAAAGCTGCTTGGAGTAGTTTAGAGTAATGAATCTTTCATCACCGGTGACCGATGGCGGGCGTGAACCAAACACAAGCCATGACACTCCGTTTCGACACGGAAGATCGGAACCACTTGGACCAAACAAGCACACATGTACACACGGCGATATCCCCAAGAAGAATCCGCACAGAAAGAGAGAAAGATAGAATATCAAGACATCCCCCAGTGCGATATGTACGAACGCTCCTCTCCGAGGGCTACATACTCCCAGCGTTCCGCGTTCACCTATGTATGTACATACATACCATACACAACTTGCCCAACCGTCAGGCCAACCCATGTGACAACTACATAATAAGAAAACTCCGTTTCCAACACAAACGCCAGTAGCCACTATCTACATGATCAAAATCAAACAACACGACCACAATCACATACTTCTGGCACTTCATCCGATACAACCTGACCAGAATCCGGCAGCTGCGCATTATGTACGCCAATCCGACGACGACCGGGGCCCTACATAACGGGTCTCAGCCCGCCATGTGAGCATGTGTGGGCTCGGGATGGCCGTTGTCCGGAGTCGATCCCCCCCTCCCATTCAAACTAATCCGGCTCGGTCTCCTAGTGACTTTCGGATTGGACGGACGGACGGTAGCCTTTCGCTGTGGGCGTCTTCGTGAGGGTTTATCTCTAAGGAGGGTGAACTTTGTCCCACCAGAGTCTGCTGCACTGACCAGATCCTTGGTACTTTCTCATCTACTCTGCTGGGCTAGATAGTACCTATATGAATGAGATGCCATTGAAAGAGAAAATAACTTATCCGACGGCGACCGAACATCTCCGGATGGATGAATGGCGTGGGAAACATCTTCGAATAGTAATACTGGGTGTGATCAAGTGTTGAAATCCGAAGTCGCCGGTATTTGTCGCTTCGCTCGTCGTGTTGTTAGGTCGTTCTGGGTGGCTTTAGTTATTCCTTTTCAGCCATGAGCTAGAGATAGTTGATGTATGCTGAAGGTGGACACAGCGAATGAAAATAATGAGCTGAGTTATTAACAAGCTGTAGACGCCCTGGCCTCTGAGCTGTATTCTATCTTATCTTATAGATCAATCGTCAAGTCCTATTTCCATCTTATCTTATCTCCTGCCTTCATATGATAGCCACTCACCGTTGCTATGTTCCAACGATAGCGACTATGTGCCCTCCATGCCATCATGTATTGTCGGTTTGATTCTGTTGTTTCCGGAGTGCCCACTTGTGTCTTCGTGTGTATGCCACCGGATACTCTGGTAAGTGGTCTGGAGTGCGCTCTAACGCATGTTCCGCTCTTCTCGTTTCCCTCCATGCAGCAAGTGGATAACCGCATCTGTTCTAGATTCAGATGCACACATCCCGATATTACACACTCTAACGAGATCACCCAAGCAATCTGTGACGCCATCAACGAAAAGAGCAGCACACCATCATCCTCATCCCCCGCGGCCATTGTTCGTTGCGTTCGGTACCCGGGTAGTAAGTCTTACTTGCTTGCGTCCTACATACCCCCAACCTGCATAGATACCTGAGGGGCGAGTACCTACTTAGTTGCTTCCGCCCGCTGCCGTAAACTTCTCGACCTCTTTCTGCTCCTCTCCTCGAAAATCCCTTTTGTGCTTGCCTTCCACTTCCCCACACATCGCACCCGAAACCAACCACTGACAGCAGAGTTTCTACTACGCTCGGAAAACAAACACAACGGAGGCACCAAACACGCGTGCCCAAACTGCGACGATCGGCCACCCGCTGAAACGAAAATCAGTCACCAAACCTCACCACACTCTGATCGGCTCCCGCCCCGGTGGAAAAAAACAAAAAAACTCCAAAATCTGGGAGTAACCAACCAGCGGAACCTCTGACCAACTCCGCCTCATTCCCACATTAACGAATCTCGGAGCCAATCGCGGCGGCCCCCACCAAAACATCACCTTCCTCCGATTGTGTGTTTTTGGGAGACTGCAATACAACCAGTTCCCCTTACCCTCCTCCTATGGAAGATCAGTGATTGTCAAGGTGTTGAAACGTACCTATCTCACCGCCACCTCACTACCCGTGTGCCTGCCTCTCCCTCTGCCTCTCTATCCGTGTCATCTACTTCGCGCGTCGTTTCATACCTACAACACAAGCCCCATGAACTTCTAGTCAAGCCTTCGACAGAATACCCCAACCGACCAACCGACTGCCGTGACGAGCGACGAGATCGGCGACTCAGACGATTTTATAACGAATACAGCGGCAACGACAGCATGACAGCCAGAAGCGAAGACACGAGTTCCGGAAGGCGGAAGAGCTTCGCCTTCTTCTCGCGCCCTACTATACTCGTCGATTCGGATCCAGTGACATCGCAACCGCAGCCGCAATCACCGTGGACGAATGATGACGGTTCCCCCAGCTCACCCACCAAATCTCGTCCGAAATCCTTGTTCGGAGGCGTGAGCGGTCTAACGGAGGTGTCGGCTGTTGTATCCAGCAGGAAGGTCCTGACAAAGACCCCGACCCAGCGGCCAAAATCAATGTTCGGGTCGCTCAAGGCCCGGGATTCTGTGGTGGTCACATCGTCCGCCAGCTCGTCTTTGGAAGAATCGTCCATGTCTGAGGGTCAGCGGGGGGTGCTTCCGCCGAGCAGTATCATCATGCAATCGGGAGAGGTGACGGGCGGCGGTCTCCTCCGGAAGAAGCGAGATTACCTGGTCCTGACGAACCGGGAACTTGTCAAATATAAATCGGAAGCAAAAGCGCTCGAAGCATTCCACGGCAAAGATTTTAATGGTGGTAATAAAGGTAGGGCTTCATCGGTCGGATCCGCCGTCGTCACCAACGCGAGCGAACACACCTTTGTCACCATGATGAATCAGGTTATCGCTGTCTACTGCCCCAGCACAGACCATGAGCTCGGAAATACCGTGCAAATTGACTACCTCGACGGGGCGGTGGGACAACCATCTTCGACAATTTTCACCACGGCTAGCCCGACGGAAGCGCGGTCATGGATGGATAGACTTAGAGCAGTGGCGGCACAAACGCGGGCTTGCTCCCCGCCTCTTGTGTACCCTGATTCGACAGTCGAACATATTGCACGGCGACTGGAAGCTGAGATGGATTACTCACCCATGCACTTTCAGGTATACAGAGTAGTTCAGAGATCTGGAAAGTCCGGTAATAAATCTACTGAAGACTTACAAAAGATGTATTCAACCATGTGTTATCTCGCGATTGGTATCCACAAAGTCCACCTCGTGCCTATGAGGTTTGCCACAAACAAAAGCATGGCTTCGTCGTCCCCGACACCGACCACATCTTTTGGAATACTGAGCCTTTCGGGTCTGTGGATATCAAACAGTGATGATTGCTTCTCCCTTGTTTTCCGGTACGTGACAGTGATTATTGATAGGGGAGACGGAGAAAGGTGGTGGGAGGATGGCATGGTGTCGATAGCGGAGGCGGTGGTGGCAGAAAACTCACTGCTTTCTTTTTTCGTGAAGACATAACTGACTGGCTGCAGAACACCGTGTCGGCACCCGCACAAGCTGAGTCTCGCTTCCTCGGATGCACCGGAGATCATCCAAGCCATACGACAAGCTACCGAATATCTGCGGCCAATGTGGCAGATCCAACCGTACTCGATCCACATACCGGAGAGCATGAAAGACGAAGCTCTACCGGACATTCCGCCCACTCCCGGAGATGACCTGAACGGGTTCGACAGGACATTAGCTGCCTACTGCACAGCCTACGAGATCGATGCGTCAAATATCGTGTATGGTGTGGCGACGGATGTTGAGGACGCACCACAGTTTCAGTTGTACGCTCCAGCACATCCGCGGCGGCAAGATTACAGCGATCTGGAGCTGCTCGCGGTTCTGCGGGCGCTACGGTGGAATGACGCGTTTTGCTCGATATCCTTTCGTGGAATATCCTTGGATTCGTTGGCATCAGTGCTCGATCTCCACGGGGCAGAATACGAGCCGAAAGTAGAGCGTTCTGGGCGGGCAGTTAATCTCAAGATGGCGTCGCAAGGAGCAAAAAATTTGCTTGTGCACGAACTCCGCGCACTTGCGCTGTACACTGGTAAGTTGAGGCGGATGGACTTTTACGAGTGCATCAAGAATGGAAATGTCAGCAGCGGCTCCTGCTCACCTGTCGAACCGGGTTGTGATCGTGCTTGTCCCATCGTGGTAAGCCTGGCGAATGAGTGTCTCGCATTGTTATTTGGGTGCAGCCTAACCAAGCCAACAGGAGGCTATCATGCCGCTGTGTCGGCGGGGCTTAACCAATGTCGATTGGTTCAACTTGACGGGAATCGAGCTGGGGGAGGCAGACTTGGATTGGCTTGGTGGGTAGCTTCGATCCCTTATGCGTGCGCCGATATCTGATAGATATTGTGTTTTGTTTTGTTTTGCAGTCGATGCTGCTGCGTCGAGGCTGGCGCATTTCCGGGGATTCGAGCTTGCTCGTTGCGGGCTCACAGAAAGGATGCTTACGCTCTTCTTGAACGCCTTGAGCATCCATGAAAACACATTAGAGGCGCTAGATATCTGTGGAAATCCGTGTAGGATGCATGCTCCTACTCTCAACAACGCCATGGCATACTTCCCGATCCTCAGGAAACTAAACCTTTCCCGGCTCCTGAGAACGAAGGGCGATGATCCGGTCCTAACAGCGGAGACTTTGCATAGATGGCGCTTGCAGGATCTGGATCTCAGGTGTGTAACAAGTCTCGGAGCTCGTTGAATGGGTGGGAATTAACGTGGTGCAGTGAAACAAAGCTCAATGAGGAGACAGTGGAGGCCATTGCTACATATTTGGCCAGCCCACAGTCTGACGCATTGCACCATTTGGCGCTTTCTCAATGTGGCTTGACGGCTCGAGACGTAGCGCTGCTAATGCATTCCATGGAGCGAGAAAAGGGCAAAGCGCGGAGCCTACATCTCTACGTCGGCTCCAGCTCTTTGGCCCACAACTCGCAGGATTTCATCGATTGCATCTCGCAAGGTCGAACACCATCACACCTGACGATGCGGATGGTGGATTACCCGAAAGAAGAGCCATTTCAGGAATTCATACGCGCGCTTACCATCAACAAAACGATCGTCTACCTGGACATGGGCAAGATATCGCTGCCGTACGAAGCAGGGGAGAAGACATCGGCACTGCTGGGGAAATTGTTTGCAGAGAACACGACGTTGAGGGAACTGGATATCTCTGGGGAACAGGCTGTTCTTGAGAGTGCGAGCTTGGGAGCGGGACTCCTGAACGCGCTCAGCCGCATCGCGGAAAATAAGTCGTTAGAGATTTTGAGGATCGAACGTACGTGCTCCCCTTTGTTGCTGCTGTTGGCGATTATTGCGTTTACTGACTGTATGTTAGTGCAATCACTCGGCACTCCCGGTGCCATGGAGCTAGCATCCATGCTCCCCAAAAACACCACCCTCCGCGAGCTGCACTGCGAAATGAACGACATCCACCTGCAAGGCTTCACCGCGATGGTCAATGCCCTCGAACACAATCACACTCTCCTCTATCTTCCACGCATGGACCGCGACCGCATAGACCAAATGCGTCTCCTAAAAGAAAATCTCTGCCAACCCGCCATCCCGGACACCTGGGACCACCGCACCCACCACCCCTCGTCCTCCTCACAAATCCCAGAGAAGGAGAAGAAAAAATCCAGCTTCCGCAAGCCCTCGCGGACAAAGAAGGTATCCTTCTCAGAGGAAGATGCCCTCATGGCTGTCGACGTGGAACAGAGTCTAAAGCTCCTGGAGGAAAAGTGGGAAAGCGAGGTGGTAAGACTTCAGAAGCTGCTGAGCAGGAACATGAATTTGCGGCTGCAGGCGCTGAGGAGTGGGCCCGCAAAGGCACCGATCAAACGCCCCGGAGTACATTCGGCAGGTTCAATTAGTAGCATGGCATTGCTGTGGGGGGTCGATGGACGGTAGGCTGGATGGTGATCAATGTGTTTGATTTTTTGGCTGGCGTTTAGGTCGTCTACTGCATATTAGTTACTGGGGGAGGGGTTTTTTTTTACCCTTCCATTTACTTTGGGGTAGATACGACGAACACATGGATAGTTATGCGTGAATTAAAAATCTTGAAGTAGATATTACTATTAGAAATCATGTGGACAAGGTTCGGATGTGAGATAGCCACGCCATCTAGTGACGTTCACCAGCCCAATTACCAAGTACTGACATTCTTGCTTATCCGTTCAAACTCCATGCACAAGCACCCCATATTCCTGGTCATCTGGTATGCTTCTCGATACTGATATCAATTTTGCAACATTTCAATAATGGTGTTCTGGCCGAGTGGTCTAAGGCGCTAGCTTCAGGTGCTAGTGGGGCAACCCGCGCAGGTTCGAATCCCGCGGACATCAAATAGGCATTCTTCAATTATTTTTTTTTTGGCTTCCGTATATTGCGGCGACGATGGTGGTGGTGGTGGTGGTGGTGGTGGTGAATTCAGCATCTTCCCAGTTCTGCGCAGGTAGCTAGCGGCCCGTTCGGCACACCCGGCCGTTATACAACCGTTCTGGTGCGTACCTGGGTGCGGCTCGACCATTGTACTCGTACATACGTGCTTGTCAGCGATCGGTCGGGTGGGTTGGTTCCTGTGGGTTGATATACAGATTGGGAAAAGGTTGCAGATCACGGAGAAAGAAAAAAATGATATACATGCAAATTTCAAAGCGCAAGTGATATCCCATGAGATCCTATCCATTTCAAGCAAAAAAAAAACACTTTTGAAAGCCTTATTATCCCCATTCCCATCACATCGCACAAGCCCTACAGGCCCCAAACTTCTAGCTTGCTAAGGACACACCCCTCCGCCGTCCTCTGCACCAGCTTTCCGACTACAAATGCTCTCTCGCCATCTTGAGCAAGGGAGGCAAGCACTGCCTCCTGGTCCTCAGCCGCAACAACCAGCACTAGCCCCAGACCTGTGTTCCAAGTGCGCGCGCACTCTTTAGCAGAGAGACCACCCACGCTCTTGAACCACTTGAACAGTGCGGGCATTTCCCAAGCGCTCACGTCGACCTCGGCAGCGAGAGACAAGGGGAGCATACGGGGGACGTTGTCAGTCAGACCGCCGCCAGTGATGTGCGAGAGGCCCTTGACAAGGTTCTTCTTGACGAGTTTGATGACGGGCTTGACGTAGATCCTCGTGGGGATCAGGAGCTCGTCACCGACGGTGGAGGTGGTGTTCCAGGGGGCGGAGTCGGTGTACTGCAAGCCTTGGCGCTCGACAATTTTGCGGATCAGCGAGTAGCCATTTGAATGCACGCCATTAGATGCGACACCGACGAGGACGTCGCCTGTTTTCATGGCGCAGTGACGGGGGAGGAGCTGCGAACGCTCGACAGCGCCGATGGCGGCACCAGCAGCGTCATAATCTCCGGGCTGGTACATGCCAGGCATTTCAGCAGTCTCACCACCGATTAGGGCGCACCCAGCTTGACGACAGCCCTCAGCGACACCTTCGACGAACTCAGCGGCTTCCTTGATGTCGAGTTTACTGGTCGCGTAATAGTCCAGGAAGAGCAGAGACTCGGCACCCTGGGCAAGGAGGTCGTTGACACTCATAGCAACCAAGTCGATACCGACAGTCGAGTGCTTTCCCATGGCGCTGGCAATCTTGAGTTTCGTTCCAACTCCATCGATTCCAGCGATCAGAAGAGGGTCCGTGTATCCAGCGACCTTGAGATCAAAGATACCCCCGAAACCCCCGATCTCAGCGTCGGCACCGGGTCGCTTGGTGGATCGGACAGCGTCCTTGATTCTCTGCACGAAGGCGTTGCCAGCATCAACTGAGACACCGGCCGCGGCGTAGGTGAGTGGTTCGTCCTGAGCTGCTTTCTGCTTGAACGCCCTGTATTTATTAGCATATTCCGAGGAGTACTCAGGACGAACGACTACCTGTGAGCAATATCCTTCCGGTAGAACATGCCTTCGAACTTGATTGCATCGACACCCTCGTAGGCCTTCTTGACTGCCTCCTCCAGACAGTCCGCAGTTGCTGAAGCGGCAATGACGCGCCCACCAGCGCTGACAAGCTTTCCGTCTATTAATGCCGTTCCTGCGTGGAAGACAACGGTGTCCTTCGCAACCGAAGAGAGTGTAATCTCCTTCTTTTTCTCGTAGCTTCCGGGGTACCCACCAGCTGCGACCACAACGGTAGCGGAAAATTTGTCTGATATTTGGATATCAACGCTATCGAGATGGCCATTGGCTGTGGCCAACATCACCTGGATAAGATCGGTGGATTCGCTGATTAGAGGGAGGACGGTCTGTGTCTCTGGGTCACCAAATCGGACATTGTACTCCAGAACCTTAGGGCCAGCCTTGGTCATCATCAGTCCGGTGAAAAGAATCCCCCTGAATGGCACACCTGAGTGAATAAGCTTAGTACAAAGGCCAAAGTGGGGGCCATGGCAAAACCCACCCTCGCGACGCAAACCATCGATTGTAGGCTTCAAAATTGTCTCATCGATAACCTTGAGAACACTCTTGGGCGCAATTCGTGTAGGCGCGTAACATCCCATACCACCAGTGTTGGGACCCTGGTCACCGTCGAAAATGCGCTTGTGATCCTGTGCAGGAGGCAGCGATTTAATGTTGCATCCGTCACTGAACGTCAGAATGCTCAGCTCATCTCCTTCCAGGAACTCCTCGATCACGACCATATTGCCTAACCTGAGAGTAAATAAATATTCTCAAAACTCATGCTGAGTGGTGATCACTGACCGGCCTCCCCGAACTCCTTGCTGACCATGATCTGCTCCAGCGCCTCAATGGCTTCCTCCTTTGTAGTGGGGATGATGACACCTTTGCCGGCTGCCAGACCATCGGCCTTGATGACAATGTTGTGGTCGATGCTCTCAACATAAGCCTTCGCCTGCCCGTAGTCGGTGAAGTTTTGGTACTCAGCCGTGGGAATTTTGTGTCGCTTCATGAAGTCTTTGGAGAAGGCTTTGGAGCCTTCCATTTGGGCGGCTTCTTTTGAAGGTCCGAAAACCGGAATACCAACTACGCGTTGGTAAGACGCGAAACTGACCTGGCTGGGAATTGTGAATTCTACCTTTCCGGAAGTGGCCCTCAATTCCCTCGACCAACGGCACTTCAGGACCGGGGATGACGAGGCCGATCTCGTTCTCCTGGGCGAACCTCACGAGGCGCGGGAAGTCATTGACATCGATGTTCACATTCGAAACGTTTTTGATTCCGTGTGCAGTTCCTCCGTTTCCTATATCCAACAAGAAACCCGCAAAATTTCATCAGGCGCCTGAGGCAATCACAACCCCAACACAGCACATACGAAATCTCGTGACTGGCAACTGACCTGGAGCAACGAAAATGGCATCCGCCAGCGGGGATTGCGATAGCTTCCATGCTAGAGCATGCTCGCGGCCGCCGGATCCAACGACGAGAACCTTCATGATTTTTTGTAGTCTGGAGGAGTGTGCAGGTTTCGAATGGGATTTCACCAGACGACAATTTTGAGTGAGAAAAAAGCGTCGATAAATGGTGGTGGGGCACTGGAGGGGTAAGGGGAACTAATTAGTGGGGGCCACTGGGGCTAGTTAGTGGTGTGTTACACACTTGTGCCAAGGGGACGTCTACCCCACGTTGGGCATCACATCGTCATCCTATCGACCGTTACTCCCCCCCGACAAACAGTTTCGCTCGACCTCGCACGAACCCTGTCTACTAAATCATCAATATGGCAGCCCAGAACGTGGAGACGATAATCGCAAGGCTGCAGAGGAGGTATAGCATCAGCTTTTCCAACTGTCTTCGAGAGCTCGCTGACATCGACGTCCCAGGATTGAGGAAGGAGAGTACTACGAAGCACACCAACAGCTCCGAGTAGTATCGCAGCGCTACCTGAAGGCCGAGAACTACAATGAAGCCATCAGAATCCTCGCCGCCGGCGCCCAGTCGTTACTGAGAGCCGGCCAGAGCGCAAGTGGTGCAGACGTATGTTTGGTTCTGGTGGATGTTTACAAGGCTGCTAAGCTGGCACCCGACTCCGCGTCCAAATGTGCGGCCTCGCAACTGTCGTTTTACTGCCTCTTGCCCATCTATTACTAACACTACCAGCAGCAAGGCTGGTCGAACTGATCACCATGACGCCGGCGGAAGAGCCTAGCCGGAAGCGTTTTGCCAAGGAGTCCATAGCGTACGTCCGCTCCTCCCCTACTGGCAGGTTGTCGCAAACATTTTTCTGAGTGAATTTTAGTTGGACATCTAAATTTGGGGAGTTTCCTGCGGGCGATCCCGAACTTCACCACTTCATTGGCAACCTCTACGCAAATGGTACTTCCACATTCTCGGCACGCTGACCCTGTGCTGGCTAACCATCAACTACCTGCATGGTAGAGGATGAGGTGTACGAAGCGGAGCAACATCTGATACTCGGCACTCGGGAGAGCGCCGAAACCCTGGCCCGTCTACTCTACGAGTGGTACAAGCAGGACGATGCACACACTGCTCCAACTTACATCGCACGAGCAGTTTTCGGATACCTGCTTGTTGGCAACCTCCGAGAGGCGTACCGCTCATTAGAAGTGTTCATTGGACAGCTTATGCAGGAGAACTCGGGGCTCGTCATCCAGGAGGTCCAGTCTGCTTCGGCTGATATCCGTATCTTCCCATCGTTGCCGTTGCTCAACTTTTTGAGTCTTTTGACTTTGGCGACGCAGACGGGTGGGGCAGAAGTGTTTCGGAGCCTCAAGTCTCACTACGCTTCTCAACTCAAAGATATTCCAGCGTGGGATGATGTTAGTTCACTCGGGTCGCACGTTGGGATTGAGACTAACTATCCTTTACAGGCTCTCGAACACATCGGCGAGATGTACTTCGGTATACAGATCCGAAGACCGACGAACATATTGGAAATGATGGGCAGCATGTTTGGAGGAGGAGGCGCCCCAGATCCACGTTCACAGGCACCGCAAATCACCGGCTCGTTTGATCTAGACTAAGCAATTGACTTTCCTCTACCATGTGGGCGATAGGTAGTGGCCATAGGAAGGGGGAGGGCAAGAGGTATTCATGGCGTTTACGAAGCGTTGCTACTTAGTTCAATTCATACCGCCGGCATATCACAAGTTGCTCATATGTGAGTCATCTGCAATGATCTTGGCGCACGTGGCCCTTCCTACCCAGCTGTCACATTCCCGTAGAGTAACAGCTATATAGCTGGTAACGTACTGTAGGGGCTACCCGGCTACTACTCATTAGTCGGACAACTTTGGTGCACCCACTGTGTACCCCGCCGAAAAATCGTCATACGTATCATCAACCATGAACACAAAACTCAGACGAGGTCAGCCAAGTTGCATAGGCCTAGGGTTGCGCGTTCTTCCCGCCCTGTGGACAATTTGTCCGTTCACGGGCCACCTCGGATGTCGGGGTTCGCCAGGGGAGGGATGGCCAGACATATGGCGGGAACTGGAGCAGTGGGTTTTCGCTGATGTGTGATGATCAGCGTCCGAAATGTGCTTTTTGTATTGCTGTTGGTTATCGCGGTGGCGCAGGGCTCTGTGGGAACCCTCGGTGGTGTTCAGACCGCGCAACATAGGGTGCTGTGCAGTAGAAGCTTTCCTGCAATTCGGTGGCGTGGTGTGCCGCGCAGCAAAGTCCAGATGGTGCCGGTTCACTTTATAGCGCACCTTTCCGGTCCCCTTTTATCTAGGTACATTGCCATAGCTGCTTTAGGACCTTTGAACTACCGTCAAAAGCTTCCGAAGACCCCAAATTTGAGGTATCGTTTCTGCACAACAGTCATAGAAAATGCGGCCTATTAGGACCCGAATCTTCTCGCTATATGCTCGGAAATCTCACCCAAGTACTGCGACAGGTCGGGCTCCCACTGATTTACTAGTAGTCAGAGGTGCTTCCACCCACCAAAATCCGCACTCCAATAACGGAAGCTGCAGGGACGGTACTATCTCGCCAATTCGTCAACACAATTAAGCAGAACCTCTAGCCATCGGGGCAGTCCTGCCAGGACGAAACGACGCTGCTGGTGCCCCGCCGGGCAATCAGAAGCCGGGCGGCCACTAGTTACAGGCAGAGAGTGCGCATTAGAAAAAATACATAGCACCATAGAAATTCTGGTGGAGTTTCACCTAGATTCGGACATTCGGTCTGCAACGTTCTGTCTCCATCCGATCTATGGTTGTTGGGTATCGTCATTTTTCTTATTCTATTGAAGTAATGGGTAACTAGTAACTAGCCGGGTAACTAACTCATACAGTATGTACTAACTAGTACAAGGTAGGTAGTTATGCTACCCGTGAACCAATGTCAGTGGCGTAGGGCAAGAACGGTTACATACCAAATGAGGGATGCATGCGAGACAATCATCCCACCCAAACACTCCCAAACACTGGCCCGATGACAGAAAATACAATATTCTCCCTAGAACCACTCACTCGATTCGCCCAGCGTAATTTCGCTGTGCGTAAACCACAAGTTCGTTCCCATCCCCCCCATCCAACCGCCCGATAACCGATCACTAGACGATCCATAGGAAATCACCCACTTCTCTTTCGACGACACACGCAAGCTCTGTCACGACGCCTCCTCGCTCCGATACTACTACCCCCCTGAGCTCCATATAAGTCTTTCTGAAGGCTTTGAGACCTTCGTAAAGCATGACGACTCAGTTGATGAACACATTGACGGACTCCTCGAAGCGCTTATCGACCTGGAGACGAGGACGGGCGAAAAACGCGAGACCGATATTGTCACGTGGAGGGGGATGATGACAAAGTTCATGGGTTTGCCGTTCGATATCCGGAATGGGTGGGTTTGTGATCAGCATGGCATGTACCTCCGCTGACACGGAGGGATAGGTTCGAGATGAATGCTATAAAATTCCAGGTCAGTGTTCCATGTAATCTGAGCGAGTTCAAGCCACTGATGATAGTAGGATACTGTGTAGGTGGCTTCGTTCATCACATCATCCTCCGTCCGAATCATCTAAGACCGGTCAGTTTCATAGAAGATTCCCACGCCTACAAAATGGCCAACCGAGGCCCTGAGAGTCGCCGTCGACAAGTAATGTCTTACTGGGGTATTTCCTTCTTTATCGCCGCTCTCCCCCGACAGCTCTAACGCCCCTCGTAGGCTACAAATTCGAAACCCTCTCAACCCTCCCAGCCACCTGGGACGACACCCCCCGCGAAACCATAGAGTCCCGATCGAAAGAAATAGTTTCAAACAAAGCCCAGTTCTGCAGCGTCGTCGAGACGAGTTTCGATAATGTCCGTATGATTCTCGGTGGTGAGGTTGATGCTGGTATGACCCCCCTCCATCCCCCCACTCCCTCATCCATGCGCTAACATCCGTAGTCTGGGATACACCTTCTCCCTCCTCTCCAGGCGGCACCAACTACATCGAGCTGAAAACCAGCAAGCGCATTACCTCGCTGCGTGACGAAACAGCGTTCGAGCGAAAGATGCAGCGGTTCTGGGCGCAATCTTTTCTTCTCGGAGTAGGACGGGTGATTGTTGGATTCCGTGACAACGACGGGAACCTAAGGAACGTGAAAGAGTTTGAAACGCATGATATACCCCGGTTGGCGAGCAGTAGTGGCAGGAACATTTGGGATGCGCAGTTCTCGATCAATTTTACGACAGAGCTCGTGAAGTGGCTGAAAGAGGTTATCGTGGATGGCAGCGTGTGGACGATACGGCATAGAGAGAACTCGAGGGTTATAGAGGTAGTGAGGAAGGAGGGAGCGAAGAGCTTTCTGTCCGAGAAGTTTCTGAGCTGGCGGAAGGGAAAGTTTGGTGGAGGAGGTGATGCAAATGGAGGAGAGGGCTGGGCCGATCAATAGGCCATGACATTGGTGTGCTTTAAGCATAGCAATAGGATTTCCGTGTATGGCATTTCACAGATGGGTCTCCAAATAGTACAGATATTCAAACGGCTGTGTCAAACGACCTCTTTCAATTACATACCACCAATGAAGTTATGAACAGGGCGCCATAACAAGAAATACAGTAGCCCATCCATCAATTTCTCACGGATAGCCATACCCCCATCCCTCATTCCCTCGGAAACTATGGCCAGAACAAACAATTTCCTCCGTACGTCCCCCAAGGAAAATAAAGCTATCTCCAGAACAGTCTGTCTCAAGAATCCGAACGCACAACCAAGGGGAAAATGCGTTAAGGAAACAGCCAAAACACTCGTCATCCACAAACATTCATTATTGCAACCATGGTTAGCATCAAGAAAAAATCCAGTCGAAACGCAAACGTCAAAAAAACAACCAGGGGCAATCGCTTGCATGAAGTAGCACATCATCAACCATTAGCCAAGCATTCCCGGAAGCAACAAATCCACAATCATCGACGCCTCAAATCAATCAGTAGAAAAACACATCAAGGAAGAAAAAGAAAATATCAAGGAGCCTGTAAAAGTAGCGTATTGCAAGACAGACAGCACAACACATCCCTACTTGATGTCGTGAACAAAACCCTCTTGATGGCTCAAACACCACGTAGTAAAAACGACACCGAAGATGCCGTAAAAACACACCAACCAACTCAGAATCACAGAGATCACGGTGGATTGTCAAGGCTAGTCGCGTCTACGCCAGACGCCTTTGCTTCCGGGTTGCAACTTAGGGGCGAACAGGCCTAATTCAGTCAGTACATATCTATCATTAGCGACAGAGTAGGCAAACCGATTTGCTGAGCCGCAGAGACACTCCTGCATTTCTTCAAAATGTTGTTCGCTGCAGGAAAGGTCATTTCCTCTCCTTTTGGATGGATTGTCAGCTCGGATTCGGACATCGTCATAGACCCACTCACCAGCAAGCGGACCGGAAGAATGAAAAAGCTGAGAGACCAATCAGTGATTGTGCGACAAGTTAAAGAGAGACCCCGCACTTTCGGCCTGTAGGCAGGATCTTGGTCCATAACTGAGCTGTTGCGGAATTTCTCGACAAGCTGATCTATGCCTTGGATATCTGTCGCAAAACAGTAGCGTCAGATGAAAGATTGAGTTGGTTAGATAGTGAGACATACTCGCGTAGGTCACATCGAGGACCTTCTCCGAATTGAACTTGTTCCTACGGCCAAATGGTCAGTACATATGACACTTGTTTAGCCAACCTTGGAGTGGACGCACCAGCGAGTTCCAGACTTCTCTTTGACAAACTGTATACCAGTTAGATTAATTCAAACGGGAGCGGGACTGGTGTTCAAACATCTATGATATCCAGCGGCTGCGAAAAACCGTTAGCACAAGTACCAACCGCAGAAAGGTAATAATAAGGAAGATTACATCCAAGAAATTGATAAATGCATAGCCGACACTGTGGATGACTGTGAGTACAGTAACCCAGATAAATAGTCTTGAAGGCACATACTTGCAGACATTGCGGAAATCTGCACATTGGTTAATCAGCGGAAAGCCATGACAGTCGGCTCAGGGGAAGTACCAATACGTAGGTACAGAAAGTTGTAAAGGCCACGACTGGTTTCGTCCACATATTCCTTCAGGGTTGCCTGATCAACTTTGTTCGGGATATTGCGCAACATCACCTGAAATCTGTTAGTGGATAGGACCTTCTGGGCTCCCATATACACTTACCGTCGTCCTAGTATCCAAACCCCTAGCAATGCGGTCCAGGTCGATCACGTTTTTGCCTGGCAAGAGCAAGCTGTTATCAAAGACTGTAGGAGAGCCCATTTTCCTCTCGGCAGCCAGTCTGTGAACACAGTCTGCTTTGCAGGGACGAGGAGACGGCATGTCAGACTCCTGCGATGGAGACACCGGAAGAGCTACTCGTGGGTCTGAGTATAGGTCGCCACAAACATCCTCTGATTCCGCGTCTGACTGATTTCCAGGGCTGGCAGGATGGGTCTCTGGCAAAATTGAATGGAGTACTGCCAGTGGATATCCATATCTGAAATCGGGCTCCAAAAATGGGCGTACTGGAAGGGGTGAAAATATTCTACCCCCAGTGGGGTTGTCGACACACTTTAGCATGAGCTCCTCCATAGCTCCGGCACCATACGGGACAAATCCACGAGACCGCTCCGGGGTGAAGATGACCAATTTGAGGTGGTAACCCTATGCCAATATCAGCATGTTGCCCCCACTGGGTAGTCTGGAAATTGGAACCATTAGGTATTGCCCATCAAGGACATCCACCACATCGAAGGCAGTTTGGTGCTGCGAAAACGCCACGAAAAACGTAGGTTTGTTATCACGTCGCAAAGCCTTGAATCTCTCGATAGCGCCGAAGTCGCTAAGACGCTTGAACAGCTGTCCGGCTGGCTTAGAGAGCCGAGGTCCAGAGCCGACGCTACAGACAACATTCGCCGACCTATTGTCACCACGCCTGCTGGTGTGCTGTCCGAGCTTTGGAGATATTAGTCATGGACATTTCGGAGTTAGAAGCGACTTACTGAATCGAAGTATCCATGACTGCAAAATTGGAGGATCCACATGGCGTGGTCGGTGGCGCATTTAAGATACGCCGCGATGGCATCTCTCAGATCAAAGTAAGAAACGACACAGATACCTTCCGATAGTAGTCTTGACGTATTGAAGTCTTCAATCTCTCCAATTTCCTGGAACCAAGAGTTAGCTGTGTGTAGATATGGATGTTGGGATAGACTTACGATCAAGTACTTGAACAGGTCCGTAGTATTGAACCTCGGGTTCATGTTCATGATCTTGACATATCTGGTTGTCGACGTAGCCCAGTGATCGATAGAAAGAGATCCACTTGAAAAAGCTTCACTTCCTGTAGCAGTCTCGCCCGTGAATTTTAAAGGAAGGATCTCCGATTGGTCTTCATGTAGGGCCAGCGACCCGATTCCGAGGCCCTTGGGAGAAATATCCGAAGATGGGGCTTGACGAATTCCTGGGCTCTTTAGATGGTCTTCCTCTTCGTACGGTCCGAAAGGAGACTGCTCAATAACCCGAGTGTATCCGGACAAATTCGCGGCCGTTGGTGTCCGAGCATCATCCCGGTCTGGGGAGAGAATTGGAGAACCAGATGTGGTCGATGAAGCCTCTTCCATGGCGAAGACTAGAAGAGCGGGGTGGAAGAGTGGCGGTCTCAAATCAAAAAGAGTACGTTGAGCACGAAGGGAAGTACGGGGGCACTGAGGGATGTCGATGGCAAGGTGGAGAAATATAAAACGGGCAGATGAAGTGGTGACGGGGATGAAAAGAGAGGTGCCAGAGAGAGCGCTGAGAAGTGAAGAGGAACGAGGAATGAGGGTAAGGAGTAGCGAGGGGGGTGATGCGGAAGGATGAGGACGAAAAGGAGAGAATATTACGAAAAGGAGCGAAGAGGATGAGGGCGAGGAAGGATGGGGATGAGAAGGGATGGCCAGGAGCAAGGAGGAAGAAAGGAGAGGGATGGAGGTAGAACAACAGTTTAAATACACCTATCGGGGCAGTGGCAACGAAACAAGTATGAGAGTGACGACAGTGTATGTAAACAAAGCAGCCAGACCAAGGGAAGCTCAATGTATCCAAGGTCTCAGAATGATGGACCAAGGTAAGAGAGCTCAATGCCGTGGAGGAAGTAAGGCCGGTAATTGTTGATTGAGGGAATAGCTTATGGATGGGCTCAGCATGAGGTCAACTGTGCGTCGGTCTCGGGTAAAATTCTTCCCAACGGTGCGAATCGAGATTGATGAAGCTCGATGGGCCAGCTTATGGGCAGCTGGATGCTCCTAGTGGGGGGCAGCTAAGACCGCTATGAATACAGAATGGGAAGGATCATTGAGTTTGATTTTGCGCCTATTCGGATAAGGAACGGGAAGGGTCTGCGATCAGGGCCAACATTCAGATCAACGGAACAGTCAAGAAATGCTTATATGGCAGATACCCACACCACCACAAACCATAGGCCACTACTGGTACTCATTGGCCATGCAAATCTTGTTTTTGATGCGGATGAAGTCATCAAACATTCCCTTCCGTAGGTGTCGAAGGTTGATGCCGAGTGACCGACTGTGCAATCCCCACGACGATCCACCCGCGCTAGTGAGCCCCTGCACAGCCGCTCATTACACCAACCAAAAAAGCCCCGCCAAGCCTGCGTAGTTAAGAAACAGAACTTTTCTTGCTTGACCTTACATACGCGCAACGTTCGACACCGCTCCAGTCCCCCCGCTACACCCTTCCGCCTGCAGCCCCCCCAACTTCACCAACATAATGAGCGGATTCAGAGGAGGAGGCGGCGGACGAAATGGGCGTGGAGGAGGATTCTCTAGTCGTGGCGGAGGAAATTTCGGTGGTCGAGGTAAAATTGAACCTGTCGCTGTCGTTGCTATGTAGCCTTTCTAATTTCTCTGTAGGTGGTCGTGGAGGCTCCTCTTTCAGTACCGGTCCTCCGGACACAGTTCAGGGTGTGTAGATATCAACCCTGTCGCGCCAATTGGCACTAGCGGTTTAACAATGTTGCTGACGAAGAAGTGTGTAGAGATGGGAAGGGTCATGCACTCGTGCGAAGGTGATATTGTTTGCATTTCAAGCAATCCTAAGATCCCCTACTTCAATGCGCCGATATACCTCGAGAACAAGTCGGTTGTTGGCAAGGTCGACGAGATTTTGGGACCAATGAACCAGGTCTACTTCACGGTCAAGCCGCAGGACGGTATTATCGCTACATCATTTAAGGAGGGTGATAAGTTCTACATTGGTGGTGACAAGCTTCTGCCATTGGAACGGTTCCTGCCGAAGCCCAAGGCTCCTGCTGGTATGCTCAGAGCGATTTGACCTCGTTGACCCCGGTGTTAACTAATTTTTTCGAAGGCTCGAAAGTCACAAAAAGGGGTGGTGCATCCCGGGGTGGTCGCGGAGCTCCCCGTGGTGGAAGGGGAGGTTTCGCACCGAGAGGACGCGGTGGTGCTCGAGGCGGTGGTGTTCCTCGTGGACGTGGCGGATCGAGGGGTGGCTTCACTCCCAGAGGTCGCGGCGGTAGTGGCTTCACTCCTCGCGGTGGACGAGGTGGCTCCACTCCCAGGGGCAGAGGCAGCTTTTGAAAATCATACGGCGAGCGGAATCTCTGGCTAGTTGAACACAAGTTACAGTATAATACGGAGGTGATTGTGGGGATGGATCAAATGGTCCTTATAGCCAATCTCATCTTGCGAGTGATCAAAAGGCGTGTGCGGAAAGACAATGAACCAGCCTACAGTTAATTGTCTTGTACACCCAGTAGCTCCTGACTGCGCAGATGCTCTTTGCTTTCTAACGCCTCCTTCCAAACCTCACACTTGGTGGAATGAATCGCATGCTTGCCATGAGTGTGGATATCTCGTTGATACCATCCTCGCTCTTCCTTGGAGCACCGTCTTCCACTTGCATGGCTACATCAGAGGTTATGCCGGGCAAGGTTGGAGATGTGCACCTGCCTTCCTGTTGCTTCGGTCGTCTATCCCTATGGTTATCTTGAGGTGAAGAATTGCGTCTCCCGTCGTTCAGCAGTGACACGCTCCCCTCAATACCATCCTTTGTGACGAAAAAGTTGTAGTCCTACATGTCCACAATTGGCATCATTCCGATAGTTCACCTCCACAAGTAACCGGGACATACCTGAGGGAAACTGTGCTTATCGATGAGATGCCTTTTTCGTTTGAACGGCGTGCTGCAGACGCGGTCACAGCCATCGACAAAACAACGAAACTTGAGCAAAGTCAGCATACATATCCTTCCCATTCTGTCGGTAGAAATAAACTGACAATTTTTTCTCCTCTCTCAAACTTGATCTGGGATAAAGGATCATCTAGAAATCAAGTTACTCATGGCGAAGCAATACGGAATGGGCTTCCTTACGAGTCTCTTGGATGTGAAGATGTAGGAATCGCTCGGATGGGAAGTTCTTCTTGCACTCTATGCACCGGTTGATGTGTGTCTGGTGGTAGTGAACTTCGTATTCCTCGTAGGTGTTGAAGGGCCGCGATTGGCAGAGAGGCTTCTCTGAACAAGCGATTACGGTTTGTTGTAATGCACTGTTGACGCGAACCAGTTTGGAGAGTCCATTTCGTTCCTCGATATTCTCGTCCCTCTTGCCAGACGGTCTCGATACTGCCGGTGATACTTGTGGTAGTGAAAGTTCCCTCGGTCGTTTTGACATTTTGGACTTGTGCGTAGGTATGGTGGTGAATTTTGTGATGAATGATAAACTGAGGCTGTGAGCTTGATTTCGCTTGTATCCGGCCATCTCGCTTAAGCTGCCAAGCCCGTACTAGTGTGGATAGCTCCTCGACGTTCCTCCATCCTTTACGGAAGCCCAACTCACTTTATGTGAAGAGGCGTCCCTATATCTTCGTCTTGCTCACGGACTCGATGGAAGCGTCTTTGCAATGGAGGTCAGTATGCTGACTCCCTTTGTTTGCGTTTTGAGGTTTCGTTACGCCAGACTCACACGGTTGTGCGGAGCAGCGAGGCCGAGGCGCTGGAAAAGAAACTAGCTTCTATGCTGAAGGATCGTCAGTCCACTGGTCGGCTCCTTGAGCAAACTGTTACGCAGTCAGTTTCCGAACCTCTCCCATATTAGTCGATGGAGCTGACGCTCTAGATCTTGAAGGCTGCAAGAGGCATACGAGACGGTCGTCTTTCAAGATTTCCGCTTCGCGCGGGAGAAAGATGTCGAAGGCCGGATGTGGCTCAAGCACCACCGGATTATCGAGCAGTACCGAAAAAACCTCACCCACTTCCAGAATCAGTACGGCAAGAAACGGCCGGTGGAGCTGCGGAAATTGCAAGATGCTTTTGTCGGATTCATCAAACAGACCACTCGGTTCTATCGCTCCTTCATCCAGCGCTTGGTATCGCATTTCGGAGTCCATGAGCTAGAATGGATCATCACCAAATTTCATCTCTCTAGTACGTTTATTCCTTGAACTGGGCGCGGCTATGCTAATGCATCGATGCAGTGAGCATACCAGACACAGTCATAGAATGTGACTCGGAAACCAGGCAGCAAGTCATTCGATCGTGTCATCGCACCTTGGTCTTTCTCGGGGACCTATCTAGATACCGGGAGGTTCCTCGGAATCCAAAGAACTGGGGACCTGCAACCGGATACTACACTCTTGCCAAAACCCTGATTCCGGTGTCCGGAACACCGCACAACCAGCTGGCTGTCATCGCGATCAATGAAGGCTCCAACCTATCTTCGACATACCACCTTTACCGAGCTATGTCCGTAGCTGAGCCGTTCCCCCAAGCCAGCGAAAACCTTGAGAAGGGTTTTCGGAAAGCTCTCAAGGCTTACGAATCAGAAACACCAGCAACCACCCGGCTCATGAGAAAGGAGGAGCAAGCAGTGAAAGATTTGATAACACTATTTGTCCGACTACATGCCAAATGTTATACAGCTAGAGAGTGGGTAATATGTCCCCACAGCTGCCTGGTCATATCACTAATCAAAATTCTCTAGCTTTTCAGATTACGAGAGTTTGGAGAGCGAGATGTTGACGCAGCTTGCTCAGGATCTCAAAGATCGTAATCTGTCGAATGGGATTTTGACGAAGATGGTTCTGATAAACATTGCGGCTCAATATCTTGCCGCCAAACGGTCATCCCGTATGCCGCCCAGCTGCCCCAAGTTGTGTGAATCGTCAACTAACCATCCAGGCCATGCCACCTCTCACTCCTTCGTCAGCTTCCTCCGCCTAAATGTGGCCACTTTCACTACCCTTCACCAAGTGTTTCAGCCCGAGCTCGAGCGGGCCGTTGGCGAACGCACCTCTAACGACGCCGAAAATCTTAGCGCAATTGGGCGGCGGATGCTTCCAAGCCTACGGATATACTCTACCTGGCTCCAAGTCAACCATCCCATCCTAGTGAACCAGCAAACGGGCACTGCCATCTCGGTATTGATTAAGCAGTTATGGCAGACTTACGCTAATACCCTATCTCTGCTTGCTGCTACCTTCAGTATCAGCATGGATAACTTCCCCACGCTAGACTATCTCCTCGAAGAGGATGATGATACCCTTGGCTTTCAGCCGTTTGCACAGGTAAATGGGAATACTACTGTCAATTGGAAGGATGAGCAGCGGGGAGAAATGGACCGTGCACATCCAAACGAGGAGGTTCTAGCGCGGATCCATTTCCTCCTCGAGGACGGAAAACATTTGTGTCTTAAAGAAGTACCTTTTCCTACCCTCTGTGCTCAGCCTGTGGCTAACCCCCCATGACAGGACGTCCCGATCACAGCCTCAAGCGATGGCACGATAACGTACAAAGAAGAAGGGATCCTAACTAGCACACCGTCGATCGGGATGAATTCGAGCTTGAACATCACCGGTAGCGAATCTGCCTTCATCAGCAAAAAGATTACGCGCCCAGAGGGCTCGCTGGCAGAGAGTGTGCTTGGGCAGGGAGGTGCGAGTATTGTGGACTCGGTTACGGGATCGGAAACTATGATTGTCATGAATCGTATGGTGGATTCCCTTGTTGGCCCGAGAGAAGATGCAAGCAATGATGAGGTAGTGGGAAAGAAACGTAAGTGACCCTCGATCATGGCATGTGGCGTGGATGAGGCTTATGAATTAGGGAAGAAAACTTGAGATATGGAAAGGAGGAATCGGGGCAGATAGGCATTTGGAAGTTCAGTACCTGGCAATCTTGTACCAAGATACCGGTTAGTGGAGAATGCCAACATTAATCACGAGGGCAACTAGCGAGCACATTCAACAAAGATAAACCGAATGAGGACATTTGTTTGTTGAAATAGGACAAGCCTCCGTAACCCCCTCTCTCACCCACCCATCCATCGCCAATGCATTAAGGTGCTGAACGTGGATACAATGACATATTACGTCATCCCTAGCAGCACATTTCACAACTTAAAAGTTATGTCCAGCGTATAGCTTCTTCTCGGTAGGGTATGCGGGACCGAGCTCCTGGATGCTTAAGCTGGCGAGCCATTGTCCCATGTCAACGCAAGTTTCAATGGGGTTGCCCTGGACGACTCCACCAAGGAAACCTCCAGCGAAGGCATCACCAGCACCATTGGTGTCAACAATCCTCTCGCTATCAACCCCGCGGACAGGGAAGGACTGAACACTGGGTTCGGGAGAACCGTCGGAGGTCACAACGATCGTGGGGAGAGTGCCTTGGGTGATGACAACAACGCGGGGGCGGGCGGTGTTCTTCTTGGGGAGAACCGCAATTGCTTTGGCGATCTCAGTGATGTTGGTGGTCTAGATGCAGGAAATATGTTTAGCAATGGAAGGACGTGTTCGAGAAGGAGTGTTCACATTGAGGTCGTGGGACTCGGCGTAAGCAAGAGCTTCAGATTCGTTACCAATTAAGTAGTCCCAGTAGGGAGCGCAAAAGTCGAGTTGCTCCTTGAAGAACTGGGGCAAGAAGGGAGCAGAGAGGTTCATGGAAAAGACCTGGGGGTAAGTCAGATGTGCTCATAGAATATCACTCGGCAAAGGTATGAGTACCTTGTTGCTCTCGGCGGCGTGCTCGGCAAGGGACAGGATCGCCGGAACACAGACAGTCAAATGGAAGCCACCAACGTAAAAGACCTTCGCATTCTCAACAAGCCCCCAGATTTTGGGAGATTTGAGGTGCTCGAGCTTATAATGGTTGGCCGCAGCCAGGTCGGTAACCATGGAACGGTGGTGACCAGTAATCACGACACCGCAACGACCAGTGGGGTGCTCCTCGTCGATTCTATACTCAGTGCGAAGTCCCTCGCGCTGGCAGGCTTCGCGGAGCTGACCGGCATATGCATCCTTACCGACACATCCGACGTAGACGGCCGAGTTGGCGGGAAGAACGTACTGCCATCCACTTATTAGAAACTGCCGAACTGCCCCCCACATTGATCAGACGGAGCCCACCTGAGCTCCACGAGCGGCATTCTGGGCAGCACCGCCAGCAAGAAACTTGGCTGTGTACTTGGTGGTCAGATCTTCGTAGATAGTCAAGTGCTTCTCCTCCGCCAGGATCGCATCGTTTTCCTTCAGGTTGTACTTGTCTAGAATAGTATGGTCGCTATGAGAGTTCAGTGAGCGATCAATGGCTGCAGTCTGATCGATGGATAGCCCACCAATTGGCCTGGATGTCTAACGACGATACCGCAGTTAGTAACTCAAATCCAAGGTCTTCTGGTACGGAGTCGGGGTACCGAGAAGGGGGTTGCCGAGGCAGAAAAGCTGGTATTCCTGAGCGGCCATTTTTTTTCGAATTGGGGAATGAGGTGCGGTGACCGAACGATAGTTGAGATTGGTATGAGCGGCGTGAGAACCAAGATCACATTTCGGCTGAAAAACAAGTAACGCGGGGTTTATCTTGGCTTTCTCTAGCTAGTACTAGTTAGGTACGCCACATCTGACTCTTTCTCGCACTGCCACACCAAGTGCTTCACCCACTTGCGCAATCGGCTGGTCGGCTGCACTCCTTGATAGATACCACCGAAAATCCTCACCATCGAAGTGCCCGCCTAACACGATACGGGGAAACAAGAAATAGGTAATAACAGGAGAACCTTTCTTCTTCTTATTTCTTCCTCTCCGTGGCTGTCTTACGTTGTTTGCGAAGTTGCAGACGTGGTAACCTTCCCCTAGGTACTCTTCGCTTGCTTGCTATCTTCGCCCCCCTGCCTCACCTCCAGTTCTCTCGAGACTACGCCTAGCTACCGTTTTCGCTCCTTCTCACTCACGCAACGCGACACCACCAAACACGACGGTCACCGCAAAATACACGCGTCGAACTCAACGCTTCCGCGGCTCCAAGGTCTCCGAACAGCCCGTTTAATCCACCAACTCTGGGGCGACCCTCGACCCACGTCGATTACTGCTCCGACCCAGCGCCCCCTATGAATGTCCATCCAAATGGCATTATGCCGCCGCAGTCCATGCCCAGCAGCATCTCGAAAGAACAAGTAGCAAGCGTATTCCAGGTATATAACCCACGCACTCGCCCTTGTCGTGCGAGCCCCCCCCCCCCTCCCCCCCGCGATCACTCATCGTAATTTTTCTTCTTCCCACTTACTTTGGTTCAAAATGCGGATCATCTTCGCTGACCTGCCACGTAGAAATGGAGAACCCTGAAGGAGCAAGGCGCGAACGAGTCGAACCCCGAGTTCGCGCAACTCTCAAACTACTTGAAGATGGTTCAGGCGCGCCAACATATAGCCCAACAACAACAGCAGCAACACATCCAACTTCACGGGTCTAGTGATGGTCGTACTGTGTCCCAGGCTGCGCCACAAGTAAATGGTATGGTGCATGCGTGCCCATCATCGTATCTACTGACATCGGGCCGCGTAGGTCGCCTGCCGCAAACCCGCCCCGTACCTCAGGCGTCACCCCAGGGTTACAACTCCCCGTCGTCGCCAAAGCAACGCTCCGCCATGGACCCAATGACGATGATGCTTGCCGGTGGCAAGAACACGCAGGCCATGGCACCGAGTATGGTACAACCCGCCGGCTCTGTCAGCTCCAGTTTTACTCCGGAACAACTCGCTGTCTTGAGGAGTCAGATTATGGCGTTCAAGTTCATCACTCGTAACAAGTCTGTACCTGCCCACATACAGGCGGCGTTCCTTTATCCTCCGAAGCCTGGGTCCCAAACACCGACAGTGCAAGGAGTATCGACTGCTATCGACAAAGTGAAGGATAAACGACGCCAGCTCGACTATGAATCCCCTTGGAACCATCTCCAAGCCTTTATCTCATATCACGATCACGGCTCACGCGAAAAGAGACTCATGATCCCCAGCATCATGCCCACGGGAATCGATACTGCCTACCTTCAAGAGGAACGCGAACGCGTTAAGTACAACCGCATCAGCGCGCGAAAAGCTGAGCTCGAGGACTTGCCCAGCAATCTCGCCGAATTCAACACCAAAAGAGGCTTGGACGTTGTTGATGACTCCCTTAAGTTGAAGGCATTGATCGAATATAAAGGACTTTGTCTTCAACCGAAGCAGCGAGCTATGCGCCAGGATCTTGTCAGTCGTATGGTCCATGCCGATAATCTCGCGTTTTCGTCGAATCGCTCCATGTTCAGACGTATGAAGAAGCAGTCTTTGCGGGAAGCACGCATGACCGAGAAGCTGGAGAAGCAGCAGCGGGATCAGCGTGAACAGAAGGAACGGCGCAAGCATGTGGAATACATCCAGGGCGTTATTGCGCATGGCGCCGGAATTAAGGCAGCGGCTCGGTCCAAGGAGGCAAAGGCCCAGAAGCTAGGACGCCTAATGCAGACCCATCACCAGTTCATGGAGAAGGAGGAGCAGAAGAGGATGGAGCGTATGGCCAAACAGCGTCTGCAGGCCCTCAAGGCCAACGACGAAGTCGCCTACTTCAAGCTGCTGGGTCAGGCGAAGGATACTCGAATCACACATCTTCTCAAGCAGACCGACTCGTTCCTCCACTCGCTAGCAGCCAGTGTTCGGCAACAGCAACGCGACGCAGTTCAGAACTATGGCGAAAACGAAGGCTACTATGCCGAGGACGCCAATGAGATGGAGGAAGGGAAGGTGGACTACTTCAATGTGGCTCATCGTATCAAGGAAGAAATCAAGGTGCAACCGACGATTTTGACTGGTGGAACCTTGAAGGAATATCAAGTCAAGGGTTTGCAGTGGATGATTTCGCTGTACAACAACAACTTGAATGGTATTCTGGCCGACGAGATGGGTCTTGGAAAAACCATTCGTAAGTAATTCCTGGGTTGTGGTGTGCGGGGCTGAGCCTTGCTAAACATCACGTGCAGAAACTATCTCGCTGGTTACGTACCTGATTGAGAAGAAGAACCAGAATGGGCCGTTCCTGGTGATTGTGCCGCTGAGTACTCTCACCAACTGGACCATTGAATTTGAGAAGTGGGCTCCTTCGGTAGGGAAGATCGTGTACAAAGGACCACCCAGCGTTCGAAAAACCCAGCAGAACCACATCAAATACGGCAGTTGGCAGGTTCTGTTGACTACCTATGAGTACATTATCAAGGACCGCCCGATCCTGAGCAAAGTCAAATGGAACTACATGATCATCGATGAAGGACACAGGATGAAGAACTCCCAGTCGAAGCTCAGCGCAACCTTGTCTACGTACTACAACTGCCGTTACCGGTTGATCTTGACGGGTACGCCGCTGCAAAACAATTTGCCAGAACTGTGGTCACTTCTCAACTTTGTTCTTCCGACCATTTTCAAATCGGTCAAGAGCTTCGATGAATGGTTCAATACGCCGTTTGCCAACACGGGAGGACAAGATAAAATGGAACTTACGGAAGAAGAAGCTTTACTTGTCATTCGTCGTCTTCATCAGGTCCTACGGCCATTCTTGCTGCGGCGTCTGAAGAAGGATGTCGAGTCCGAACTACCTGACAAGGTTGAGAAGGTCATCAAATGCAAATTGTCAGCTCTACAGGCTAAGCTCTACACGCAAATGATGAACAACGGTATTCTATATGTCAACAACGAAGACAAGGGCGGGTATGTTTTTCCTGACTTCAAATTAAAGCTATGTTCAAACCACTGACTTCAATAGAAAACTCGGTGTCAAGGGTTTGAGCAATATGATCATGCAGTTGCGAAAGCTCTGTAATCATCCTTTCGTTTTTGAGGAGGTGGAAAGCGCGGTCAATCCAACGAAGATCAACAATGACTCGCTGTGGCGTACGGCGGGAAAGTTTGAGCTTTTGGACCGTCTGTTGCCCAAATTTTTCCACACTGGGCACAAGGTAAGCTGGGGGGATGTGAGTGCAGTGGTAGAGAATTGCAGACTAAAATATATAGGTTCTCATCTTCTTCCAAATGACGCAAATCATGAACATTATGGAAGATTTCCTTCACCTCCGTGGATTTAAGTACCTCCGGTTGGACGGATCGACTAAAGCCGACGACCGTTCGGAGCTACTAAAGCACTTCAACGCTCCCGATTCACCCTACTTCATCTTCTTGCTCTCGACTCGTGCTGGAGGTTTGGGATTGAACTTGCAATCCGCCGACACCGTCATCATTTACGACTCGGATTGGAATCCCCACCAGGATTTGCAGGCTCAGGATCGTGCCCATCGTATCGGTCAAAAGAATGAAGTCAGGATTCTGCGGTTGATCACCTCCAACTCAGTCGAGGAGCGAATCTTGGAGCGCGCTCAATACAAGTTGGACATTGATGGTAAGGTCATCCAGGCCGGTAAATTCGATAACAAATCGACCAGCGAGGAACGCGATGCGCTATTGCGTGTCATGTTGGAGGCGGAGGAGAAGGAAGCCGGCGATAACGAGGAATTGGATGATGACGAGCTCAACGAAATATGTGCACGCAACCCTGACGAATTGATCCTCTTCAAGAAGATGGATCAAGAGAGGGAACATGATCCGATTTATGGCCGTGGTAAGACGTCGAGACTATTCACCGATGCCGAGTTGCCATCTCTGTACCTGCAGGATGATGTGCTGCCGATCGAGGAGCCCGTGGGACCTATCGGTCGTGGAGCTCGTGAACGCAAAGTTACTAGCTACGATGATGGCTTGACGGAAGAACAATGGCTGGATGCCATCGACAACGATGAGGATAGTATCGAAGACGCAGTGAACCGCAAGCGTGCCCGCATCGAACGTCGACAAATCAACAAGGCCAAGCGGGGTACATCTGGTTACGAGGAGGGTGAAGGTAGCTCGCCGCCACTGGAGAGTCCTGAAGAGCCTGCACCTCCGCTCACTCTCAAGCGTAAGCGGGGAAGGAAATCTAATGCGGAGAAACGTCGCATAGAAGAGCTCGAGGAGCAAACAGTTAAGGTATGTTCTATACCCCAATTTCTCCCGAGTATGCACTAACAATCTCTAAGCCCAGAAAGCGACAGCGTGTCAGCAAAGCGGGGTTTGTGTCATCCGACGGAATTTCGCCCGGCAACCGCGCCATGCTCCAGACGGCGTGTGAGACACTCTTTGAAGCGATCAAGAACCTGGAGGAGCCAGATACCGGTCGTCTTCGTTCAGATATCTTCGAGAAACTCCCAAGCAAGAAGATCTTTCCCGATTACTACCACATCATCAAGCAGCCCATCAGTTTTAACGAGATCAAGAAGCGCATGAGAAACGGCGACTACACTTCTCTAGAGCAATTCCAAGCAGATTTCAAGATGATGTTTGCCAATGCTCGGACATACAACGAGGAGGGATCGATTGTGGTTGAAGATGCAAATGCTATGGAAGTCAGTTGACACCTTTTCCCCTTCAACTGGAATTTTCAATAGCTAACAAGCAATCCAGACCGAACTTGATGCCCGCTTCGCCGAAGAGAAAAAGAATTACGATGGTGTGCCCGGTAGCTCAGTGGGTGACGGCACCTCCACTGGCGTAGTGTCGAGCACTAGTACGCCTACCGCGACGGAAACACCTCACATCCGTCTCAAGGTCCGAAACCCACCGGCTGGCTCTTCAGATCCTGCCGACAGCCCAGACGAATCGGATTGATGGTTCGATTTTCAATAAAAACCGGTTAGGATTTTGTTGACGTTTAGTGCTTTCTCTTCCATTCTTCTTACTTTTATCCTTTCGCGGTTACTCTAGTTGGTTCCTCTCTTCATGTTTTCATAACCGGTTCATCTTTCACTTTCGCTTTCCTTCCCTTTTTGTGCTTTATGCTGTCCTCTTTCACGTTCACGTCAGATAACATGCAAGATGTGATCTGATTTTACTTTTCTGTACTTTAAAGCTTCAGTCCGGTTCAAATGGCTTAGGTTTTTTCCCCCCCTACGGTTAGGCAGGCAGGCAGGTACTTTGTGCGTATGTGGATGAACGAGGATGAGTTAAAAAGCCTGTTGACCACGGATAGAAATCAGATCATTTCTGCTTACGCACGCCCAAAAGCCGCTTCTCGTCAACACGGCAGCGAAGCAAAATAATTGTATGTACTCTACAGAACCAAAGAAAATGAACAGCGCTTCACACCCCCATCAAGAACAACTCCCCCGTGGCGAATCATTCTTCATCCGAAGACACCCCATAATCAACGGTGTCTAGCCACTTACTCATGTATGGACCGTCCAGCCAGTAGCCAAGCTTCGCGTAGTAATTTCGCACACCGACTCCAGAGATACTGTAGCCGACATAATCAGCACGATTTGTTCCAGCACATCATTTATGAGGGGAAGCATACACTGAGATCTTCTTGCTTCCGTGCTCACACTTTGCAATCCTCTCAGCGGCTTCCATCAAGAGTGTTCCATACCCTTGGTGTTGGTACTTCCTTGGATTTCTTGAATGCACCGGGACGGCAGTTCCGTAAACATGGAGCTCTCTAACAAGGCTCGTCGGCTGCCCAGTGAGTTCTTTCCTAAACGTCCGATCCGAGCACTTCCTCAGCCGAAGCAACCCGATCAAGATATCTTGCTTGGGGTCTTCGTAGCTAAGAAACGTCTCCCATCCACCGTTGGCAGCATAGTCCCTCCGCAGGAACTCGACTTGGTCTGGTCGGACTTTGTTTTTGACTTCCTGGATGCCTACTTCGCGCGTGCGCACATCGCGACAGGTTGTACCGAAGTCTTTCATCCTGCTCAAGGCGAGCTCGCGGAGGTTGCCGTTTTCGACGCCGGCGGTGACAAGCGGCATTGGAATGTCACGTTGGACGCGGTATATTCGCGTCCAAGGGGGGATTAGCGCAAGGATGCGAGCCACGAGGTCGATTAGGGCGTTGGGTGTGTAGTTCTTATAACGGCCGGTGCGCCAGAGCTCGTAGAGACCTGTGCCGCGGATGACGAGAGTGGGGTAAATCTTGAGGCCATCGGTGCGGAAGTCGGGGTTTTCGAAGTACTCTTTGAACTGGTCTAGATCTCGTTCCATACCCACGTTGGGGAGGTCTGGCATCATGTGCGATACGACTTTGTAGCCTGCGTCCTTCGCCAGGCGGAAGCTTTCACAGACAGCCTTGACGGTGTGGCCTCGATTGGTATCCCTGGCTACGTCCTCGTAAAGACTTTGCACGCCAATCTCGAGTCGTGTGCAGCCGTACCGCAGCATGGAGCTGAGATGTTGGTCCAGACAGTAGTCGGGTCGGGTCTCGATGGTGATACCAACACACTTTGTCTGCGACTGCTCGGCCAATTCGACAGCCTCATCCACATTTTCTGCAGTGTAGCCGGACAATGCGTTATGCAGGCTGGCAATGAACCAGTCCCTGTAGCTCTCCGGCAGTGACATGAACGTTCCACCCATGATGATGTATTCCACCTTGTCTACGCTGTGGCCGAGCTGCCGCAGCTGGTCTACTCTGCCCCGTGCTTGCTCGAACGGGTCGTAGCGGGCCCTAATTGCTCGCATTGATGTAGGCTCGTATCCCGTGTACGATTGGGTACTGTATTCGAAATCGGAATCGGGGCCTCCGGGGCAGTATACACAAATGTTTCCAGTCTATTATTTATTTAGCTTTCGCCTCGTAGTGGCTACGGAGCGGCCGAGACCTACATAGGCAATATGTGGGCACCGATGAGGCTTACACATGACAGCGACGACCGCAATCCCAGAACTCGTCCGCACCGGCTTCTGGATAAGCTTCCAGTTGATATATTTCTTGTAATGTTCCGGAATCGCCGCCATGATCGCCGTGAGCGGCGGTATAGTGCTCAGCTTGTATTTCTTTGAGACCTGACCTCGCAGCGAGTTCAGGTTCGTGACCTTTGACCCGTCATTCTCTTCATGATCTTGGATCAGTTGATGCGCGATATCCGCGCACGCTTGCATAAACCGTTCACGCTCGGGCGCAAGATTCCCATGTTTCTTGCCGCCAGTCTTGCCACCAGAAAACACGGCAGAGGTTCGGGGTGCCATAGTTGTGGAATTCGGGATGTGACCGCAGGCGGTGGTTGGGATGGCGGCGACGTTGGCGGGCAAATGGGGTGGGAGGGCGGGGTCTTCAATCACGGGGGGCAATGGTTGTTGCGCTAATCCCGAAATTCATATCCTTTTAGTATGTTAGTACATAAGTACTTACCTTTACTTATATCTATACGCAGTCCGCCAACCCGTTAAGGTTTTCCATTCAATTTGTTTCCCATATCCGGCTTAGCGATTAATGATGAACTTTTCAATTCCAAAAGAGGCTTAAAGTACCCCTTAGAATGCGGTGTATGGTCCAACGAAGGGGATGCTGCAAAGGCTAGGTTTATTCCAGTTACCGAGTACTTATGCGCAAGCCAAGACCATGACATACCTACCTACCTGTATGAAGGCAAGAAAGAAACGCGGGTTGTTTATTCTACCTTGGACACGAAAGATGGTACTCTTATAAATTGTCGTTGGCAGCAAAACCACCACACACCACGCGCCCAACCCCGCAAGAAACCGAGGCTCCCCGACAAACAACCAAACAACCAACGCGACATTTGGATCTTGCGAACTTCCTTTGGTTAACCAGCACTTGTTGCGCACCAAAAGTCCCTCTACAATGCCGGAGGATGTCAATGATATGCACTCGATGAGGGATCCGGTCCGGTCTAGTCGCGGCCGGCGCGACTCGATAACTAGCGTTTCAAGTTTCTACAGCGATGTGGAAATGGCGCAGGACGAGGTGTGTGGCTGCAAGTCTGCCGGAAGAGTCACCAAACTTGCTGATAGGGCTTCAGATTTTTGCAGGTCCAACGTCGGAGAGTCTTGCTACGAGTACGGCTTCTTTCCAGCATCGGCGACGGCCGCGGACAGACTCTGTGACAAGTTGGTCTTTTTATCAAGGAGACGATGAGCAAGAGCGGATGATTGGAGGCGGCGATGATGAAGTCCTAGAGGAATCTGATTTCGATATCGAGGAGGAGGCAGGTTACCATCGCAGAGACAGTCTTTCGATCCGACGGGATAGCCAATCAATACGCCGGCATAGTCTTTCATTGCGCCGGAAATCGTCAGCTCAGGATACCTGTGTGTCGGATCCGCTGATACAGCATAGGGAAAGGGAATCAGGCTCGACTCGGAACCCGCACAGGACAAGTCAGACCATCTACATTGCCTCCGAGGACCTCACTATTGCTGTGACTGGATTTGTCACTAGCAAGATTGGATATGCTACATATCTTGCTGTCTCGTGGTTCACGTTGGGAGTCTCCTGGCTGGTGTTTCGGTGGTTTCCCCGGGCGCATGTTAGACTCATTGGCAGAACGTCGCCTCTTGGTGATTGTGACTGGGTGGTGATTGAGGTAAGTCATCTAGGCATGTGTCAAGCACTGTAGAGTCTGACCACAATACTGCGTGCAGAACCAATGGAACGAATTCTCCTCGTACAAGGTCAAACGCCGCGAATACGGACAGACGTTGTCAACTATCTTCGGGCAAGGCAAAGAAAAGTCTATCAGCGTCCAGGCGTCAGACGACTACGACGATGATGACCCAATTGTACCGCAGCTGCAGTACCTAGATTATCGCTACATAAGATTCTGCTACCACCCTCTGCAGGATAGATTTATGCTTAATCATAGCTGGCGAGACCCTTCATGGGATGACGTACGGTCGCTGAGGATGGGTCTCGACGGAGATGAGAAGAGCTATAGGCAAACCGTGTTTGGAGATAATGTGATAGACATTGAAGAGAAAACTGCCATGCAGATTCTAGTTGATGAGGTTGGTGCCACTGCTCACCATCCTTTTCACTACCATTTCCGGTACGAATGTATGAGACTGAACAACTTTTCGCATCGTGAATCCAGGCTTTCCATCCATTTTACGTATTCCAGATCGCAAGTCTCGTACTCTGGTCCCTCGACGAGTATTACTACTACGCTGTGTGTATCTTTGTCATTTCATTATTTAGCATCATGAGCACCCTGCTGGAAACTAAATCGGTGGGTTATTGAGAAATCATCTTGGCTTCTCTGGTGCCTAGGCTTACAATAATTTAGACTATGCGTCGCCTGCGAGAGGTTTCTCGATTTGTCTGTAACGTCCGGGTACTAAGGAGCGGCTTCTGTATGTCGATTTACCCGTGATGTGGCCTTCGAAGGCTAATAATATCAGGGCGTTATGTTGCATCTACCGATCTTATTCCAGGCGATGTCTACGAAATCACGGATCCGGAGCTGTCGTTATTCCCTTGCGATAGTCTCCTTCTTACCGGAGATTGCATCGTTAATGAGAGCATGCTGACAGGTAGTCAACGCTTCTCCGTGTCAAGCCGAACGTCGACTGATTTTCTCACTCTTTTACAGGCGAATCGGTCCCGGTTTCCAAGTTGCCCTGCACCAATGAAGCTCTTCACCTGCTTGACCTCGGCGCGGCTTCCATACACCCAGCAGTGGCCAGGTCATTCTTATTTTGCGGAACCAAGATCATTCGAGCCCGCAAGCCGCAGGACGGAATCGAAGAGGAGGCGGTTGCCTTAGCTATGGTCGTTCGTACGGGATTCAACACCACCAAGGGCGCCCTGGTCCGCTCAATGCTGTTCCCCAAACCCACAGGCTTCAAATTCTACCGTGACTCCTTCAAGTACATCGCCGTAATGGGTGGAATTGCTGGACTCGGGTTCATTGTCTCTTTCGTCAACTTCATCCGACTAGGGCTGGAGTGGCACCTCATCATTATCAGAGCTTTAGATCTAATCACCATCGTTGTCCCTCCGGCTTTGCCTGCGACCTTGACGATCGGCACCAACTTTGCTCTCTCCCGCCTGAAGAAGAGTAATATCTTCTGCATCAGTCCGCAGCGGGTCAATATCGGCGGAAAGATCGACGTCGTCTGTTTTGACAAGACCGGCACTCTTACTGAAGATGGATTGGACGTACTTGGTGTTCATTCTGTGACCCCATATCCGCATAAATTTTCCGAGCTCATTGAGACCTCTCGGGCATTGTTGAAAGCTGATACCCAAGGCTCTCGAACCGGTCAATCGCCGTTTATATCCCTCTTCAACACTATGGCAACATGTCATTCCCTAAGGCTTGTAGATGACGAGTTGATCGGCGACCCACTGGACCTGAAGATGTTTGAGTTCACTGATTGGGTCTTTCAAGAAGGCGAAGGTGGAAACACGAACAGCGGCAACAACCATGATCCACGGAATGCAGAGAATGGTCCTAGTAGTGGGCTGTCGCCATCCGTTGTCCGCCCGCGGGATAGCCGTGCGACTTCCAACCTGGTAAGTCTCTCTAAGCTGCATCTCGCTCCGTGTTTACTGACAACTACAGAATCCCGCTCAGGAACTAGGAATCTTGAAGATTTTCGAGTTCGTTTCACAACTCAGACGGTCAAGCGTTATCGTCAAGCGGTTCCGCGCCTCGGGTGGTGACATTTACGTGAAAGGAGCACCGGAATGCATGCTCGAGATCTGCAACTCACTGAGCTGTACGTATTCCATATGCGTTGGTTGCACGTACGCTGATAACGTTATTACAGTCCCTCCAGACTACGACACTATGCTCGAAAATTACACTCGCAGTGGATACCGTGTGATTGCTTGCGCAACCAAGCACATCCCAAACCTGACCTGGATCAAAGCTCAGAAGATGAAGCGTGAAGATGCCGAGTCTGGCCTCGACTTTGCCGGATTCATTATTTTCGAGAACAAGTTGAAGGACTCAACGACTCCTGTGATTGAGGAGCTGAGACAGGCATCCATCCGTACCGTTATGTGCACCGGCGATAATATCCTCACGGCCATCAGTGTGGCCCAGAAGTGCAAATTGATTGAAGAGTGCCTAGTCTTTGTGCCACATTTTGAGGAGGGCAATTCGCAAAGTCCAGATGCAAGGATACAATGGGAAACTATCGATGGTGCTCCTGTGTTCCTCGATGATGTCACCCTGCTGCCGTTGCCTGGAGCCGATATCGCTGGACCATACAGCACGCACTACCTCCATAACTACTGCATGGCTGTTACTGGTGAAGCTTTCAGATGGATCATTGACTATGCTTCGGAGGACTATATCAATCGGGTATGAGATTCCCTCTGTCAAGCTCTACCTCTTACTAACAGTTCAGATGCTGGTTCGTTCACAAGTCTTCGCCCGAATGTCGCCCGACGAAAAGCACGAGCTCGTCGAAAAGCTTCAAGCCCTCGACTACTGCGTCGGTTTCTGTGGCGATGGAGCAAATGACTGCGGAGCCCTCAAAGCTGCAGACGTTGGCATATCGCTGTCGGAGGCGGAAGCATCAGTCGCTGCCCCTTTCACCAGCAGGATCTTTGATATCTCCTGTGTTCCACAAGTCATCCGGGAAGGACGTGCAGCATTGGTCACTAGCTTTAGTTGCTTCAAGTATATGAGTTTATACTCTGCTATCCAGTTCACGTCTGTCAGCATACTGTACAAATCCGGATCCAATCTTGGGGACTTCCAGGTAAGCCATGATCAGTCCGAGACTTGTACGGCCGCTGACCTTTCATCAGTTCTTGTTTATCGACCTTCTGTTGATCCTGCCCATTGCGGTATTCATGGGATGGAGTGGTCCGTACCCTACTCTGAGCTCCAAACGGCCCACTGCCAGTCTCGTATCCCGTAAAGTCCTCACGCCTCTTCTCGGGCAAATTTTTATTGCCTTTGCCCTACAGTTCGCCTGCTACAAAGCCGCCGAAGTCCAAAGGTGGTACATCCCGCCGACTCTCAGTCACGAGAAGACGAACATCCCGAACTCCGCAAACACAACACTGTTCCTTGTTTCTTGCTACCAGTACATATTTGCTGCCGTGATACTCAGTGTCGGACCGCCATATAGACTGCCGATGCGTTACAACGGTATGTTAGAGTTCCACCCCGACTGTCCCAAGAGACCACTAACATCCACCATTAGTCCCCTTCGTAGGCACAACCTCCCTCGGCGCTGCCGTATCGACGTACATGCTATTCATCTGTCCTCGGTGGCTCGTAGACCTAATGCAACTCACACCGATGCCGGTAGGCTTCAAGTTTGTACTCGTTGCGGCGGCGATTATTGGCTTCGGATTGTCGATGGCCGGAGAACAGCGGCTATTCCCGCGGCTCGCGAGACTTCTAGGACCAAGAAAAAAGGGCGGTGGGAACGGGAAGAAGAGGAAGGCTTACAAGATTATGGGCGAGAAGATGCGGTTCTAGAGGAAAGCGAGGAAGACAAAGTACATTGGAGGTGTATCATAGCATAGCCTGACGAGGAAAGTAAATAGATTGTCTATGCTGTTCGTCGTGATTTCCTGTATATGCCAATTTAGAGATTCCCACTAGTTACAGACCTCGGGCATCAATGCGAAAACACGAGTCCGACAAGTTCCATAGACAAAATGTCGCAATGAAACCCAGCCCTCTCCGTTCCCCTGACAACATACTACAAGCGGACCACAGTAGAAGGTAAACCGCGCCGATTCAGTGTTTATATTTGGGTTTCCAATGCGCCCCTGCCATGCTTCTGTTCTACCCATTTGTCTAATGATCCCAAGGATGCCTCAGTCCCAACAGAACAGCACCATCCTTCTTGGCACGATACCTGTCATTCCCACAACCACGGCGTCAGCACTCCTTCTTCTTCTGCGTCCTTTCATCCTTCCCTCGGGAAGGGGCATACATCAAGAAGAACCACATAGCAGCCCCCAGTCCCGTGGCAGCAAAGCGGTATAGCGGGCGCGCGGGGTGGACGTGAATTGGGTGGGAGCCGGGGCCTGCCATTGGCTATTATTCGTTTATGTTAGCCTAGCCAGAGGACAAGGGGTTAGGAGTGAATTACTATGAGTTTTAGTTGCGATTTTCGAGGTTCGAGGTCGAGGCGAGGAATGGTTGGCAGATTATCTATGGGATGTCAAGTTTCCTTCGTGGTATGAATAGTGGCTTGGCGCGTCACGTGAATGAGTATATGAGTCATGATATTGCGCTCGGATACCATGAGTTCACCAAGACGGTGGGTAGCAATCATATGATTGGGCGCTATTATACAGTAGTATCTCATTGCAGATATCTACGACATTACAGCATTCGCTCTAACCCCAGCTCCTTTGTACGTCTGCTGACACTAGAATGCACGTTCTATACCGTTTCTTGGATTGATTGCTGTGTGGGAATGATTAGCAAGAAGACAGAATAAGGGAGGAGATCAAAGTGCGGAGATGGCTGGGCTAAGCATACCAAAAACCTCTCCAGAGCGAGTTCGAAGTACTCCACAGCGACACCTTCGCCACCGGGGTGTTCGATGGCTACATATCTGTCAATCCGACTTGTCCACATGTTCAATAACCAGACCAAGGGAGCAGCATACGTGATAGCGGATTCTTCGTGACTGTTTTCGCACGCTGTAGTTAGTCATAGTCTGAATGATGTCCCAAGAAGGGACCCCCTTCAACATACCAAACTCCACATAGAGGTTGACATAGATCTGATGCAGCACCGCCCGGAGCGCGTTCGTCTTGATATCTGTCAACATGACGAATTTGAGATTCGTCGGAGTCTCGTAGTAGTGCAGCTTGTACACGCCGGTGCGGTAGGAAAGGAAGGTATCGTCGCTTTTTTTTCCCCATCCATCAGTTTTTCCAGCGGGAGGAGAGGCGGTGGGTAGGGGATACGAACGGGCCCGATAGCTTCTTGACCATATTGCGCAGCGAGAATACGACTCCAAAGACCAGCTTTGCATCGTCTTGAACGCTGAGTCTTCCCGGCGGCGGGCGAAGACTAGTAGTGGCAGCCGGGGCATCGGAGACGGTGGCTATCGAGCGTCTATCGGAGGTTGTTACGGTCGGCGAGGAGATCGTGGAAAGCGACGGAGGTGGTTGAGAATTGCGATAGGCCCGTTCGCGGTCCGGCCATTGCTTGACATAGATACATTCGCCTGGGGATGCGTTAATAGTGGACGAGCTGCACAGGACGAGGGGGCCGCGAACAATGTCGATCGAAGATGTAGAACGAGTATATCGGCATTGCGACGCCGCTGGATTAAGGTGCTGGTGTGGGACCTTGATGGAGCTGTTGCTGGCCCGCGGTCGGGTAAGACAACATGAAGTGTTCCCCGTCTGGTCTCGGTTTCCAAGAATGCTAGGCAAGTAACTATGTACCCAGTAGTTAAACGCCTAGGTAGAGTAGATAATTAATCAAGTTCGGCTGGAGGGATAGATAAGTAGATACAAGAAAGGTGGGGCTGAACTGGAGTTCCATCAACACAACAAAAGGTACGCTTCTATTCGCAAAAGCACACAACCCAACACTAGAGCCGAAACACATCACGATCCCACTCCTAGGACTACGATTGCTTCCACTGCTCGAAGTCCGCCAAACACCCCATGGTTACCCTCGTCCAACCACCAGCTTCCGAGAATGCATCTCCGGATCAGGACGCTGCCTCCATCCAGCCTTACCCCGTTAGGCATATCTCTTCGCCAGTAATTGGACTTCCCCGTCACCACCACAGAACCCCGTCTATTGGTCGACAGCCTATCAAAGAAACCGTTGATGCGTGCGCATCGTATGAGAGTGATGAGGAAGGCAACGGAGGGGTTCGAGTCAACCAGTAGAGTGCCCTCGATACTGTGGCTCTAGGTTGTCTGTGCATCCGTCTAACACTTTGCGACACGTTTGATTAGATACGTCTTGAAGCAGGAAATCGGTCGTGGATCATTCGGCGCTGTTTATGTCGCGGTGGATGGAGACGGCAAGAAATATGTAATGCTTCTCCTTCTCCCCTTCCGCTCCAAATACGACCCTCCTAAAGAATGCGGTTCGGATGCGCTACAGGCAGTGAAGGAATTCTCCAAATCGCGACTACGAAAGAGGTCGCAATCGCAGCTCCTCCGGCGGCCAGGCGCCGCCATACGTCGGGGCCCAGGAGGTTTCTTGTCGCCGGGGCCCAGACGACCTGCGTCCGAGATATATAAAGAGCAGGAAGCAGGGAACCCGCTCTATCTGATCCGCGGGGAAATGGCGATCCTGAAGAAGCTCGATCACGAGAACGTAATCAACCTGATAGAAGTGCTCGATGATCCAGAAGGGGATTCGTTGTACATGGTGTTCGAAATGTGTGAGAAGGGCGTGGTAATGAAAGTCGACCTTGACCGTCGAGCCGAACCGTACCCTGAAGAGCAGTGTCGGTTGTGGTTCAGAGACATGCTCTTGGGAATCGAATACTGTTTGCCCCCTCCTCCAATTCATACGTACCGTCATGTGGGAACTTACCGAGTCGATAGTGCACGCGCAAGGGATAGTCCACCGTGACATTAAACCGGACAATCTGCTGCTAACGGCGGACGACGTCTTGAAGATCGTCGATTTCGGCGTCAGCGAAATCTTCGAGAAAGACGCTCCGATGATGACAGCAAAGACAGCTGGAAGTCCGGCGTTCCTTCCCCCGGAATTGTGTGTTCCCGGACACGGGGATGTCAGCGGCGCAGCCGCGGATATCTGGTCGATGGGTGTCACCCTCTACTGCCTCATGTTCGGCTGCCTTCCGTTCAACCACGGCGGTGTTCTGGAGCTCTACGCGTCCATAACCAACGATGAGTACGTCGCACCGCCGCCGATCTGTATCCCCCCAAGCTTTCGTCTGATCTATTTCCGTGAAGACCTCAGATACCCGACACAGCCAGTCGGGACCTAGTGGATCTCTTTAAGCGGATCTTGGAGAAGGATCCCGCGAAGAGGATAAAGATGCCAGAGCTGCGGGTATGCACCATGTTACTTTGGCCCGCTCCGTGGAACATAATAACACGTTGTAGGAGCACCTCTGGGTAACATGCGGAGGCGAAGACAAACTATTGACTGTGGAGGAAAACACTGCAGACTTCATCACCCCTACGGAGGAGGAAATGGCGGATGCCATTTCCTCGAGCATCCACAATACTATGGCCGTTGTAAGCAAAAGCCCACGCAGACACACGGCCACTTGAATCTAAAAATTTCACTAGGTGCGGGCTGTCCGTAAGTTGAAGCGCTTGACTCTCGGCCGGTCCAAGTCCCCCTCCGACGCAAAGAGCAGTCCTGCCCAGGAGGTTCCTCGCCGCACGCAGAGCTTGAATACGGACGACCACGTTAATCGCCAGCAGCAGCTCGTCGTCTCGGGCGTCAACACGGAGATCTCGCCGGACAACCCGGTTGACGCTCATTCAGCACAGAAGCAACCTGCAAGTTCTCCGTCCGCACTTGATGGCATCGAGCAATCCACGATCGCTGTACGGACGACGGGAGAACCAGAAACGATGCAGGCAATCCCACGTTATTCGGAGACGCCGACCCAGCGACCGGACAGCGCACTATAGCATTATCGTCGACGGAATGTGTAGATTCTGCCAGTAGAATCGCACGTTGTAAATACGGGATAAAGGCGGTTGATATGCGTATCTGCTGCGTACGGTAAATTCATGTAACATTTACACGGGGCAAACAGTTCAAATTTACGGAATAGCTGCTGAGCAACTGCCCACCTATCTCACGTGTATATGATACCTGGGTACTTGCATAGGTGCATACTTCTTGCTTCTTGACAGTATCGAGGTTTTGCTGGGCTGTGCATGTACAAATCCGTGTAATTCTCTCACATTATTTGCACGCCCAGAAAATATGCCGAGACCTTGTGCATACTTGACCCAGGTCTATTAAAAACCAGCCGAAAACACAGACACGCCGAATCGCAGGAACAATCCAGAATTCATACCTAGCACAGGGAATGCACTAGAGCCAGAAGAGCAGGAAAAGCAGAGGGAATTCGGTTTCTCCCGCGAACACTTCCAGTCGACACCTAGCGACGACGGCAGACGCACCCGCTTCGGCCGTCGCAGCCAATCAGGCGGCCTATTTGCATCTTGGCAAAGAGTGCACGCTCAACTTCCTGCTCGCGCTTGTTTGAGACTGCGGTGTCCCATTCGAAGTCAAAATCGCGAAGTTTTATGCATATGTATTATCGAGTCTTGGCAGACCCTGTTTTATTTCTGTCGTACTTGTTTGCTTGGCTGCGCTAAACACCAGGATGGCCCCGCTTTTCATGGTATTAGACATGGGATTGAGAGTGACATGAGGTTATAACTGACCATCTTCTACAGATTTTACGACAGCTCTTCATATTATGATATATATGCTCAACTCTCGGCTGCATTCATAGCATAAATCCCTACAACTCCCCTACTAGCGCCGTTGCTGCGGTGATATATATCTAGAGTAGATACTTACCTATCTCGGATAAGAGTCCTCTTTTGAAAGTGATTAGCGCCGTCTTGGTACTCTTGGCGCCGCTCTTGGCAGTCTTGGCGCGTCCGCAGCGTGCTTGGCTTAGTATATCTCCAGCAGAGCTCCGCACCGTCATCGTCTTCAGTATCGTTGGTACTAGGAAACAACTCTGCAACCACATACCGCCCATGGACACCTTCCAGTCTCTTAACTGGTTCAGCACGTCTGCGGATCCCGCGGACAACGCGACCGCCGAGGAAGTGCAGGGAGCTGTGAGGGGTTGAATATTAGTAGATTTATTAAGTAGGTGGAGGCATCGATACTGTACTTAGGGAGGACTGCCTGGGTAAAGTTGAAGAAACAACACCTTTGCCGTCCGTTCGAACCACTTCTTCCGTACAGCCTTTCCTTTCTTGCGTCGATCAGCAAACGCTCGCACCAAGGCCTTCTCAAGCTTAGGCCAACGTCCGCGAGATTCTCTTCTGTGAAAGCTTCATCAAAAGTAATACCTTCTCCTCCTGCCGCCATCTGTGTATGCTTTAGGTTGTAACGCTTGCACACCTCCTTAGCCGTCGGAGCTCGTAGACCGCCTTTGCCGTCATTTGTCCTGCCATATGTCGCATATGACAGGACTCCCAGTTTGAATGCAGTTGTAAACGCTCATTTCTTGCCTATAGCCGAAGAAGGAATCTTGCGCGAGATGTCTGCTGTCGGCTGTCTCCTTGGGCCAGGCTTCGTATTCGGTTGACGGGGCAATAAAGGTGGATTGGAAATCGGCTCGGTGTTATCGTCTTCATCTGGGGCATTGCCGGCGCAGTAGGTAAATGAAGCGAAGGTGCAAGAACGAGAGCGGCGAAATGCGATACTATTGCATGAGGTGTGGTTGGTATTGTGAAATTGACTTCGATGTTCCTGTTGACTTGATCTTTGAGGGGTGTTTTGTTACGATACTACTCAGCTCACAGCCATTCTCACGAGCTTCAGCCTCCCAACCTCCTAATTAGGTGACGTTTATAGCCCCCACGCTAACTTGAAGCGCGCTAGTGCGCATTACACAGAGCTAACCTTGTTTTAAAAGAGGATTGTACGGTAGTGAGGCTCGGCAGAGATGTCTGCCTAGTGTATGTATGCAAGGCGATCTGAGCTGGTAACTACTCCTCAGCGTTAAGTCACCTCTTACAAGTGCTGCTTCAGTTCCGACACCTCAAATTTAAAGCTACGCCCAAGGACTAGAAACCTCGTCGGTACGCTCAAAATCTCTCGCTGGCCCAAGGGCCCTCGGGCTCGTCAGCACAAATGCCTCGGCCTCCATCTCGGGGGACTCCCGCTAATAGATGGCCCACACCTCGGCCAGAGATCCGAGGTCGAACACTCAGAATTCGCGATATCCCTCTATCCGTCAAGCAAGAGGACTTCAAGGACTTCCTGAAACAACTCCTCGGCTATGACGACTTTATCCTTTCATATGTCTATTGTGAGTACATGATAACAGCGACTGTTACCCTCACAAATGGCGAACCCTTAGCTCTTTCAACATGTACTCCGGGGAAAACAATCTACCTGGCCTGCCCCCTAGCAACTGAACTTAAAGTTGACTGTGACTTTCTCGGAATGACACCGTTATATAGTGCAGAAAACCCGACAGTGGAGTAATGCGTATCCTGTCCTACGAATGATGATTTCAGAGAGCTGATTGGTCTTGTAGCCTTGTCGCTGTCACCGGCCTCGCCGGCCACGCATATGGCTCCTGGAAGTCGCGTGAAAAACATTGGATGTGGCTAAGGGACTCTTTGCCATTCGATCTAGAGAAACGAGGCTACAAAGTTCGGATTCTCACATTTTGCTACGACTCCGCTCTCACCAATAGCACGGCCACCCCCTCGATTCAACACTATGCGAGAATGCTTTTTGACGGTCTGAATAGTGCACGCCAATGCGAGAATGTATGTGTACATGGCAGGTTTTGTACGAAATTCGATCGGTTGACATGACTTAGGAAAAGCGCCGTCCAATAATCTTCATAGGCCATAGCCTCGGTGGGTTGGTGATTAAACAGGTGGGTGAACGTGCCACCTCAATACCATTGATTCTTATCATCTATAGGCACTTGCAGATGCATCTCAACATAACGAAGTGTACGAAAACGATACAGCCATCCTGAACTCGTGTACTGCTCTATTGTTTTTTGGTGTCCCCAATCGGGGAATCAATATTGACAATTTGAGGACGCTGGTCAAGGACCAAAAGAACGAACACTTCGTCCATGACCTGAGAGAAGGCTCGGAACTCTTAAGGCACGTTTATCAACGTTTCTTACAAGGGTTTAACCTGCATGATTGCGAGATCACGTCGTTCTACGAACTCAGAGACACTCGAGCAGTGGTCGTCCGTGGTGGGACTTGGACAAGAAATGGCGCGATGATACGACTCGTAACGCAGGACTCAGCAACCTACTCGCTTCCGACCGAGGCGTCCCACATGCAAATTGGGATCGATGCCGACCACTCCAACATGGTCAAATTCACGGATAACTGCGATCACCACTACATCACAGTAAGGGACAGAGTGTCACAGTGTGTCGGGAATGCTCCAAGTATCATCGAAGCCCGTTTGGCAAGCGCCCTAGCGGAAAGAAATCAAGGTACGTACGCAAAGTATCGCTACACCGCAGAACAGCGGGCAGATGCCAAGGGCGTTCTAGCCCGCTGGTCCCTTATGTTAATTCATATTTACTTTGCTTTACTCTTTCTTTTGGTGTTTACGACTCTGCCAGCGAGGCCCCCGCATCCGTCTGGTGGATTCTGGAATGGTGTTGACAGCCCACTTGACCTTAACACCACCATCATGGCCTTGTTCCGGTGATTTCCTGCATATATTTTAACGATGCTGATCAGCCCTTTTGTAGCCACACAAGCTGGGCACGAGAACCTTCAAGCGCTCCTGAAAGACATCGAAATGACATCTACATGCCTGGGACCTCAAGCCAACATGCAGCAAAGGGTAGAAGGTACAAAAGCTCCTACAAACCAGCGGTTGTTCCACTAAAACTAAAGTAACTAGCCTCTAGGCGATCCGAGATCCTGGAATGGATATCCACAATCCCGTATATAAATCACCACAAACGGATTAGCGAAGAGCGCCTAGAGGGCACTGGCGAGTGGGTGTTTGGGAAGGGGGAGTATTGCGCTTGGAGGTCATCAAGCGTTTCGATGTTGTTGCTGTTACGCGGAATCCGTAAGTCGTTGTGCGCTTCGTCGGTGTGAGTTCACTTCTAACCATTTCGCTTAGCTGGCGCCGGTAAAACATACATTGCATCTAAAGTCATTGATTCTTTACTTTCTCATCCGACTGAGAAGCTAGCGTACTTCTACTGCGATCGAGCCGAGGCAAGCCGCCGAGCTCCCAACACCATCTTGAACACGCTTATTCAGCAGCTTGCGCAGACCGAGTCTGGGGAACACAAAATCCTGCAGCCGGTGGTCGACCTCTATCAAGACCGGGAGAAGCGGGGACAAAAGTCTTCGCAGTTGAGCCTTAAAGAAAGCCAAGAGCTCCTGCTTCAGCTCGCGGATTCATATCCTCAGACGACGATTTGCATCGATGCGTTGGACGAAATTGAAGGCGGGGTCCGGTTACAATTGCTGAAGTCGCTGAAGTATATTGTGCAAACATCAAAGAATCTAGTCAAGATTTTTGCGACCACTCGAATGGACACCGACATCCTTCGGCAGTTTGAGATGTTTCCGAGAATTGAGTTGCAGCCTGACGACAATGTGAGCGATATCAACCAGTTCGTCAAAACGAAGGTTCGGAGTGCCATCAACGATAGGTTACTACTTGATGGCACTGTCAGCTGTGAGCTCGAAGTTGAAATATGCGACGCCTTGTGCAGGCGATCCAAGGGAATGTAAGCTCAACACGAGTCAATCGCTGATGAAAGCAGCAACTGACGGCTAAGCTAGGTTCCAACTCGCCGCGCTTCAAATTACCTACCTCTGCGAAATGGCCACGCAAGTTGATGTGAGAAGTCAACTGAACGCCCTTCCGGACACCCTGATAGATGCCTACGGTGAAATATACCAGCGCATTCTTGCTCAGAAAGGCAGCGCCCCTCGACTAGCACTCAAGGCTTTCCAGTGGATCCAATGCTCATACGAACCACTGCGAGCTGAAACCTTGCTGGATGCAATAACAGTCCAACTTGGCGCCTCGGGTGAATTTTCCCATAGCACAATCCAGGCCAATGACTTGTTAAAAGCTTGTCAAAACCTCGTCATTTTGGACAAACAGCTGAACGTTTTCCGGCTTGCGCATATTTCCATGGATGAATTCCTGGACGCCCAGCTGCGTAAGGTCGATTCGCATACTGAAATCGCGGAAGTCTGCCTTTCGCTTTTATGCAGTCCAGGCTCCTGGAACGATTACGATTCAACTAGAGAAACTAGAGAAACGGGCTATAAGAACCGCCATCTGCTACTGTATTCGGCGGTATTTTGGCCATGGCACTTATTTCATTCCGAAGACAAAAATGGCAACCGTCAAATTCTAACTCGCCTCTGGGATACATTCGTATCAGGGACTACCTACCAGGAATGGCTCCGCTATCATGGCAAGTGTGTTCACACTAGCCCTTCGAGCACAGACCACTTTTGGCTAAGATCCTGGGCTCTGCAGCAAGAAGGTGACGACGTTCTTTCCTCGGTCTGCGTGTTTGAGCTGGAATGGAAGTTCGCCACCATAGTTAGGATCAAGACTGTCAACAAAGCCCGGGTACACCGGTTGCTTCGTCGGGCATGCATATCTGGAGACCTAGGTATTGCTCGGTTGTTGATTGATGCGGGAGCCGACACCTCGGCCGCCGACAATGAGGGCTGGACGCCGCTGGACTGGGCCTCCGATGGAGGACATGAAATGGTGGCGCGGCTGCTCGTCGAGCGGGGAGCCACCGCTTCGGCCGCTGACGGGTGGTCACCGCTGCACTGGGCCTCGGAGGGAGGGCACGAGGCGGTGGCCCGATTTCTCATCGACCAGGGAGCCGATGTCTCGGCCGCCAGCAAGGAGGGGTGGACGCCTCTGCACTGGGCTTCGGAGAAAGGACGCCAGGCAGTAGTCCAGCTGCTTGTCGACCGGGGAGCCGATGTCTCGGTCGTTGACAAGGATGGGTGGACGCCGCTGCACTGGGCTACGGATAGAGGGCGTGAGGCGGTGGTCCAGTTTCTCATTGACCGGGGAGCCGACGTCTCGGTCGTTGGCAAGGATGGGCGGGCGCCGCTGCACTGGGCTTCGGAGGGAGGGCATGAGGCGGTGGTCCAGTTTCTCATTGACCGGAGAGCCGATGTCTCAGCCGCCGACACGGAGAGGATGACGCCGTTGCACCTTGCCTCGAGGAGGGGACACGAGGCCGTGGCTCGGCTGCTCGCTTACCGGGGAGCCGATCCCAGTGCCGCCGATAAGGACGGGAAGACACCGCTGCACTGGGCCTCAAAGGAAGGCTATGAGGGTGTGGCGCGGTTGCTCGTCGACCAGGGAGCCAGCGTGTCGGCCGTGGACGGACAGGGTCAGACGCCGCTACACTTCGCATCGAAGGGGCAGCACGAAGAAGTGGTCAAGCTGCTAGTCGACCGAGAAGCCGATGTCACGGCTACGGATCATTCTGGGTGGACGCCGCTGTGGTTAGCCAGGGCTAAAGGGCACTCGGCGGTAGCCCGACTCCTCGTCGACCGGATACCCGACGTCTCGACTGACAATGGGATGATGTAACGTCACGCAGCGGGCGCGGAGGGTATGAGGCGGTATGTAGCGCATCTGCTCCGTTCTGGGAAGCCAGCTGTGCGTTTCAGGAGGGGACGGGCCGGATGAGTGACTACAGGTGCGCGTTCGTGGTTTCGAATGTACAACGCTTAAACTCAGGATAAAGCACGCTGTTGCAGTTGGCAGCTATTCCCACGCCATTGGGACCACTGAGACCGCACCGCTCGATTGCGCGCGTCTCCGTGAAGGCATCTCCATCGCGCATGGTGGTCGTGACGTGCTGAAATATGCGGCCCCTAACCGATTTCCACAAAAAAACCCCCGCCGACAACACCCCCCACTGCCATGAAGCTCTCCGGCGTTAATCGTCACCAGCGGCTCGTCGTCTCGGGCGTCAACACGGATATCTCGTCGGACTTAACCCGGCTGACGCCCGTTCAGTACAGATTCCACAGAAGCAACCAGCCCGTTCTCCGTCCGCACCCGACCAGAAACGGTGCAAGCGCCCCACCTTATTCGGACACGCCGGCCCAGGATCGGACGGTATACTGTAGTATTATCGTCGACGGGAATGGCGTAGATTCTGTTGGTACATAGAATCGCACGTTGTGAATAGGTACGGGATAGTGGTGGTTGGTATGCGTACCTGCTGCGTACGGTCAATTCATGTGACATTTGCGCGAAGCAAACAGTTCAAACTTACAGAACAGCTACTGAGCAACTGGCCACCTAACTCACACACATTGTATGATACCTGAATACTTGCATACTTCTTGCTCCTTGGCAGCTATTTCGTAAGCACGCAGTCAACCAATGTGCCATGGCGAAGACTTGTGGTATTCGACGGTGCATGTATCTAATTCCACTTCAACCCACCGACCCGCAGAACCGCCGCGATGCCTCCGAATTCCCCATCGAGCAACCGAGAGGAATCCACCAGTAGCAACGGCCGAAGCGGCAGCGTGCAAGACATCCGTCGTCCACTCAGACCATGCACATGAGCGATTTTATTTTTTCTTTGTGTGTGTGTGTGTGTGTGTGTGTGTGTGTGTGCGGCCAGTTGCACTCCGCATAGACACTCCTCCCAACATACATAAGCGGGTCCGTCTGCATCTTATCGATTTTATTTTTTTTGACGTCGGGGCTGTATCTATGATGGAGGGTAGTTACATTGTACATACAAAAGTATTTTAATCCGGTTGGAGTTGCTCCTTACCCTCACCCCCTCCTCCAGCGTTCGTTCATTCGTTCATTCGCTCGATCGACCGCATACACACGCATAAGTTACAGCTATCGCGACGAAAGAGAGCTCACCTTTGCCTCCCCCCTCGAGTGTTCGGACTCGTTCCGACACGAAGTGTACGATACCTACATGTGTACTATAAGTGCTCACTTCTGGCGATTTACGTACCCTGGATCGCACAAACATACTCTACCTTCCAAGCGAGCGGGCGGAAGTGACCGACCCGTCCAACGACAGTTACCTGGCCATGCACTCTCCGTGTGCGCCGGCCAAGCACGCGCAGGTTTGGTAGGTGTGGGGATCCATCCACCTCGGCAGATACGTGTGCATATCAGCAACACACCGGCGGCAGTTGCGAGCTACGGACGGCCTCCGACGGTTTGTGGGGGGGGGGTACATATATAGCTACATGCATGTCGCCGTGGATTGTAGCTATGCGCGCTAGGCGCGGATACTATACTCTCAGCGTAGGTATCTGCATGATGGCACGCGGAAAATATGTATGTACTTGGCCCGCTTTGGCTATGGCGGGTTGCGGCAAAGCCCCGGCAGGCGCAGACGCTATGTATGTAATAGTTACCTCCATCGCGGCTCCGCACCCGTGATCGTCAGCTTCAAGCTACTTCGCCACGCCACGCCACGCCACGCCACTTCTTTCCGTATCGTCGCAAGCAGCACTCACATAATCTCCCAGCACGCATTGTCGCATCCCATCACCTCCGTCTCACGCCCCATCGGACCACCGCCTCCGGGAGAAGGCGGAGGAAAACGCGGCCCCGAGTTATGCCGCTACCTGTGTGCTACACAACCGTCCGCGAACCTGGGCGCACACACACGATGCTTGGCGGCGGTGCGGACGGGCAGTGTGGCTGGCCTTGCTACGCCACGGAGATACATCTCTGGGTTTTGCTCGGGCGGACCTGCTGCGGATCGTACATGACTCCACGGGGTTTCCGCCCCCCACATCGATCGCGAGAGTACTAAAGTCAATGTTCACCCCCAACTCTCTCCCTCCACCTATCTATATGTATGATACGACACCGTGGATCAGAGAGGACGGCCCCCGGCGACCGAGGCCCGTCCCCCCACCGTTCCCACCGCGCGGGGTCAAGGATGCTCGGAGTGAAACAAATCGTGCACACGAACGCACGCACGATACATAGATATGCACGCACGATACATAGATAGATACGCACATTGATAGACAGATAGATATGTACGCATGCACGCCACGCACCCTATGGAAGCGCCAGTGCGAGGCCACGTGAAGCAAACCACACGGCTCCTCGGCCGCCGGCCTCCGTTCCAGTTGGCAGCGTAACGTGGCGTATCGCACACGGATAGGTATCGAGGGCGCGTACTAGTACTTCTCGAGCAGGTAACTATATCTTTGTGCGCACTGGTCCAGACACGATTCGCGGATCCAGTCGGACCCATCTATCTATCTGCTCTATGATCTAGAGTAGAATAGAGAGCCTCGCCGAAGTGGCGAGCTAGCCAGCTACGTATGGTAGTTACATAGGTGTGTATCTTTCGATATAGGTATGTACTCTACTCCGCAGTTGCGTAATCCATTGCCAGGATGCAAAACGACCAGCCGCCTGCGCTTCGGTTTCCTATTTCCGTACGTAGGTCAGTCAATCCGATGAGAACAGCCTCGGCGGCGGGGGAGAACCAAAAGACGAGCACGAGCACGAGCACGAGCACGAGGTGGAGGCAGAGCACGCCTGTCACCTTGCCTTGCCTTTCCGTACGTACAAATCCGCAGACACCCCCGCCATGGCCGATCCCATTCGACGTCGACGCAAAAACGATTTGTTTTTTCCCCCCCTACAAACGCGCGGGAATAAGCCTCCTCCCCCCATACATATGTATGGCCCGGAGGGAACGCCGTCCTTTTACGTATTGCACTCTATTCTGCATTATTCCCCCCCCACGAATGACGACGGAAACGCCCCTTCCGACTAAATCCAGCATTCCCACACCGCAGCGCGCCCTCACGACTCCCCCCGGATGTCGTGTGCCGGTGGGTGCGCCGGACGGATGGTGTGTATGTGACTAAATCGGTACGTATCTACTTAGGAACTGATCAGCCCAGGAAGACGGAGAGTCGATAGCTCCATTCAAACAAGCGAGCCCTTGGCGAAAGCTTGTTTTTTTTTCCCCCCTCCTGCTATCATACATATGTGTATTCTTCCCCTGTTATTGTTTGATTTCTTTTTTTCTTTTCTTTCCAACGATTTCTTGCAGGAGGCCTCGTGCTGAAGGGGCGAAGAAGGGGTTGCAGGTCGGACGGCGGACAGCCCACCACCATCTGGCGTCTGGAATATTCCCTCTCTTTTTTCCCCTTTCTTTTTTTGTTTATTCATTAGTCGCATGCGGCCTTTCTACCTAGGCCATGGCGATGCACATACCCAAGTAAGTATCTGCACACTTTTCAGGTTCCCGTCCCCTGGGAATATTCCCTCGCGGGAACATGCAATGTCAGTGACAACTGGTGATCGAAGCCGCCAGCCAGCCGCCCCCGGTCAACATTTTTTGGATTATTTTTTTTAAAAAAAAATAATGATTGACGCGAGGGGAGAGACCGCACAGAGATAGGGTGCGTAGCGAGCGTTCTGGGTTTCGTTTGTCCGTGTTCTTGGCTGGCAGATCCGGAAATGTCGTCGGGTTGGGGGGGGGGGGGGGGGATCTTGGTAGAGCTCGAAGCGGAGAACACGCATGCTGCCATACTGGTTGTCGGTCCCGGGCCCATGGTAGGGGAGAAGGGGGGGAGTTCATAGCACTCTGGATTCGAAGGCGGGGACCGTGGATGGAAGATGGCTCCAATATGTATGTGATTTATGTGTGGGGCGAAGTGATGTGCGGAGTGATTTACGGTGATGTGTGCAGCATGGGACTCCGAACGGCGGCGAACTGGCTTCGGGGGCTGGGCCTGGAGTCACGAGGATGAAGAAGGATGGGCCCCCACTGACGAGCTTGAGGAAGCCGAGCAATACGCTCTCCAGACTGATGGTGGTCCGGGGATGGCCCAGCTATGTATCCGGAGGAACACTGCACGGAGACTCTGGCGCGCAGTGATTTCCGCCGTCCGCCGACGCAGTCGCCGTCCGTCGGACACTCGCCGGTCTCCCGGGGTGCGTGTGCAGCGACATGTGCGAACCCTCGTTCTCTGCTCCGCTGCACACGTACATAACCTAAACACGCAGAGCCAATCGCATCACGGCATATCTACAGGCTAGATACATACATACACAGGTAGGTAAGTAAGTAGTTGCCACATATCTAGAGCAGATACGTACATACATACTAACTAGATACCACGTTCAGCTCCCGAGATCCCGTTCGGCAAACCTGCAGCCGACGCACACTAGTTTTTAGCCGGAGTAACTAGATATGATAGGTATGTGTATGTATGTATGTGTATACAGGTGCAAAGTAACTAATAAAAAACATGTAGGGTGTGCGCCGATTCCGTCCAATCGCATATGTAGATACGTGCAATACATGTGCCGCACGGCGAGCCATTATTATTCCATCTAAATACTCCATCCACAATAAAAAGGAGCAAGTGGCGATTGCCTGGCCCGGGGTGGGCTTGGAGATCTTCCTGACGGCGACGGTGCTGCACTGCCTCATTTGTACCGTGTAGATATCGAACCGAGGCCAATTCGCCGCACACCTGGGGCTCTGTCTCCAGCAGCCCGGCTGCAGCCGCGCTGCTTCCCCCCAACAGGCGCGAACGGACGGACTGGGGTCTCGGAGATGGTTGTCACGGCGACGACCGTCCCTGCGGATGGGCGCGTGTCAAGAGAGAGACACACGACAGCACTCGCTCGTTCCCCACGGCGGTGTGCTCTGTTCAGCATAGCATGCTGTCCTGGGGCTGGCGTTGGGGGAGCGCCGCTCGTTGTGGCTAGGAATCGGTGGTGTGTACATCGCCACGATCTGGATATCTAGGTCGCATGCGATCAGCGAATACGTGAATAAATAAATAAATAAATAAATAAAAATGCCATCCTGATGGCCGGGATGATACACAACATACATACTGTAAGCTCTAGCAGTCAGGTACACATCGCTGCCGGGCGGATTTCATCCGAGCTTAGCTGTTGTAGCTATCCGTCTATTCGTCGAACATACACACGCCGTCTCTCTCTTCATCTATTCCTTTCCTTTCCTTTCATTTTCCGCCCACTTGGGTGGGGTTTATTTTGGTTCCGATCGATCGTCTCTCTATCTCTCTCTCTCTCTCTCTCTCTCGCTCGCTCTCTCGCTCTTTCTCTCACTGCCTCGTCTCGGACGACACGCCCCTCTCGTCAACGCATGTCGACGCTGGGAAGTTACGTTGCACATTGTCACACAAATTAAATCCGTTGGACGACAGCTGTGGATATACATAGTCAATCTTTGCTGCACGTGTGATAGGTATTGCAGGCAAGTATTTCTCTTTGGGATTTTTTCTTTTCTTTTCGTTTTTTTGCGCTGCCCGGTAGGTACATCCTCTATAGTAAGCCATGTACTGACATATCGTGTGGCTACGTACATACCTAGGTTGGCGTATACATATCTGCAAAATCAGACGCACACGACGTCTCCCAGCCCTACAACTTGGCGGCCTCGTCAATGCCTTCCATTGGTCGGGGTTCTCGCATTGGCGAGCTTTGGCTTGGCTGGGAAAGAGGGTTGGAGCTGTCGGATGAGGAAGAACGGAGAAGAAGGGGGTCGGCCTTACGTACAGTGGGTATGTAGGTGCTCTGCATAGATACGTCTACACATATTCTGACCAACTCTGCGGATCACAAGCATCGCGCTTTTTGTGTTGTAGGCGCTTACGCATTACATATCGCCACGCAAGCTACCGGTCGACGTCAGTATAAGACGCTGGAAATCATTGTCTCGGCGAGATCCCGAAACCCAGGGAGGCGGAGTGCACGTGCGATGCGTCGATGCCTACCTCGGACCGCACGACGACCACCGGAGGGAAACGGATCACGGCTGCCGCCGCCGCCACAGAAGGCCGGTAGTTATCTACTTACTCACGTGCAGGTGCCAGTTCCATCCGAAGAACGGAGCACACTACGCGCTCTGCTCTGCTGGAATCCACCTGGCCACGGCAAGACGAGCAACTACGGCCGGCCGGCCGGACGGACGGACCGAGCGAGTGAGCGAGCGAGTGAGCGAGATGTACATACATACTATACGCAGGCAGTAAGAAGCCTAGCTGAGTCCACTGCCTCAACTTACCAAGTAAGCACCCAGGTCCACGCGAATAATGATTAAACCAAAAAAATCAAACAACCATACCAGACAAGCACTCCGTAAGCAAGTCAGCAGTCCCCGTGGAGACAAGCAGATGGGCAGAAAGGTACGCACCGAAATCCATCGAGCGGGGAGGCGCCGGAGGGGGAGCGCACCTTCTGCTTCCTCTGGTTGGGACAGCCCCACCGTCTACGGTAGATTCCCCTCCTCCAGCTGCCTCTCCTCCTCGTCCCCACAATGCTCGCCTCGCACACGTTGCGGAGATCCATTAATGCCCTGGTCATCAGCAGCAGCAGCAGCAGCAGCATCCCCGCACACCCTGCCCACGCTGTGCTGCAGACTTTGCATGTATCATCACCAGCGACGTCCGTTGCCGGCAAACCAGGCAAGCAGCCAGCCATCTCGTCTCAGCACCCACCCTCCAAACCCGTCAACTCCAGCCCTCCGTCCAACCAGCGCGACAGCCCCCAATCCTCCTCTCCAACCCCCTTGGCTCCGCAGCAGGAGACGGCATTCGGCCTGGAGAGTCAGCGAGCAACCGCGTCTCCCGTAGCTCTCTGCCTGCCTGCCTGCCCCTCTCGCCCTCCGGGTCGTCTCGATCCGCAGCCAGCCAGACCGACGGACAGCGAGATTGACAGCAGGCCAGCCAGCCAGCCAACCAGCCGACCAGCCGACCAGCCGACCAGCCAGCCATACGGACGGACAGCGGATAGAGAGATAATGAGAACCGGACAGGCGGACCCGACGTCGACCCGTCGATCCCCCCCCGCCCCACGTAAATATATTATTCCGAGCCAAACCACTTCCACAAACCGGGTGTGATATCGGGAGGAGAAAAAAAGGAAGAAAAAAAGAAAGAAAAAAGCTGAGAAGAGCGCAGAGGGTGCTCTTTTCTTTTCTTTGGTACCTCTTACCTTACCTCTTGCTCCATACTCCCCTCCTCTGCTTCGTATCTGCTCCCCTTGCTCCGTGTTCGTATATACTTCCTACATCCTACTACTTCCTTACTGGACTTACTTAAGTACTCAACCCTCCCTCCCCATCTAACGCCCCACCCCCTAAAAACTCTACCTATAAGACAGACTCTGCGATCCCGCCCTTCCTACTGCCCATTTATTCGATCCCTCTCTCTTAACATAACCCTACGTACTGCTTCAAATCCGACTTTGCTTCCCTCAACTCGTCTCCCCCTCCCCCGCTCATCCTACAGACACATTCAAAAAGAAACTACCTCCTCTATCCGCCCCCTGAAAATCCCCCCCCCCCCAAACACAACGTCTCGGTCGCCTCGCTTGCGACAATTCGATAGAACACCAGTGCCCTCGTCCTGGAATACTAACCCGACCTCGCCGACCGTATCTGGCACCAGTGCGCAGGCCCTCAACCGCCACCATTCTCGTTCCCACGCCCAAACCGCATATCAGACTTCTACTCCACCAATAACAATGATCGAACCGCCCCTGCAACAGAGCGACGAGATGAATAAGGACGGCCAGAAAACTCCTTCGATAGCCTCCTCCTCCACGGCTCCTTCTGCCGCCCCCTCCGCAGCTGGCTCTCCCGTCTTGCATCCTATGCCCGGCCAGCTCCCCGGTGGCGGCCTCCCCTCGCTCACGGGCCTTGTCGTCCCTGGTGCTGCGGAGAAGAAGTCCATCTCGTCGAGATTCCAGCGCATGTTTTCGCAGTCGTCGGACTGGAAACGCGACGAATCGAAGGCACGAGAGCGGGTTGCCGACGGCAACACTTCCGACACCGACAGCAGCGTACTTTCCGGAAGAGACAAGGCGGTGGATCGGAGGCCCTCAGTGCCCCAGAGGAAGAATACCTATGCCGGTAGTCTCTCCTCGCTGGAGAAGGCGCCTGGCAGCGCCGTGCAGCAACGCTACGTCGCCCATCCGGATGGCACCCACGAACACCACCTCCGGAGTGCGAAGCGTCAGGAGAAGCTTTCGGGAATGCTGCGGGATCTGCTGGGCGGAAGGAAGAGGGATGACGGGGCGGCGGAGCCGGATCGACTCAGCCTCATGTCCAATTGGGTGGATCAACTGAGGAGCGAAAAGGACAAACTCTCGGCGACAAAGGACAAACTCCCGGCGACCACGGACAAAAAAGGGGGGGCCAACACCACGGCCACGCTGGTGGAGAAATACGGCAAATGCCAGGAGGTCATTGGTCGTGGAGCGTTCGGAGTCGTCCGGATATCGCACAAGATCGATCCCAAGAACGGCCAACAGGAGCAACTCTACGCGGTCAAGGAGTTCCGCCGCCGCCCCCTGGAGTCGGCACGGAAATACCATAAGAGGCTCACCTCCGAGTTCTGCATCTCCTCGTCGTTGCGGCACCCAAACGTCATCCACACACTCGATCTCCTGCAGGACTCCAAGGGCGATTACTGCGAAGTCATGGAGTTTTGTGCCGGTGGCGATCTGTACACCTTGGTTCTGACAGCCGTCAAGCTCGAAGTCTCGGAGGCGGATTGCTACTTCAAGCAGCTGATGCGGGGCGTCGAGTACATGCACGAGATGGGAGTGGCGCACCGAGATCTCAAGCCCGAGAACCTCCTCCTCACCACCAACGGAGCCCTCAAGATCACCGATTTCGGTAACGGCGAATGCTTCCGGATGGCCTGGGAGAAGGAAGCCCACATGACGTGTGGATTGTGTGGATCCGCTCCGTACATCGCGCCCGAGGAGTACACGGACAAGGAATTCGATCCCAGGGCGGTCGATGTGTGGGCTTGCGGTGTGATCTACATGGCCATGCGCACCGGAAGGCACCTGTGGCGAGTCGCAAAGAAGGAGGAGGACGAGTTTTTTGACAAGTACCTGGAAGGACGCAAGGATGAAGATGGTTACGCCCCCATCGAGAATCTTCACAGGGTGAGTCGTCCTGTGGTCGTTCGGGTCTCGCCTTTCGCGTCATGCTAACCTCACAAGGCGAGATGTCGCAATGTCATCTACTCGATTCTCGATCCCAATCCTGCGCGTCGCATCACTGCATCCCAGGTGCTCAAGTCCGAATGGGGCAGAGAGATCAAGATCTGCAAAGCCGGCGAAGAAGGTCTGAAACTATCCAAAGACCAGTCTTGCTCAGCCACTCATCGCGAATAGGCTACTAGGAGCGCACACTTCCGGATCACCAGTTAACAATGGATGATACGGCGGGGGTAGCTGGGTACCATCGATATTACAAATCGTAATCTAGCTCCAGTTGTTACCTTCATCAGATTTCCTCCTACAACCATATGTAGCGTACTCGTCAGAAAAGGGTTCTCGATGAAACGATTCCCATGTTACGTTTCTTTCTTTGTTTACGGGGTTACATTTTTTTTTTTTTACTGGGCAAAGAGATTTGGAATGGCGTTGGGATGGGGGCGGTTTCCTGGTGGCATGTTTTTTGGCTTTTTTTTTTCTCTCATCTACCCTTTTTCGTCCTTGTGTTATAATTTTCTCTCGTTTCATGGCCACTCGTTCATTTTACCTTATCGTGCAGTTGTTCTACTTTAGGAGGTACTTGATACATCTCCTGCAGTTCAGAGCATCATCGATTGGTTGACGTAGGTATGGGCGGGGGTTTGTGATGTTCTTTTTTCTTTTCTTTCCTGATGATGGATGCACCCTGTGGTGGCTTTATAGCTGGCGATTCTGAGACCGGTTTGTTTGGTTTGGTGTTGTGTTGTGTTGGTTTTGGTTGTGTGGTGGTGGTGAAGGGAAAGCTCTCGATCACGATTTCTTCTCGAATGTCCTGTTCATTGCGAATGAACGATCTTCTAGAGACAGAGCTGGACTGACGATGGTGATGAATGTAGAGTATGTGTACCCAATACGAAAGTTATAATCGCCCATCTTGGGCTATCTACCTACCAGCCTGCGTGAAAGCACAGTATTGTAGAGTAGTATCGTAGTATCTGTCCTTCCTTATGTAGATACACGGTATCCCCTCTCCATAGTGGTGCGCATCTAATTTTCTTAGGATGGGCCTGGGTGGAGGGCAAAGGGAAGATATTGCAACAAGCCGCCGCACGCGGACTGCAGACTGGTCGCATGCGAATGATGATTAAACAAAAAAATAAATCTCCTCCCCATAGTTAGGTGTAGTTAGAGCCGAGAACGTCCAGTGCCCGTTAACTTGCATAGCTACCCCGCGCTCTCCTCCCACTCTGGAGAAAACCGGGTTCGACGCACAGGATAGGATTGCCACTCTACCCTACTCTACATACTCCATCTGCCCTGGATAGAATCCGTATCTATCGTAGAGTATGGTGGAAACTGGATTAGGTACGTACGGGCCCCGGGGGGGGG
>Ga0307516_10000251_pt1 | contig 69245 bp, 97 predicted proteins | sample 19_EM_MG_FD_203310 | JGI IMG/M metagenome (GOLD analysis project Ga0307516, IMG submission 203310) | Populus trichocarpa ectomycorrhiza microbial communities from riparian zone in the Pacific Northwest, United States - 19_EM | ecosystem: Host-associated > Plants > Roots > Unclassified | place... | reverse complement strand
AACTTTACCATGTGGCCGCTATTCAAATGCTTGAATATCGATAACATTCTCACTATTTGCGAGGTACGCAGGGCTTATCTCGAGCTGTCCTCTTGTCCTCATCCTCCACACTAGATCGCTCTTGCACCTACGGGCCGCATCCTCTTCTTCTCGAGGCATCCTGCCATGCTTGGGGTAAGCTTCTTCTATCCTTCCGCTATTTTCATCAACTTCGTCTCCCAGATCGCTGTGTCTACAATCAAGTATCTTGTTGAGTTACGTGGATGGAACGGTATCTCCTTACCTGCCGTCCATTCCCGGGATGCAAAGATCTATATAGACGACCCTGGTCCATGGATCATGGGCCTTGCGACAGAAGCAAGGTACAGCATCAGACCTGCTCCTGAGGTTTGTGTCTGTGATCTGTTAGTGTTACTTTCCGTACTCTACAACAAACGAGCCCGGTACTGACTGGTCCCATTCACATCCAGGGATATAAACTACTTGTGAGGGTTTCCAAAACATCAAGCCGAGATGGTTCCCGCTCAACATCTTCACAGGAGTTGTCCTTCTCCCCCAGTAGCCGTCATATCCGTCAAACAGCAGCGTGAAAAATACAGGCAAAGACTCTTGGCCGCCTTTGAGACCCATTACCACCCTGACCACTCTGTTCCGAGGTTGGTCCACTCCTCAGAATTTTGTCCTCGATCATATTGACGAGCGTCATCGCAAAGTGAGTTCAAGGAGGCTTTTCCCGCCGGCCGTTTCCGTCCAGTTTGCAAGATTCAGGCCAAGAGAGGTGCATCTTCAGCCGCTGTTGCCGAACAGATCAAACCTCCCGACTGGTGGCATTCCACCCGTATCATCCAGGCATTCGACAGCGTTTTGCAAGACAAGGCAAGTCCATCATGACTCCCGCTGTAGATTGTTAACCGTTATCCTGATTATAAGCAGCTGAAAAAACCTTCGTTCTTAATGCGAATAAGCAGGTTGGGAAGTTATAAACGACCTCCTCAACTCACGGCAGCGGAACAGCTTATCCAGTTCTCCATCCGCAAACGTGCGTCGGCCTTTGTGGATGCCAGGGATGACCTCGAAACCAAGATCGGCCGTCTTTCTCGCCGACTCAATTTCCTGATGACGGAATCGGACCTCTGGAGGGATAAATTTGTCACATTCGAACAGTATGCAGAGAAGCTGAGCGGTGAAACGACTCAACTTCGGGCGAGGGTGAACAAGGAGCAGAAAGAGAGTAAACGACTTTCTGGTATTGTCACCACCACTGCTGTCGAGAAAAGCCAACTCCAAAACCGTGAGAAGCTTCTTTACGAATCCAAACCTCCAGAGACGATGTTTTTCCCATGCAGAACTGAAAAAAAAGGAAATGGATCACAAGGAAGCGCTTCTAGAGTTGGCTCGGATGAAAGAGGCCATGGAACAGGCACAACAAGAACGCGACGAGACGATAGCAGAAGTAGAGGCGCAGATCGAGAAGGCATTAGCATCGATGGCCGTTGAGATGGATGAATCTGACTATATCAGCTCTCGTCCTAACAGTCGTTTATCATCGACATCCCGACCTCCTAAATCGCGACGCTCGAGTGATGCAACACCCAATGCGCGTCCACTCCGGTCGATCGGAACGGATTCCACCTTGGCCGAGTCGTATGGCGGTAACGGCGGCGAAGAGGTCAACGCAGACACATCTCGTGGTGACGTCCAGACACAAGACGAGGGTTCAGAAGGCAAACCGAACAAGAAGCGTTTTTCAGCCTCCCAGGTTGATGTGTTCCAAGACAGCATGAATGCCGTTGACGAGGGCATCTCCTTGAAGAGTGATAACATTGCTCAGAAGGTGTTTGAAATCGAGCAAAAGGTGAATGTCTACCGAGCTGATCGGAAAGAAGCTACTCATGAGTGCCGTCCTCAGCTTGAGACTGCACTTGCCTCTGAACATCGGTCAAGCAAGAGAAAAAATCATGCCGCTATACCAGAACGAAGCGAGGAGGAACCTGTTGTGCCCCTCGGGCCTCGCTCCCGCCCAACGAAGGGTTCGCGTACCTCCGCCAAGCATACAATGAAGAATCGAACGAGAAGTGGAACAGCCTCGTCGACGCAAACTGGCACCAGTACCCAAACTGATGAAGGAACTGTTATTTACAGTCGTTCTTCCACCAGCAAGCCACCGGAAACCAGAACCAATTCACCAAGATCCGACTCTGGCCGTGACGAACAGATTCAGAGCACGCCAGAACAGCAGGTCGAGCAAATCGAATCTTCTTCAGAGTTGCTTCACAAAACCTCTCGATCTCCTGCTCCCCCTCTCTCGACAACCGCGGTATCCCTACCCAATGCTGCGGCCACCACCGATGAGTCTGATACCGACTTCCAGAGTGCCTACTCAACCAGCCCACGTGAAAGTTATGTGGAAAACGATGATGACCTCCACACGCTCGATTCTCATAACGAAGGTGTAACACAATCTCATCGAGAGCGAGTTTTCAGCACTAGCACTGCTATAGATCCCCGTGAACATACGAGGCTCAATCCTTCTGTATAATGGGGTTATCATCGCCTCCAATTAATTGTGCATTATACTTAGTCTTTCTTTGTGTCCAGTGCCATACTTTGCAATACTTATCACTCATTTCTATTTATTCAGATACCCTGGTATTATTTGATTCTAGTACTCTAGTATATCATGCCATCAGTCTTTTACAGATCCATCCTTTTCTTTGCGTTGAATGTTTTAACAACCGACCCGACCCGACTGAAGAACCATGATTGGGAGCTCTTGTCAGGAATGAAAACAAATTTATCGTGCTCCTTTCCGGCCTTGTGGGCAAACCGGATTCCTGTATCTTCCACTGTCACTCCTTGAACCACTGCAAACGGTAATTCCCAGTCCAGCCGAAGGCTCTTCGACCAAAACGACAATATTCTCGAGAGAGTCAAAAGAACGACAATATCATCCCTTGTAGAATCTGCACAGTCGAGCATTGAGCTACCGCGAAATTTTAGCCTTTTGGATACATACTGATGTGAGCAACGTAGAACTCCTGTCGATATGCGCCGTTGTTCAAGTCCTTCATCCAATACTGACCGAGAGCCTCGCGAGCAGAGTACGGCTATATGTCACCATAATAATGCGTCACCATCAGGAAAATAGGGAAGGGAGTAGAATCTCACGCGTAAAACACCATCCGCCGAGGACAGTCTCGGCTAATAAACAGTCACACCTCGTCCATATGAATGAGAATAGAATAAAACGTACAAAGCGGACACGTTCGCGGTCAGGCCTGTCGAAAACGGTTGTTGTATTTCGGATTCCTTTCATTGAATGGTTAAGCTTAAATGATATTTGATTGACCAGGGAAATTTCAACTCACCTTCAGAGACATTGGATGCAAGGTCGAAGACCCCTATGACAGGTTTTGTAACAACTCTGGGGAGAAGGAAGGTTGGGAGGAGAATGACGATGGGATCTACAAGGTACGGACCCGACAAGCCCTTTTCCTACACCTTTGAAGAATCCGAGTGCGCCACCAGACTCGGCCCCTTCGATCGGTTTCATCTGCATAAAGTGACTCAATCGTTGAGATGTAGAGTTGGAAGATACTTTGCTTACGATGACTCCTTCCATTGCGCTTGTGACGCTGTTCGCTAACGCTTCGCCTCCAGCGGCAACTCCATAACTTTCGAATAAGTAAATTAGTTATTATCCCATTATACAGGATATTGTTACCTACATTGCGTGGCGAGGCTTATTTCGGCGTTGGGCCAATCTCCTTCGAGCTTGATATTCGGGATCGAATGTTGCTGCTGATAAACCTGTAACGTCAGAAACGGGATCTGGTCAATATTTACAGCAGGCCACAACGAAATAAACAGGACCTTTTCCGACACTACCGGTAAATTTAGTCACACTATCACTGAGACCGAATACCGTCTTTTTCACAAAGCTTGCGGCACCCTATAGGCTATTTCAGATTACGGCCCTGTGAGACTATCAGGGCTCCCAACCTTTGCAATTCCGATACCCAAGTCTTTGTTTCCATGCATGACGACACCATGGAAAGGTTCGTAAAATATATCGGCCACCCCCGAACTGACATTCGTGAATAATCCCACTGGGTTGCCGATAAAGTCCGCGGACCCAAGAATCCGGTATAGTTGGCGAAGGATGTCTTGGCGGTAGTGATACGTTATACGAAGCAGGAGTTCTGAAAGGGTCAAACGTATATCCTTTAGACCCAACGCGTTCAATTCGAGAGGAGCATCATTTATGTTCCCCACGGTCATTGTGAGAGCGTTGAGGACTACCGCGAGAGGATTCCTGATGTTCAACCTGCGTAACACGAACTGAGTCCTCGCCAAACAAAGGAACACTATACTTACTTCTCCTCGCTGTTGGTCCTCTCAGAACGTACGAATGATAATGAGACTTTGATAGGTTGAAGTTCAAGAACTTCAAAATATAAGTCCTGTCCTGGGGTCGTATTGACTGGCTCGTGAATTGTTTCAATGTTTTCAAGCAACACACTGTCGCGCGGAGGTTAACATTGCACAGTCATACACAGCCAGTTCCACTTACTCCTCAGCACCGGTCTCCCAGGTGGACCCTTGGATTTGTATCAAATCGTAGATGGAAAATAGAAGGTCTTCATCCGTTTCTATGCTGAGAGCTTGAAGCAAGATCGAACAGTATTTGATGAAAAACACTCCGTGTTCTGAACAGTCATCGCGAGTTAAAAAGATGCGGCATGTCAGGATGAAGTACAATTAACCTTGCTCGTTAAGCCAGATGATAGAGACCTGAACAGTTGGTGGGTCAGCAACACCACTTGCTCCTTTGGTGATAGGGGTAGGCTGAAGCATGACAGGGTATGTGGCATCGTGCAGTTGGTTATCGATTTGAAGACATCCACAAGACAGATTGAACGTCTGAGCAATCTTGCCGCTGGAGTATTCAAGCTTCAAGGCATCCACAGTTGCGTAGATGACCTCCGCCATTTTTTTGTTAACCATGGAGATGCCAACACCCGAGAGCTCCACCACGAGAGTCAGGTTCGGAGATACCGTATCGATGACGGCTTCAAATCCATCCGTGCTGCTGGAGGTGGATATGGAGTCCTGTCTTGCGCTAAAACTTGAGTTTGGAGCACGAGGTTTATATACACTTCGATCTGGATGGTAGTTGGAAATTCTCAAGATTTGCTGGTAGCCATCTGCGCGAACATCTAATGATACGGCCTTTGTACCCTGGTTGTCCTAGAGAACGATTAGTGGGACCCTAGGGTATTGAAGAGGCGTACACTAAATTTGAACGGAACCAGGTTTCCAATTTCCAATATGTCAACAACTCGGTGACTCCGATTGATGGTCAAAACTATTTTCTTATCTCTGGCTGCGGGGAAGTCCCATGCATATTGTGCAGTCGTGAGAGGTTTGACAGCGTATGTTGGAGGTGCTCTATTCGACGATCCTTTGTCATTCGAGGAGATGTCCTAGCAACGGGCTTTAGAAAAGAAGCTGATACTAAGAGAAGACTCACCTTCTGATAAAAATTAACAGTGTAATCACTCTCGTTTTCGATTGCAAACGGCCAAATTATGCCACGAGAGAAAAACACAAAAATTGTTGAACCATCAAGCTTGACATCAGCCTGGATCAGTTGAGAACTAGTTCCTTCATCACTGGGGCCGCGTAATCGAAAGTGAATAGTGCCGATATCCTGGACATTGATCGGTGGCGACCTGTGCAACTGTATTTGAACGTGGTGAAGTTGAAAGAGAAATCACTCACCATTGAGTATTGAGGCCAGGGTATGCAATGGTGAGCAACTTTTCCCCGCCGCTTCTCAGGACTAAAAGGGGGCATCGCTCTCCTGGTTCGATGAGGGAACGGTCCCTGGGAGGAAAACCGTGTTCGCGGAAAGATATGACCTCTTGAAGGTCATTTTTGAGCAAAAAGCGAGGGGTAATCGTGATGACTTTTGTGAGTCTATACTTGCCGCGACCTTCACTCCAAGTCAAACCGACGTGAAACTCCTCAGACTTTTCTTTTTGGGATGCGACGACCAACCCCGTCTCTGCTGCGGGTGCCTCAAGGCTGAGTGTCTACTCGCGATGTAACTCGTATTTCGGGGTTCTAGTGGCGGACTTACCCTCGACCACCCCGAATCGCCCACCTTAACGGAGAACTGGTAGCCGTCCTTTTGGGGATGTGATAGCACTAGGGTATCATTGTCCAGATGGGTTCAAGTAGATTTATACGCCGACTCACAAAATGGAAATGGTCGTGAAAGTACATCTGAAAGACGAAAGTTCACGTATAATCATTCTGGAAAGGACAGTATAATACCTGGTCGTATATCTCCTGCGACCTCTTGAGCGACTGTACGAGTAGAACGTATGGCCTTGATGGAAAAGGCAAGGTCGGATTTGTTAATGAAGATGTATGGACAGTATATTTGAACTTTGAAAGCACCGCCAGATTCTGGATATCGACTGAAAGCGGAGTTGAGGGAATAACATTTCGCGAAAGAATTCGACTCACATGTAGTTCAATTTCAGATGCAATTCTCTATTGCGCGGATCTTTCAAAGTAAGACGGTCTTCGATTTCAAACTCTGATTGTCCATCCGTGTTGATTATTGCAAATTCGCTGGGTGTATACACTGAAATTTGTCAATCAAGTAAGACTGTTATGATCAGAGTACCCACCCGTCTCTTGCACTTCTACATTGAGCAAAACAAAGTGGCCTAGCTCCACCGAATGTACAGGCATCACTCCACCTTTCCTCAAATAACTGCGCCAATTTTGATCAGTGTCTTTGTCGTAAATCCGGTACTCAATATTATATGGTAATAGATTTTCGATTTCAAGTGGCGCACGAAGTTTCAGGTCGATTTTTGGAAATTTCCTTGATTCTGGTCAGGGAAATTGATGGGTAGGAGTTATCCCTCAGACATACCGTGACACTGCATCTAGGGCATCTGTCTGCACCCAGGCCTGGAAGCGGAACGCAGCTTCAGCTGGGCTAGCATGGGGGCATTTGATGGTAAAACCCTTCTTGACAATCAAGTCTTCCCAACGGATCGCAGAGCACCACTTGTAACCAAAGCCTTCTAGATACCAAATGAGTAGGAGGATCGCGGGGCTAGGAAAGTGCTTACGATCGGGTTGGATCCTGACCTTGCACTGCATGACAGCCTCTATGGGAACGGCGTAATCTTGCCCAGGTGCTATTTTTTCCAAGCCGTAGACAGGACGGCCAGCATCGTCCACAAGCGTCAGTTCCAATGGATAAAGTGTCAAGTTATCGACTTTATAAGTGGATCGGATGGTGATGACCTTGACAGTATCAATGACCTTGACTTCACATAGCAACCGACAGGGATATTTTGTCCGGGGACGGAGGGAGAAAATATATTCGCCTTCGCGGTCGACGGGTATGCTTCTCAATTTCTCCCATTCCTTGCCAATGAATTGAATCCCGACGGTGTGCTGGCTTGAGGAGACATTCTACCAAGGGGTTGTCAGGGTTGTTGTGTCAAGAAGATGTTTCTTTACTTCACGCGTAGTTCTCCAGTCGTCAAACCTCCAGTCAACGATTTGGTCATTGGAAACCCTTACAGCGGCCAAGTCTCTTGAATTGCCACTCTCGTCATCAGGCCAAACCAAAATAGGATATCCAGTGCGATTTCGTATACGATAAGGGGCGTATATGCCACGCGGCTTCTGGAGGACTTCCTGACCGTCTTGAGCCCAAAGCTTCATCGAGGTGGTTGCAATTTCCATGAATGGAGTAGTGATGTTGAGGTCCAAGCGCTCTCGGGCGGACAAGGCGACATTTAGACCTCCATCCGGCTCTTCTTTTGCAACCTTTTCCCCCCGTGATTTAAGCGTCTATTGAAGGTAAGGGAAGAATACTCACTTCTACTGTAAAGGTCCAGGGATCGATCACTAGATTTGGTAAGGCCTTCGTCCTACAGCTACCTGGGAGAAAAACTTACAAGGCTCCCAATGTGAATTCGACAGATTCCAATAACTGATCTGCATTGCGACATTCGCGCTTGCATGAAGCTGTGCAACTCCAATATGAGATCCCGGAATCAAACTAGTACGGCATGGGGTAATTCACCTCTCCTGACCAGTTTTTGGCGCCGACTATGAAAGGTTTGACTTTGAGGTGCAACATGGGTTGTTCATGCAGGTCGCCGATGAGGATAAAGCGGAAGCCATCGAATGAGCCTGTTAACTGAAGACAGCATCACAACCTGCAGAAAAGGAGGTTCTGGATTTTACTAACTTGTTCTTTACACATCAAAATATGCGCATTCCCAACGGTGCGACGAGCTTTTGTCATGGTATTTGAGAACCTGGGTAATTGTGATTGTTGAGCAGCTGCCGGCGCTTCGTCTGCTTGCAATGAGTTTTTTTCCGACTTCTTATAAGAGTCAAGGGCCTTGTTGGTGATTGATAATATTAGGTTGAGATCTCGGTACGATGCTCGGAAAACGATGGGTTTCAGAGCAACCTCCATGCTTGTCATTTTCTGGGAGGATGAGGAGCGACTGTCCAGGGAGAATGTTGAATCAACATCATCCAAAAATCGCACACTTTCTGAAGATTTCCCCATTCGAGATAACGACATTCCTAGATGCTTTAGTGACAAAGCCAAGACCCCCTGGACGACCAATCAGCAAGACAAAAAAGTTAAAGCTAACCCGAAGTACCTGCTGGGATACGATGATATGTTGGATGGAGAGTTTCATGCATTGCGAATTTGGATCCTCGTCATTCTCGAGCACAGTAACGGAAAGATCATGAAGTTCGATACGAAAGTTCATTGTTGCTCGTGCAGAATCATTTTCCTCGTTTTCGAAGGGGGTTTCCTCTCGAGAACTGATGGACTGTTGACTAGAGAAAGCACTGGTGAAGAACTCGAGCACAGCCATGACCGGATCGATTGCCAAGATTATCTGGGGAGCGTCTACAGTCAAAATGGCGCATGCGGTCTGGTTGCCAGAGACGGTGTAGAGTAGCATGAATTGATTACGCTCATGTTGCGCGGCTGGGATGATTTCGCGGAACTTAGAAGTACGGGGTCGCGTGTTAGTCATGGTGAAGGACCGTAAAATAACTTCGGTTTCGTTGCTGCCGTCGGACAATAGTTTTGAGCGAAGTGTGTTATTGTTCAAAGCAAACCTTGCAATCCCGTGGTCTCTGAGATTAGGCTCTGAGGTGGCACCGCCATCGTATAAATGTAGTTCGATGGCGCCGACGGAAACTACTAGATCGAGGGTGGACCAGGTTGGCGTATCTGTGTCTGAAGGGGAAATCCTGATTTCCGGTGCCAGCTGTACGTTGGTTTCCTCCTCGATAACCGGAGACGCTTTGCCAGTCAAGGCGTTGCTATGATCGGGTGGCCCCAGAGGGGGCGCCAGAACTTCGGGTATTGCCTGCGCAAGTTTGATCAGAAGACCGTACTGAATCTCAGTAAGATGCAACATGATATCTGATACGGTGATAGAAATCTGTGGAAGAATCAGGCAAAGTGGCTAAGGTTGAAGAAAAATCAACATGCCTGGTTATCCGGGCGGTCGCTGTCAGTACCGCGATCTATTCCAGTGACTTGTAGAATATCCGCAGATATATCGATGTTTTCAATCATTTGCAGAGAAACGACATTTCCATCCGCATGAAGACTTGACACTAATCGAATACCGTTGAGGGTCGCAGTTATTTTGTTAATCCTTTGCTCGGGACTACTTCGAGCCGCGATTTTACCAAGTTCCATAACAAGGAAGTCACGACGGTACACCGGATCAGAGGGGAAAACAAGAATCGGAGTTTGAATGGAGACTTCAAATCGCATCTGGTCCATTTCGATTGTAGAAGCTGTCTGAACTGCCGCCTGAGTTGCGGCGTCATATAGTCCTTTTAGTCGGGTGAGCTGAGTGACAAATAGATGAATGTCGCGAAGAGGTTCTTTCAAGAAGTTGAATTTCAAGGACGCAGCATTGAGATATACGGAGGATTTGATTCCCTTGTGAGGTCCCTGCTCTGAATCATAGGTTTCGTATCGGAAATCTGCGAAATTTTGGCCTTGGATGGACAAAATCTGATTGAATTCCTCGCGGAACGTATAAGCTGGGTTGTCGTTACTGAGGGCGAGATTGCCTAATCGACCTGCTATGCGAAGCGTTTTCGGGCGCAACAAGACAGAGACATCGGCAGTAGATAGGGAAAGAGTAGCGAGGCTGTCAAACCCATGTTGACTGAGGGTCACTGCGTGGAGGTGAGCTGGTAACTGTGCGCAAACTTGAAAAGACTAACCCTGAACACTTGCGAGTTTCAAAAGGACGCGAATTTGTTGTTGTTCTGCTGACCCAGACGTTGCGGCGTGGGAACCAGGGGTATTTCCCTGAAGTAGAAGTTCGTTGTTCCCGGTGAGCTCTTGGGCTCGCTGTGGGACAAAAGTGGCCATGATGAAGTCATAAAGTGCGATAATCGGTTCTGGCGCAGCGCGAAATTTGAAAGTCGAAACCTGAATATCAACGGCCTGATTGATGCCCTCGTAGACAGTAAGGAACTCGGGAGAATCATTTTGCACTCGAACGTAGGCAATGGTAAGGAGATCTTCGTCCTTTCCTGGAGATGGGGCTGATGATATGAACCTCAATGGTTGTTCCGACCCAGTCTGCACAAGATTCATGGACAGTGAGCTGAAAAACAGGAAAAATCAACTAGAGAAGTAAGGAATGAACCGATAACACTTACCGTAGATTGATGTTAACCTTCATATCATGCTTTGACATGGCTACAGCGAGAATAACCCGTTGGAATGACACCTCCCCTAGGCGTCTTTCAGCTGCGTCAATTGTCGACTTGAAGATGGAGGCTCGTAGTATATCGACCTGGAAGTTTAGCTCTAACACACGCGCATATGTATCGAGATGCTGGAAAACTGAGATATATAATACAGTCTTTGAAAATATGGAGATACCGCACATTGGTTGACCCATCATCAGCCTCGAAAAACAGGCTGTCCCTGCTATTTGAATCTTCAACGTCGTCATCAAAGCCATATTCGGTCTCCGGTTGACCAAAAAGTGTTGGCCTAAGTTTGAAGCCTTCTGCGACCCTTCCTGTAGGTTTCGGAGGCCCGATAACAGAGCCTTCTCCCTCGTCATTAAAATTGGGTATACACATGTCGATTAGACGAAGCAAAGACTTGTACTTCGAATCAGAGAAATTGACTTGAAGGGAGGGAAGTTTGCCGGACATTTTGAACCTGGGGAGGTTGAGGACAGTAGGAACGATGGAAGTATGGAATTGTAGGTCGATGTTGATTCTCTCTAGAAGATGCAAAGAATCATCCGAGTTCGCATGCAATGCATCAAGACATGATTTCAAGTTGGTGCCAATTATAAACTGAAAAGTTTCACAAAATATTTTCAGAAAGACAGTTACTTCAACTCACTTGTGCAGCTTCCAGTTTCAGGGAAAATTTGTCGTACATTAACGATTCAAGATATTTGTAGTCCTCCTCGCTGTATTGCTGGCTCCGTTTGAGGCGGATACTACGGATGGCCTCTTTATCAGCCAAGTCGCTCTCGATGGAGATATGACCAGCATCCAGGATCAGATGATTGCAGTCATAAGTGGTGACACTGAACAACGTAAGCGAGGTGAAAATGCAAGGTTAATCAAAATTTACTCTTCCGGGACAATGATCACAGGTGCGTTCATATTCATGTGGATATCTATGGTCTTGTGATTCTGAAGTGCGAATTCCAAACCAGCTCGAGTTTCTTTGCGGAAGCCTTCAAGAGTCCGGCTTGCGACATTCTGAGGAAAACCTTTCAATGCTTTTTCTAAGTTGAACAACCGATACTCACCAGCAATGCTTCCACCGATTCCAATTGACTAGCGGGTGGTCTCAAAAACTTGTAGATAGCCTCTACATACCCTTTATGATAGATGATCTCCATATGACGCATATGAATGGTCAGTGCACTATCAGCGCGACCATCCAAAGGATTCTTCTCGAACTTGAGAAAGAAAAATGGGGCCTCTTCTGAAATCTGAGTCAGGTGGTATTGCGTTTCTTCATCCTTGACACGGACAATCTTCGGATGTAGGCTGTTTTTCGTGATACCATCAAAAACTCCAAAACCGCCAAGTGAAATGGAAAATTCAAAATTGTCATGCCTTTGCAGAAAGCCGGCCTGGAATGCGTCGAAGACAACCGAAACGACATCTTGGACCATGCCATGTGGATCACTCCTGAGTGCAAATGAACCTTTTTTCAATTTTGCAACGACGCGAGTCTTGAGAAAATCCTTCGGCGTCTGGAAGGATTCCGCCAGAGCAGTCTTCTCGTCGTAGTCTAGGACGTCATAAAGCTCCTTGCGTTGTTCTGGTGTGATGTTGCCAAAGCTCAAATCTTCCTCTGGTTTGGTGTTCGAAGATGAACCCCAAAGCCAACTCGTCCATCCCTGTTTTGGTTCTTCTCTAATCTTCCCGGCTTCCAATTTCTTACGCAATGCCTGATCCTTATGCAGACGTGATCGTGCAATAGACCGGTAAAACCGGATGTCTTCGTAGGAAAGCTTTCTTTCAAGTGCCTCGAGATCTTGGAGTTCCTTGATCAGGTTGTCAATCCACAAACCCTTGAAAGATATATGATCGGAATTACGGTTGGAGGGAGCACATTGAGGACTTTTCTCTCGAAGAGGTCAATATAGCAGACTCTGTCATCTCGTCGCTCCGCGAAGTAACTCCACGTCCATTTCCTAATACGCTCGCGAACGCCTCCCAGAATAGCTTGTCCTGCGAAAAGAAGACGCTGTTTCGCAATGTTCATCGAGTGTTCCTTGGGCCAAAATCTTCGATACTGGAGAAAGTGGATAGTTAACGGACGAAATCACGAGAAAAACCACAACCTACTTCGCGCTGGCGCACATAAACATGATACATGTCGAGGAGGGATATGATGCTCTGGTATTCTTCATTGTCCAAGGCGACGCCGATCTCCTCGAAGATCAGTTGAATATCAAATCGAGGTGTTTCTTGATTAATCTTATGGTTCATGATAATCTTCATACAGAGTCAGCGCGGCTCGCGTGACCATATTGATGATAATAGAGTCCACTTACTCGACCTTCTCCAGACACTGGCTTGAGGATAAACTGGTGGCCCGTTTCAACCTTGCGGCAGATCTACAAATGTTGACATTATAGTGGACAAAAATGAACGGAAGTTTGACTCACCATATCAGAAAGCCCCTGTATGACTGGTGAGAAATGTAATTCAGACATGATTGAAGTGTTTGTATCGAAATAGACAGCCAAATATTCCAGGCTTGCGAGCTGTAGAATGTCATTGGAGAGCTCCACGCTAGGAAGGTGGCTCACTGTACCTTGTGAATAGCCCTCGCAGTGCTTTCTATGAAAGCAGGTTCCCATTCTTCATTGACAGAAAAGGCGGTAAATCCGCCCAAGGTTAGCCCAGCCGCAAATGGATGCTGCAAATGAGGTAAAATGCATTGTCCAAATGCACATGGAACTTGAAACTTACCCCTGGGACACTCAGCTTGTCCTCGTATCTCACATGGATGTTTTTGACGGTGATCTGTAAATTGTTGATGATTTTGGCAATCAAGGATTCCCAGAGACCCTGCGTCTCAGCAGATTCCCCTGAACTGGGTTGGCCAAGTTCAAGTTTCTAAAGGACAACTCGTACCGGTTTCTGCTTGAGGGTCACGCATGTGCAAAAGCTCTGCATTCTCTAACCGTTCGGCCTTCGCAGCTTGAACTCGGTTCTCCTCCTCTTCGGGATCATCAGCGGTTTGAGATGAAGGAACAACGAGGAGGTAAACGTCTTCCACGAGGATCTTGGCAGGTTGATTCCCGAGGTTAAGCCAATGAAGCGAAATGGACAACTTTCCCAGGTGGCCTAATGTTAGTTCAGAGTGAATGATGATGGTGTAACAGAAAGATGTTGTTACCTTGCACGACATCCACAGGCAACCTGAACTTGTCGAGAGCGCCTTTCTTGAGGCGGAGATTGCGCAGAGTCAATTGACCTGAGAAGAATCAGAATTGTGCCTTTGCTCTACGAAAGATCCCACTTGCCTTGAGCAATCCCATAATTAACCTGATTCAAGTCAAGGTTCTCCACATAAGGGGCCAGGATACGATTGAATATCTGAAGTCAAACTTATGAGCTGCTCTGGACAAGGAAGATGTCTGAAACGTACCACATTCAAAACCTCTTTGCCTGGGTCAAGCCACCACATCGAAGTAGGATGAAGGACACAGGGTCACGTCATCGTGGCCACTATACATAAGCAGGATTTCATCATACATACAGTCTCCTCCATAGGTCGACGTAGGCAGCTGTAGTTCGTGGTTATCACATCTCAATGAGAGCTCTCGCATTGAGTATATAATGTCCGAGGACGGATCCTGACCGTGGAAGGCGTGGCATGGCGGCGAAGCGAGGCACTTCTGCGAGTCGATTCCGAATTTAACCGACAGCCCTTCGAGTTTCATATAAGCTGCCCGTCTTTCTTCTGGGACGATGGTCGTGTGCCACACACCCCCACAACAGGTCCTCTCTATTCCACCAAACGCTGCCTAGCTCTCATGGTCCAGTTGGCATCTCCTACCTCCTCTATCGACACTCCACCGCCTAAGATTCAGCTTAATGAGGTAGGTACTCATGGGCCTTCGGCAGGACACCGTTGAATTCTCCCTCATAGTTGGGCAAAACGTGTGAATCGATAGAACCGTTTACCCAGTCGGAAACCTCAGAACCCACGAGCTCACTACACTGACAGCGTACGACCTAGGTTAATATTGCGGTCAGGGAAACCTGCTGTCCGCTTGCATTGCACTGTACCTACCTGGAGCCCCTCATATGGCATCTGTAAACTCCCCAAGTCTCTTCCTGGAGGGACATTCATCTGACGGGCCCATCAGGTGTGGACCTTCACGACCTCAACGAATTGCGTTCACGTTCTCTGATTCTTATCCACGACCTTGTTCATTCACTCCGCTCTTCTGGGGTCAGTATTCAATCTTTTGCCCACCTCAACAGCTCTCAGAACTATCCTCAGGTCACGGCGTCATACTGTCTTGCTCCCTCGGACTCACCTCTTTGTCTCGTATGTGCTTTGACCCCAGGTTTGGGTACATCGGAGATAGCTTCTACCGCCCACGAACTGATCAAAGATGTGTGCCTCGGAGAGAAGTAGGTCTCCGACACCTTCAGTTTGCTCTCATTTCTCACAACTAATATAGAGAACATGTTCTTCTTGCCGACCTGGAATCTGGGCCGTGCTTGGTTATCACATAGTTGCGTTAGTTGACGAATCGTAATAATAGTCGACCTCTGAATTCCACATGATTTTTGAAAACACGTGGCCAGACCTCAGCGTGACGAGTAACGACGGGTGTTATGTGTCACACCCTGTGATTTAAAATTTGTTCAACGGCTCGGGACGCGCCCGAGTCTCGCTTCTCCCGGTCCCCATCGCTGGTCATGGCTCCCCTCGCCGATTTCCTGTTGCTTTATGTCCCTACCTTTCTCCCGACACACTTTACGTCCTATGTTCCCGGAAAATCGCCACTCTCAACCAACACTGCAGTCGTGGCGACCCTCATCTCCTACCTCGCTGTCATCTTTGGAATCAAAGCTGTCATGAAAAACCAACAACCTTACAAGCTGACCCCCCTGTTCCAAGCTCATAACGTCGTTTTGAGCTCTGGGAGCTTTCTCCTCCTTATTCTTATGCTGGAGGAGATTCTACCTGTATGGTGGCATCACGGTACCTTTCATGCCCTCTGCGCTGACGAGGCTTGGACTCCCGTGCGTTCATATCCGTCTTGATAAACTACGCGTCTGACTCCATATACAGAGGATGGAATTTTATTATTTGGTCAACTATTATTTCAAATACCTCGAGCTCTTGGATACCGTCTTCTTAGCATTCAAAAAGAAACCCATGCGTAGGTCCGAGCTATTTCCCCCCTTCAGCCACAGTTGACTTTGGTCAGAGTTCCTACACGTCTTCCACCACTCTGCAACGGCTTTACTCTGTTACTCACAGTTGAACGGACGGACTAGTATCGTAAGTGACATTCCCAGCCCATGACCTGCTCTAAATATATATGAAGTCATGGGCTGTGATTTCCCTTAACTTGGCCGTGCATGTCATAATGTGTATGTGAGGCCTTGTTTGAAATTGCGACAAGTTGACCCCTTCATCAATGCAGACTACTACTACTATGCAACTGCTGGTGGTGCCAAAATATGGGTTTGTTCTAGCATTCTGGATCATGAGCATCAATCTTACATGAGGTATCCAGTGGAAGAAATATCTGACAACGATGCAGATCACTCAGTTTGTCATCGACATAGGTCTCACATACTTCGGAAGTACGTGAGGGCATACCGTTTGCTAGTCATGGCTCATTCTCTTCCAGCCTATTCGCATGGCGTCGCAAAGTACTGGCCACATCTTCCGCATCTCGGTAGCTGCGCCGGCCAAGAAAATGCTGCGATCTTTGGATGCGTCCTTTTGACAAGTTATCTTGGCTTGTTCATCAACTTCTATTTCCAAACATACAAGAAGCCTGTTGGTAAACCTACAGAGAAGGTCAACAGCAACGGCGTCGCGTTTGTTCCCAGATCTACTACCTATTGGATATTCTAACGATTTCCACAGGCATCGAACTCATTGAGGTTCATCAGTATTACCTTGCGCCTTTTATACCTCTGGGGCTTAATTTGGTACTAATACCTACACGATATTGATTCATTGTCCCTGCAATTAGTCTGTTACCCGGCCGTTGTGGACTGAGTTGAAAATCGATAAAACTGATACAGGTCGTAAGGCAACATGTCAATTCATTACATACAATGCCTTGAAACACGGACTATGATCGTACTGCGTAATCCATTTCAATCTGGACCATCATCACACTTATTCTGCAATTCCAATCCCTTCAGCTGAAATCCAGCGTCTTCGGGGCGCCTGTGCTATGTCAGAGGACTGCGACCGTTCTCAGAAAGAGTTCCTTGTCTCCGCAGAGCTTTACATACCCTCCGCGACAGCCTCAGGGCTTCGCAAAGTCAGTCTGCCTTGGTCACCCTTACTCAAACACACCGACTGCATCTCTTTCAGCCTACAAATCAACGAAAGGCGGCCGCAAATCATGCAGAGGATAACAGAAAATTACGAGGTGACGAACACCTAGCCGAAGATCCATCTAATCTCTGACTTCCCGAAAGAAAAGTCGAGTTGGCTCGCGCTTTCGAAAGGTTCCATTGGTACTGGGCATTGGCGCCCAGCTACCTGCAAGCTTTCAGAGGATGGTGAACGCAGCCTTTTAAATATATACGTCGACGTACGTCCCTTGTCTATCTCGGGGATATTTCTGACCATCCAAACAGGAAAGCATCTTGTATCAAACAGTCTACGTCCATCTCCTGAACCAAACGGATGTAAGGCAAGCAGATAGTTCCCTCTTTTTCCGAAAGAAATGTCTTGGGATATATTGCGCCGCGTACGTATGCCCTTGCATCCCCTTTCCCACCTGACGGGAAACCAAGCGGTCAGCGGTGGACTTTATTGCACACAGTCGAGCCAATTTATCTGCAATTTTCAAGTTCCGAATTGTGCAACACCTGGTTTTCCCTTCTCAGATCTTATGCTATTCCCGAGATCTATGGCCGATGGTTTTTCCCAGCTGACGGTGGTTCATACCGCATGTGGCGCCAAGTCGAGCTCACAATTATCCAAGGTCGTAGCCTTATTCGGCCCTCTGGGAGTGTGGCCAACGGCGATCCGACCACTGAGTCTGACAACGCTGACCTGGGTGTGTTCTGCGAAATCCATCTGAATGACATTCTCTGCGGATCAACAACAGTCAAGAAGGCCATGGGATTTCCTGACTGGCACGAAAGCTTCTCATTTTCTGACCTGCCACCGTTTCAAACACTGGAACTTCAATTATGTCGAGAAAAGAAGCTTCTCAAACCAACAACTCTGGGCTCGGCGCGAATCTCACTGGGCAATTTTCGCCGAGGTGAAATTGTCGAGGGTTGGTTTCCGGTTCTCCAGGACGGTTTAGCGGATACCAGCATTCAAGTCGGGGAAGTAAGACTCAAAATACGAGTCGACGAGTCAGTGTTTCCTACTTGTAACGACGTCTTTACTCATCATGACTTGAAGAGAGATCATACTTCCATATTCAGCTTACTCGGGACTGTTGAAGGTTAATTTCACTTTGACCGTTGCATTTGCTTTCTTATCAGCCGTTATAGACCCTCCATTCCCGTAACTTCTTAGACTGGATAAGTGATTTGGAAAGCAAATTGAAGTTGAAAACGGTATCGAATCATCTGGTTTATCTCGCCATCGCAAGTGAAGATGTAATTGAACAAATCCAAGAGCTTGCCTCTCGCGAGGTGGACGTAACCCCGTCATGTGAGCGCCGTTCAGGACTGGATGAACACGAACGCTAACGAGCGTCCCTAGCTCACCAAACTCTCTTTCGAGGGAACACGATTTTGACGAAGGTCATGGAGTTGTGCATGACCTGGTACGGTAAAGCGTTTCTCGAAGCTAGTGTAGGCAGCGTGCTTCGGAGACTTTGTGCAGAGAAAGTCGCTATCGAAGTCGATCCGTTACGCAGTGGAAAGAACTCTAAAGATGTTGAGCGGAACGTTGAGCAGCTGATATACTGGTGCAAGGAGTTTTGGAATCAGATATATTCTGTGAGAACCCACTGTCCCCAGTATGTTTTTCGCGCATGCTCCCATGTTCCATATTCATTTATTCTCTTTCCAAGGGAAATGCGGCGGCTATTTGAAACGATTAGGACGCTTGTTGAAAGAAGATATCGCTCGGAGCAGCATGCGTCCCACGAGCCCAACCGAGAGCTTCCTTGGCAAAGCGTTTCTGCTTTTTGTTTCCTCAGGTTCATCGTACCTGCAATCTTACACCCTCATCTATTCGGTATCTCTCCAGGTACGAGAACCCGGGAGTCTTCATCTCTTTTATCTGGCTCATTCGTATCACAGGGCTGCCCGCCGCACCTGTACAACGTAGCTTGACCTTGATTGCCAAAGTCATACAAAGCTTAGCGAACTTGAATTCGGTAACTTTATCCCCTGTTTTTCTACGTCCTTGACGTGTATGTTTATATTCTCAGAACGTACAAAAAGAAGATTTCATGAAAGGGGTAAAGGATTTTCTCAAGGATAGCGTCCCAGCCATGGTCGACTATATCATTGTGGTTTCTACTCCAACAAGAGAGAACACCACCCTGCCTAGTACCTTCGAATGCCTCCATGACCGGTTGATTGTCACCCACCATCTGCGGCAACGAGTGTCATTGATGTCCGTGCTCGATCGAGAAGCAGTCCCCATCCTTCCACATCTTCTAGACATCCCTCGACATCTTGCTATTATAACCTCCGCCATTGTACGGAATTCAAGGGAATTTCAGGCCCACGCAAGTCCGTACGGGACCTCCGAGGTGATGTTGAATGAACTGTGTGCGAGATGTTTTGACGTGGAAGAGCATGCCCTTCTACGCGTCAGCCAGTTGGCGAGCAGCATTGTAGCCGAACGCCAACACCCATTAACAGTCCAGCCAAACCCGAGTCCCCGCACTCTCATGACTCCAAGCTTACCCCTGACGCCAACTTCGCCAAGCCGGCGCCAGCGCCGTCCTCGTCCATCACAAAGGCCATCAACTGCTCCGTCAGCATCGGAATCTACGCCTTCTCGTGTTGACGATACCTCTGAGGTCTTCGGCTCCCGTCTCCATGCCCGGCCCTCTGCTTCTCCTGACCACAGGAACAATAGTCCTAGAGGACATCTACATTCCCAGTCAACATCGACTGATGCTCTAGCATCATTTGCAAGCGAACCACTCGACCCCTCAGTCCCTTCAATAGATCCTCTGGTCGATCCCGATGACAGCGGGAGAAAAATGCTTGGGATTTTCAGGAGAGGCATCTTGCGACGGTGATTCACGATGAGAATTCTGGCATACTTGTTGTATGAGTTATAATTAAATTAATCGGACGTTACGACCACGCATTGTAAAGTATGATTTCTGGACTATGATTCCGCCTTCAATGGTCTCTGTACAAGCTTCTGTACTTCTAGAGCTACAGACTCAGATGTGCTCCTCACGGTCAGACGGCAGAGCTAGTAAGTAGATGTTGATGAGTTATAAGAGTCATATGAACGAAGACTGGTAAGTCACCTTTGCTTCATGGTTGGGCTCTAGCCGCAAGAGACAGCCGACTTTGCCTTCGGTTGACATGTGCAGGACACCAGCCGCAACTAGGTTATGGGGATTTGGATCGATATCCTCAAGGACATTTAGTCGATGCCCAGAAACAATCTGTCGGTGTTTTTCAAGGTCGAGTTGCCCCGCACTGTCAAGACCAATCGCGAATATGGCTTGACTCTCGCGCGGAGGACCACCGATGAGTTTCCACCGCTCAAAGAAATCGCTTTCCCCTAATTTCACGTGCTCGAAGAATTTGGTGAGGATGATGGGCAGCCGTAAAGTAACCGTGTGATGTGAGCCAGCGAGATAAGAAATGCTGAGCACAGGCGGCTTTGTAAAAATCTTCTTGCATTCAACATGGAGTAGCTGCTGTGTCTGCTCCCGGGGAGCTATTACACTCGGGGGTATTTTTGCGAAAGTGACGGAAAGGGCGTCCAGATCGCTAATATGAATCCTTGTAGTGAACGACGTCAGAGGCGTGTTTACCTTGTTTCCCAGATATATAGCCAACTGGCCAATGTGGCCTTGGTAGCGAGATTTGACCCCAATCTGAATCTGGTCATCCTCATACAGTATCCCTTGCGTACTGTAGCTCAATTTGTCGAACCAAAGATCCACATTGGGTCCGGATGTCAAGCGCGGCATGTTGTCTGAGGTAAATTGTGTCCCGAGTAAACTTCCAGCCGATTCTGTGGCGTGAATGGATGGATCCAAGTCAGCCGTCGACTGGTTCACTTCCGAATTCTCGGGGCCCGCAACATCCATTTTTTTGAGGACCGTTTCCCTTTCCACGTTGGCTTCTTTACCTCCGTGGATCCAGGTACGTTTATCTTCTGTGTCCGCGTGCTTCAAATTGAGTCGCCCCAACAATGCACTGACTCTCGGTGGGAAAGGCGGCATCTCCTCGCAAACATTTTGGAGCAAGTCGTCATCATCCGATCGGGATGCGAGTGCATAGAATTCGCAGGCGCGCTGCTGAAGTTCCACATCGAGAACATGCCGATAGCGTTCAAATATATTGACTAGCTGAGGTTTGATTTCCGGGAACACGTTGACCCATTTGATGTAAGTGGACAGCAAGAGCGAACGAGTGGAGGCGACACAAAACTGGGATTTTGAATGCAAGACCTGGAATTGTTCCGCTGGGCTATATCCTGGCTCGTTTGCGATGAGATGACCATATTCGCCCAGGATGTAACCTGGAAACGAAGTTCAGTCCTCTCTGTTTTCCTTTTGATTAAATGCCGATTACCGCCGACTTTGACCAAGCTTTCATGTGTTGAAGGAGCTTTGAGGTGTTCAAAGACTACCTTCGCGGCATACTCCTGCAGATCCTCCGTATTCGTCACTATCTGTACAACCCTGTACCATACCTCATCCCCAACATGGTCCCCGGCTGCACTGAGGAGTTGCAGGATGGTATCAACGTACCATTTATATGAATTCGCATATTTCTCCGTCAGAATGGCAATCTTCAGAACCATTTCTTCTCGGAGGGCATAATCTGCCACTCGAAGATAGCGCAAGAGTTCCCCGACAATGATTTCTGAGTTGTCCACGTCGCACATGCTATAGAGAAGGTCTAACGCACGCCTCCGTACGGATATGTCCTTATCTCTGAGGGATAAAATGATTGTGCTCTGATGTCGTTTGATGGGTTCTAGCGATTCGGCTCGAGCAGCGAGATGCGCCATCGTGTCAAGTCCAAGATACCTGACGTTCGTTTCTTTGGAGGATATAAATCGTGCCAAAAGAACGGCTGCAGTGCCAACGAGAGGGGATGCGGTATCCAGATGAATAGCGAGCCCGATGGCCTCAAATAGGACAGCATGTTGAGCATTATTATGTTGAACATTCCGTGTGGGCTCTGCGCTGTTGTTCATGGTCATTTGTAGGACTTGGTGAAGTACGGATCGTACTGATGGATCCTCTGAATTTCTTTAAGAATTTCGTGCTATGAAGCAGTCAAAGCAAAAACACCTGAAGGCGGATAATATTGTAGCAGCCGAAGAAGTTTCACTTGCAACCAAGGCGACGGAACCTTGTAATAAGCATACGTGGCAGGATATTCGTGTTCAATGACCAGCTGAAGGGTAGGAATTAGGGTGACAAAAATATCAAAAAGCATTCATGACTTACGCGGTGCAAACGATCCACGGCTTTGGTATAACACACAGAATAGGCATCAAGATGATCCTGGGCAAGCGCCATAACCAAGCTTGTGACACAGATCACAACACCCTAGGAGCAAAGGGTTTGCGAAGGGTTATTAAGAGAGGAGATGAATCACGAATCACCAAGTCTGGGTCATCCATTATAGAGATAATTCTCAGTGCCCATTCGGCAGCTGGTATGACGTTGGGATGTTTCCGGTACAGCCGAAGCAATGTCAAGGCTGCTTTTTTCTTGACGAAGGTCTGGGAAGTCCTGTCAAACATGTGAATGAGTCTTGTAGAATCAAACGACACTACACGCACGGAGAAATTAAGAGGCGATGTACATCCTCTGCGAGTGCTTCCGCCATTTCACTTCCGCCAACGTTTGCTATGGCATGCAGAGCTAAACAGTTGTCTATTTCGTTGTTGCCGTCGAGGTCTTTTCGGATAGAATTAACGACAAGCCGCAGGAAGTCGGAATTCTCGTGCATTAATAAGGTGACAGCAAGATAGCCCTACGAAATTTTGAAGATGAATGGGGTGATCTTGCTGCATTGCACACGATGACGCACTATTTGCTTCTCACTATACTTCGAACTCGATATCAAGTTTACCGCTTCCATGTGCCCAACATCCACTTTGTAGCCAAGGATGTACGTGAATATAATCTTGGCGACATATCTTGGACATGGCCTCATGAGCTACTGAGTTCCCAGATCAGACTCACTCACTTCTTCTTCTGATACCCGTCAAGATTGCCATCTAAATCCACGGAAACGAGAATCAGTCAATATGAAATAAAACACGGGGCGACTTGACACGCCTTTAAATTTCTTTCTAATGTTGGCCATCTCCTTGTTTATTCTTTTCTCCTCCAGGTCTCGTACACGGGCACCACGGATATCCGCGATGAACTATGAGCTGATCAGTTTGTGAAAACTTAATCACGCGGGGAAGTGTCAAGCCTGTGTGAGCCCACGCATATTGGTCGCCATGATGTCGGAGGGTGGAAGGGCGGCGGCGGTGAGATGAGTTCGAATGAATGCCCTTTAGGGTCTTGATAGTAGAGGATGTATGATCGTACGAGTGGCACAAACATGTGTGACAAGTGCATGTGACTCTGATTGATTACCGCGGCTCTCGATTTCAACCCACCTGAACGAGGGAGTCGCATTGTCGGTTGGGAACTGTATCCAAGTATTCAGAACACGTACAAATCATGTCTAACTCCGCAATTTCTTCGCGCGAAAGCGATTGACCATATTTAGGTTCCAATGGCTGAATGATCGCCTTCGTTGGTACTTCCTTGGGACTTGGACGACGTCGCCGAGGGAGGGCAACGGCAACCATATCACCAAGCTTGGCTCTCCAACCATCGATTCCCTGCTCGTTCTATTCCTTCTAAGTATTTTAGCCGTACCGCAGCTGCCTTGGCCTCCTCCCATTGCCCCTCTCCAACCAATACTTCTAGCTCACCCATCGTCTTCTTTATTTTCTCTGTCAATGTTGGTCACAATGCCTCAAAACCTTCCGAGCAACAAGTCTAGTCACCTTTATTTTCATCCATGAGGCCCAGGACATCGTCTTCATCCTGCGCTTCAGCAATCGTCTCTCGCGCTTCCATGATTTCGGACATGAACTCGAGATCATCAACTTGGTCTTGTTCTGATATTGGAATGTGATGTCGAGCTAGAATGTACTCTGCCCTTGATAGGGGTTTAAGAAGACACGAATATGCCTCGTTTACACGGGCAGAAAGAGCCTGAGCAATGTCTTGCTTGTCCTTGAGCATGAGCATGTCTTTAGTGAAACAGAAGTTGGCGGGACAAGAACTGGACGCACAGAGCCCTTAGATGCCCAGGAATCGGGGTGACAGATGGCTTGCGTATTGCGGAACCTTTCCTTCAATAGGGAGACATCGATTACGAAGGGGTTTGGCTCATAAGGCAGCCCAAAGATGTCGTGAAACTTCATGTCTCGCGGTAGGCGCGAGATATGCCAGCATTTGTTGCATACAGGCAAGGGGGAGGGTAAGGGCTGGGAACAAGAGGGACATGTTCTCTGGGTTGTATGGATGAGGCGGCGTTGAAGAAGGGTGGGTAAGCGTCGGAGCGTCGTTGAAAGCATTATGTCACAAGCCAAGTGTGACATCATGTCTGAATCGACCCTCCCTCCACCTCCAGCAGCCATCACCCCAGACGACTACCATGCCGCTGATCCTGCGCGTCGGCGTCTCGCCCCAAAGTCGTCTTTTGGCTATCGTCTATCTCTTGGGTTGAAAAAGAAAGATATTAAACCGCCACTCGTCACCGCCCCACCATCTAATTATCATGTTTCAATGCTTGACTCGGAATTACAAACCATTGGTCTTAACTCGTCCAACATTAGTACGACCGAAGATGATAGAGACCAGTATGAATGGGCAGTTGTGTACGAGAATCAAAGAGGGTACGGTATTTTGTCCGCCCTCCTTTATTCACAGATTGAGCGTGTCCTTCAAGCATCACCATGTTCTCCATCCCCTATTATTCCCGTTTTTCGCTGCTCCCATCAGACCCTTCTCCGTTCACAGTTCTTAATTCGTCCTCGAAACAGTCGGAACAACTCCCCGTCACACTAGACAACTACCCACTTCCCGACGGCGTCTGGCGATGGGTATCCAAGTGCTGGATGATCGACATGCGTACAGATTCTGGCGAGGTCCAGCATGATGGGTTCGAATATAACTGGGTGTTCCGCTCACACAAGTGGAGGCCTGGAGTTGGACCTTTGGGTGCTGGTGGATGGGTGCGGAGACGAAGATGGGTACGGTTGATGATGAGACCTGCTCAGACCCGCCACGAGCGGATTGGCCCCACCCCTCATGACGACCATGCTCTCGCCACTGCCGATCTCTACTCTAAAAATGGGATCTCAGAAAGCTCTCTAAGCCAATCCTCCGTTCGTTCCGATCATGTGGCAGAGGTCGTCGACGACATCTGGCTGGACGAAGATGTTGAACGCAACTGGGGGAAATGTCGTGCTCTCATGAAAAGGGTTGGGCACGATGGACGGAAACTCGAGTTGTGGCAACTATGGCTCTCTCAGGTCCACATTGAGCGCGGAAAGGGGCAGGGGCAGGGGCGTCTCACGGGAGGTGACACACAAATCCAGGTCAGCCCTAGCCTTCCGGATATAAGGATTCCGCGCAGGGACCAGTTACTCGCTGTCCTCAAATTACATGTACGTTCAAGTTGTGCCGTGGATGAACCTGCACTGAGGCTTGGATTATGCCAGGGAGTGGAACTCTTGCAGCTGTTCGTATACCCAGATTCCCGGGCGAGGATGGTGAGGATTCTTGGGTCTACGGGATTGTTGGATGAACGACTACGGGTGGATTTTTGGAGTTACAGTGTAATCACGTGACTGTATTCCGCCATGAAATCGTTGCAGATCGCTTTGAGGACGTACGCCCTCGCACTCTCCCTCTCTTTGGGACCCTCCCTCGTTCCCTTTGTTCTCTCCCACCTTGTATCCAAGCCATCCCGGACATCTAACTACCAAGCCCCCAAATTGCGTCGACTCCTTCGAGTGCATCTCGGTCTTGACGGCTTTGCACTCGCCCTTTCCCTCTCTGTTGGCGTAGGCGCCGCAATCAGAGAGTTTTGGCGGCTTCTTGACGTCCCTACTCGCCGCAACCTAACGCAGAATCGATGGCGTCTAGCGTTATCAGACTCTCAAAAGACATTTATCGCGAATGGTCTTTCATCGTCTGCCGGGATTCTACTGCTACACTCCGGTTGTGGACGACGCTGGAGGCGGAACGTCGCGTCGCCAGGCGGCCCGTCTGCAGCAACTCTATCGATCCACGCCGCCAAGAAGTCTAACGCATTGAATCTTACTCTCGTATTCTTCATACGAGCCGTAGATGCTGTCCTCCAAGCACTGTTACACCGATGTTCAACACATGCGGTTCAGGCTCGGGTCCAAGATGTTGCAAAGGTAGGGTCGGTGGCAAAAGTGGAGGCTACCAAGCACATGAGAAGTTTGACTTCCAAAGTTGACGCCCTTGTCTTTTGGGCTTGCAGTGCTAGGTAAGTTCTTATCATCATCATCATCTCCCTTCCTTCGAGCATATGTATCCTCCCTGTCATTATTCCCAGGATAATGTGGTGCTTTTTCTATGAACCCGAAAGGTGCTTCTCTTCCGGTCTCCCCTCCCCGAAACAAAGAGTCAAAGATAGCTCATTTCATCTAGGCTTCCCCCATCCTACGTAAAATGGATTGCTTCTCTGGCAAACATAGATGGACGTGTAATCCAAGCTTTGAGACTCCTCAGAGAAGGCCACTGGTCCTACATCAGCGGCTCTGCACTTCATTCAGATCTCCTCACAGGCTTCTCGCGCGAACTGGGGTACAATCCATCTTGGGGCGACCCAGCCGCTCTCCCAGCGTATGGCGGAGCTATAGCAGATACAACCTGGAAAGTCCTTGGGGTAAAAAATAGACCTGGCGTGGGGGGCCTCCCTTGCGAATTAGTCCATGGATCGGTAGGATCATCCTTCGGACTTGAGGCAAGTTGCGTAACCAATGCATCGATCCGAGGCATGATGGCTTTCTTAAAAGCCATTTTAATATATCTCCCGGTGAGTATTCCGCTTATTCGTTCACAGCGTTCCCCTTTGTTATCTCACGCAAATTATCATTAGGTCTATTTCGTTCCTCCATTGTTAACCTGGCCGCAAATACTTCTTGACCCACGCCGTGCCTTCGCCATTGTATTGGGAGCACTCCGAAGTGCTACCTTTCTCTCAAGCTTTGTGGCCCTGTACTGGCACTCGGTCTGTATCACGCGCTCTCTTGTTTTCGCCCGACTTTTTCCACGCATTTCCCATGACTTTTGGGATGGCCCTTTCGGGTCCATTTTTGCGGGTTGCCTGGCATGTGGTAGCAGTATTTGGATCGAAAATGGTCGCCGCAGGGGAGAGATGGCTCTGTACGTTTTGCCCAGAGCAATTAGGAGCTGCCTCCCAAACACAACGGCGAGGAATAATAGCCCCAAGGCACAAGTTATAGAACGGTCAGCCTTCATTTCCCTGTTGTCTCTGATCCACTGAGTGATCATCCTTATCACCCAGTATCACGTTCATTCTTTCGTTTTCCACGTTGATGACAGCGGCCATCCACCGTCCAGAGACGCTTCGGGGTTTGTCGCGATGGACATTGTCTTTTATTCTGAATGGTTTTGGTAAGCGTGGACACCAGGATTCAAGCACGTCGAACCCGACTGTACCCCCCGCAACCAGTCTTAGTTCTCGTTTGTTATCAAAAACAAGCACTACATCGGATACCTCAGGAAATATACCTTAACTCTACTACTTATATGTCGAGGGTTGCATATACCACCATCGATGCTTCATCAACCACTCCATAGATAGCAAGCATGATCATAGAACGAGCAGCTGGCTACCGTCGTCTCAGCACCCGACAGTGATTCAAATGACCAATCTGCCCCATAAACCATTGATTCGTGTGCGTCGAAGCGTTTTATGACTTGAGCGTGATTTCCGTTACTGAAATTAAACCGGACTATCTTGGCACCATCATGCATGCATGCGACGAGTAAATCGTCTTTTCGAGATGGTGACGGATGCCATTTGACACGCCACGCTCCACCTCCAACATCTGTCTCCGCTAGAGGAACCAACGGTTTTCTAGTGTCGAAAAGCCTAACCGTGTTATCGTAGCTTGGCGGTAATGTGATTTAGTGATCGAATGAGCTTCTTGAATGCTATACTGACCTCCCAACAGCAACCATGTGTTCCTTGTGTGGATGGCTTTGAATACTTGTTACTCCAGCCACAAAACTAGAACCTATCGATGAGTTATCACCCAACTTGAGTGACAAATAGGATCATACCGCTTGTTAATGAAAATAGGACGGGAAAAACCTTGCCGAATATCCCAACTTTTCATCTTGAGATCATCACCGCCTTGATTGATTCAACGGGGCAGTTTCCGGAATATAAGAAATTTAATGCACCTGAGAACAGAATATTCGCATTCCAATAGTCCCAGGCTGCAGCCCAAGGCTCATGATCGTGAGCATGCCACGAATCCGTTAGAGCGAAATGACTTCCATCGACTGGAGACACCACACAAAGGGAGCCATTCGAAAGAGAGGCGACCATCGAGCCTAAGTGACTTGAAGCCTCCCAAATTCAGGGAATCAAATTCAGAAAACTGTGATGCTCCTTACGATCCCTCGGTTCTGCGATTAGACCAGTCGATAGTTAGGCAAAGGGCACCTCCTGATGCACATTGGATGGACTGGAGGTGCTGGAAGGATTTCTGTGTATCTTCAGGCATCCACGCGATGTGAGCGAGGGGATGGGAGTCGTACCTCCATTCCCTCCCAAACATAGAGCCTGACATTAGCCTCTGAATCTGCTATTCCCAAGACTGGACCAGAGGTTGATGGAGATGAATGACACCTGACAAAGTTCATGAAGTGGTCGAAGTCGCTTGGTGAAACGTAAAAACCATTTTAGATCCAGAATAGCAGGCAGTGTGAACGATTGAATTTTATGACTAGACGTGCTTGTCGGTGCTAGCGTCCTCTCCGAGAGCGTCGTGACTCACAATGTACGATCTGCAGCAGAGTCTGAAGCGTCCAACTGTAAGACGATGCATTCGCCACTTCTCTGCTGAGTTGGACCCGAAGTATCGAGCTTGTACGTCCCACAGACGAGAATGTCCTGGGCGGCCGGATAAGGGCAGAACTCCACAGAATCGGCAGGAAGAATGGTGTCGAAGGCGACCATCGATGATCCTTGTCACTGTCAGGCTTTGTCAAGCTCCACGATGGACAGACTCGATCCTTCCAAGCTTGTTCTCGCAGAAACGGTTCGAACTCGCTCGCGGTCTCTCCATACTACGACCGGTACTCATCGTTCGACGACAGATTTTGTCGTTCGTCATCAGTCCTTTTGCTGTGCCCCCTTACAACTTGCCCATATTCCTCTTCGGCACATACGCCCAGGAGATTCAGACCCAAGACAACTCTCCATCGTTTCAACTAGTGCGTACTTCGGACATCTCGCACTGCGCGACAGGCTGGAATCGCGGGACTAGTTTACAGGCTTGGTTGGAGCCTCAGCACTCTTCGACTTGCTCTGGATCACCCAAAACGAACAAAACGGATTCATCAAATTTCTCACTATCATACTCCTGCTATTGAAGGTAGCTATAGACTTCTCCAGCCTCTTGTCTCCCCACACTCCCGTTCACTTTGAGGTGCCGACCTTTCTCACTTTGGGTGCTGCGCTTCGCGAACGCGGGTTGCACTTTCCCGGTGGATTCGTGACCGATATCAACCGAGAAACCGGTGAGTCCCTCTACCATTTCAAACACCCTTTCTCGTTAACATGTCCAGTATGGCCGATTCCCGGAGCTTTTGGTGACAGAGGAGGATACCAGGTCGTGGAAGATGACGGTCTGGTTCGCCCCACAAAACCAGTGGCTCCTGCTCATCTGAACCAAGCTCACGCCGTACCCGGAGCGTACCAAAGTGTCTGACCTGATCCAGTGCCTTTATAGTCGTAACCACCCGGATTCATAATTGAATGAGATTTTTGTGGCGTTTGGTATCCCCAGTCTTCATCCAGCTCTTCTTCCGGGTTGCACGGCGTATCTGACGCACTACTGCCCAAGTCATCTAAGAGGTCCTCGATCATTTCTAGACCTTCAGTCTTGTTCTCGGCCCGCTTTCTGGTGTATAACCACGGGCAATCAATTGATTCGCACCTTATAGGATCGCTAAGTTCACAGCCCGTGCATGTTGCACAAACTCTATGCGCATCCATCAGGCGCATTTCATTTACTTGTAATTGTGCTGATAGCTTTGCAATTACTTCTTGCTGGCCAACGTCGCAACTAGTACATAGATCTGCACCGAAACATTAGAGCCGCCTGATAACAAGAAGCAGAATCCACTTCACCGTGTAATGGGTACTCCCCACAGGCCAGGCATTGATAGTGGAATGAATTGGTATCTGGTAGACTAGGGCTTTCATGAACCTCGGTGGCTTTGGTGGGCGAGAGCATTAAGTCGGCTGAATACTGTGGTTTCCTCATCTCATCAAACCAACCGCGTACGTCTACTCCGACGAGGCTCAAAATCCGATCCAAAGGGGGAATCAGTACGCGCGAAATGTAGTAGGTTGCATCAAGTCGCAAGTCACTATTCGCATTATAAGCGAGATGTATCGGAAGATGCGGACTTCATTTTACCTGTCATTTAGCACCTCCATGGGACCCACGGCTCGTTCGACCAACCGAGAACCAGGCAGACCTCGGGTTATGACATAAGGTATACGGTCGCCATACTGGGGTTCATCGTTGGGATCTTGCAGCATCCTTTTAGCAGCGACGATTGCACCAGGAGGAGGAGGTCCCTTTTGGCTGTCGATGTTACTTATAAAGGAGACCGTTATAACAGACCTGGATTCAGCACCCACCTGTATGTGCCCATCCTTACCTCTTTCGCGAAGATGAAGTCTTGAACGGAAATTTTATTCTCTAAGACCTTTGTCCAAGATCGACAACAGTACTCCTTGATGTCACTGAGATCTTGACTGCGGAAAAGTTTCCTAATATTTGATCAGCTCTTTGGCAATATGCTGGGTTAGACGAACGCATCTTACTTCAAACAAGTTTCAACCATCTTTTGCTGCGCTGAAATTCCATCCCGTCGAACAGTTTCGATGCCTTTCGCGTCAAAGACCGGATCTTTGTCATCGACGTTTTCATACTTAAACCCCACGTATCTCTTCTTCGCAAGGAGGAGACATGGAAGATACACCTATCTCGATTAGTGAGATAGGTAAATATGGACCCACAGGACACGAACCTTTTCGAATTTTAGCTTCACTGGTGCCGGATTGAGAGCGGTAATTGTGTTGGCTATGTCGTTTCCTATTTGAAAGGCTTGTTCCTTTGTTTTGCCTTCCAAGTATCTACTCCTATACAGTTAGCTTTACGGTGACGACATATAACAGTGGTCACAAACATGAACATGCTGTCGGTATCGCCATAAACCACCTGAATCCTGATTCAATTTTATACTTTCAAAAATGGCAAAATGTTAAGCACCTCGGCGCCCCATTTTTTCGTGGAGTTGACCAGCATTATCGCCTGAACCTTTCGGTTAGGATAACTGATCTCGATGGCTTTCGGGTCCACCAACCTTTTCCAGGGTTTCGCGGCCGCTTTGTACAATGCTGTCAGCTATCTCAACCGCAGGCATCCGGCCAGAGAATGTGGCACTCGTATAGCCATATGTGACGTTGGCAATGTACTTCAGGCCCAACTGTCTTGCATCAAGCACCCTTCGTAGCGCCTAAGAAGGAAATCAGGAGCATGCAGACAGATAGTTGTTTGACCCTCGCACCTTGTCACTGTTAACACCCTTCATTGCTTGCTTCACCATCACCCTGGTCTCCAGAAGCTCGACAAGCATTCTGCCTAGCAGTCCTCGCCGGACTTCCGGCTTGACATAGATTATACCATTGGGAGAGACTAACGGCAATTCAAAATTTATAGAGACCAGATGGGAGCACTTACTGTGGATATGATTTTTCAATTTAGCCAAAAGCCCTTGAGGAAGATCGAGGTTGACGACACCCAACTTGTTGCGCCCCTGGAACTCTTTGACGCGGCCAAGACATGTAGAATAGCAGTAGTTATAGGCAATCATGATGGATGGGTATAAAGATTGGAAGTCAAGTACCACCAAGGGACTCGTATAAAAAGCAGACATTGGTTCCATGATGAGGGGCATGCATTCGGCTGCATTCTGTTTTCCAACCTGGCTAAATTTTAAGTATCTCGGAGGTGCGGAGCAAGAACCACGCTTCATACATCTTCTCTGTCGGGTGAGCGGAGGACGAAACTCTCGGGTTTGGCAATCCTAAACATGAATGATTCGACTTTGAATTGGGAGCCCCGGCTTATGACAGAAAAGAAATCGACTCCAAAAACACGCGCGAATTCGCTTATTATGAAGATATCGTTATTGGCGCACTGCCTGATTCGGGAGCACGTACGCTGTTTTCGTAACAACTTCGGATCGATCCAGAATTTCCAGAAGAGTTGAGACGCGGTCGGAGAAATACCGCAGTATCTGGATTATGTGGGAAGGAACGGGACTATGATACCATTCCGTCAAGGTCGAATGATTATATCGCGGAACTCTGTTGGCTGTGTCATAAGCCTTCAAGTACGAGGAAATACAAAACGAACCTTCTTCGTAGAGAATGAAAGACGACATTCTCGAACGTGTAGCTGGTTAGATTCTGTTCGGAACGCATTATGCGCCATAAATTGAACAGATGGCGGCCGGCAACTTTATAAGTAGATGCATGATGTAAATCCCATTGGCTCGAGCTGGACCCGTGGGATGGAATGGAACGAGAAAGGAGCTCAGAGAGTTCGAAACCTCCAGGAAAACACGTTACTTTAGGAAAGTCACAGATGGAAGATCAAACGCACCATGATGTGTACCTCGTGCATCAAGGTAACCCCAAGATGCACGTTGAATTTCCCATCCAATAAGAATATCTGGATCCAGATCGACGACAATGTCGATAATTTTGTTGATCAAATCCACTTCATCGGCTACCACCTCTACTTTGCCATGACGAATCCGATGGGGGTCAAATTGCGGACATCGTACTACGATCGTTCCTTCAAATTTCGAAACAGGGTTTTCCTCGGAGATTTGGTACGCGAAAAAAACGGCCGCGATCTCATCAACGGTGGGATCTGGTACCTTGTTTTGTCGAGTAGGTACTGGAGACCAGGTAAATACCCGAGAAAGCTGAATGGTTGGCACTTACCGAACACCTCCAAAGATAGGACAGACATCGACTGCCTTTCGCGCATAGAACCAGCGGGCCTTTTTTGTGTAGGGGTGTCCTTGAGTCCATACATATTCTGAGTAGGTCCTTCTATCTATGGTGGAGAGAGTGAGGCGTCTAATAGTGGGCGACATGGTAGGTCTCGCCTGAGATTTCGATTGAAGGTTTCCATCCAGAACTTTTCCCTCTTCCTTCTCCAACAGAAGCCATCTTCTAATACGTTGGGCACTCGGGGGTGTGCTGGCATATTCCCATCCTTCTGTGGCGATAGCTGGAAGGGGCAAAATATGCCCTCCATGATCGTCGTATTCTGCTGCACCACCCCAGTCTTCGAGATCTGTAACCCCTCCCCCACCTTTGAGGTGATACGCCACCCCTGCAAACTCGCGTGGATTCTCTGGTATATCATCAATGATTGAGTAATAGGCGGATTGATATAATTTGGATGGTATGCTGTATTCGCCCATACTTGCGAGAAGAGTTGATGTCGGAGGAGGAGGGTGAACATAGAGATATCTATTTGTGTTGAGCGCCTTCAACGTGCGATAGGCATGAGCTTGTTCGACACGATTCACGATAGTGCGTTTGGCCTCTAAACTGGGAGCCAACATAATTGGTGGGGATGAAGGGGTTCCATCATCGCTGTTCCCTTGCGATGCGCCTGCGTCACGTCTTGCACAGGGCCTGGATGCATGCGCAACGCGGTCGTACGGCTCAGTCCTGTAAACCACGGCACTGAATGTACGTCCGCGACAAAGCAGTGTGACCTACGACGTTTCCCGGCCAGACCTATCGAAGGTAACGCTCTCCTCCTCGCTGTCTACTAGTGGAATGTGTGTCTTCAAAGGTAGTAAATGTGGATTAGGCGGATCTGAGGGCCACAAATATCTTGTTTGCCCCGCCACTCTAGAGAAAAAAAGTTTCCAAAATCACTAAATCAGTGATAAAAGAGGTTAAGATGGTACCTTGTAGGTGTGGTAGGAGTGCTCGAGCGTGAACCAGAGGTCAAATAAGGCGGTGGGCTTATTAGACGAAATCAGCTCCGTTGAGACCCCCACACACAAAAGGATGCGGACCAGACCTTGGCAACGTATACTCTGACTCTTGGAGCGGTAGAGAAGTCGGGTCATGATGAAAGGGATCAGGTTGACTTCAACGATGATTGATGAGTATGAACATAAGCTCGGAGAACCTTACATACCTGGTATGGAGCGCAAGTTCTGAGTCGTCGGGGATTTCATGTTCAATGTCCACTTCAGGGTCTTGACCCTGTAGGAAATCGTCGGCAGGGTTTTCTTCGGGATGACGATCCTGATCTGCCAATAACTCCGCCCAATCATCCTCTTCGACATCATTCTGAGTCTGATTGCCTTCCTGGTTAGAAAGCATGTTTATATCAACATCAATCGCATAAGGGTCCTGCTCCTCTTCGAATATTTCTTCCGGATCATTCCAATGGGATTGGTGTGGCTCTGTCGAATCGCTCTGAGGTTGTTGCTCAATCACCATCGTTGATGAGTCTAAACACGTCGGAGACTTCCACACCCTCCAGGGTTCCTCCCAAAGAGCCTCTATGCTTTCGAAGATGGTCATAACCCAGCACTCCCAATCTTTGGAATCGGAGGGTACCGTGATTTCTGCATGTTTGTCTTCTTGTATTTTCTGTCGGAGTTCCTCCCACCACTGACCTTCAGCGACCCAGTCACCGCCTGGCCCTCTGGATCGATCACTAGGATCAATTGGAACTTTTGGGGATGGACTCAGACCATACATGACTCGGCGGCGACGCTCATCCTCCCAGAGTTCACGAACACTCAGGACAAGTGGTTGAACAGGAAGGAGTGGTGCTGGAATCTGTAATTTGTCATGAAGGTTTCGCGGATTGATACGATGCCTGTTCAGAATATGTGGAGCAAGAGCATCCAGCTCGAGTGGCATACGAGATTGGCGGAAGTAGGGAGATGGTTTGAAGACCGGGTTGTTGGCATTTTTGTCATGGAGTTCTTCAACGTTCGAGCCTTGAAAATCGCGTTGCAAGACATCCCCTAGGTCAATCCAGCCACAACCATATAAACCAAAATCGCACATGAATTGCAAAATGTAGCTAAGATGGCTCTCAAAGACATGGAAACGAGTACTCATCACTGTGCCCGAACGCATGATAGTGGCTGCACGTTTCACACAGGCAGGATCGGCCACATAAATCTTGAGGAAGGGAGAATAAGAGGAGTGGAATCCGTAAAAGTGGAATCCTTTGACGAGTAGTATTTCACGGATAAAGCGGGATTTGGGAGAGTTGGGGTCGCGCTTGAGGGATAAGGCAATGGCATGATTCAACGACCGAGTTAAGCGAGAAATGTAGCGTTCCACTAGGGCCAATCAGTACGAATATTGTGGAAAGAATGTCGGGAAGCGCCAACCAGAACTTGCGTTTAACTTGCCGTTGTAGTCGACGAAGAAATAAGGATAGACCTGATGGATGTGAAGGCAAGTTCGTTGTCCAACAGACGACGAGCCGAAGATTCTGATGACGGGGATACGGGGGAGTGTAGAGTTGTCGAGTGGACCCGGTGGAGTGAGGATGTGGTCAATCTGCGTTATCTGGATACTCAACGCAGACATGGGGAAACAAATGATTGTTTCGACATAGTTTACGTAACATCACTTCAATGTCAAGACCTGTTGCCCAATCCACGTCTCTCCAGCCTCCACTTTCGCAAATCCTCTCACAAAACCAGGTTCAACACATATATATCGCTTCCTGAAGAAAATTCACGTCAGATATCGAGGAATCGTTCACCGAATAATAACGTACCATCCGCCTTCCTCCATATCGCCAATCTTCCTGCCACCCTCGCCTGGATTCCAGAGAACCACATCTTTGAGGTTTTTGGATCGCAGACGAATCTCACCCTCGGGCCATTTAATTTCATAATCCTGCGGCGCATCTTCGTAGGTGGAGTCTGTAGGTTGCACGACATCTACTGCCTCTCGCAACTCGACCCGTCCAAGAGATTTCGCCTCTTCGGTCGCTTGGGTCTTGTCGTAGTAAGTCAAATGTCGCAAGGGTGTCACGCGAACATCGTCAGCCGGTAACCGGATATAATTGTGGAGCAAGGCTTGGAATTCTATGGGCGGAGATGAGGTGGAAGTATTCTTCACATGAAGATCTGTGCTGAGCTGGTGTTCCGCTAAAGTCACAACGTATTCGAGTCGAAAGGGCCTGTCGTAGACTCTGCGGGTTTCCTCTGTTGGTTCGAGAGCTATTTTCTCGTTAGAGAATGCATGATTTTTATCGACCAAGAAAACGACCTACTCAATCGCACAGAAACGCCACTGTCGTTGTCCATGACCAATCCATCCCACTGCCACTTTTCACGCCTCGCAAATCCATGCTGAGGCAATTTTACATGCTCAGGATGGGTAGGAGCGCCGAAGCATGGAAAGACGATCGGGATACCCCCTCTGACAGGGTTATTGTCATCCAGGCTTGCTTTCGATGAGAGAAAAAGTCTTTCCACAATGTCGGCGTTCTCTGGGCTCCCTGACTTCCAAGAAATGACGGTTGCACCGTAAAAAAGGATTACGACACTCGAGCCCTAAGTAGATAGTGAGGTGAGATTGTTTGATCTACCTTCAATTCAAGTTCATGGTACCTACGTTTGGATGTTTAAGCAAAATTCGGTCTTCCAAAACTTCCAGGGGCATGGCGCTGTTCAGAAAAAGGATGTAAGGTAACAGGACGGTTCTGCAGATCAAAGTTGAAGTTGAGCGTTTGCTCGGAAACTTGCTCCTTGATAACCCCCAGTAGGAACTTTATTCAGCTACACCTGAAGTTGAGGTGATCGCGCTTAAATCAAAACCCTGCCATGTAGTCCACCATCCCACTCGAGTATTTCATCGCAGAGTGCTCCTGGACAACATGAGAAATTTCTTACCCAGCACTGGCCAGCAGTATGAGTCGCGCGCACGGCGCAATGCCAGTGCTGCTATGCACAGCACAGCCACGTGACCCTTCACTCTTTGACCTTCACGAGGGAGGTCAACATTCAGGTCGATCGTCTGCGCACGACTGGCCCTCACTCCATTGAATCTACAACGCATCTACTGATTTCGATCAGCTAGGAATTCCCTTCAATAACACTTTCAAGATGGACTCAGGATTCCCCGTTGAAGATGTGTGTTCCTCTCTGACCATTTTGGTTTATCGAGAAACTGATCCTGATTTGAAACTGGCCAGATTGCACCGATTGCCATCCTTATGGATGAATTGCGGTCTGAAGATGTCCAGCTGCGTCTGAATGCCATTCACAGCATCCCTACGATAGCACTTGCCCTAGGCCCTGAGCGGGCGAGAGATGAACTTGTACCATTCCTGCAAGACTCGGTGGATGATGAAGACGAGGTTCTTCTTGCACTGGCAGAAGAGCTTGGAAAAAACTTTGAAGAATACATTGGTGGAAAGGAGTACGCGCATATCCTATTGGGACCTCTAGCAAATCTTTCAGCTGTAGAAGAGACCTTGGTCCGCGACAAGGTGGCTACCTCTTTCTTTCCTAGAAGAATGCCGTTTCGTGACATTAAATAGGCAGCAGAATCCATGACCAAAATCGCGGCAGTTATATCTCAGCCTCAAATCGAAGAATATTATATACCTCTCTTGAAGCGACTTTCACAAGGGGAATGGTTTACTTCTCGGACCTCATCTGCTGCCCTTTATCCAGCAGTATATGCTAAAGTATCCCCTGCTATTCAAGATGATCTACGAAAAGGTTTTACCGCCCTTGGTGCTGATGATACGCCTATGGTGCGACGGGCGGCTGCGAAGTGGCTCGGTGTGCGTGTGTTTAAGTTTATCAGGTCGACAAAATAACTGACCTTTGGCGTGACCTCGTATCATCCAGCCACTCCTGAATCATTTTGCACAAATACATATTCTGTCAGAGGGATTGCCGATTTACCGTAGACTTCAGTCCGATGATCAAGATTCCGTCCGCCTCCTGACTGTTGAGGACCTGATTATCCTCGCGAAACGTATGGCCCCGGCCGACGTTAAGGAACAGCTTCTGAAGCAGATCAGACATAGCATAGGAGATAAGAGTTGGCGCGTGCGATATATGGCAGCGAACCATTTCAACGAGGTATGTTCAACAATTCCATGTTTGGGAACATTTCCGACATATACACATAGCTTGCTGAAGCCGTCGGGACTGACATCGTCCGCGAAGAGTTGATCGGGCAATACGTGCAACTCTTGAAAGACAACGAGGCAGAGGTTAGAACTGCGGCGTCAGGTCAAGTCCCAGGTACGTGGTTTGGTTTACACAGGCTCCATATGCTCAATGTGTGACCAAGGTTTTTCCAAGCTCCTCGATAAAGAGGTTATACTTGCCCGAATCGTTCCCTGTGTGAAGGAATTGAGCCAAGATCCATCTCAGCACGTCCGTGCTGCACTGGCGAATCAGATCAATGGTCTTGCTCCGTTGCTGGGCAAAGATACTACTATCGAGCACTTGCTTCCATTGTTCCTTCATCTCCTGAAAGATGACTTTCCTGAGGTGAGATTGAACATCATCAGTAAGCTGGAGACTGTCAATTCTGGTTCGTTTTCCCCCCTCCATGTGATGCCTTGGCTGACGTGCCGGAAAGTGATCGGAATTGAGCTTTTACTGGAGAGCTTGCTTCCCGCTATTGTCGAACTTGCGGAGGACAAATCATGGCGCGTCAGGCAAGCCATCATAGAATACATACCTCTGTTGGCAAACCAACTTGGCAAGGCATTTTTCGATGAACAGTTGGGAAATCTGTGCATGTCCTGGCTGGGGGACACCGTTTATAGTATTCGAGAGGCAGCCACGGTCAACTTGAAGAAATTAACCGAGGTCTTCGGCGTGGAATGGGCTAAAGTTGCGATCGTTCCTAAGGTGATGGGGATGGGGCAACATCCCAATTACTTGTTCAGGATGACTACGGTTCAAGCGATAACAGTAAGTCAGGCGATTCTTTTGCAGTTTAATGGCGCTTAAAGCAACTGGTAGACCATTTCACCGTCCTTGAATTTGGAAATCATTCGCTCGGAAATTATAGGTCCCCTCTTACTTCTCGCCAACGATCCAATTCCGAATATCCGATTCAATGTTGCAAAAGCATTTGAAGTCTTGGCAACTACTTTTAACGGGACAGGCGATGGTCATGCATTCATCCAGCAACAGGTTGTACCCGCGCTTCAGCAGCAAAAAAACGACCCAGACGCTGACGTTCGTTTCTTTGCTACGCGGGCATTGCTAAAGGCGCATCCAGAACTCTAACGCTTGTTCATTTGAAATCAAGGCTGTTCTGGTGCTACGGTAATTCATATCAGTCGAACAGCATTGTTGTGCGCTGCTCAAGTGACATTACGTTGCTTTGGGTATTTTTATGCGTACATACTTACTTGTAGAGTCGCAGAGTAGCATTCGAGATAATGAAGAGTGAGGTGAATCGATCGGATCACGTACTTGTGGTTACATGAGAAGCAGGATCACCTGACTGGCGCGTCAGAATTTAAGGTTTAAGGAGGTATATATATTGGGGAATACGAGAAAGGGACTGTATACTTTCTTCCCTCTCCCCATTCGTGACTACTTGTCCCGCCTTTACTGCAGCCTGAATCTCTTGAGCGCCAGCCGCGAATAACCCTCTTCTGTGACGCCTTCGATGATTCGCACTCTGTTTCTCGTGTTGCACGCGACGACTCTCATCGCCTTCCTCAGTGTCTTTCTCCCTTCCACTTGTGTATTGGCTCTACCTCTGCGAACACCTTCCGTGACTTGGATTGATTCAAAAACTCTGCCCCCTCATACTATTCTTCCTCGCACATCCCGAAGGGCCGCGAAAATGAAGCTGAAGCAGGACCCCACGCGTACTTTCTCTCGTTCTGCAGCGTCTCGCGTAGTCATTTCTCGAACGGTCAATGCCGGCAACCTAACGATGATTCGGGAAGATACCGATCCATTTCCTCAACTCAGAAAACACTATCAGGCAGCGGAGAAGAGCTCTAGGAAGATCCGTACGTCCATCGCATCCATCCCCTCAGATCGCACTCACCATCGCTATAAGACGAGCTTGCTACGCAGTCTGCGGCTATCCACGAGAGCGACCCTCTATTCCAACAGCAGTCGACCGCTCAGTTAACATCGTTCAACAATGATGTCCTCGACCTGCAAGAGATTCTGCAACAATTAGGAGCAGCTAAGGGTTTGGCGTTTTACGATCGATCGAACGACCTCGAAACCCTTCTCAAAGACATCGTCAACCTCTCGAAGTATACTTTAACAGACATCGACAGCATCGTCTCTCGAGTTCCCGTCGTAGGTCCCATCCTTGAACCCAGTGAGTATTCTATTTTTCTAAGATCATTCCCGCCTGAAGTGCGTCCTAGTTGTCTTCGATATAAAATGCATCATCGACTGGGTGCTTGACGCCACCGAGAATCTTACCGATGCAGTACTCAATCCGCTTCAACCTCTACTTCGTCCCTTGACTGGAATTCGAAGAGCTGGACGATCGATATGAACCAGGAAAGGCGCTATGTTTTCAAGTCCCAAAATCACTATCTTACATTGCATGCACACCTTATTGTTCCGCATTCATTTGTATCCGACTATCCTGCACATGTACACTTTAGTTGTTTTCTTAAACGTCCGCATTCTCCAATTCTATCATCTGATTCATTATCAAGGACTGGTCTTTGAGTAGATTTCTAAAAAGTTAGCATCAGCTGACTATGTAGGTAGGGCCTCTTGAGCGCTAATATAAGTATTATGGTCTCGGCGTTGATACTAAATAATTATGCGGTCCGGGTACATAAAAGCGGGTGGGCTGTGGCGCCGTCGTCGGTGTGACTTGATATGTCACGTGAATGCGGAACATCCCGCCGTACTGTACAGTTCTTCCCAGCCACCCCTCGCATTTGTTGTACTCAACGCCATCGGCTCCGACGACCTCAAGACCAGAAGCTGCAATCATGGTAAGTCGATTTCCTCGTCACCTGCCCTGTTAAACGCGAAATTCGTCTCGATGCTAGAGATGACGATGGCAGAATCCGTTGGACTTGAAATACTAACGACTTTATAAACAGGCCGACAGCTCAGCACCCATCACCTTGCGAACACGCAAATTCATAACCAACCGCCTCTTATCCCGTCGCCAATTCGTCCTTGACGTCCTTCACCCATCCCGACCAAATGTTTCCAAGACTGAGTTGTCCGAGAGGCTTGCTGTTGTGTACAAGACGGACAAAAGCCGTGTTGTAACGTTCGGTTTCCGGACACAGTTTGGTGGCGGAAGGAGCACTGGATTCGCCTTGATTTATGATGATGAGGCCTCACAGAAGAAATTTGAGCCGAAGCATCGTTTGGTCCGCGTATGTTCTTCCTAATTCCTTGTCTCGTCCAGACATCTCATACATATGATTGGTAAAGTCTGGCCTAGCTGCCAAAGTGGATAAACCGTCACGCAAACTACGGAAGGAGCGCAAGAATCGTGCGAAGAAGGTGAATATCATGATGTCAATCTTCGTCTTGTCGCCTAATCATGGCTTGTGCAGTTCCGTGGAACTAAAAAACTCAAGGCTGCCGAGCCGCCCAAGAAAGGGAAATAGTGGTTGAGCTGTATTCTGGGCTGGTGTGCGACCCATTACTCCCACTTTTGCATTGCATGTCCTGCGAGATCCAAAATCATGTCCCTCACAAACATGCTATGTGAATATATGCATATGGCGAATACAACGACTCATTTCGGTCCTGACACTGTTCGGTATGCAGGTGATATTAAATGGAGTGCAGGGTATCCTATTATAACGTCGATTGAAATAGGCGAAGCCCAAACAGTTCTAAAAACCGGACTTCTTGTGAATGATATCTGGGTCTTCTTGATACTCCTCAGCCGAGACCCACATCTGAGTGCGATGAATGACGGGCAAATGGTCGGCCAAAGGCGAAAAAGAATTACCTTTTTAAATGTACTCAGACCAGCCAAGATAGAACCTCCGATCCATGTGGAATATTTCCGCTCTGGGGGAGCATAAATTTTGATCTTGACGTCTTTGAGGGCGAGTTTCTTGACTTCATTGAGCAATCGGTCGCCGAAACCTATAGGGAATGAAATCAGATTTTGACATTCACGTTGTCTCATTCTGACCTCGACATAGAGTGCTGCCTCCACTGAGAACAATGTTGGAAAAGAGGCTCTTGCGAAGGTCTAAATCGACACGGTTGATGGAGTCGACCACAACTTGATGCACTCCAGCATACTCCTGGCCAATTAATTCAGGGTTAAACAAAATTTCGGGAGCGCGGAAACGTTCAGGACCGAGCTGCCATGTTGTCGTAAAACCCGAGTTGAAGGCCAATAAAATCTGGCAAACCTGCACAGGATTTCCGTCCGGCAACCTGAACTCTTCTATACGTCCCGTAGAGTCCTTTTCTTCTTTTGCAGGATTTAGGGCGACATAACAGCATTTCTCCTTTATGGTTCGGACGATTTCGCGCTCTGCAGTGGTGTGCAGATGATGACCAGACTTGCGAAGGAGCAGCTGGAGATGATCAGTTACGTCTCTAAGTCGTTGTTACGCGATTTCGGGAACGGGGGATATAATGGAGAAGTACCTTCCCGCTACATCTACTCTGCGTATGGCATGCGGCATTGAGAAACCCTCGAAAACGGGGACGGCATGTGTGACACCGTCACCGGAATCAAGGACGATACCTGTTGTCCTTCCTGACGAGTACCTAAGTTGAACACAATGTTTCCAGGGTAAGCGCATGTTGTGGTACGTGCTCTACGCACAGAGAAAGAACCGCTTGGACAGAGGTGAAGAGAGCAGGGACGTTGAAAGTGTCAAAGAATATCTGAGCTGCAACATCTCGGTTGCTTCTAGGATTGAGCGGTGCTTCTGTCAACAGGACAGGATGCTGAAACTCATTAGTGCGAGAGCAGGAACGCGTGAAAATTGACGGACTTCTTCACTCAGTGTGCCCAGCTCCTCCGCATAGACCCAATTCCAAATGCGCTCCATGTCGTCCCAGTCGGTGACGATACCGTGTTCCATTGGGTACTTTATTTTCAATAAGCCCCTGAACTCTTGTGCACGCCTGCCAATGAAGACATCGCCTTCAAGGGCGCCGGCCATAACGCGTACATGCTTTGGCCGACCGACGCTAGAGAAGCGATTAACGGGGTGGAATCAGTGATTGGAATCGAGTCTAACCGTCAAGACGCACAAAGACGGAAAGAAGCATTTGGGATGGTCTTGCCCAGCAAAGCCAGCCTTGATTGTTCCAGAGCCCTATGTATGGAAGATTTGAGAGTTGGAGAGACGAAAGCGCTGTGAAAGAGACGGACGTTATCGATGACAACGGGCTGATTTGTGAGGACATCGTCGAACTCTGCAGACATGGGAAGACGACGGTGTGGTGGCGATGACAGTCACGGTTTTGTTATGTATTCAAACTCACATCCTTACAACCAGAACCAGAACGATCATGTCCATATACATGCCCCGGCTCTGCAGTCTTTTTCTCTTTCTTTCCTTCGTCGTGAGCTTCTAGCTATCGTGGCTGCTGCACTGGCTCACACCTGCGACAGGTTTCTGTCAATGCCATATTAAATAAATGGGAGGCAACCAACTTCTGCAAATGTATGCTGTGTGGACATTGTCACTTCTGCTGGTCGTTGACAAATAGCTAGGCATATGTTTCCAGTCAAACTACTCGATATTGCATCTCAACATCCCAGACAACCCATCCCAGCCTTGTCTATCCTGCACAAAGCAATGGTGCCTAAACCAGAATCTACCGATCTGCGCCGGTGCGTCGCTCGGCAACACGAATCCGGATACAGCAACTGGGAAGGAAGGGGACGTTGAAGCTCGGTGCTTCCGTATGTTGTGATCCATCTGTTACTTTTTCTTTGCTCACATTGTGCAGAACGCGATTCTCCTCGAGATCAGCTGGTCGTCACACTCTTCTTACTTACGGTTTTCGGACTTTTGCTGGGTGCAGGTATAAAGAGTCGGATGGTGAAGGCAGGGTTGAATGGAGACTGGAATGCGAGGAGGAGATGGTGGGAGGTGGGTGGTGCATCTCGCGACTTTCAGGGCAGCTCACAGGGCATTTCACAGGCATGGATACCGCGACAGCAGACATACGAACTCGGGGTATCGCGGTTTGGATACAGTCCAGACAGAGACGTCCAGATGGGAGCGTACATAGGTAGAGGGTAGATAGCTGTCGTCACATCAGGTCACAATCAACTACAAATCCTCTCCCCACCACCATGGGATCCATCTGTTCCAAGTCTGGGACACACACCGGCGGACACACCGTTCTGGGCTCATCTTCTGATGGCACGAGTCCCGTAGCTCCGAGCGATGTTCGTGCTGCTGCGGCAGAAGCAGCAGAGCGACGGATGAAAGCGGTGCGTGCTTGTGGGACCGACACGCATATAGACATCTAAAAAAGTCAAGACAGGCACATAAAAGAGGCACCAACGCGGCGAATCCAAACCAGGGACAATTAGCGGGGAAGTTGGAACAGCAGCGGAAACGGGTGGCAGAGGCCAGGGAGGAGGAAACACTCGTGGTGAGTGGCGATCGGTCGGACGTTGTGGTCCATGCTGAATTGGCGACCAGTGGGATTAATGTAGAGATTACGTCAGCTTGCAGAATGAAAACGTTGTGGAATCGAGCAGTGCGCGACGACGAGATCCCAGCCAGTTTCCTGTCCGCCCTCCAGAGGAACGGTCAGTCACCGCACTCCCTTCCATCTACATCCAGCCTCATCATCGCCCACGACCAGCAAACTTTACTCCCTATGCATACCCCCCGCTCCTCCTCCTCTCTTGTGCCGTCACACAGCATGTATCCATCATATTCATCTTTCTCGCCATCTTTCTCCGTCTCAGAGACCGATCCATCGACCCTCGTACCCTAGTCTGCTTGTCGGTTGCATGCTCCGTCACGGGCTATCTCCTTTGGCAACTTCTTGGCCACAAGGCCCTCAGTCCAGGCCCATTTCCTGATTGTCCGTCTGCTGCTCAGACTTTACCTCTCCCATTAATCCATCGACAGACCTCAAGGCCGTTAAATCATCCATATTAATCTTTTTCGCCCTCGTGTCCCTTGCTCATGTTTTGAGGACCTTGACAGCTGCGACATCTTCAGATTCAATATGGGCTCTTTCCGCCATTTTATTCATCATACACGCTCTCCTCGCCGACTACACTCCGCAAAAACCCGATGCCCACGTTCGTGAACGGTGTGTGTTTTTGCTTTCATTCCTTGTTAATTTCGATCTCACTCGAAATTAATCTCAAGTTTGACATCCGTCTTGTCGATGAACGCTGCAGTTTCGGGATCGGTCGTCTTGGCCTCTCGCTTAATCACCGATATCGCAGTCTTCGCATTAATATTATTTTCCGTACAAGCATTCGCCCTTTTCCCGATCCTCCGCCGTCGTTTGCAGGTACCCATCAGACCTAATCAGTTTCATACTCTCTACTTATCCGTTCTTTCCCTAGACGGCTCCCGTGACTATACAACTCCCTTTGACAATATTTTTGGCCCTCTCTTCCCTTCTTCTTACTGCCTCACTTTCTAAGAAGGCAGCCGGTATCTTTGGCGCAACTTTTATTTTCATCATCTTTCTTGCCCCTGCAATGCTCATCTGGGCCCAAAGGCATAAAAAGTATATTCGAATTTTATAAGAGGCTTACTTGCGTCTTAATACCCGCCTCTTTAGCGAAATTCGTGGTCCATGGGATGTAGCAGTTCCCAAGGTCAATTATTCAGGCACCCCTGCCGGTATGTGACATCTCGCAACATTATCAGCAGACCCCAACCAAAATGTTTGCATTAGTGATAATTTCCAAGTAGAGGATAGATGTTAGCGCAGCCATTTACATAATGTACACAACGATTATGCCGAAAACAAGACAATATACTACATGCGAATCCAGGGGAGCGAGGACAGTGTCTAGAGCGTCCGTTCAAAATAGACTATGGTGAGCTTTGTATGATACACGTTCCACCGAGGTATATAAGCGGCAAATGAAATCTCAACTTTAAGGGATATCGCCGTTGTCGTCAATTCGTTGTCGTTTCAGATTTGGGCCGGGGACGGTCATTCCTATTCCTCTTGCTTCCAATACATTCATCGCCACCTTGGCAGCACCCTCTGACGACTTTTTTGTACGTGCTCGAGTTCGTCGAAGCGCTCCAAAAGCCTGGGCTTTGATTACCGCAAGGGTACCAGAGATAGCGGGAGTGCCTGGGGAGGGAGAACGGGACGGCGATTGAGTGGCGCGTCGTGCGTGTAGCCGTGCATGCGAGTATGGCGTGGCATCTCCATCACTACTTCCTTGCTCGTGGTGAGAGCCTTTGTCACTCCTGGAAACTGGCAATGAAGGCAGAAGCGGTCGTTCTGAACCGAGCTGTCGTGTTAGCCTGTACCGGATTGCATCACTTGCGGGCCCGACTAGGGAAATGTCAGCGGTCCCGCCATGAAGTGTCACTTCAGCCCCATGAGGATGTGAGTGACGTCGGTAATCAAGATCCGTACGATCATGACCTCCGACATCGGGAAACGTGAACGGAAACGTTGGTATTGAATTCGACGAGCTGGGTGTAGAAGTCGCAGGCGAAAGTGAACGGCTGGTTGGAAAGACAAAGGGAGCTGTGTCAAGGGTACTCAATGGGTTTTTTTGATCTTCGACTGAGAAGCGACCGACAAACGGCACATCTGTTGATGATTGAATTGGTGAGCCAACAAAGTTGGGGGAGCGGTTGTTGGGAGCTGCTGCAGAGTCACCCGAGGATGTGCCCGGTGCAACGGCCGGCGGCCATGTCTCTCGATGAAGGCCTTGCGTCGAATATGGATAAGGACTGTATCTCTGACCACGGTGTCCCAGGGAGTGCGAAGAGCCGTCGTCTGTGAGATCTGTTTCGCCAGAGTAGGATACGAAAGGAGGCTGCGTGGGATATTGACTGGGACCAGAGGTGTACGAGATGGAGGCCTCTTCATTGGCTCTATAGGCGAGTCCGCCACTTGCATACTGGTTTATTTGGAGTGGTCCAAAGCCGTTTGAGACTGACGAAGGCAGGGGGGGAAGCTCTTCGGAATCCACGTTCTGACCTGCCTTCCTTGCTTGCCAGAGGGCCCTCCAAAGTTTTTCCCGTTCTCGGAATTCGTTCCGTAAGCGATTGTTTTCCTGGCGCAACTCCTGTGTCTCGGTGCGAGCTTCCCTGCATGAATCTTGCAATTGCAAGACAACGGATTCGAGACTCGTGACTTGGAGCAGCAGCAGTGAACAGGAGACGGAATGGAGGAAAGAACTGGTTGGTTACCTGTTTCCTCAAGGGTGGCGATATAATTTGCCCGACGAGCCCGGAAAGCAGCCTGAGCGTCGGCATTCTTCTTTTTCCTGAGGGCAACGTCGGACATGCGGGGAGTGGACTCGTCGGAGGGCTGTTTATTGTTCGTTGTGGGGGGCATGGAAGGAACGTTGAGTGGAAAGGCCGAGTCGATTTTAAAATGCCATATTAGAGAAAAGAATTCGAATCAGACGGCACGAGGAGAAGGGTCCGCGGCCATTCAAACCTGGACAACTTAGCCGATATATTATCCTGACAGCAGAAGGTGAACCCGAAAGGGAACCTTCGCCCCCAAATTTCTAAACAACCTTTCCCCGCCACTGCGGCTCAGGTCCAGAGACCCGCCATCGCCGTCTTGTCTCCGAAAACAATTCTTTGTCTATATCCTCATTCATCCAACTCATTCCCCCCTCCTTCCATATCAATCGCTTCCAACATCGTCCCCTTGCTGTCAAGCACACACGCTACCCTCCGACCAACCCTGCCGTTCACAGCAACCGACACCTCTCCTGCCATGCAGCCAGCCAATGCACGAGACCGCTTCACCGGATGTCGCACCGATGGCAACTGATGGCGAGGCGTCAATTCCGTCACCCCCCTACTTATTTAAAGACTCACATGGCCGTCCTTCCAGAGGTCCATTGCTCTTAATAACAGCGATTCTCGCGTAGGTATCCTTCGGCACTCATCCGGCAACAACTGGTATTCCAAGTCGCTGTAGGTCAGAGTTGCGATGTGGGCCGTTGCTGCAAACTTTGATCACCATCGACTCTAATCCCAAATCCAATCCCCAACTTACTCGGTCGACTGCGAAGCCGGTAAATTATCACCATACACTCGTTGTCGAAAAAGTCAGCTTCCAAGAGCTCGAAATCATTCTCCCATTCATCCGAGAGGAATCGTTCCAGAAGTACTATCGCAACCTCGAATGGCGATTCTAAAGCCTCATTGAAGCGAAGGCGCGCTAAACATACTATTGGTGGAGCTGATTTGAGTGTATACATCATCGTCATATAACGAACGCACAGAAAATTGACGCCTCGGATGGGAGAGGTAAAGCTAGATATTGCAGAAGCTCATTTCTCTGCATTGTTTCAGAAGCGCCTCGTTAGATTTTGGGTTAAATCTTACCTCATGCACCATCATAGTTCTTTCTCGACTCGTGGATGAGATTAGTTGGCTGCTGGACTTGATCGTTGGGAACAGATCTGTCAGGTTTGGGCCAGGGGAGGTCACAGCGGAGCGACAGGCAGCACCTGCTGCGCGGTCAAAGACTCGCCTGCACTGTATTGCCAACTCGTGCATCAACGCATCGATATTTCGGTCAATATGCTCCTGTTTTAGCTCCTTCACATTCTAGGGACATTTCGATTAGAGGGAATATACACCAGGACATCATACCAACCTCGGTCCAACCCATCTCCCTTTCATCATTGAGGATGCGGCGGACGCGGTTCAGGACGCTGACTACGGATTCGTCCCCGTCTGGGATCCTTAAATCAAGAAGTGAGAAACACGGTATCGGGCCCGTGAACCACTTGTCGATAGGGCTTTCTAGAAGTCCTGAAGTCAGGTAGTTGTTCACTTCCAATATGTCGTGTCGGGGTTGTGGAGGGTTGTCATTCGGTGGATTGGCGGCTAAGGTTTCTGTTCCAAATACCGTAAATATGCCATCTGGCGAATTTCCGATAATCGATTACCAAACCGCAACCAGATAATGAACTCCCTGAACCGTGAAAGTTGTTTTCGTGCAGTGGCCGCTAACCAAGCGGAAAGTAAAATGCCTCGGCTGATGATGTCAAGGCAACCTTGGATGTCATGTCCAGATAAGTCGAATACCGAATATTGGGACCTTCCCGAACGATTACTAATTAATCAATGCGCAGAAGAATTATAAGGCCTTACAGTTGGGACCACCCTTGGAGTTCCTCCAGAACAAGGTGCAGGCGCTGACAGGCTGGGATGACGCGTTTTTCGGACAGATCCCGCAGCTTTATCAGTGCCTCGGTCATGGTTGTTTCCCACTTCTGGATGCCCTAGACAAAAAGCTCGAGAAGCATTCACAATGTCGCATGACAGCAGCTTACCCTTTCGCTCATTTGTTCACCACTGCCGAGGAAATCTAACAGCGCATCAGTCGCGCGTCCTGTGAGTAGGAGCGTGGTGAGGTCCAGAGTCGCGTTCGGCTCTTGCTCTGAACGAAATGAGGTGTGCAGAATATGTTATGTCGATCACCTTACCGAATTGATCTCGTTGTCGAGCTTCCAGAGCTTGAACCCATTTATCACCAAGGTGTCGAGCGGCAGTAATGGCGTCTGATCCATTCCATATAGATTTCATTTCCATAACAACACGCAAAAGGTAAGACACGAGTTCCCGGGCTGTCGACGACAATTTAGCGAGGTCTCGAGGTTGTCTGCTGTTCAGTAAGGGTATATCAATGAGAGTAGGTGGCAGCAATGTGGCGATATCCTCCGCATTCACTTCCGCGGTGCGCAGGTGGACAAAAAAAGTTGACCGTCCTGGATCTTTGAACGAGGACGCGACATAAAGTCGAGGCCCCAAAAAGATAGCACCCAATGGAAACGTGCCATCAAGGTAGCAATGCAAATAACCCAAATCATCCGCGACGGCGAGGATGCTGTCGTTACTGTCATTGTCGGTTGCGTCCCAGGAACCTCCATGGCGGTCATGGGATGTGCCGACTAACGTCGATCCAATCGAGGCCATAACAGGGTCTATCGTTAGCGTCGGCCATTGATCAATGACGTCTAAGTGCAGCGATTTTGACATTGGCTTAATTTGCGACCCTTGGAAAGCAAACAGGTCTGTTGCACTTTGCAAGATCAAAAGAAAAGACTGTAAGACAATGGTGTAACAAACCTCAGTTTTTGGAAATCATCTTGTAAACTATCCAGAAGGGGAATATTTTTTAGGATGGCATGAGCCGTGCCAGTCTGTACATTGATGAGCTTCCAGAAGACTTATTTAGAAAAAGCCGATGTACAATGACATTCTTTCTCTTGAAGATATCCGGAATTGAGCTTGTCCCCATAGACTTTTCTTCTTGGAACCACCAAACCCCCGAAACACGAGCCTTTGGAGAGCCAAGGGATCGAGAAAGTGGTAAAGTGAGCAGCGTGGAGCCATCTTGTAAAGAGTGGAGGGTGATGCGCGTCGGTTCGTGCAACGCTACAATGCTTCGCCCTGGTGGTGTGTTATTTCAGTTCTACCAACGTGGACCGAATCGCTGGTACATAGTACATACCATCTGGACTCCAAGCTAAACCGACGATCTCTGCACCGTTTTCATCAGTCGCGTCGACGCCGACCTCCCAAACTTTCGACCCGTTGTTATAGTTCCAGATGCTGAGCCTATTTTGACCGCCGAGACGAGATACTACAGCCACGAGGTCTTTGTCTGGGCAGCACGCCGAAGTCAACAATTTGCTTGGAGATGGGAATTGTAGAAGGCCAAGAGGTGCAAAGGCAGTGGTCTCCATTCGTGAAAGTTACATCGCCACCAAGATGGCGAAGCCATGTCACGTTCAATTACACACCGGAGCTTGCATTCCATGGAGGAACAGATGCGTCACTCTATCCGACGGAGCATGTAGGATAGGATAGGATACTTCGGTGTCTACGAAGACTGGGAAGCGGCGCTTTACCCGATGCGGGAAGACCGACAACAATCACCTCGTCTGCCTCGCCACTCCCTTCACTTCCTTCCGTTTGTCAATACTTCTCTTTTTGCTCGCAGTCCCTCGCGACCGCCCGCCCTCTGGTCAAAATCTTTATCAAAGGCCCCTCTGATTCTGCTGTCCCGTCGTTGTTTCGGTTTCTTATTCCGGTTTACTTGTCCTTTCTCTGGCACGCCTATCTTCGATGGTCGAGCAGCCTTCTTCGCTGAGCGTATGGCAGCATCGACGGACTTATAGTCGCCTATCTTTTTGTCTTCGTCTATCAGCATCTTTCTTCTTTTGACTCTGCGAGAAAGCCCAGCGAATTTATCTCTTTTAGGCTACCGAGGGCATTTTAGAGTGTGGTCTAGTATATATTGAGGCGGATCTCACCTTATTATCATCCATACGCGGATCCTCCTTTTTCCCGCTGCCTGGAAAACTAGTCTCGTATTGTGACTTGCTAATTGCTTCAACGAAAGGGTCAAACAATGCATCGAAAGCTAGGGAGTTTGGTGCACCTTTGGCTTTGAGTTTTTCTTTTTGACTCTGGAACCATGTCCTACGAGGCCTGGAATAGATTTCGGCTTCATGTTCTATAATGTTTTCACCTTTCTCTAGTTCCATCTCGGCCTTCCGGAGCTTAAGTCTTTGGGTGAGATGCATGGCAAATTACTTCAATCTCAAACGCATACCTCTTTTTCTTCTTTTTCGTCGTGTAGAACCGCCGATACCTCGTCCTTCAGTCCTTCGACTCTTTCAACCCATTGCGATATAACTTCTAGAGGGACAATGCGATGGTGAATTCGATCATCACCCGCTCCATGTTTAATTGCTGCCTTGAGCACTTTGCGATCTGCCTCTCCGACAAGCGTCACGGACCTTTACGGAATGAACGACATTCCGGCGAAAACGCGAGAATCTGACCTACCGGCCTTTCTCGCCAGCACGCGCCGTTCTGCCTACTCGGTGGAGATATTGGGCCAATTGACTGGGCATGTCATAGTTAATGACAGTTTGAACGCCTTTGATATCTAAACCACGAGATGCCAGATCGGTGGCCATTAGGAAATCCACAGAGCCATCGCGGAAGAGCTGCAAGGCTCTAAGACGCTGTGAACTTTCAGACAATACCTTTATATATATGGAACGGGCCTACCTGTTCTTGAGAGAGATCACCATGTAACTCTTCACACTTCATTCCCAGAAGACCGAAGACGATGCGCATCTGATGTGCCAACTTTTTACTGCGCAAGAAGATGATAACGTTTGATTTGAAAGTTCTTTTGCAAAGGGCAGCGAGTACCGCCGAGCGCTCTGACTCTTTCCCGGAACGGATTCGCACGAACTCTTGGATTAAACCCCGCGCTGTAGTTTTCTTGGGGTCAACAAAAAGTCGAACAGGTTTGTTCAGGGACATTTTAACAAGTTCATCAACGGAATCCGTCATTGTGGCTGAGAAGAGCATGGTCTGGCGAGAGGTAGGGCAGGACTTGATAATTTCTGCAAGCTCGTCCGCAAAACCATCCGAAAGCATTCTGTCTGCTTCGTCCAATACAAGGATGTCGAGAGCATCCAGTGTAAACGAGGGAGAGTTGTGGATGTGGTCAATTAGCCGACCAGGAGTAGCGAGTACGATATCTGGACGCGAACGAAGGGCAACTTCTTGGGATTTTAGTGAAAGGCCACCTGTTTAAAGAACGCACGTAAGACACGCGACATTCAGGATACCAATAAGATAGATGCTTGCCAACAACGAGACATAAGCGAATATCGGTGTGTGCTGCGAGTTTGGTACCAACCTCAAAGCACTGGACCGCCAGTTCTCGCGTTGGAACTAGTATGACGCATCGGGTCGCGGCTGCATGCTTTCCCTTATCCCTATACAGAAGTCGCTCGAGAATCGGGATAATAAACGCTGCAGTCTTTCCTGACCCAGTAACAGCACCCCCTACAACGTCTTTGCCTAGAAGAGCGACAGGGATGGTGGCAGCTTGGATGGGAGTGGGACGTTGAAATCCCATTGAAGTCAGAGCCTTGATGATTGGTCGCGAGATGTTCATTTCTAGGAATGAATTGTGAGCCCGGGCAGGACCGACATTCGAATCGAAGAAGGCAGCTTTGCGTTTCCTTTCTGCTTCTGTTTCATGCTCGGATTCATCCGAGGAGGAAGCATACTCGTCGCCTTCCAACCCGCCACCGTTGCCCTCTTCTTCAGCTGTGACTTCTACAAAGTTTTCATCGACCTCGTCGTCATCAATTTCTTCAGCAGACTCTCGATCACTGGCGTCATCTGCATCCTCAGACTCGTCTTCATCCTCATCGTCACTGTCAACGTCCCCTTCGCCGTTTTCTGAAGTTTTGCGTTTGCGTTTACCTGACAGCCGCCGCCGCGCGATAATTTCGTCGACAGATATTGGATCCTAAAAAATTAGTCTTTAGTCTATGAATGTAGCCTCACTATGACTCACCGGCTTTGTTCCAGATTTGACGAAATCCGCCCATCCTATGGACAGGCCAGCGAAGTCCTCCCCGGATACCTCAAAAGTAAATCCAGGATCCAACAAGACGTCGTCTGCCTCGAATTTATTTGGCCTGCTGGTCATATCCGTGGCGCGCTGCTCCTCGGAGTCCGAATCTATGGTCATAACATAGTCAACCATTTTAAATCGGCATGCAAAGATCAGAGTCGTCGTGGAAGTTGTGTGATCACGTGGAAGACCATGAAAGTAGTATTTTTTTAGTTACTTAGTATCAGGTTCTTGGTTAAACCGCACCGTGACCGATCCCTCTAACTCGCCGAGGGAATGGTCACGAGTCTAGTTCTTGGCAAGTTGGTATACTGAAGTAGCCCTGCTAGTACAAGGTTAGGTTTCCAGTCGTGTCGAACATCCGCGCATGCAAAATGAAGGTAGGAGACATTGCAAAGGGGTCTTGGGGTATAGGTACAGCAAAATCGCAAAAGCAAGACAACAAATGCCAAGTGCTACCAGAACCACCTCTTGGCTGCATCGTTGTGGTTTGGGCACCGCACCACTAACTCCTTGTTACCTGATCACCCAGTAGGAACTCGATCTATTATCTACGATTTTTTGTCGTCGTCTGAGAGTAGTTCCCTGCCATCCCGATTTTCATATGCATCAATCCATCGAAGGTAACTCTACCGGAAGGCACTTATGACGGAAGCTGGGCAGACCCCCTAAAAGTTAACAAGAATTCAGACTCGCCATGCAGCCCAAGTTACACAACGAAGAAAATGACCCAAGAGTATTTGAATCCTCGAACTGCAAATCTGGGGGATGGTTCTTGCGATCAGGATCATTCCGGTGAGATACAAACTGGTCCATAACGGCAACCTAGACATGCACCAGCGACTGAATCCTTGAAAATAATCTTTGTCACTCTGTGAGAGACTTGGGTTTCTCACAATCTCACCCATCCTAGATCCTCGGAAGTATGGCCTTCCTCGAAATTATCATCCACATCAAATTTCAGATATCCACGTCGTCTCAGATTGACCACTCGAGACAGCAGTCTCACCGTGATTGAACCACTTTTGCCTCTCCCATTGTGATCGCCATCGCTATTGCAGTGCAGGTGGTGCGCATCCACTTCCCCATCAAAACGGCCCACATTGCGAGACGGGCACTGCACCAAAACGCGTGTCCTTCGAAGCGAGGCACAAATGTCGCCAAAACATTCTTTAAAAAACGCCAATCGCTCCGCGCGTTTCCTTGCTTTCTTTTCCCGATCCCAACGTTTCCACGCCTCCCAAAGCTCACTTCGCTCTAGGCAAAACAACATCAATAAGAAACGAAGTAAACAGAAGGGAGATATAGATACCCACCTCCGACGGTGATCACCGGCTCGAGTATATCTTCTTGAAATACCGCGACGGACTCCATGGAGCTCAAGCAGAAGATCTGGCACGTCCCACGCTGGTACGGCGAATGCCTGGGCCTGAAAGGGTACATAGGCATGTAACTGCGTACGTTTCTGCCCACCTTCAACATCTACTTTATTATGAGGAAGAGGACGTAGCGAGGTTTTGGGCTCCGGGACGCACATAGAAAAAATCACGAGTAGGATCGCCAAGGCAGAAATCGCACGCGTCTATTTTACCGTCTGGCGAGATGGTCATTTTAGTATGGCCGGTGAACTCGACGGGGTAGCGTAAATGTCCTTGGTCCGGCGCAAGACCACTCTATGAAATGGTTGGATGGGTACCCAAGGCAACGGTTGAAATTTAAAACGTACGTTGAGCCCGGTTCAAAAGGAACCATGATAGAGATGCGTGCAAGCCATAGTGAGACAGAGCTGCGGTTTCGGCAATCGCCGAGGGACCCTCACGTCATGGCACGTGGTGTTAACATGAGCCATCAAAAAGATATAAAAACCGTATCAGGGTCTGCAGTAGTCCTGCTAAACACAGTACAAGGTTAGGTTTCCAGAGTCGTGCCGAACATCCGCGCATGCAAAATGAAGGTAGGAGACATTGCAAAGGGTACAAACCAAGGTCTGGGGTATAAGTACAGCCAAAATCGCTCAAGTAAGACAACGAATATTTCGAGTGTGCTACCAGAACCACAGCCTCCGCAAAATGGCTGTATTATCTCTTGGCTGCATCGTTGTGGTTTGGGCTGATGTGCGATATTCATCGGTCTCTGCCTCCACAAGAGCGATCCTAGCCTCCCGCATCTAGTGATCCCAAATGGTCAGGATCCACCGCACCGCTAACTCCTTGTTCGTAATCGTACCTGATCGTTCATCACGGGACGTTTCACCAGAAGTTCACCAATGGCATTGCGTTCCGGAAAGTTGTAATCATTTCCAATCCTGCATCGGGCTTGGCATTGAGCCGTGCTGGAAATGAAACGACCCATCAGATTGAATTTTCCCCAATGTATTTTTGTAGGATCCGAAGAGTGAAAATCCCCATTGCCTTGATGAGCACCGATGAGATCAGACATGTGAACCTCGCTGACTAGGAGTTAATGGAATGATGAGGTGTCCATAAAGGAGGACATACAGCGCAGGAATGCAAGGGCCTTTCGAATTCCGAAGAGCCAGGCGATATGCACGGTGTGAACGAACACGCTGTAAAAGTACATCCCATGATTGCAGATTCTTTGCCTGTTCAGGAGACTTCAGTTTGAATTGTTCCATTATTTCGTCACCACCAAATGTCGCAATGTTGATTCCTGCAACGAAAGCGCGCAGAGCTGAATAGTTGTTGAGAGCCCGTAACCTTTGCGCAATTTCTACAAATTTTTCGATTTGTTTGACGCGAGCTCGAGGTGTTTTGTGGCACAGTATGAGAGACATCACCCTATACTACAACATGAGGGCGAATACACAGAACCTCACTGTTGATACTGACCAATCGGCGAGGTGATTCGAAACGGCATTAAAGGCCGTTATGGGATCGGTGATATCCTTTTTGCCGGGGACAAAGGTATATTGTAACCAATGTCTCGGCTGCAGAAGATAAGGTGTTGAATACGACCAATATCCTAAAGAAAAAGTATACCTTGATATCCAAAAATAGTTTGACCTCGACTCTAGTAATCTCTTGCGCTATTTCGTCTGGATCCACGGCTAAAACTTCATGAGCTAGTTTCACGAGGTCCTTGATTTGCTGTTTCTCCGATGTGTCCGGTTCTGATGATCCAGTGCCCGGATTATTCGCCAGAATTAACGGTAATGGAATACTGGGTTTACGTTCCCTCGCCGGGGCAGGAAGGGGTAGTGGCTTCTCCGGGACAGCCACAGGTGGGGTTATATCGGGGTCGCTCCTCGTTGTTCCGTCCTCCTCCAACAAGCTGTATGAATCATCGCTCTCGTGTGCCGGGTCCTCGACCTTGAGAGCCCACTCAGCATCATGGTCCACTAGATTCGGCAGCATTTCAAGAAACGGGAGAAATTCGGTCCCGTAATGGAGTAAGTAGGTTTTTGAGATAATAGATTTAATCAAAGCGGAGAGGGCGCCTGCTGTACCTCGAACAGCGAAGTCGTGTGGGTAATCGCGAATCCACAGTTCCAGAAGGTGGCAAATTCTACGAAAAAACTATTAGACATGCATTGAAAATAGAATAGATACTTTCTCCACACTTCATCTGTGCAAAGCAAGCGAACATCGGGTCACCAGATGGGTTGTCCAGTTGACGCATTCGTTTCTGCATGGCAAGCAACACGCTCCGCGGGGTGGCGAATCTACGATATGTAAGCAAAAAATGCGTAACAAACGCAGGGTCTAATTTCGTTGTTGGTAACTTGAACTTGATGAGAGGATATCAGCATACCGTCCCCGCTCACGGCAAGAAACAGAAGTTTGTCCAGCAGTTCGTCCAGTGTTGGCCATTGTCCTGGTCGACTGTACAAGGCATAACCACGTCACTCAAGTAAGGGCATGAGGGAAACGCACGCTTCTTTCTCTTTCTCCTTGTCTTCTTTGTGTTCTGATATCTCCTCTGTTTGACCGTTGACTTCGACCCGTGAGACGTGTAGGTCCTGGGCGTCTTTGTCATTGGTACTTTCGAGTGGTGCATCGCGATGCCAACCAGGTATTTTCGATTTCTCACTTTCGGATAGTATATCTCCAGTGGAACGTGCGCGTACAGGAGGGATGGGAACAAAGGGTGAGTTATGGGAAGTTGTGGTGGATGGCTCTGACGTCAAAAATGCTGCATCCTCGTCCCTCCCTGGTAATATCGAGGGTGGTGTCACGGGTAATGTGGCACGCGAGCTTTCTAAAACATCTGGAGAAGCAGGATTTCGATATTTTGGATCACTTCGATTGTTCCCTTCAAATAAACCCCGTTAGCTTTCCTTTGAAGTGTAAGATTACAATGAAAGCCAACGTCTTTGCCTGGCGATAGCTCTCAGAATCCATCCAAACGTGCGTCGCATTTTATCCTTGCCCTGCTCATTCGTCTTCGCCACTTCCACGAGCCCAACGTCATACGGCTGAAGTACATTTAATGCCTTCTCGGGTTCAATTTGTCGTTGCAAATCGGACTTGCATGCAAGGACAATCAAGGGAAGCTTCATGTCACGGTGTGCCTCTAAACATCAAATGTGATGGTTAATGTGATAATCTGTACGCTGGGACGCACGCAAAAGCCCCTCGACTGGGTTGAATGAATCCTCGTCTGATGAATCATAACATATAATGACACCGTTTATGGAAAGGCTTTGATGCCAATCTAGCTTCTTCTGATCAGTGGGTTCTTTTGAAATATCGAGCTCGATAACATGGAGAGGAGTGTCTGGTGATTTATCGTCTCGAATGACACCGATACGCCGAGAGTCTGCAAAAAGATTTCATGATCGGTGACGGAACTGGAGAGATCCAGGTTACGCACAGTGCTTAGATGTTCCCCCAATTGATGCCGCTGACATTAAAGTCGCTTCCGATATATTATGACCTCGTAGGCCTTTCCGAATGACGGTAGACTTTCCACAGCCAGCCGAGCCGACGACAAGGAGCGTTACAATCGACGCCATTGGGGGAACCTGGACGCCATGAACGAACGATAATGCGAAGAAGAGTAGGCTATACCGACGTTTGTGTTAATGAGTATACGCCTTGAAGAGCTCCCAATAAGACCCAAGCTCCCACTACGGACGCGACCGTTATTGTCCGTCGGAAGCGAGGATAACCGACCGGGAAAGGACTGGAGCGAGGTTAAGGACTGCTGTCGGGGGATATCTCCGAAATTTGTGGGCGTGATTGGTATGCTCATTATGCTGCTCATGCTGGATGTTGCACTGAGGACGGGGGTGCGAGACGGGAGCCCGAGCTCACCGGCTCGTACAGGGGGCTTTGATTGATCCTGGGCGTTCGACGATGTACGGTGGTGACTGTCAACAGAGCCACTGAGCAGTCGGATACGCTCAAGGTCGGAATCGACACCATGGAGGACATGATCGCGAGAAGAGCTAAAGCTGGAACCACGGCCCCGGCCTTCGTATCGAGATTCTTGTTCACGCCTGGAATGTGAAGCAGAAGGGTTGATCAATGAGTGCGTGCTGGTACCATTCAGAGACGATCCCGCAGTAGAATGTGGATCACGACCGAAGTGGACGAAAGAGTCGACCGAGAGAGATTTCTTGAGAGAGCCGTTTCCGGAGGACGATGGTGAATATGTATCTGTCTTTGAATCTTCAAGGACCTGGGGATATTCGGGGGCCATAGGGCCGAGAAGGCGGCGGATGACAAGGGTAACAGCGAGGAGTCGTGAGCCATTTACATAATTTCGTTCATGTCCAAGCCCCGAGTCCTCCTCACTGTAACTATGAATCGATCTCTTTCGTCGCATCCTTCTGTCTCCTTACACTATCTAAAAGAACGACGACGGTCCTCCCCATTCAAGAGAGTCCCCGTATGTGTTGGGACTCTACCAGCACCTTACGGAGCACCTAGGTATTACACAACTCAATGATCCTGGCCTCCTCATTGAGTCATCCCTCAAGGCTGGGATGTCAAAGTCGTCCTGCCCAGCTCCCAGAAGTCTTGGATAGGTCGGTTGACCTACAACGGTGGCCCCTTTCAACTATGATGACACCTCCCAGGCAACGCATATATCATCAAGGAGGCGATCAAAGGCTGGTATTTCTATCCAAAGCAAGACGGCGAGGGTGAATCTTCAGACCACTCAAGATCTCTGAAATCGGGGGAAATCGTCCGTCCTTATGCTCGAAATGTCATCAATCCCTAGACTAATGCACCTCAGGCTGAATGGATCCTTCTCGATGCTGTATGATTCATCTCTGTGGCCGAGTCGTTCGCTCATCCGATCGAACAGACTCCGGCCACATGTGCAAATATCGCTTTGCACAACCTCTACGCTGGTCAGATCGACCTTGTTGTATGCAAAACGATCCGATAACCATCTTCCTTTCTAACGAGGTCTTCTCACAGATATCTGGCCCAAATCTTGGCCGAAATTCGTCAGGTAAGGGGAAACATGTTATCCCTTCATGCAATCAAAATCATCCTTGTACAGCCGCTTTTGCTCTGTCATCTGGGACCATCGGGGCGGCGCTGTCCTCTTCTCTATCCAAGATTCGCTCGATCGCACTATCTTATGGAACAGTCCGCCACCCAACGCCTCTGACCTTCTTCGAACCCGCACACCATTTGAGTGGTAAAATCATACAATACCTGTGGAGCCACTGGGGCCAAGACGATGGTGGCCTTCGAGCCGGGGAGGTTGATCTGTACAACATCAATATTCCTCTGGTGGAAGCACTGCTGTCACAAGAAGGGCTGAAGATTTGTTCAACAACAATGTGGCGAAATTCTTATGGTTCCCTGTTCAAGGCCATACCCAATTCAGATACCGTTCGATCGGTGGGACCAGACCCTCTTGATTCTGTAGCAGAAGCCACGTCGAGCACCGAAGCCAAATCTCGGAATCTTTGCTTTAAATTTGGGCCGAACATGAACAACATTTTGACCCCACCTATCTCATCGCTCCCCATCGGATCTGATGGCTGGGCAATCCATTATGGATGGGCTAGTGTAACGCCTCTTCGAGCTAGTTTTGCAGAACCACCCCAAGAACAGGAAATAGACGCTGAGCGTAGATTATGGAAAATGAAGCTCTAGTATGATTCCATTGGTATTTTTCAGCTGAAAATCGAGCTGAAAATCTCTCTAGGCAACGAAAATCTACTTATAAATGGAATGAGACCAGTGTAAATATACCTATAACAAGGATGAATGTTAAGGACAAGCTATGCAAGCCAAGACCGTTGGAGGAATTCCCGACTCTTCCTTTGATGAGTTGCTTGCGATAAACTTTTAGTGAATTGATACTCCAAGATGCATTCTGTCGAAGTGTTCCAGATCCGTTGTCCGAGAGATGATAAAAGCAACCCACCACAAAGTTGCTCGGGTCTAACAGCCTATCCTCGCACGTCCCTGGACACTTTGTAGTGGCGTATGAATTTCCAGCCCAATCACCTGGAAGGGATGTCAGACAAAACAGATTTATTTCACTTGATCGTACCACAGAATGTAATATCTAATGCGCTGGTATCAGTCGATGTCGAGATTGTACACATTCTCAGCGAATTCTCACCGAAAACAATCGAATGATTGACAAAATACTCCAAAGGATTACAGTTGCTCGGATCAAGTGCTGCTGAAGGGATGCCCCAGCTGGATGGGTTTGGACTTCCTTCCAAGATATCTGCAGGAATCGCAGCACGATAAAAAGACCCTGAATGATAGGAGGGTCACCAGAGCCTCGTCAGCCGAATACTTAACCGTAAAACTCACACACTGCGATGCCATTTTCATCCCATTTCATCGCGAAAACACCTCCACCCTGGGAGTCGAAAAAAGGACCGTATGATGCTCTGCTCCATTCTGTGATACCGCACCCTGCATTGGAGTTTATCATCCCATCGCAATTCACATTATTTTGGCCATTCGTTTGCTCGAAACGCCGAAACGTCAAAAAAGAACGAATGGAATAAGAAGCTGCGTACCACAATGGTCCCCGTAAAGTTCGTTCGCGAATTCAAAGTGCAACCTAGGAGGAAAATGAGTTAAATGAAGGCGTGGTGAAACAGCTAAGGTTGTACCTGGTTTGGTATGCCAAGTCACCTGGTTGTGCTGATTATCGTGCACGCCCTCGATGATATCTATTTCGCCCGTCTGAATAATATATTGAACTGGGTTTCTGGGATGTCCTATATGGGATGAGAACAGACGCACGTAAGGCCAGTTTCCATTACCCAGTGTCCAAAACGCTGGCCAAACCCCTGCAAAAGTTTTGAGTCCGTGGCTCTGTCAGCGGTCATTCGAAGGATACTTACCACAGCCCCAGGGTGCTCTGTTAAGGTCGAGGATGAATAAACCAGTGTTATATTGAGCGTAGCTCGATATTCGGACGCTTGGGACAGAGTGAGAACGATTTGAGATGCGATCTTATGGAAGGCAAAATACCTGTCTCGATAAACACCGTTTGCTAGCCAGGTGGTATTGTCCCCTTTCATAATCACAGTGCCATCGTTTTGAACGTATACAAGACCAAGGTCAAATGCCGCGCTCCGGTTGACATAGCTAAGGGAGTTAAGGGAGAACGTTTTTGTGCGACACAACGCGGACTCACTTCACTTTGCCACTAGGGGATTGTCCGTGAGTGAAGGGATAAAGAAAGACAATTTTTCTCACTTTGTAGGATCTGTGCCAGTAAAAAAGGTCCATTTGCTTGAAAAGAATATTTGTGCGTCATTCCTTGAGTTGGAAAAGGAGGGCCTACTCGAAGAACGTTTTTCCTGAATATTCATCTTGTGGTAGCCAGAGAAACGTTGATCCATTGGGATTGGTTTCAAGATTACTACGCTTCTTGACGGTATGCGAGGCCAGTGGGCTCGCCCCGTCAATTCCTCTAGGACCGTTCAAGACATGAGGGACGTCAGTGTCGACCCAAAGCCGTGAGGCTCCGGAACATGTCGTGAGTGTCAGGATGAAGAGGCTTGAGAAGAGATATCGCATGAAGGGTAGAAAAAAGTCCGGAAAGAGGTTGTGCAAGGTCGTTCTTATGACATGGAGTAAAGGACAATCATTTCAACTGCTTTTACATCGCGATGATTCTTAATAAGTATGTCGGCTATCATACAGCCGCTTGCCTCGTGGCATCTCCGGACTCCATGCCGCAAAATCATGTTAACAAAGAACGCCACCATTTGATGCCGTGGGGGCAACAGCACGAGGGAAACATCACAAAAGAGACTGCAAGAGGCACAGGTGTCGCGTGATGGGAGGATGCAGTGAGCGCGACCTCAAGGCCTCAAGGTGTATGGTAAATTGCATCTCTTAATTCCCGCTGGAATCGCTGCAAGGACGGCTGCTCTCGAATAAAGGAAATTGATCGTACAAGCTTTCGACGTGAAGGACAGCAGGCCACGTCGAATCGAGGCGTTTGCACGCGGGAATTGAGAGCGGAAGGATGATACACATACCAAACATTGGAAGGGAAGTATATGGATACGACATGTGTGGTGGCGAGGGAACACTAACCTGATGAAGTTCATATTCATAAGTGGTCCAAGTCGTGCAAATGCTGTTCATCATGCATATGACCCATCCCATCTCATCTGACTCTCAGAACTGTTACCCAGTACTTCAGATTTCGCCGAGTCAATCAGACAATATAATAATTAGATTGCTATCAACATGTAAATGAAACCGCATCACAGTTGCATGAGCTGACTCACATATCCTCGTTTGCTCGTCTGCACCCATAAGCAGGTAGCTAGCATCGTCAGCACGCATAGACTGAATTCAGTCCAACCGAGAGCTTCCACTGTCAAAGACTGGCGACATCTGTTGTCCAATCGTTAGGGCAATTCAAGATAGATTCGTGTTTCACCGAACCGAGAAATAGAAGCACGCCCCGGACAGTCACCACCCGTCCGCGTACGGTGCATTATGCCCGCAGCTGTCCCCTGGTTCGGTTGCGTGTCAGAAAGACATTCCTCGGATGTGTAAAAATGAAAACAAACCCATAGAACAGACGTGACGAGGAGCCAAACCACTGAGCTCGCGATGTTGGCTAGGAGATGACTTGCACCATCCACCGTCCACAGCATGTAGGCAGTGGAAAACAGCATCGTCCAGGACGCATTGAATAAGAAGAGTATCAAACTAAGAGAGGAAGAGGGAAAATTTCAAAACGAGGTGGAAGGTATTTTGTTCATACAGTAAATGGTAGCGTGGACTGGGCCACGTCTGGTGTTGATTACCGGCGCCGACTAGAAACGCTGTCAAGCCAAGCTCCGCCACAGAGGAGAGCGTTATTAGGGCAAAGAGAAACGGATAATATGGGCCTTTGATAAAAGAGTTTTTCTCCTGGGGGTGCTGGATGCTGTTCGATGACAGAGGCATCTTGTAACTGGGAGTCTGCAGCCAGAGATGGAGGGGTAATCAGGTCTTTCTGAGCTTATAGTTGCGGAGGCTGGACTAGAAATAGTCGCTGCAAAACAAGCAACTGAAGCACTGACCCGCAGACGAGAGGTGATCAATGAAACCTGAAATTGTCTCTTGTCCACGTTGACATGCGGAACCCCTACGGGCCCTACATGCATGCATGCATCGGGCACGTTCTGTAAATGAGATCGACCGTTGTCGCAGTGCAGGTTCGGCTAGTGACAGGTCGGCAGTGGACGGTGAGACGATGAAATTGATGGAGCACATTCGTCGCGCGACGTCGGGAATGATCTCTGGTCACTATTTAAGGCTGAAAGGGCTGGAATTGGTCGGCGAAACACCGAAATCACGTTTGAAAGGATATTCAGAATGGAGTTGTATGTGTCATGGTATTGGGATGCGAAGTTGGGATGATTTTAGGTAAGTAAGGCGAGAGGTGTCCATATTAACTAACTTTTGGCGTCCGAGCGAGTATCCGACATGAAGGAGAGTATGTAGTGATCAGAACATCATCAAAGCACCACCGACCAGGAATCCAGCAGTGCCAACGAGGACATTGCTCCGCTGTAGCGACAGCGCCGCGGCAATGTAGCCATCATCCGGGCCATATGCTCCACCTGCACCTGTAGCACCAGGTAAAGGCGCGCCGTTAGTTCCACCTCCCCCATCAATAGTCGTTGGGGCGGTTGGAAGGATCCTTGTCGTTGTCGGGGTTGTCGGGCTGGAAGTGGTCGAGTTGGATGCAGACGTGTTCCCGGAAGACACGGTGCTGGTTATGACGAGCGTCGTTGTCCCGGTGCTGAGCTGCCTGTTGGGGCCAATGGTGGTGAATGTAGATAAGGTGGTCAACACGACGACAGAGGGTGATGGGCTGGTCGTCTGGTTGGAAGGGCTGGTTGTCGGGTTGGAAGGGCTGGTCGTCTGGTTTCTTTCATCAGCTCTGGGGGCTATATGCGCATACGAGCAACTACCTGTGCAAGAGCCAGCAGCGGCAGAGCAGACAGCCACAAGAAAAGTGACAGCATAACGAGGAGTGGATCACGTGCTCCAATGACTGCTTCACCGATACCGACATCAACTGTTCTGATCACTCTGGATCGGATTACACCACCATCACTCCTCTCACCCCTTCCTCCTCATCTCATTTCCCCCGCCCTTCGTCAACGCCATCATTTTCTCAAGATCTCCCCCGACAACCCTTCGGAATACCTTTCCTGGCCCACTAGTTGTCCCACTCATACAGTCCTCGATCTCCTTGAATCTCTGCCGAAGCCGATCGAACATGTCAATTACTCCGTGCGCTACTCTGTAGACGCTGAATCAGCCTTTGCCCATGTCGAAATCCCGTCAAATGATTCACCCGGGCTCCGGCTCATTTTTCAATGGGATCCTGATGGATGGAAGTACCACAACATTGCTCTCATGCCCTTTCCCCCGAACACATTCGAGTCGCTCCAGGACGCAACGTCCTTCAACTTCGTCCCCCAGTCTCCGACCGCAGTCCTCGAGGAGGGCGACGACGACTCGTACTGGAATGCATACAGCCACGATGGGGACCATGAAGGCCATATTGCGAGCCCCGAGCCTGAGCCGTTAGGTGCAGAAGATGCGTACTGGGCCCGTTACACTTCCGTACATGGTCAGCATAATCCACCACGTTGACGTGCGATACATCTAATGTCCTCTTCTAGGTTCTGGTGACTCAGCTATTCCGACCCCTCTTCCTGCAATGGATCCCGAGAAAGCCTTGGAACGTGTCCTACTCCCATTACCCCATCACCGTCCAGGTGATATATATAATCCTCTCGAGCCCCCATCCCCGCATGCCCTCGCTCGTTATCTCGCCGACATACCTCCACGTCCAAAGTCCACGCCCCTCGACGAAACCGATTCGGGCTCTGGCTCAAACTCTACTCCTTCTCTAACCTCGTCATCCACTGCCTCATGCCACAATGGTCTTTACCTCGTGCCACTACCCCTCCTACCCAATCCAACCATTTGTCCTCCCCAGCCCCAACAGACTCACGAAGTACCGTCACATGAACCCCAAGGCTCATCCGAGGCGCTGAGGAACACAATTCGTGGTGTATACCACCTCTGGAAATCAGCAAGACGGACTAAATCTCCTACTCTCGAGGAGGAATTTTTGGAAATTGTCCGACAGGTCATCGCCGAATGAGAATGAGAAACGATGAATTCCCTCTCTTCGTCGAGACGCGAGGATCGATTCACAGCATCATCGTGATGATGCTGCGACGATTCAATTAGAGCGGGGATGAATACCTTATCTACCAACGTGTTGGGAGAGAAGGAATCAATCATTATTCCCTTTGATAACTATGGAGGAGGCGAACATGACATGTATCGTTTGATCTGATTGATGCAAGTGCAAAACTAAAATACTGGCTGCTCCGTATAAGCTTCGGGCTGGTAAGCATCCTGTGGCGCATATGTCTCCTCAACAGGCACTGGGGGTGCCACCGCAAGAGGTTCCCTTTGTTCAGACGACGGCTCCAAAACGATCTTGTCGACTCCGGGTTCTATAATCTGAACGGAATCAGGAAGGGGTTGACGTGGTCCCAGTTGACCCTCGGGGTCGGTCCCCTTCATACTAAGCAAACAAAGGTGAAACAATGGAGGAAGAACGATTTATCTGACACGAACATTTTGACCTTTATCCCGAGCACACCTTGTTTCAAGAGCACATGTCGGACGGCATAGTCAACGAAATCACGGGCAGGTTGACCGGAATGCAACATGAAACCATCGGTGAATTTCATGGACTTTGCACGGGCAGCGCGAAGTTTTCCTGAAACAACGACTTCGCAACCCTTGGCACCGGATTCCATTACGAAACGCAGGACACCATAGCAAGCACTAAGCACCAGGTGAGATGGATGAAAGACATCGCTAGCACAAGAGGTGGGGACATACCGACGGACAGCCAAGCCTCCCAGGAGTTTGTATCTCAAGCTCTCACACTGAGCAATAGCGGAGAGGCCACGGTACTGAACTTTTTCGGCATAAAGCTCAAGAGAATTTTCGGGGAATTTGAAGCGCTTTTGCACAAGGGCAGTGAGTTCACGAATACGGCGACCCTTTTCTCCCAAAACGTCTTGAGTGTGCGTCGCACGGATGATAATCTGGAGAGGTCAATAGGCAAAAATAGAAAATCCGATGCGATTGAAAGTACCTCAGTGCGGGCATGAGTAACGCGAACATCACAACCAGAGTAACCTTCCTCTGCGAGCTCGCGTGTGAAGAATTCGTTTAGTTCGGCGCGGAAGACACCATCGGCGACGAACTTGCGCTTTTTGCTGATCTGAGCGGCCATTTGATGAGGATAATTCGCTGCTCAAAGGGTCAGTTGAAATGGTAAGCGGAGGATGGTGACTCGGATACCTTGATCTTCTGGATCTGACTGTGGTCGACGGAGCCGTTTCCGTGCCGCTTGGTGGCTTTAAAACTAGATAGTACCACCGCCCATTTCCGAGTCACCTGATTTGCTCTATAAAACGCCAGCGCTAAAAGAGCTGAAGTCTCTACCAGCCATTTAAACAGTGAGTCTCGTTCAACTCTCTTTTTTTATATATTACCTTCAATGACGAGTGTTGTCTCATCAACCTATTGGCACCTCTTAGTAGACCTGCTTCACGATCAACGAGATGTCAAGCATCTCGCGTGAATCACTGACATGAATGACTTGCTGAGATTTTTTATAACTTTCATGTGAATTCCGCTGTCGTCCCAGTTCTGACCTCCTTTTCTCAAGGACGACTATGTTATGTAGTTTTGGTCCTGTTACCATTCGATGAACGTTTTGTAAATGCGCTAGATATTTACAATTTGATAAAGTTAACGGCGAACTTCGTTCACGAAAATGGCCGCTGCACCCATGCCACTGCCCACACACATACTGGTACACAACAAGTTTCCCCCACGACGACTTAGCTCTGCAAGGCCCGTGACCACCTGACGGACGCCAGCTGTTAGGAAATTAGAAAGTACGCAATATGGAACATGTAGAACACACTCATTCCAAGCGGATGTGAAAGGGCAATCGACCCACCACTGGTATTCCCTGAATTCAGTGCAACCTGAAACGAACGACTACAAGACGCACTTCGGATTGATTTTCTCAAGCGGAATCTGTAGCTCCTCGACACAGTATGCAAACTGTGACGCGAATGCTTCGTTGATCTGGGGACGGTGCGTTGAATGACTCTCAACCATGCAAGTACATGTTCGCCAACCTCGTATATGTCAATATCCCCCTTTGACAAGCCTAGCCGAGAGAGGAGTTTCGGGATGGCAACCACAGGTGCAATTCCCATGTGTCTCGGCTCGACACCTAATACACGACAAATTAGCAATTCTCATCGGGCTCAAATCATCCACTGGTAGGGATTTACCGACAACTGTGCTCCCAACCCATTTGGCTATGGGTTCCATCCCCGCCTTTTCTGCCAAATCCCGCGTGGTCATAACACAAATTGCGGCGCCATCACCAACTCCGCTCGCATTTCCAGCAGTCGTCGAGGCTTCTCCCCAATTTGGGAAGACAGGTTTAAGAGATGCAAGAGACTCGATGCTCACATTGGACCGAATGGTATCGTCCAGAGACAGCACTTTCCCCTTGACTTCAATCGGCACGATCTCATGCCTAAAGATATTGTGCTCCATTGCCTGAGATAGACTGAGGCCAGCTCAAGAGGAGGAACTCGAAGACAATACCTCGCTAGCCCTCGTGTGTGATATGAGGGCATATTCATCCTGTTTCTCGCGGGAAACTTGGTATGCCTGGGCTACCATTTCCGAAGTCCAGCCCATAGGCTAATCCTATCTT
>Ga0307516_10000250_pt1 | contig 69490 bp, 54 predicted proteins | sample 19_EM_MG_FD_203310 | JGI IMG/M metagenome (GOLD analysis project Ga0307516, IMG submission 203310) | Populus trichocarpa ectomycorrhiza microbial communities from riparian zone in the Pacific Northwest, United States - 19_EM | ecosystem: Host-associated > Plants > Roots > Unclassified | place... | reverse complement strand
GGTCCGCGTCGGCGTGAGAGCCCGCGGACCGCTTCGCCGAGGGCCGTCAGGAGCCGATCGCAAAGCTCGGGTGCGGCGGCTGGTTGTAGGCCGTGTTCTGCCACGCGTGCCGGTGACGGCGACCGGAGCCTGCAGGAATCAGCTGACGGGGTCGTCGAAGGTGTCGCGTCTGCGGTTCAGGAGCGGTAGCAGGCGTGCCAGCAGCAACGGCAGCACCACCGCGGTCAGTGCCGCGGCGGACATCCCGGCCACCGCGATGTGGATGTCGTTGGAGTCGGCGAGCGAGCCGAGCGAGCGGAACGGCTCCACGTCGCCCAACCACATCGACTCCAGCAGCATCACCGGTGAAATCAGGATTGTCAGCGCCCATAGCCCGCGCTGATCGCCGCGCCAGCCCAGAGCGATCGCCGCGGCGATACCGGCCAGTAGCAGTCCCAGCGCCGCCGTGGTCAACGCCATGGGCAGCGGCGCCGAGGCCATGCAGCAGCTCTCGTACTCGGCCACCCGGGCGACGTCGGCGCTGTCGACCTTGAGCCATACCGCCGTGGTGATCGCCGAGACCGGCGGGAGCAGCCGCAGCAGCCATCCGCTGTCGCGGGCCTGCGCCAGGGCGATCAGCGCCAGCCCGAGCAATGGCACGATGATGTATGCGGGCAGTCCTTCGGCCTGGATCATCGCCAGGGACTTGTTCGACAGCACCGTGACCACGAGCAGGGTGGCGATGGTGCCGGCGACGGCGAGACGGGCGGGTGCGCCCGGCGCCACGGCCGCGGTGACCGCAGCGAGCAGCCATGCCACGAACACCACAGCGCCCAGGGTCGCGAACGGTCCGACCCGCAGCCAGCCCACGGTGGACACCCTGCCCGGTTCGACGGTGAGCAGGAAGAAGACCGCGAGGGCGCTGCCGGCGGCCATAGCGAGGGCCGCCGCGATCGGCAGGCCGTCGGCGAGGCCCGCCAGACCCGCGCTGCGCAGCCGCTGGCGCAGGCCGCCGAGGATCAGGTCGGTGGCGTCGGCGAGCCGGGGGCGTCGCCGGTCGCCGACCATCTCCAGGTAGGCGCCGATCAGTTCGTCCCCACGCTCGGCGCGGTAGCCCTGCGGGTAGGCGAAGAGCAGTTTGCGGTACGCCAGAGCCAGCCGCTCGTTGCTCATGCCGGGACCGTCCCGGTCATAGCGGTCGTGCCGAGGCCGTGCAGCCGGGCGGTGGCGGCCTGCACGTGGCGGCGCATCCGCTCGGTCTCAGCGCGCAGGGCGGTTTCACCATCCGGGGTGAGCCGGTAGTAGCGGCGCAGCCGTCCGTCGACGATCTCCTCCCGGTCGGCGGTGACGTGGCCGTCGTCGGCGAGCCGGTCGAGGGCGCCGTAGAGGGTGCCGGGGCGCAGGCTGACGCGGCCGTCGGAGAGGCGGTCGACTTCGGCGATCAGGCCGTAGCCGTGCAACGGCCCGCCGGCCAGGGCAGTGAGGATCAGGAACGTCGGTTCCCGAAGGGGTTGAGGCATGGCCGCTAATATATTCGATACGAAGGTATCTTTGGCAAGAGGTTATCTCGGTTGGTGACCGGCGCCGCGGTCAGCCGGGTCGCACCCCGCGTCCGCGCGGGCACGGCACTTCCTGGAGAACGGGCCGGGCCGACGCGGGGAGGCGCCGGCCCGGCTGATTCGGGGTGGGGGAGGGCTTACTTGTAGGTGATGTCCGCGGCGCTGAACAGGCAGTTCTTGCCGTCCGCGCCGGAGCCGGTCTTGGGCGGCTCCTTGCCGGTGTTGTTGCCGGTGAAGCGGTCGCAGATGCTGATCTTCTTCTTGCTGTCGCCGATGATGGTGATGCCGGAGAGCTTCGCGGTGTCGCCGAAGTTGGTGTTGATGCCGACCAGCACCTTGCCCGGGGAGGTGGCGGTGATGTTCTGCAGCACCACGGCGCGCTTGAACTGCGTCTTGCAGTTGCCGCACGAGCGGTAGAGCTTGCCGAAGTCGCTGACCTGGAAGTTCTTGACGGTCAGGGTGCCGCCGCCGTTGTGCTGGAACACCTTGTCCGAAGCCGAGCGTGCGCCGCCGCCGTCGACGGTGTACCGCGCCGTCGCGCTGCCCTTGAAGGTGGCGGCGTCCTCGCCGACGTCCTCCCACCAGACGTTGATCAGGGTGCAGGAGCCGGTGCAGTGCACGCCGTCGCCGGCCGGGGCGCCGATGATGACGTTCTTGAGCGTGGCGCCGTTGGCGAGCTTGAACATCGGGTCCTGGCTCTCGCCCTGGCCGCCGTCGCCGATGCCGAAGAAGCGCTTGAGCCCGCCGTCGAAGGTGCCGGAGACGTTCGTCGTCGCGCTGACCTTGACGAGTCCCTTGGCCGACGGCCACGCCGTGGCGGCCGAGGCGTTCTGCGTGAAGGCGACCGCGGCGACGCCGAGACCGCAGGCCACGACGGCGGCGATGGCACCGGCGCGCCAGCGGCGGAACCGGCCGGGGGAACTCTCTGAAACCGTGGGGGAGGACAATTCCATGCCTTTCCATGGGCGGCAGTCGATTGCTAGGTTGCCGCCCGGCACGAAAAGGTTGCCCGGGTTCGCGAGATTCCTCGAAGGTCAGGACGCGCCGGAGAGCTCCTCGAGCGTCGCCCGCGCGCCCTTCAGGTGCAGCGAGGAGAGCACCGAGCGGTAGGTCGACACGAATCGCTCGTTGTCGATCAGGTCGCCGAAGAGGTCCCGGTTCGCGATGAAGGCGAGCGGGTCCTCGTGCTGTCGCCGCGCCGACGCCGTCAGGGTGTCCCTGAGGCGGTCCACCACCTCGATCGGCTCGCCCCGCTCGTCGACGCCCTCGGCGTACCGGGCCCAGCTCGCCACCACGGCGACCGACCGCAGGATCTCGCCGCCGGTCTCGAGGTTGTGCCGGATCACCGGCAGCAGCCACTTCGGGATGCGGTCCGAGCTTTCCGCGCAGAGCCGCGCCACGGTGTCGCGCACCTGGTCGTTGGAGAAGCGGTCGATGAGCTGGTGCTTGTAGGACTCCAGGTCGATGCCGGGCACCGGCTCCAGCGTCGGGGTGGCCTCGCGGTCCATGTAGGCGAGCAGGAAGTCCGCGAACAGCGGTGCCTGGGCGACGTCGTGCACGAGCCGGTAGCCGGCCAGGTAGCCGAAGTAGCAGAGGGCCTGGTGGCTGGCGTTCAGCAGGCGCAGCTTCATCAGCTCGTACGGCTCGACGTCGGCGACCACCTGCACGCCCGCGTCGGCGAACGGCGGCCGGCCCAGCGGGAACGCGTCTTCGAGGGCCCACTGGGTGAACGGCTCGCAGACCACCGGCCAGGCGTCCTGCACGCCGAACCGCTTGCCGACCTCGGCGCGGTCGTCGTCGGTGGTCACCGGGGTGATCCGGTCGACCATGCTGTTCGGGAAGGCGACGTGCCGCTGGACCCAGTCGCCGAGCTCGGGGTCGAGCAGGGTGGCGTAGGCAACGAAGCTGCGCCGGGCGGCGTGCCCGTTGCCCTGGATGTTGTCGCAGCTCATGATCGTGAACGGCGGCACCCCGCGCTCGCGCCGCCGGGCCAGCGCCGCGGTGATCAGCCCGAAGGTGGTCCTCGGCGCGTTGCCGGGCTGCAGGTCGTGCCGCACGTCCGGATTGTCCGCGACGAAGTCGCCGGTGACGGCGTTGAAGTTGTAGCCACCCTCGGTGATGGTCAGCGAGACGATCCGCACCTCGGCGTCGGCCATCTTCTCGATCACGGCCTCGGGGTCGTCCGGCGCGAAGAGATACTCCTTGATCGAGCCGATCACGCGCGCCTCGAGGCTGCCGTCGGGCGCCTTGACCACCAGCGTGTAGAGGCAGTCCTGCGCGTGCATCACCTCGGCCATGCGCCGGTCGGCCGGCATCACGCCCACCCCGCAGATCGCCCAGTCCAGCGCCTCGCCCGCGGTCATCAGCCGGTCGAGGTACATCGCCTCGTGCGCCCGGTGGAAACCGCCGACGCCGAAGTGCACGATGCCGGTCCGCAGCGCGTCGCGGTCGTAGCCCGGCACGGGCAGATCGGGCGGCAGGGACGGCAGGTTCTGGGAATTGAGCGGCAGCATCGGCATGTCCTCCCAGCGCTGCTGACGGGGCCTGAGAACCCCAGCATCGCATCCCGGAAGGCCCGGCGCCGGACCCGGCGCGGCGGGAGCTTTCTCACCGTCCGTCAACACGGGCACACGTGCCGCACAATCGGGCGCGGCCCGGCGGCGTGTCGCCACCGGGCCGTCCCGTTGCTCCCGGTCAGACCGGCAGCGCCGCCGCCGGCGCCGGTTTGCCGCCGGTCATGTGCCGCAGGTACGCGGGCAGAGTGAGAAATTCCGGGCAGGTCCGCTCGGTGAGCAGCACCGTCAGCAGCGTCCGGGCCTGACCGAAGCGCCGGGCCGCGTCCTCGTCCAGGGCACCGGTCTCGGCGAGCACGTCCAGTTCCTCGCGCAGCATCCGGGTCACCAGGCCGGCGGTCACCGGCACGCCGTAGTCGGTCGGGGTCCCGGTCGAGATCCACTGCCAGAGCTGGGTCCGGCAGATCTCCGCGGTCGCCGCGTCCTCCATCAGCCCGCCGAGCGACACCGCGCCGCGCCCGCCCAGCCACGCCGCGACGTACCGCAGCGCCACGCTGACGTTGGTGCGCAGCGCCACCTCGCTGACGGTGACCGCGGTGGCCCGCACGTCCAGCAGTTCCCTGGCGGTGACCCGCACGTCGTCGCGCTTGCGCACGATCTGGTGCGGCTCGAAGCCGAGCCACTGGTCGAAGACGTCCCGGCAGGTCTCGACCAGGCCCGGGTGGGCCACCCAGGAGCCGTCGAAGCCGTCGCCGACCTCGCGCCGCTTGTCCTGGCGGACCTGGTTGAGCGCCCGCTTCGCGGCCACCGGGTCGCGGCTGGGCACGACGGCGGCCATGCCGCCGATCGCGTGGGCGCCGCGCCGGTGACAGGTCTTGACCAGCAGTTCGGTGTACGCCCGCATGAACGGTGCCGTCATCGTGACCTGCGAGCGCTCCGGCAGCACCACGTCCGGCCGGTTCTTGATCATGCTGAACAGGTAGTCCCAGCGGCCCGCGTTGAGTCCCGCCGAGTGCTCGCGCAGCTCGTACAGGATCTCGTCCATCTCGAAGGCCGCCGTGATCGTCTCGATCAGCACCGTCGCGCGGATCGTGCCGCGGGGGATGCCCAGCAGGTTCTGCGCGAAGACGAAGACGTCGTTCCACAGCCGGGCCTCGAGGTGGCTCTCCAGCTTCGGCAGGTAGAAGTAGGGCCCGCTGCCGCGCTCGATCTGCTTGCGGCCACAGTGGAACAGGTACAGGCCGAAGTCGAACAGCGACGCCGAGACCGCCCGGCCGCCGATCCGCACGTGGCACTCCGGCAGGTGCCAGCCGCGCGGGCGCACCATGATCGTCGGCAGGTCACCGCCGATCTGGTACTCCCGGCCGTCCGGGGCGGTGAAGCCGAGCGTGCCGTCCAGCGCCTCGCGCAGGTTGCGCTGGCCGGAGACGACGTTTTCCCAGGTGGGCGCGGTGGCGTCCTCGAAGTCCGCCATCCAGACCTTGGCGCCGGAGTTGAGCGCGTTGATCGTCATCTTGCGCTCCGGCGGGCCGGTGATCTCCACCCGCCGGTCGGTCAGGTCCTCGGCCGGGGGCGCCACGGTCCAGGTGTCGTCGATGCGGATCCGCTTGGTCGATTCCAGGAAGTCCAGCTCGGTGGTGCGGGTGGCGCGGCGGCGCCGGCGCCGGTCCAGGAGCTGGACCCGCCGGGCGCCGAACTCGCGGTCCAGCGCCACGACGAATTCGATCGCCTCGGGGGTGAGGATGTCGGGGTAGTCGGATTCGGCGACGGTGACATCTTCCATCAGAACTGCTCCGCTTCGGTCGATCCGGACAGCGCGGTGGTGGAGCTCTCGGGGTTCAGTGCGGTGGAGACGGCGTCGAAGTAGCCGGTGCCGACCTCGGCCTGGTGCTTGGTCGCGGTGTAGCCGTTCGCCTCGGCCGCGAACTCGGCCTCCTGCAGCCGGACGTAGGCGCTCATGCCCTCGGCGGCGTAGCCGCTGGACAGCTCGAACATCGAGTGGTTCAGCGCGTGGAAGCCGGCCAGCGTGACGAACTGGAACTTGTAGCCCATCGCGCCGAGTTCCTTCTGGAACCGGGCGATGGTGGAGTCGTCGAGGTTGCGCTTCCAGTTGAACGACGGCGAGCAGTTGTAGGCCAGCATCTTGTCCGGGTGCACCTTGTGCACCGCCTCGGCGAACGAGCGGGCGAACTCCAGGTCCGGCTTGCCGGTCTCGCACCAGATCAGGTCCGCGTAGTCGGCGTAGGCGACGCCCCGGGCGATCGCGGCGTCCGGGCCGCTGCGCACCCGGAAGAAGCCCTCGGCCGTACGCTCGCCGGTGAGGAACGGCTTGTCGCGCTCGTCCACGTCGGTGGTGAGCAGGTCGGCCGCCAGCGCGTCGGTACGGGCGATGATCAGGCTCGGCACCCCCGCCACGTCCGCGGCGAGCCGGGCCGCGTTCAGCGTCCGGATGTGCTGGGCGGTCGGGATGAGCACCTTGCCGCCGAGGTGACCGCACTTCTTCTCCGAAGCGAGCTGGTCCTCCCAGTGCACGCCCGCCGCACCCGCGGCGATCATGGCCTTCATCAGCTCGAACGCGTTCAGCGGCCCGCCGAAGCCGGCCTCCGCGTCGGCGACGATCGGCGCCAGCCAGTCCCGGTCGTGCTTGCCGGCCGCGGTGTCGATCTGGTCGGCGCGCAGCAGCGCGTTGTTGATCCGGCGCACCACCGCCGGCACCGAGTTGGCCGGGTAGAGGCTCTGGTCCGGGTAGGTGTGCCCGGACAGGTTGGCGTCCGCCGCGACCTGCCAGCCGGACAGGTAGATCGCCTTGAGCCCGGCCCGCACCTGCTGCACGGCCTGGCCGCCGGTCATGGCGCCGAGGGCGTTGATGTACTCCTCGTCGTGCAGCAGTTCCCACAGCCGGCGGGCGCCCCGCTCGGCCAGGGTGTGCTGCTCCTGGACGCTGCCGCGCAGCTTGACGACGTCCTGCGCCGTGTAGCTGCGGGTGACGCCCAGCCAACGGGGATCGCCGGCCCACGCCCGAGTGAGGTCCGATGCGGTACCGCCACGAACTTCGGTCAGCTGATCAGTCATGTGAAAGCCCTTCCGTGCTGTGCTGTGGTGCCTCGGTGGCAGAACTTCACTGTCACGCAGGGCACAACCCCTTCTGAAGGTGAATGTGAGCAGAAGAAACGCGAAAATTCTGCTAGCGTCAAAACCCATGACGGCTTCACCCTCGGATGCCACCGTGGACCTCGTGACGCTCGGGCAGCGGCTGCGCCACCAGCGCCGGGCCAAGGGCATGACGCTCGACCAGCTCAGCGCGGCGGTGGGCCGGGCGCCCTCGCAGCTCTCCCTGATCGAGAACGGCAAGCGGGAGCCGAAACTCAGCATGTTGCAGGCCATCGCGGGCGCTCTGGGCGTACCGATGCAGGATCTTCTGCGACCGGAGGCGCCGAGCCGGCGCGCCGGGCTGGAGATCGAGCTGGCCCACTTCCAGCGGGAGCCGGCATATGCGGCGCTCGGCCTGCCCACGGTGCGCGGTGGCCGGCGGCTGCCGGCCGACGCGCTGGAGTCGCTGATCGGGCTGCACCGCGAGCTGACCCGGCTGCTGACCGAGCAGAGCGCCACCCCGGAGGTGGCCCGGCGGGCCAACCAGCAGCTCCGCGTCGAGATGCGCGAGCGGGACAACTACTTCGACTACATCGAGCGGGCGGCCGCGAAGGTGCTGGAGTCGGTGCGGCACACCACCGGCCCGCTCTCGCAGCGCGGCATCCTCGACATCGCCGCGCAGCTCGGCTTCTCGCTGCACTACGTCAACGACCTGCCCGGCTCCGCGCGCTCGGTGACCGACCTGCGCAACCGCAAGATCTTCCTGCCGCAGGTGGCCAGCGGCAAGGGCCACGACCCGCGCGCGGTGGTGCTGCAGACGCTCGGGCACTTCGTGCTCGGCCACAACGACCCGACCGACTACGCGGACTTCCTGCGCCAGCGGGTCGAGGTCAACTACTTCGCCGCGGCGCTGCTGATGCCGGAGAAGTTCGCGACCGACTTCCTGCGCGCCGCGCACGCCGACCGGGCGCTGGCGATCGACGACTTCCGCGACGCCTTCGGGGTGTCCTACGAGACGGCGGCGCACCGGTTCACCAACCTGGTGACCCATCACTTCGGCATCCCGGTGCACTTCGCCCGGGTGCACGAGAGCGGCACGGTCTACAAGGCCTACGAGAACGACGACGTCCGCTTCCCGAGCGACGTGACGGGCGCGATCGAGGGCCAGCTGGTGTGCCGCAAGTGGGCGTCGCGCACGGTGTTCGCCGCCGACGACCCGTACTCGTCGTTCTACCAGTTCACCGACACCGGCAAGGGCACGTACTGGTGCACGGTGCACGTGGAGTCGACCCGGTCGGGCGAGTTCTCGGTCACCGTGGGCACGCCGTACCAGCACGCCCGCTGGTTCCGCGGCGGCGACACCACCCGCCGGACGGTGTCGAGCTGCCCGGACCCGACCTGCTGCCGGCGCCCGCCGGCGGAGCTGGTCGACCGCTGGGCCGGGCAGGCCTGGCCCAGCGCCCGGGTGCACTCCCACCTGCTGGCGGCGCTGCCCCCGGGCACCTTCCCCGGCGTCGACGCCCAGGACGTCTACGAGTTTCTGCAGCGCCGGGCCTAGGCGCGGCTAGGAGCCGGGTTGGGCGACCCGGGGCCCGGGCACCCGGGCCGTCCCGCGCGCCAGGTCGGAGTCGGTGGCCTGGGCCGGGTCGGTGGCCAGGGGCACCGGCACCCCGCTGCCGAGCTTGATCACGAGCGGGGCGTCGACCAGCTCGCTGTGCCGCACCAGGGCCTGGCCCGCCCAGGACAGGCTGACGTCGGCCGAGCACCGCCCGATCCGCACGTGGGCCAGGCGGCCGGCCCGCACGGTGGCCACCAGCCCCTGCACGGTGAAGGTCACGGTCAGCGCCAGCCGCAGCTCGTACACCTGGTGCCGGTCGACCAGCACCTCGACCGACGGCTCGGAGGTGACCCGGACAAGGTGGTGGTCCAGCGTGACCAGGTCGGTCATGTCCTCCTCGGCCGCGGTCTGCCGCGCGGCGTCGACCACGCCGTGGTAGCCCAGCAGCCCGGAGAGCAGGATCGAGTCCAGATCCTCTTCCAACAGGCCGCCCGTCGCGGCGGTGAGCTCGGCGCCCAGCGCGTCCTGGGCCGGGCCGGAGAGGCGGGCGCGGATCGCGTCGAGCACGGCCTGCATCGTCCCGGCTGCGGTGAGCCGCCGGGTCAGGGTGGCGTCGTCGGCACCGAGGAAGGCGCGCAGGTGGCGCGCCATCAGGGGACACCCTCCACCGTCGTCCGGGCGGCATCCGGGTGGCGGCGCACGGAGATGGCGACCTGGGCAGCCGCGGTGCGGGGCGTCACGACAACAGTGTGCCGCCCGGCCTCCGCGGCGACCACCCTGACGTGCCGCCGCAGCCACCACCGGCCCCTGGACAGGCGAGACAACCCCATAGTGACCATCTCCTCCCGGCCACTATGCGCACCGTGCCGGAGGATCTCGCGCGTTGAGTCGTTGATCCGTTCGTGGTCAGGCCGGGATGTAATCCTCCAGGAGGGCCGGGGTGAGTCCGGCCTTGTGGATCGCGCGCAGCGCCGCCAGGAAGTCCTTCACGAAGGCCGGCCGGAAGTGCATCAGGATGATGTCGCCCGGCAGCACCTTCTTGCCCTCCTGGTAGCGGACCTTGCCCTTGTGGACCGTCTCCTTCCACATGAACGCGGCCTTGATCCCGCAGTCGTGCGCCACCCGCAGCGTGGTGGCGTCCTTGGTGCCGAACGGCGGCCGGAACAGCACCGGCCGGCGCTGGTAGAGCCGGCCGAGACGGTCGGCGGAGCCGCAGATCTCGCGGCGCTGGAAGGCGTAGGACTTGCCGCGCAACTCGGCGTGGGTGATCGTGTGCGCCTCGATCACCGCGCCCTGCTGCTGCAGGCGGGCGAAGTACGGCTCGTCGTCCTTGATCGCGTCGGTGGTCAGGAACAGGGTGACCGGGACGTGCGCCGCCGCCATCAGGCTGGCCGCCTCCGGCAACTTCAGGTTGCCGTCGTCGATGGTGATGAAGGCGACCGGCTGCTGCGTCGGAATCCGGGACAGGTACGGCACGCTGGCCGCGACCGGCAGGGTGATCGGCTGGGGCGGGGGCGCAGGCGGAAAGACCGGTATGTCGCTGAGCGTCCAGCCCTTGCCCCGGGGCGGCGGCGTGAGCGGGGTGGCCGGCCCTGACGGGGTGGCGGCCGGGCTCCCGGCCTGCGCGGAGGCCGAGGCGCTGGGCGGCGCGGACGGGCCCGCCCCGGGTGAGCCGGCCGAACAGCCGGCCAAGCTCAGCCCGAGGAGGGCGGCGACGGCAGCGGTCAGGGCTCGGCGGGGCATCGGCAAGATCACGTAAGGAACGCTAGAAAACGTTCGCAACCGCGTACAGCACCCGAAAGCGTGCACACCGTGATTTCACCCCACGTATCGAAAAACTTCGTTAGCTCTCTTTACTGTTAACAAGCTTTAACTTAGGTTGAACTCAGCTGCAACCCATCGGGCGATGTCGATCCGTGCCGGGCGTCCCGGCGCGGCCTGCGGCCTGGCCCGCGGCAGGCCGGGTTCCCCCAGATCCGGCCTGCCGCCCCCATGAAGAGGAGCGCTTCGTGAGACGAAGAGTCACCCTGCCGCTGCTGACCATCGCCACGGTCGGCGCCTCACTGTTCATCGCCGTCGCGCCGGCGTCGGCGCACGGCTACATCTCCTCGCCACCCAGCCGGCAGGCCAACTGCGCCCGCGGGGCGGTGGCCAACTGCGGCGACATCATCTATGAGCCGCAGAGTGTCGAGGCGCCCAAGGGCTCGACGCTGTGCAACGGCGGCGGCAGCCGCTTCGCCGTCCTCAACGACAACAGCCGCAACTGGCCCGCCGCCAGCGTCGGTTCGTCGGTGACGTTCAACTGGGTGCTGACCGCCCGGCACGCCACCAGCACCTGGGAGTACTTCATCGGCGGCACCCGGCTGGCCTCCTTCAACGACGGCGGCGCGCAGCCCGGCGCCACCAAGTCGCACACGGTCGGCATGGGCGGCTTCACCGGACGGCAGACCGTGCTGGCCCGGTGGAACATCGCGGACACGATCAACGCGTTCTACTCCTGCGTGGACGTGAACATCGGCGGCGGCCCCACCACCCCGCCGACCACCCCGCCCACCACGCCGCCGACCACCCCGCCCACGACACCGCCGACCCAGCCGCCGGCCGGTGGCACCTGGCAGGCCGGGACCGCGTACGGGGTCGGCAGCGTCGTCACCTATGGCGGCGCCTCGTACAGCTGCCGGCAGGCGCACACCGCGCTGACCGGCTGGGAGCCGCCGAACGTCCCGGCCCTCTGGGCCCGGATCTGAATCACCCCGTTCGGGTGGGTCCACGGCTACCGGTCTGGACCCACCCGCCTCGCCACCGGAGGGACCCCGTGCGCCGTCTCGCCGCCGCGCTGCTGATGCTGCTCGCGCTGGCTGGCTGCGCGGCCGATCCGGCGCCGCCGCCAGCCGCGTTCAACGGCACCGACGTGATGTTCCTGCAGATGAGCCTCGACTACATCCGCCAGGGTGAGCAGGTCGTCGAGCTCGCCGGGCGGCGCACGGCGGATCCCCGGGTGCGCGCGCTGATCACCGAGCTGGGCGGTCAGTGGCAGGGCGAGGCCGGCACCATGCGGCGCTGGCTGGCCGGCTGGCGGCAGCCACCGTCGGCGGACCCGTCCGCCCACGCCGGCCACGGCGACCCGCATTCGCTGCGGGCCGCCGACATCGCCGAGCTCGCGGCCGCCCGCGGCGCCGACTTCGACCGTACGGCGGTGAGCCTGCTCCTGGGTCACCTGCACAACTGCGTCGAGGTGTCCCGGTTGGAGGCGGCCGGCGGACAGTACCCGCCCGCCAGGGCGCTCGCCGAGACGATGACCACGCACCGGCAGACCCAGATCCAGAGGCTGCTGACGCTGTAGTCCGTTCGGGCCTGCTTGAAGCTTCAAATCAGCAGTATCATGGTGGTCGTGACCGTCGAATCCCCTCGCTGGCTCAGCACCGACGAGCTGCGGGCCTGGCTGCCGCTGGGTGGCCTGCTCCTGAAACTGCCCGCCGCCCTGGACGCCCAGATGCAGCGCGACTCGGGCCTGAGCCACTTCGAATACCTGGTGCTCGCCAGCCTCTCCGAGGCGCCGGAGCGCACCCGCCGGATGAGCGCCCTGGCGGCGCTGGCCAACGGCTCGCTGTCCCGGCTCTCGCACGTCGTCAAGCGCCTGGAGGCCCGCGGCTGGATCGAGCGCAAGGCCTGCCCGTCGGACGGCCGCTACACCAACGCGGTGCTCACCGACGCCGGCTGGGACAAGGTCGTGGCCAGCGCGCCCGGGCACGTCGAGGCCGTCCGCACGCTGGTCCTGGACGCACTGTCCACCGCGGAGCTGGAGCAGCTCGGCGCGGTGGCCCGGCGCATCCTGGAGCGCCTGGAGCCGGGCGATGCCCGAAATGCCTTTCCCGCCTGACCGCCCGGCTCGGTACTGTCGCGGCCATGGCTGAGCTCATCGCACCCACCGTCCGGCTGCACGACTCCTGGCTGCGCTCGCGCGACGAGTGGGGCCGCGGCGTGCACCAGGACGGCGGTGGCCTGCGCCCGGGCGACGACGTGGACAGCCCGGACGGCTTCGCCGCCTGGGTGCGCCGGCTGCTGAGCGAGTCCGACCCGGCCACGCCGGTGCCGGAGGGCCTGGTCCACTGCACGTACTGGTGGATCGTCGAGGACGGCGAGATGCTCGGCGCGATCGCGCTGCGCCACGAGCTCAACGACTTTCTGCTGCGGGCCGGCGGGCACATCGGCTACGGGGTACGGCCGTCGGCGCGCCGCCGCGGGCTGGCGTCGTTCGCGCTGGGCGAGGTCCTGCCGTACGCGGCCAAGCTGGGCCTGACCCGCGTCCTGATCACCTGCAACGTGGCCAACGAGGGCTCCCGCAAGGTGATCGAGGGCAGCGGCGGCGAGCTGGAGGACATCCGCGACACCGAGATCGGCCGCCTGCGCCGGTACTGGGTCAGTCTGTCCGGCAGCTGATCTCCATCCCGTCCTCGACCGGGAAGTCCACGGTGGCATAGCCGTTCGCCGGGTCGCGGACGTAGGCCAGGTATGCGGCCATGCTCGGCATCGTCGTGTCGTCGGCCACCACCACGGCGCCGGCGGAGAGCCGGGGCTCCAGCAGGCGCAGCACCGGCAGGCAGAGGTCCTTCCAGCCGTCCAGCAGCAGGAAGTCCACCGGGCCGGGCACCGCTGTCAGCGTCTCCCGGGCGTCGCCGTGCAGGATGGTCGCCGCCGGGTAGAGGCCGGCCTCGGCCAGGTTGGCCCGCGCCGCCGCCACCTTCGTCGCGCTCAGCTCGGTGCTGAAGACGTGCCCGCTGCCGTTGTCGGTCACCGCCGCCGCCAGGTAGATCGTCGAGACGCCGAACGACGTGCCGAACTCCACCACCGTCGCCGGGCGGGTGGCGCGGATCAGGGTGTAGAGCAGCTCGCCGCCGCGGGGCGAGACCGGCATGTAGACCTCGTCCAGCGTGTCCGCCCGCTCCTGGACCGGCGCGGCGGCGAAGGCCCGGTCGGCGGGCCAGGGCTGGGCGTCGCGCGCGGCGGCGTCGAAGAGGCGCTGGAGAATCGTCGGGACGGGGGAGAGGGTCAAAGTGTTGGGCATGGCAGTAGATTAGACGCAACGTTGCGTCTAGACAAGGCTGGCGACGAGACAGGGAGAGCGATGAATCGCGGAAACCGGCACGGCCGCAGCGAGCAGGCCCGGCAGAGCGTGCTGCAGGCCGCGGACGACCTGCTCGCCGAGAAGGGCTTCGCCCAGCTCACGATCGAGGGCATCGCCGCGCGCGCCGGGGTCGCCAAGCAGACCATCTACCGTTGGTGGCCGTCGAAGACCGACGTGCTGTTCGACGCCTGGGTCGCCGACGCCGCCGAGGACCTCGACCCCCCGGACACCGGCGACCTGCGGGCGGACCTGCGCGCGCACCTGGGCAACCTGGCGCGGTATCTGTCGCACTCGGACGCCGGCGCCGTCTTCCGCGCGCTCACCGGGCAGGCCCAGCACGACCCCGAACTGGCGGCCCGGCTGCGCGCCGAGCACCTCACCCACCAGCGGGCGCGCGACCGCCGCCCGCTGGAACGGGCGGTGACCCGCGGCGAGCTTTCCCCGGAGACGGACCTCGAGGCGGCCGTGGACCGGCTGGTCGGCCCGATCTACTACCGGATCCTGGTCACCGGGCAGCCGGTCACCCCCGAGTTCGTGGAGACCCTCGTGCAGGGTGCGGCCTAGCTCAGCCGACCAGGCGGCGCTCCCAGGCCCAGGCGGCGATCTCCACCCGGTTGCGGGCGCCGAGCTTGGTCTGCACGCTGCCCAGGTGGGTCTTGACGGTGCCGACGGAGATGAACAGCTGCGTCGCGATCTCCGCGTTGGTCAGGCCGCGGGCCGCGAGCTTGACCACGTCCAGCTCACGCGGGGAGAGGCCGCCGTCGTCGCCGGTCGGTGCCGGCGGGGAGAGGTGCTCCAGCAGCCGTACGGTGATCGACGGGCTGATCAGCGCGTCCCCGGAGACCGCCGCGCGCACCGCCTCCACCAGCAGGGCCGGCCCCGAGTCCTTCAGCAGGAAGCCCGCCGCGCCGTTGCGCAGCGCCTGGTGCACGTACTCGTCGAGGTCGAAGGTCGTGACGACGACCACCTTGATCGGGTCCGCGACGCCCGGCCCGGAGAGCAGCCGCAGCGCCTCCAGGCCGTCCATCCGGGGCATCCGGATGTCGAAGAGCGCGACGTCCGGCTTCAGCCGGCGGGCCATCGCCACCGCCTCGACGCCGTCCGCGGCCTCACCGATCAGCTCCATGTCGGGCTGTGCCCCGATGATCATGCCGAAGCCGGTCCGAACCATCGCCTGGTCATCGGCGATCATCACGCGGATCACCGCGCCACCTCCTGGTCGAGCGGCAGGGCCGCGTCGACGACCCAGCCGCCGCCGATGCCCGGCCCGGCGGTGATACGCCCGCCTACCGCGCGGACCCGTTCTGTCAGGCCCACGAGACCGTACCCTGGCGCCTCGCGCGGCATGGCGGCGCGCGGCGCCGCGCCGTCGTTCGCCACCCGGACCAACAGCCAATCGGGGGTACGGCGCACCCACACGTCCGCGACCCGGGCGTCCTTGGCGTGCCGCCGGATGTTGGTCAGCGCCTCCATCACCACCCGGTACGCCGACGTGGAGACCTCCACCGCGATCCCCGCCGTGCTGCCGTCCACGTGCAACCGCGCGAGCACCTCGCCCGCGTTGCTGAACTGCTCCAGCAGCGGGCCCAGCTCGTCGACCCCGGCCAGCGGCGCCAGCGGCGCGTCCGGCCGGGCATCCGGATCCCGCAGCACCCCCACCATGCGGCGCATCGACGCCATGGTCTCCGCGCCGGCCGCCTCGATCTGCTCCAGCGCCAGCAGCACCCGCTTCGGATCCTGCTCGGCGATGAACCGCGCGCCCTGGGCCTGCACGACGATGCCGGTCACGTGGTGGGCGATGAAGTCGTGCAGGTCGCGGGCGAACTCGGCGCGCTGCTCGGAACGGACCGAGTCCATCGCCCGCTGCCGGGTCGACTCGATCATGCGCAGGTAGACCGCCAGCCCGATGACCGCGGTCGCGACCAGCCCCAGGGCCAGGCCGGCGATGACGTAGTCGGCGTCCAGGCCGGCGCGCAGGGGCATGAACCCGATCGCCATGCCGAGCAGCAGCACGGCGCCGAACGCCCACCGGCTGTCGCCCCGGCGGCAGACCACGTAAAGGACCGCGAGCAGCCCCACCGACTCGGCCAGGCCGAAGCTGCCCCCGCCGGTGCTGGGCGTCGTCCCGACCCCGATGGTCAGCAGCAGGGAGAACCCGGCCAGCAGCATGGCGGCCTTCGGTAGCCGGGTCGAACCCTGCCGGTGCTGGGGCAGCCAGACAGCGGCCGTGGACAGGGCACCGATCAGCAGGATGAACGCCAGCGGCAGCCCGCCGGAGGACATGGCGGAGGCCAGGTCGACCAGCCCGAGGATCCCCATCAGGAACAGGGTGGCGAGCTGCCCGGCACGGCGGATCAGGTTGGGTCGCGTCAACATCGTGACCCAGCGTAACCGCTGCTCAACCCGCCTCCATCGGCCGAAAGACAGACCCGCGGCGGCCGCCGATCCCCGCTGCGGGCCGATGTGCGGTGTGCCTGCCGGCCATCAGGATTCTCCCAGTTTCACCCCGACCCCTGGAGGCACCCTGATGCGAACACAGTCCCCGGCCGCCGCGCCGACCACGATGCCGGCCGGCCCGGACGACGGCATGACCGCCGTCGCCGCCGTGGACCTGGTGAAGGTGTACGGCAGCGGGGAGACCGCCGTCCGCGCCCTCGACGGCGTGACCGTCGGCTTCGCCCGCGCCCAGTTCACCGCCATCATGGGGCCGTCCGGCTCCGGCAAGTCCACGCTGATGCACTGCCTGGCCGGGCTGGACACGGCCACCTCGGGCCGGGCCCTGCTGGGCGGCACGGACCTGACCGTGCTCAGCGACAAGGTCCTCACCCGGGTCCGCCGCGAGCGGATCGGCTTCGTCTTCCAGTCCTTCAACCTGCTCCCGCAGCTCACCGCCGCGCAGAACATCACCCTGCCGCTGGACCTGGCCGGCAAGCGCGCCGAACGCGGCCTGTTCGCCCACCTCGCCGACGTGCTGGGCCTCAACGGGCGGCTCACCCACCGGCCCAGCGAGCTCTCCGGCGGTCAGCAGCAGCGGGTCGCGCTGGCCCGGGCGCTGGTCGCGCGCCCCGAGGTCGTCTTCGCCGACGAGCCGACCGGCAACCTGGACTCCCGCTCCGGCGCCGAGGTGCTGTCGTTCCTGCGCAACTCCGTCCGTGACCTGGGCCAGACGATCGTCATGGTCACCCACGATCCGGCCGCCGCCGCGTACGCCGACCGGGTCGTGCTGCTCGCCGACGGCAAGGTGGCCGGCGAGCTGGACCGCCCCGACCGCGCGTCGATCGCCGACGCCCTGCAGAACCTGGGAACCTACCGATGAACGTGCTCCGTACCCAGCTGGCCGGCGTCTCCCGGCGCCCGGCCCGGCTGCTGCTGACCGGGCTGGCCGTGCTGGTGGCATCCTTCGTGGTCTATGCGACAGTGCTGGCCCAGCAGATCACCGAGCGCACCCTGTTCGACAGCCTGAGCAGCACCTCCACGGCCGTCGACGTCGTGGTCGGCGGGGAGTCGCCGTCCGGTGGGCTGCCCCGGATGACCCTCGCCGAGCTGGCGAAGCTGCAGGCCGTGCCGGGCGTCGCGGAGGCGGCCGGCCGGGCCGAGTTCTACGGCGAGACCGGCGGCCAGTACCTGAACATCGCGGCGGACTCGGGCAGCGGCCCGCTCGCCGTCGCCCACGCCACCCAGGGCCGGTACCCGTCCGCGCCGGGCGAGATCGCGGTGACCCCGCGCACGGCGGACCGGATGGGCATGCCGGTGGGCAGCACCATCTCCCTGACCACCGAGTGGAACGACAAGGGCAAGGCCACCAAGACCGTCCGGTTCACGGTCACCGGCCTGGTCGAGGCCCGCGACGACTACGGCTCCACGGCGTACGCCCCGCTGACCACGGTCACCGGGCTGGGCACCGGCGACGACACCACCGGCATCTCGCGGGTGGACCTGCGCCTGGCACCCGGTGCCGACGGCAGCGCCGCCCAGGCCGCGATGGACCGGATCGTGCAGAGCATGCCGGCGCCGCCGGAGGGCGTCGAGCGTGCGCTCGTCCGCACCGGCGCCGAGGTGCGCACCGAGGAAGCCAACCGGGCCGCCTCCGACCTGAACGAGTTGTTCGCCGTGGTGGGTATGTTCGTGGCCATCGCCGTGGTCGCCGGCGGGCTGGTCGCCACCTCCACGTTCCGGATCGTCTTCGCGCAGCGGATGCGCCAGCTCGCCCTGCTGCGGGCCGTTGGCGCCGGGCGCGGCTCGATCAGCCGGGCCCTGGCCGTCGAGGGCGCGCTCACCGGCTTCGTCGCCGGCCTGGCCGGCGTGCTGGGTGCCCTGGCCGTCGGCCACCTCCTGCCGCCGGTGCTGCGCGGCTTCGACCTCGCGGTGTCCTCGCCGGGGATTCCCGTGCTGCCCGGGGCCGGAGTGGTCCTGCTGGCGGTGCTGATCACCGTCCTGGCCGTGCTCGCCCCGGCGTTCTCGGCCGCGAAGGTCGCCCCGCTCGAAGCACTGCGCTCCGCGAGCGTCACCGCCGGCCGGCGCGACATCGGCAAGCTGCGCTGGGCGTTCGGCCTGCTGCTGGCCATCGGCGCGGCGGCCGCGGCCGCACTCGTGATCGCCAACCTGCCGGGCCGCGACGCGACGGGCTACAACCCGGCACCGATGCTGTTCACCGTGGTGCTGTCCGGGGCGCTCGCCTTCTTCGCCCTGATGGCGCTGGGCCCGGTCCTGGTCCGCCCGGTGCTGGCCACCGTCGGCTGGCCGCTGCGCCGGCTGGGCGCGGTCGGCCGGCTCGCGGTCGGCGGCGTGGGCGGCGCACCCCGCCGGGCCGCCGCGGTCTCGGTCGTGGTGGCGCTCGGCGTCACGCTGATCGCCGGCGTCGTGGTGACCGGGGCCTCGGTCCGGGTGCTCGCCGACCGGGAAATGGCCTCCGCCCTGCCCGCCGACTTCGAGCTCGCCGCCAACGGCGACGGGCGGGTACCGGGCGCGCTGGTCGACCAGGCCAAGGCCAGCACCGACCTGGCACACGTGACCGGCTACCGGCGCCTCGACGACATCGGTATCGGCGGCACCGAATTCCAGGTGCAGGCCTCCGACCTGGACATGGACGCGCTGCCCGCGCTGGACAAGATCGACGTGTCGGCCGGCGCGCTCAGCGGAATCAAGCCCGGTGCCGTCGCGATCTCGGGCTTCGCCAGGGACGAGACCAAGCTCGCGGTCGGCGACACCATGACCCTGACCAGCGGCAAGAAGAAGATCCAGGTCACGGTGGCGGCCACGCTGCCGGACGGTGGGCCGCTGCAGTCGGACCTGCTGCTGGACCCGGCCGACCTCACCAAGCTGGGGGCACCGGCGACCTACAACGGGCTGCTGGCCGACGCGGCCAAGCCGGGCGAGGACGGCCGCACCGCCGGCCAGAAGGCCCTGCAGCAGCTGACCCAGGGCCGCACGGGCCTGGGCGTGCAGGTCCTGGCCGACCAGCGGGACGAGTTCAACCTGATCATGGACGGGGTGATCGCGGTGGCGCTCGGCCTGGTCGGGCTGACGGTCCTGATCGCCGTGGTCGGCGTGGGCACGACGACGGCGCTGTCGGTCGTCGAACGGGTCCGCGAATCCGGCCTGCTGCGCGCGGTCGGCCTCTCCCGCGGCGGCCTGCGCGCGATGCTCACCGCGGAATCCAGCCTGTACGGCGTCATCGGCGCGACCCTCGGCCTGCTCCTCGGGGTCCCGTACGCGTGGCTGACGATCGAGGCCCTCGGGGCGAACGCGCCGCTCTCGCTGCCGGTGTGGCAACTGGCCGCGGTGTTCGTGACGCTGGTCGCGTTCACGGCGCTGGCCGGGGTGCTGCCGGCCCGCCGGGCGTCGCGGGTGAGCCCGGTCGCCGCGCTGGCCACCGACGGCTGAGCCCGTTCCGGCACGACCTCACCCCCGGCGACCCGGTCGCCGGGGGTGGGCTTCCGGCGTCACCGGTGGGCCGGGGGGAGGGTGAACCAGAAGGTCGCGCCCCGCCCGTCCTCGCCCTCGGCGTGGATCTCGCCGCCGTGGCGCTCCACCGCCCGGTGCACGGTGGTCAGCCCGATGCCGGTGCCGGGGAACTCGGCGGCGTTGTGCAGCCGGGCGAACGGCCGGAACAGCTCGACCGACTTCCCGGACGGGAAACCCGCGCCGTTGTCCCGGATGTGGTACCTCGGGTTGTCGCCCGGTCCGCTCCAGCCCACCTCGATCGAGGGCTCCGCCGCCCGGCGGGTGAACTTGCACGCGTTGTTGATCAAATTCTCCAGGATGACCCGGACCAGGCCCTCGTCGCCGTCGATGGTCATCGCCTCCGCCACCGTGAACCGGATCATCCGCCCCGGCTCGCGCGCCTCGACCTCGGCGATCACCTGCCAGACCGTCGTGGTCAGGTCGAACCGGTGCCGGCGCAACTCGCCGCGGCTGGCCCGGGCCAGGATCAGCAGTGACTCCACCAGGTCGGCCATCCGTCCGGCGGCCGCGTGGATGCGCTCCACCCGGTGCCGGGCCTGCGCGCTCAGCGGCTCCTCGTCCTCGTCGAGCATCGTCTCCGCGAAGCTGCTGATGACCTGCAGCGGTCCGCGCAGGTCGTGCGAGACGGAACCGCTGAACGCCTCCAGCTCGCGGTTGCGCCACTCCAGCTCCTCGACCAGTGCCGCCCTGGTCTCGGCGAGCTGTCGTGCCGCCCGTTCGCCCGCCGCGTCGAGCTCGCGGCGCATCAGTTCCTCACGGATGCGACGGCTCTCGTCGAGCGACTGCTTGCGGCGGATCTGCCCGCGCACGTGGGCCCGCAGGGTCTCGGCGTCGTCGGTGAAAAGCACGTAGTCGTCGGCGCCCGCGGCCAGGCAGTCCAGCAGGGCGTCGTCGTGATCGCCGGTCATGATGACGGGGGTGTCGCCGATCTGCGGCACCTCCTTGATCCGGCGGCAGATCTCCCGGGCGTCGTCGCCGGAGCCGCCCACACTCAGCACGATGCAGTCGACCGGCTGCGCCGCCAGCAGATCCAGTGCGTCGTCCCCGCTGGCGGCGGCGACGACGTCGTACCCGTCATCGCGCAGCGCGTCGCCCAGCGCGCCCAGCCGCTGCCGGTCCGGGGTCACGGCGAGCACCTTGCCCGGCCCGTGCAGGCTGCCGGTCACCTCGATGGGAAGTTGCCCGGCGCTGGTCCGCAGCACGGCGGCGAGCTTGGCCAGCACGACGGCGAGATCCTGCTGCTTGCGGACGAACGCGTCGGCGCCCGCCTCCAGCATCTGCACCTCGGTCGCGTAGTCGTCGGACGCCGTCATGAGCAGGCAGGGAATGTCGCGCAGGGCGGGATCGAGCCGCAGCCGCCGGATCACCGTGGCCCCGTCGATACCCGGCATGACCCCGTCCACGATGACCGCCTGTGGCCGGCGGTCGGCGGCCGCCCGCAGCCCCTCCTCGCCGGAGTTCGCGGTGATGACGGCGTACCCCTCGGGTTCCAGCAGCTCCCGAAGCTTCTCCCGGAAGGTCAAGCTGTCGTCGATGACCAGCACGGTGGGGCGATCTCCGCCGCGGTACGGGTCCTCGCCGAGCAGTTGCCGCGCCCGCGCGACGACATACCCGGCGTCGTAGGGCTTGCCGACGTACTCGTCCGCCCCGGTCCGCAGCCCGTGCAGCCGGTCGGCGACCTCGGCCTCGCTGGAGAGCAGCACGGTGACGGTGAGCTCCCGCCCGGGACGAGCCCGCAACTCCCGCAGGAGTTCGACCCCGTCGGCGTCGGGCAACAGCACATCGAGCACCGCGACGTCGAAGTGCGCACCGGTGAACGCCGCCCGCGCCTCCGCCCCGTTGGCACAGAGGATCGAGTGGAAGCCGTCAGCCTCGAAGGCGTCGTGCAGATCCATCCGTACGGTCAGGCTGTCGTCGACGATGAGCACGGTGTGCCCGTCCGCCATCGTCCCCGGGCCGGTCTCGTCCGCACCGTGCCCGTTGCTGGAGCGGCTGGCCCGGGGGACACGGCCGGCCTCGGCCGGCGCCGATCCCTCGGGCTGGGCGAGCCGCCCGACGGCCTGGTGGGTCGGACGGCTCATCGCCGGGCCCCCACGCCGGACGATATCTCGGCGAGACGCGCGGCTATCCGGGACGGCGGCATGATGAAGGCGGCGGCGCCGAGCAGCGCCGCCTCCCGCGGCATGCCGTACACGACGCAACTCGCCTCGTCCTGGGCGTAGGTGTGCCCGCCCCGGGCCCGCATCTGCAACAGGCCGACGGCACCGTCGCGCCCCATCCCGGTCAGCAGGCACCCCGCCGCGCTCGGACCGTACTCGGCGGCCACGGACTCGAACAACACATCGACCGACGGCCGGCAGGAGTGCCGGGGCGGGGCGTCGCTGAGCCGCAGCGCCCCGTCGCGGACGAGCAGGTGGCGGTCCGGTGGCGCGAGCAGGATCCGGCCGGTGAGCGCGCTGACCGGCGTGCCCTCCCGGGCGTAGCTGACGTTGCGCCCGGTCTGCCCGGCGAGCCAGTCGGAGAAGGCCACGGCGAACGGCTCACTGGCGGCGATGTGCTGCACGCAGAGCACCGGCGTCACGAAATTGACGGGCAGGGCCCGGAGCAGGTCGGTCAGGGCGCCGGGCCCACCGGTCGAGGCGCCCAGGGCCACCACCTTGAACGGCGGCTCGGCGGCGCCGGGCGGCAGCAGCACCGGAGCAGTCGGCGCGACCACCTGCTCGGCCGGCTCGGGGGCGCCGCGGCTGCGGCCGTCGAGCCGGGCCCGCGGGTGGGTGATGACGCGGATCCGCGAAACCAGCCGGATGGTGGAACACAGCCGCCGTGCCCACCCGGCGTCGGAGTCGTCACCGCGCGGCTTCTCCAGCACGTCGACCGCCCCAGCGGCGAGCGCGTTGTAGGTGCTGAACAGCTCCTGCCGGTCGGCGGAGGAGACGACCAGGATCGGCGTGGGAAACTCGGCCATGATGTGCTCGGTGGCGACGAGCCCGCTCATCGTCGGCAGCATCATGTCCATGGTGATCACGTCGGGTCGCAGCTGATCGACCATCTCGACGGCCTGCCCGCCGTCGAGCGCCTCGCCGACCACCTGGAGATCGGGGTCGGCGGCGAGGGCCTCGCGCAGGGCATGGCGCATGGTCGCCGAATCTTCGACCACCAGAACCCGGATCACGCGCGATTCCCTTCTCGCAAGGTCCATCCGCGGAGGGTGGCTTCGCTCATGCCGGCACCAGCCTGCGGATCTGGGCGAGCAACTCCTCCTGGTTGAACTCGCCCTTGACCACGTAGGCGCTGGCCCCGACGGCGGCGCCGCGCTGCCGGTCCTCGGCACTGGCCCGGGAGCTCACCAGGATGGCGGGCACCCCGGCGAGCTCCGGATCGGCCCGGGTCTCGGCGACGAAGGCGAACCCGTCGATGCCCGGCATGTCGATGTCCGTGAGGTAGAGGCCGTACCGACGGGAGCGGGCCCGTTCCAGGCCTTCCTCACCGGAGGCGGCGAGATCCACCTCGTACCCGGCCGACTCGAGGATGCTGCGCTCCAGCATCCGGGTGGTCAGCGAGTCGTCGACGACGAGAATGGGCAACCGGCGCACCGGCTCCTCCGGCGCGGCGCCACCCCCGCCGAGGCGCAACGTCTCCGCCACCAGCCCCTGGGGATCCAGCACCAGCCGCGGATTGCCGTCGAGATCCATCGACACGCCGCCGATGACCGGCGCGGCGGGCGCGAGATCGGGAAGCGGCCTAACGACCAGCGTGGAGGTCCCCGCGAGCCGGTCGACACCGACGGCGACGGCCTCCCCGTCGAGACCGACGATGACGGCGACTGTCGGCCCGCCGCCCTCCGGCACAGTCGTGCCGGCGTACAAGGCCCGGGCCAGCGGCAGGAAGGGCACGGCCTCGCCGTCGTGCGCCATCTTCCCGGTGACGGCGGCGGCCGTGGCCTGCTCGGGCAGCAACCGTACGCAGGTGAGCACGGCGTCGAGTGGCACAGTGGCCACGGTCCCGGCCGCCTCGACGATCAACCCGTGCAACGACATCAGCGCCAGCGGCAGCACCAGCTCGATGACAGCCCCACGACCCGACACCGTACGCACGGACACCTCACCGCCGAGCTGGTCCGCCACGTCCCGGGCGACGTCAAGCCCGATGCCCCGGCCCGCCACCTCGGTCACCGTGGGCGAGGTGCTGATGCCGCCGCGCAGCACCAGGTCCACCAGCGTCTGCTCATCGGGCGGCGTCCCACCCGGCATCAGCAGACCCCGGGCCTCGGCGGTGCGCTGGACCGCGGCAAGGTCGAAGCCCTGGCCATCATCCGTACAGCGGAACGCCACGAACCGCCCGCGCCGCTCGACCTCCACGACGACCCGGCCCTCGAGGTGTTTGCCGGCCGCGACCCGGTCCGCATTCGCCTCGATGCCGTGCACGACGGCGTTGCGGACCACGTGCAGCAGGGCGTTGTTGGCCAGGGACAGCACCTGCGGATCCAGCCGCAGGTCACCACCGCGGCCCTCGAACCGCACCCGCTTGCCCTGGGCGTCGGCGGCATCCCGCACGGCACGGTGCAATCCGGTGAAGATGCTCGACGCCGACACCAGCCGCAGCCGCTCGGCCCGGCCACGCACCTCGTCGAGCTCCCGCTCGACCTGCTCGACGGTGTCGGTGATCCGCCGCCCGAGCGCACCGAGATCGGAGGCGAGCCGGGCGGCGACGACCCGAGCCGCATCCGTGTGCGCGTTGGTCCGCCCCACTCGCAACTGGTCGGCCAGCGCCTCGGCGGAGCGGGTCAGCCGGTCAAGCGCATGCCCACCGCTACGCAGCGGCGCGAACCGCGCGTGCGCCTCACCGACGGCGTCGAGAAGCTCATCGACATCGGCCGTCGCACCCCGGGCGGCCGGCGCCGATTCGGTGTGCGACGGCGCCTTTGTGGTCTCCGCGCCACTCGTCGCCGCCTGGCCACTGCCGTGGCCCACCGGCCCGGCACCCGGGTGACCGGGGCTGCGTTCCGGCCGGCCGCCGCCGGCCTGTCCCCGGCGCGGGCCTGTCTCCGTGTCGGCGTTCCGTCCGCTGTCGCCGGTCCGGACCGCTTTGCTGGTTTGGTCTTGGTCGCCGTCGGGCTTGCTGTTCTCCGCGGCCGGTGCCGGACCGCTTTCGCCTGTTTGCCCACTCAGCGCTTCCGGCTCTCCGGTGGATCCTGGCTTTCCGGTTGGTCCTGGCTCGCTGGCGGTGCTGGGCCGGTGATCGACCCCCGCGATGCTCTCGTCCGCAGCCCGGATTTCCGTCGCCCGATTCGATTCAGGCTCCGGCCCGCCGGAGGTCCCTTGGCCCGCCGACCCCTGGCGGCTGGGGTCTGCCGCCGCACGGCTCTGCCCACCCGGCCCCTCGCCGGGGATGGCCCCAGCCACTTCGGATGCCCCTGCCGGACCCGTGCCGGTTTCGGCGCTCCCGGGCTCGCCGGCCGGCCTCGGCCGGGGCGAAGGGCTCGGCCCGCCGGGCGTCATGCCCGCGGGGAACCGCAAGGGCGCGTTCGGCTTCGGGCTCTGCGGCTCGAGGGCGGCGACCCGTGCCTCGATCTCGTCGTTGAGGCGCAGCAACTCCCGCATCTGATCCGCCGACAGCGGGTCGCCGGCGCTGCGGTGCGGCACCAGGACTTCCTCGAAGGCGTGCGCCCGGTCGGCGATCTCCTGCTGCCGTACCACCCGGGCGGCGCCCTTGAGGGTGTGCGCGAAGCGCAGCAGTCGCGCGACCAGGTCGGGCCCGGGCTGCTGGTCCAGGTCGAGGACGCCCGCACTGATCTGGTCGATCAGTTCGCGGGCCTCGACCCGGAAGTACCGCAGCGGATCCTGGCTCATCAGCGCCGACCGGTGCCGACCAGGTCGAGCAGATCGCCGGAGAGACTGGACAGGTGCGCGGCGGTCTGTTTCGTCTGCACGGCGCTCGCCTCGGTCTCTCTCGTCACGCGGGCGGTGTCGGAAGCGGCCACATTGACCTGCTCGACGGCCGTGGTCTGCTGCTTGGTCGACAGCTCGATCTCCCTGGTCGCGTCGTTGGTGGTGGCGACCAGCTGGGCGATGCGCCGGAACGAGCTGGTGGCGTCGTCGAACTGCCGCGACCCCGCATCGACGCTCTTCGCCCCGATCTCCGTCGCCATGACCGTCGTGTTGACCGCGCCGCGAACGTCGTCGATGAGCGTGCGGATCTCTTTGGCCGAGCCCGCGGTGCGGTCGGCGAGCTTGCGGATCTCCTCCGCCACGACGGCGAATCGCCGCCCCCACTCGCCGGCACCACTGGCCTCGATGGTCGCGTTGATGGCGAGGATGTTGGTCTGCTCGGCCAGCTCGGACACCAGATCCACGACGCCCCCGATCTGCTGCGACTTCTCACCCAGCGCCAGCATGTGCTGCACGATCTGGTCCACCTGCGAGCGGATCGCCGCGATGGAGGCTTTGGTCTGGTCGATCGTGGTGTCGCCGGTCTGTGCCGCGTCCGCGGTGTCCTCCGCGATCTTCGACACCCGCTGCGCGCTGTCCGCGATCTGCCGTGACGTGATCAGCAGCTCGCTGATCGTCGTGGTGATCTCGCTCATCGCGCTGGCCTGGTCCCGGCCGCCGGAGGCCTGCTGGGCCGCGGCGGCCTCGAGCTGCGCGGACGAGCTCTGGATATGCCCGACGGCGGCGCCGACCTCGCGGCGCAGGTCGCGGTTGAGCCGCCAGGCGATGTAGCTGCCGCAGGCCATCGCGGCCAGGCCGAGAATGACGATCAGGACGATGGCCTGGGTCGCCCGCGCCGAGGAATCCCGCCGGGCCGCCTCCACATCGGCGCGGACCTTGGCCGTCAGGGCGGCTATCGCCTCCTGCATCGCCTTACGGAGCGGTCCGACCACGCCGGTGGAGTTCAGCTGGCTGGTGTTCCGCAGGTCCGTGATCGTCTTGCGCGCCTCGATGACCGGCACCAGCGCCGCGGCGTGCTTGGCCTCGGCGGCGGAGACGGCCTCCAGCAGGGCGAGGGAACCCGGATTGGTGAGGGTGCCACGCAACCGCACAACCAGTGCGAGGAACTGCTCACGGTCGTTGTTGGTCAGGTCCAGGTACTCCTGCTTGCCGCTGAGTATGAAGGCGCGGTAGTCGCTGATCCGGCTCTCCGCCTTGGTGGTCAGGTGTTCGGCGCTGACCAGATCCTCGACGGCCTCCCTGATCGTGTCGTCCTTCGCGTCCACGACGACCGACAGCGCGATCACCGAGGCCGCGCCCATGACGAGGGTCAGGGCGACCGTCAGCCCGAAACCGAACCAGAGCTTGCTGCCGAATGTGCGTTTGGCCATGCCCGTCACCGCTCCTCGGTGTTGTACGTGATGTGTCCGGTCAGCTGATGCACGACCGCCCGGGCCGACGGCAGGTCCACGATCGGCCGGGTTCCGCCCGGCAGCGGAACCATGCCGCGCAACACGCCGGGCCCGCTGCTCCCGTCGGTCTCGCCGACGATGATCGAGGTCGGCACCCGGACGTGACCGTCGAGATCGTGGAACGCCAGCGCCAGGGGCGGAGTGCCGGTGGCGAGCACGAGCCAGCGGGGACGGTCCGGCACGGGATGCCCGAGCAGCGCTGCCAGGTCGTAGACGGGCACGATGGACCCGCTGAACCCGGCGACGCCGAGCAGCGCGGCCTGCGGCCCGGGCAGCGGCGTGACCGGCCGGTCGGAGTGCACTCCGGAGGCCTGCGACAGGCGCAGCGCGTACGGGCGCCCGCCGGCCCGGATCGCCAGCAGCTCGGCGTACTCGGCATCGTGCTGACGCGCCGGCTCCGCGAAGGAACGGTCGAAGTCGGCGCGCAGGGTGGCGAGGCTGTCTGTCACTTCGGCGGGACTCATCGGTAGGCCCCGCAGGCCTCGAGCTCGGCGCGGCAGAGCGCGGTCAGCGCGATCTTTCCGAAACCGCCGCCGAACAGTGCGATCCGCTCGTCGCGTTCCTGGCGCAGCAGAGTCAGTGCCCGGTCGAGCTCCGGGCCGGCGATGCGGTTCTCGCCGCGGCGGCGGGTGAGCAGGCCGAGCCGGAGCCGGGGCATCGCGAAGTCCGGATCGAGGTAGGCAGCGAGCCGGTAGTGCCCGATCGCCACGTCGACGGCCGCGCCGCCCTCCAGGCAGACCGCGAGCTGATGGTGCGCATCGGCGTAGAGCCCGTCGATGTCGAGCAGGCGCCGGCACAGCATCTCGGCGTCGTCGAGGCGGCCGGCATGGGCCAGCAGCACCCCGTGCAGCAGCAGGTCGCGCGGCGCGGGCCGGTCGACGGGTACGGCCTCGATGACCCGCAGAGCCTCGGTGAAACGCTCGTCGAGCAGCAGTCGCATCGCCCGTTCATAGACGTCGGAAGCCGTCGGCGCCGGTGCCGAGGGCTCGGGGTCCGGCGTCGGCAGGGCCACCGGCGGTGCCGCGGGCAGGTGTGACGTCGTGGCTTGCTGCCGGCGGTAGTAGAACGTGTGGTGCGTGTGCTGCGGCTTGAGCCCCTCGGGATCGCTGCCCAGCGAGTCGGTGTGGCCGAGGAACAGATAGCCACCCGGCGCCAGCGCCCGGGTCATCCGCCGCACCAGCGACTCCCGCACCTCCGGTGTCAGGTACATCAGCAGGTTCCGGCAGAACACGACGTCGTACTGATCAGGAAGCCACAGCTCCTCGTCGTCGTTCGCTACGTTGTACTGCCGGAACTGCACGGCCGACCGGATCGCGGCGTCCAACTCGAAGCCGCCTTCGTACGGATGGAAGTACCGCCGCCGGATGGTGTCCGGCGTCTGGCGCAACGCCCAGGCCGAATACCGGGCCCTCCGGGCCCGGCGCAGCATGACCGGGTTGGCGTCCAGACCCTGCACCGCGGTGATCCAGCCGTCGTCGGGCTGCACCTCGCGCGCCATGATCGCGAGGGTGTACGCCTCCTCGCCCGAGGAGCAGCCCACCGACAGCATGCGCAGCACCCGCTGGCCCGAGCGGGCCCGGACCCGTTCGGGCAGCGCGACCTCGGCGAGGGCCGCGAACTGCTCGCCGTGACGGTAGAAGTAGGTCTCGTTGACGCTCAGCACCTCGGCGAGCGTGGTCAGCTCGGCCTCCCACTCGGCCGTGGCGAGCCGGCCCAGGTATCGGGGCCGGCTCAGCCCGTGGGTGTCGGATCGCTGGTCAAGCACGTCGGCGAGCTGGGCTGTGTCGTTGTCGTCGAAGGTCCAGCCGAGCCTGGCGGCGAGCAGCGCCCGGAATCTGGTGACTTCCGCGGCGGCGTTCATGCCGGCACCGCCAGGGCGGCCGCGGCGGCCCACACCTCGTCCGGTACGAGCCGCATGCTCTGCAACAGCAGCACCGGCACCGCGTCGATCGTGCCCACGGCGGCGATGAGGCGTGCGGGGGCGTCCCCGAGGAGCGCCTCATGGCGTCCGGCGGTGCTCGCGCTGACCGGCCGCACCCCGTGGATGTCCCCGGTCGCGAACGCCACCGGGCCGCGCTCGGTCCGGACGGCGACGAAGCGCGAGACCGGGGCCTCGGCACCGCCGAGGAGCCGGGCGACGTCGATCACCAGGGTGGGGATGCCACGCATGATGCAGATGCCGGTCACGAAGGCGGGAGTGCCGGCGAGGGAATGGGTGGCCAGCGGCCTCATGGTCTCGATGACCTCGTCGAGGTGCAGGGCGCACAGCAGCGGCCCGGCTCGGAAGACGAGCGAGCTCTCCCCCGCAGACTCCTCTGCAGGTGGCGCGATTTGTCCGGGCTGCCCCATTCGCTCAGGCTAGCGGTCATTTCGGCGTCATTAGCGAGAATGTTTCAGTCTGCTGCGTCCCGTGCGGCGCCGACGATCTCGTTGTGGACCTCAGGAGGGCTCGCGCGCCTCGTGTCCTCCTTGAGGAGTACGCCGACACCGTTCCTGACGACGACGCGGACCGCCCCTGTTCCTCCATAGATTCGCCTCCGACCACAGAAACAGGAGGCCGAGATGACCACCACGCACGCGGTGCGGGCGGACGAGCTGGTAAAGGTGTACGGCGAGGGCGAGACGACGGTGACCGCCGTCGACAAGGTGGACGTCACGTTCCCCACCGGGGAGTTCACCGCCATCGTCGGCCCGTCCGGCTCCGGCAAGTCCACCCTGATGCACCTGCTGGCCGGCCTCGACACGGCGACGTCCGGCTCGATTCAGATCGGCGGCGTCGAGCTGACCGGCCTGAGCGACCGCGATCTGACGGTGCTGCGCCGCGACCGCATCGGATTCGTCTTCCAGGCGTTCAACCTGCTGCCCACTCTCACGGCCGAGCAGAACATCCTGCTCCCCGGCGAGCTCGCGGGCCGGCGCCCCGACCGGCTCCGGCTGGCCCAGGTCGCCGCCGACCTGGGCCTGGCCGACCGGTTGCACCACCACCCGGCCCAGCTCTCCGGCGGCCAGCAGCAGCGGGTCGCCTGCGCCAGGGCGCTGATGAGCCGCCCGGAGGTGGTCTTCGCCGACGAGCCGACCGGCAGCCTGGACACCCGGACCGGTGCCGGCGTGCTGCGGCTGCTGCGCCGCAGTGTCCGCGAGTGGGGCCAGACCGTCGTCATGGTGACCCACGACCCGGTGGCCGCCGGGTATGCCGACCGCGTCGTCGTGCTGGCGGACGGCCGCGTCGTCGATGAGTTGTGGGCGCCCACCCCGGACGGCGTCGCCGACCGGCTCCAGCGGCTGGGGGCCTGAGATGCCGCGGACCGGATTGCGTCCCCGCCGCCTGGTGCCGACGGGACTGGCGATCGTGCTCGCCGTCGCCTTCGTCGCCGGGACCATGATCTTCAGCGACAGTGCCGAGAGCGCCGTCGTCGACCAGTACGCCCGGGCGGCGCGCAACGTCGATGTGGCGCTCACGGCCGCGCCGGGTGCCACGCTCACCCCTGCCGACCTGGACGCCGTGCGTCGTACGGACGGCGTCGCGTCGGCGGCCGGCCGCATGCGGGAGCGGCTGCCGCTGCTCGACGGCAAGGGCCGCCTGGTCGCCTCGTTCGGAGACCCTGGCTACGGCATCGACGTCGGCGACGAGCCGGCCCTGCGCTCGTACGACCTCGCCGAGGGCTCGCTGCCGGCCGCCGACGGCGAGGCGGCGATCGACAGCCGGACGGCGGCCAGCACGGGTTACCGGGTCGGCGACACCGCCACCGCGGTGGACGCCTCGGAGCGGCGACACACCCTGCGCATCGTCGGCATCGTCGCGGTCAGTGGAAACGTCTCCACGACCGTGCTGACCCGCGCCGAGCTGACCCGGCTCACGGGCGTGGCCGGATATCGCGACGTGGTGGCCGCGGTGACCCCGGGGGCCGACCCGGGCACCGTCCGCGATCGGCTGCCCGCACCGGCCACCGCGTCGGCCCGGACCGGCGACCAACTCCGTCACGATCTCGCGAAACAGGCCTTCGCCCAGCTCGACGGGCTCACCATCGGCCTCGCTCTGTTCGCGGCGGTGGCCCTGCTCGTCGCCGGGTTCGTCATCGCCAACACCTTCAGCATCCTGGTCGCGCAGCAGCAGCGGGAGACCGCCTTGCTGCGGTGTGTCGGCGCGCGGCGGGGGCAGATCCTTCGCTCGCTGCTCGCAAACTCGGCGCTGGTGGGCGTCGCGGGGGCGGCGCTCGGCACCCTGCTCGGCTACCTGGTGGCCTGGGGGCTGCTGAAAGGCTCGCCGATGCTGGGCACACAGCTGCCACCGGGCGGCGTGGTTCTCACGCCCTACCCGCTGGTGGTCTCGCTCGTCGTCGGACCGCTGGTGACCGTCGTCTCCGCCGTGGTTCCCGCGTTCCGGGCGACGCGCGTCCCGCCGGTCGCGGCCCTGCGAATGGCGGTGCCCGCCACCGGCCGGTCGAGGCGGTCCTTGATCGTGGCTGCCGCGCTGGTGGCCACGGCCGGCACGGTCACGACGGCAGCCGGGCTCCGGCTGGGCCAGCCCGAGCCGGCGATGGTCCTGGTCGTGGCCGGCGGCATCGGCAACTTCTCGCCCTGCTGCTGATCTCGCCGCTAGTCATCGGCAGGCTCGTCGCGGCGCTGGGGTGGCTGCCCGGTCGCGTGTTCGGAGTTCCCGCACGGCTCGCGACCGCCAACGCCCGGCGCAATCCCGGCCGTACGGCGGCCACCACGGCCGCCCTGCTCGTCGGAGTGGCGTTGATGGCCGGTGGCAGCACCATCGCCGCGACGGTGAACCGGACCGCCGAGGCCCAGCTCGACAAGGCCTACCCGGTCGACTATCTGCTCACCCCGGCCGGCGGCCGGCGGAGCATCGCCCCGGCGGTCGGAGCGGGGCTCGCCGGGGACCGGACATTCGACCTGGTTGCCGCATTGCAGCACGCTGAGGGCCGGGTGCCCGGCGGTGACGTGATGGTCGCCGGGATGAGCGGCGCGTCGATCGGCACGGCGTACCGGCCGGTGGTCACCCGCGGGCGGCTGGCGGATTTCGGGCCGGGCTCCGCGCTCGTCGCGACCGGTCGGGGCGCGGTCGGTGACGATCTTGCGATCACCGCCGGCGGCCGGAAGGCGACGGTGCGGATCGCCGCGCTCGTGCAGCCCTCGAGCCTGGTCGGCGAGGTGGTGTTGTGGCCGAGCGACTTCGCGGCGCTCTACCCCGCCGAGCGGGGTGACAGCGTGATCCTCGTCCGGGCAGCGCCCGGGGTGGAGGCCTCGGCGGCCCGGCAGCGAATCGACGCCGCCCTGAGCGCGCATCCCCTGGTGCAGGTCGACGATCTCGCCTCCGTCCGCGCCGAGCGCGGCGCCGCGATCCGTCAGATCGTCGGCATCATCGCCGTCCTGCTGGGCTTCGCGCTCGTGATTGCTCTGGTCGGCATCACCAACACGCTGTCCCTGTCCGTCCTGGAACGCACCCGGGAGTCGGCGTTGATCCGGGCGCTCGGGCTGACCCGAGGTCAGCTGCGCGCGACCCTTCTCATCGAGGCCCTGCTGATGGCCGCGGCGGGCGCGGTCGCCGGGGTGGGGTTCGGTGTGCTCTACGGCTGGTTCACGGCCGAGGCGGCATTCGGCGCTGCCAGAGCGTTGCTGGCGGTCCCGGTCGGGCAGCTGGCGAGTTTCGTGGGCATCGCGGCGCTGGCCGGGGCGGTCGCGGCGGTGCTGCCCTCACGCCGGGCGGCACGTGCCTCGGTCATCGGCGCGATGGCGGACGAATGAGCGGGCCCGCGAACGTCGTCACCGGAGCACCAGCGGCGGTGCTGGGCGTGAGCCCTTCTATCGTGGTGGTTGTGTGGCGCAGTGGCGCGTGGATCCGACCCTGGCTGTTCGACGGGGCAGTGACGGCGTTCGTCGCTGTCCTGACCACCTTCGAGCGCAGCTTGCCGTGGTCCATCAAGATCTGCGGTCTGCTGATGGCTCTTGCCCTGATCTGGCGGCGGCACCTCCCGATGACCGTGCTGGCGGTGGTGTACCTGCTGGCGCCGGCACACCTGCTGATCGACAGTTCCGTCCGGCTCTTCGACGCCGGCGTCCTGATCGCCATGTATTCCGCGGTGCTGTACGGGCGCACGTTGAGCTGGGGAGTGGCCGCCGGGGCGGGGGCCGGCGTGGGGGCGCTGGTCGCGGCGATCGTGGAGCACAACCGTGCCGGCAACTTCTGGGTCGTGCTCTGGGTGGTCGGTGCCGTCACGGTGGCCACCTGGGTGACCGCGTACGGCGTCCGCACCCGGCGGCTGTACGTGCAGACGCTCGAAGAACGCACCGCCACCCTCGAACGCGAGCGTGACCACCTCGACCTGCTCGCGGTCGCGGAGGAACGGGCGGCCATCGCCCGCGAGATCCACGACGTGGTGGCGCACAGCCTGAGCGTGATGGTCGTCCAGGCCGACGCGGCCGGCTACACGCTCGACGGCGCCCAGCAGCCGGCCCGCGACGCTCTGACCGCGATCGCCTCCACCGGCCGCGAAGCCCTCGAAGACATGGGCCGGGTGGTCCAACTGCTCCGTGGCACCCTGCCGCGAGCGCTCGACGCCGCGCAGCGCACGGCAGCCGATGGCGGCGTGCCCGCCGATGCCCCGCACGATGGTGCGGTCCCGGGCTCCGGGCTGCGCGATGACCCGTCGCGCGCGCCCGCCACCGGGCCGGCGCCAGACCGGAAGGCCGGGCCGCGCCGCGCCGCGCTCGACGGAGTGCTCGCCGAGCGGGCGCGAATGGACGGCGACGGGACAGGCCGCAGGACGGTCGGGCTGAGGGAAGTCGACGGTCTGGTGGCGCGGTCCGGGCTGCGGGTGGTCCGGGAGACGGTTGGCACGCCGGGCCGCCTCAGCGCGGCTCAGGAGATCACCGCGTACCGGATCATCCAGGAATCGCTGACCAATACGCTGCGGCATGCCGGTGCCGACGCCGCGGTGACGCTGCGGCTCGCCTTCACGTCGCGAGCCATGCGGGTCGAGGTGAGCGACGACGGTGGCGGCGAAAGCCGGGCGGCGCAGGCGGTTCCGGCCCGGCCCGGCCACGGCCTGGCCGGGATGCGCGAACGGGTCGCGATGCACGGCGGCGACCTGGTGGCCGGGCCGCAGCCGGCGGGCGGCTGGCAGATCGTGGCGACCATTCCCAGGACCCGGGGCGGCACGGCATGAGTGGGGGCGACAAAGCGTGACGGTGAGCGGCGGAATGACGGTTCGGAGTGGTGGCGGGTGATCAAAGTTGTCGTCGTGGATGACCAGGAGCTGGTGCGAGCCGGCTTCAGGGTCATCCTCTCCGCGCAGGCCGACATGGTGGTCGTCGGTGAGGCCGGTGACGGGGCCGAGGCCTTGCGGGTGCTGCGCGACGTCGAGGCCGATGTCGTCGTGATGGACATCCGGATGCCCATCATGGACGGTGTCGACGCCACCAGGGAGCTGGTGGCGTCCGGGAACGCGGCCCGGGTGCTGGCGCTCACCACGTTCGACACCGACGAGGATGCCTTCGCCGCGTTGCAGGCCGGGGCCGGCGGCTTCCTCCTCAAGAACGCCCCGCCCGCCGACCTGCTCGCCGCGATCCGCGCTGTGGCCTGTGGCAACGCTGTGGTGGCGCCCCGGGTGACCCGGCGGCTGCTCGACCGCTTCGCCGGGCAACTCGTGCCCGCCGTGCCGGTGGTGCACGGCGCCGCCGAGCGGCTGGCGACGCTCACCGATCGCGAGCACGAGGTGTTGCTGTTGGTCGCGCAGGGCTGGTCCAACGTCGAGATCGGGGAGCGGTTGCACGTCGCCGAGACCACCGTGAAAACGCACGTCGGACGGATCCTGGCGAAGCTCGAGCTGCGTGACCGGGTGCAGGCGGTGGTGCTCGCCTACGAGAGTGGCCTGGTCCGGCCCAATGCATAGCCAAGTCCTCGCCGGCCCCGATGACTCAATTCGGCTCGTCGTGCTCCCCGCCGAACCACGGACCGGTCACAGCGCGGTCGTCAGGACCGTGCGGCCGCGCCGGCTCCGACACCCCGGACGGCTCAGAAGGTCTGACGGCATGCCGCGCAGCGTCTGGGTGACCATCCCGGTCGCCGCCGAATCCGGCCCGGGCGTCAGGCAATCCGAAAGACACCTCAGCCTCGGGAAACGGCGCCACATAGTCCCGCCGCCGCGACGCGAAACCGCCGTTGTCACCCACCACGATCGGCGCCGCGCCAGCACGTGCCCAGGGCGCCTCCTGCGCCCCGCCCAGACCCGTCTCCTCCGAGAAGACGCCCGCAGCCGGAGCAGGCACACCCCCGGAGCCCTCGAAGGAGCCGGCCGAAGCGAAACCCGAGGCCTCGGCTCCCCGAGAGCCGAACGAAGCGCTCCCGCGCCCGGGGTCACTCCCGTGCCCGGGCGAATGCGGCTCGTTGTCTGCGCTGGCGACCGTCAGGTCACCTGTGGGCCGCGAGGCCAGCTCCGCATGATCCGGAGCCGCCTGGGCGGAAGCAGTCCTCCCGGCACCTACAGGGCTGGGCGCCGGACCTGTAGGGACATCTGGCGAGGGACCGGTTTCGGGCCGCCGGCCGGCCGGCCGGGTCGGCCACAGCGCGGGCTTCCGCCGGGCCGCCAGGTCCTCCGCCCAGCCGAAGGCCAGCACCGCCGCCAGCGTCAGAGCCAGCGAAGCGATCAGATCCGTCGGCCCGTCCAGGTCGCCCAGGTCGTCCAGCGCCAGCACCGTCAGTACCGGCCAGATCGCCGCGATCGCGATGTTGTGCCACAGATAGACCGTCACCGCCCGGTTGTTCAGCAGGGTCACCGCGCCGTCCAGCCGGGGGTTGCGTTGCAGCCAGGACATGTCCGGCTGCCAGCGCAGCGCCAGCAGGACGAACGCCAGCGACCACAGGGCCTGCGACTCCGACACCTCGTTCAGGTCCCAGCCGGAATCGGAGGCGTGACCGCGCAGCCAGTACAGCGCCGCCAGGCCCATCACCGCGGAGGCCGCCACCACCAGGCCCGGGCGGATCCTGGCCAGGCGGCCGTCGTGGTGGGCGAAGCCCGCGATCCAGCAGGCGCCGTAGGTCGCGAAGTCCCACATCGCCGCGTCGGCCCGGCCGAAGGGCAGCGAGAACCCGGTCTTGTCCAGGACCGCGATCAGCACGACGGGCGCGGCCACCGCGCCCCACCCGATTTTCTTGTACGCCAGGTACAGCAGCGGCGACAGCACCACGAACCACAGGTACGCCCGGATGTACCAGAGGGGTTCCCAGACGTCGATGCCCTTCTCGCTGCCCGGCGGGTCGCCGATCGGCAGCAACCACAGGCCCAGCTTCCAGCTCAGCGGCTCGTCCCCGCCGTCCTCCTCGGCCCAGCCCAGGTACAGCATCGCGGGCACCGCGACCACCGCGAGCAGCCACAGGGGCGGTAACAGCCTGCGCAGCCGGGAGGTGATCACCTTGCCCGCGGATCGCTTGTCCAGGGAGGCTGCGGTCAGCGATCCGGCGAGGGCGAACATGATGCCCATCGCGGGCAGCAGGATCGACAACCACGGCCAGCCGAACAAGTGATAGACGATCACCCGGGCGATGGCGGCGGCGCGGAGCAGGTCCAGATAGCGGTTGCGCACCGGAGCACGCTAGCGACGGCCGCCCCCGCCCCATCACCTCCGGAGCGGTGACAAGTACGCCCGGCCGGGTTACCCCGAAGGGGTGAAGTGTCCGGTTTGTCAGTGCGACTGTGCGTTGCCGGTCGTCCGTTGCGCGCCGGGAAAGCGCAGCTCAGAGCCAGTGTTGCCGAGTTGCGGGGGAGAAGTGGCCGAAACCTGCGGTAGTCACCGTTGGGTGGTCGTGACGTTGGTCCACGTCGAGGGCGTCGTGCACCGGCGCGGCGCAGCGAGCCAGAGGGGGACAACGGGATGCGCAAGCCTGCTGTCGTAGTGACCGCCGCGGTATCGGCGGTGCTGGTCGGCGGGATCATGGTCGCCACCACCGCGGGTGCGGAGGAGACTCCGGCCGTGCCGGCGGTGCCGTCGATGGTTCTGCCCGACATGCCGGTCATCCCGCAACTTCCGGCCGATATCGGCGCACCCGCGACTGCCGGGCTCCCCGCCGTACCGGGGCATCCGGCCGCCGGGTCCGCTCAGGGCGCGCACGCCGCCGGGGCTGTCGTGCCCGCCCTGCCGGGGAATGTCGCTGATCCGGCGAAGCCGGCAGCGGATCAGCCCGCCGCGCCCGGCGTGGCGACGACCGCCGGCCGGCCCGCCGGCGCCGTGACCCGCCCGGCCCCCGCCGCTGCGGCTGCCGCCGAGCCCGGTCCGGCGCGCGAGGACCAGGCGGACGAGGAGCCGGCGGCCGACAAGCCCGCCCGCGGCGAGCGGCCCAACACCTTCTCCGCGGCGCAGGGCGACGTGACCACCGCCCAGGCGATGTCCACCGACCCGCGCGGGTCCGTGCAGACGCAGGCCCTGAACCTGGTCAACGAGAACCGGCGGCGCGGCGGCTGCGACAACCTCACCGTCGACCGGCGGCTGATCGTGGCGGCGAACCGGCACGCCGCCGAGATGGCCCGGCGCGGCTACTTCGCGCATGAGGACACGCGTGGCGAGCGGGCCGGTGACCGGGTGCAGGATGCGGGTTACCGATGGTCACGGTACGGCGAGAACATCGCCCGCGGTCAGGACAGCGTCTTCGAGGTCGTCAATGGCTGGATGAGGAGCCCCGAGCACCGCGAGAACATCATGGACTGTGGTCTGCGCGAGGTCGGCGTCGGTCTGGCCTTCGCCGCAGACCGTACGCCGTACTGGGTCCAGGACTTCGCTACCCCACAGTGATCTTGAGCGGACGCTGAGCGACAACCGCAGCGTGCGGCCTACCGGATTGATGCCACAGTCATCCGGCCGACCCTCCCTGGTGCACAGGTGTGTTTCGATGTGCGGACACATCTCCTGGGGAGGACGATTTTGGGAGTGCAGCGTGTCTCCGCACGCCTCGCCGTCGCCGTGCTGGCGGTGGCGGTCGGCGGTGGCCTCGGCGCTGTGGTGCTGTCCCCGGGCGCGGCTAGCGCCGCGACCCGGACGGTCAGCGCGACACCGATTACCACCGTCGTCGTCACGAAGGCCGCCGCGGCTTCGTGCTCGACGGGCAAATATCAGAAGCAGGTCGAGGGCTACCTCAAGAAGATCGGCGGCTACGGCAAGGTCTCGGTCGACGGCAAGCAGTCGGCCGCGGACTGCACCGCGATCAAGAAGTTCCAGAGCCGCTTCGGCATCAAGCCGGCCTCGGGACTGGCCGGTCCCACGACGTACGGGGTGGCCAAGCGGCTCGCCGACACGAAGACGGCGAAGTGCAAGGCGAAGAAGTCGGGTTACACGTTCTGCGTGGACCTGACGCACCAGACGACCTGGGTGATGAAGAACGGCAAGGTCTACGCCAAGCCGACGGTCACCCGGACCGGCATGAAGGGGTACCGCACACCGGCGGGCACCTTCAAGATCAACAAGCGCACCAAGAAGGAATGGTCCGACCCGTACGAGGTGTGGTTGCCGTACTGGCAGCGCTTCATCGGCGGCCGGGGCTTCCACCAGACGACCACGTACATCCACGATGCGTGGCGGGGCTCTCACGGCTGTGTCAACCTGCTGCCGGCGGACGCCAAAAAGTACTACAAGATCGGCAAGATCGGCATGACGGTCAAGGTCATCGGCCGTCGGCCGGGCACCTGATCGACTGGCAAGACCGGGACGGCCCGTCGGCGTGAGCCGGCGGGCCGTCCTTTTCCGGTACGGGCGAGGTCAGGCCGCCAGGTCCCGGTGGGCCAGCAGGACGTGCGTGGTCAGCACCTCGTGGCCGGGGAACGCCTGCTCGTCGCCGGTCGCGGTCAGCACCCGCAACCCGTCCCTGCCCAGCGTGTATGTGACATCGGTGAAGTGGCTGACCGTGTCATCGTGGTGCACGATCGTCAGTTCGTCGGCGCGCAGCATGGTCCCGTCCTTCACGTACGCGGATGTGGCGCGTGACCTGGACTACGTTTGCCTTGGTCACCCGGTTCAATCCGTCGGCCGATTGTGCCTTGCGGTCGGCCCCTCGATCTGGGCCGTCATTTAGCCTCGCATTCGAGCGTGAGCTGCACAGTCACCCACAAGTCGGCCGTCGGGCGGATTGCCGACAGGCCACGTGTATCAAATCACCTACGACCGATATAGATCAGCTGCCCGATCGGCCCGGATTTTTCGTCGGTGCCCCGGCATAGAGTGGCGCTCGTGTCTCCCCGCCGCATCCGCACCCTGCTGGTCGCGTTCGTCCTGCTGCCGCCCCTGACCGCGGCCTCCTGCGGCGACGAGCCGTCCGGCGTCACCGTCGGGGCGGCCGCCGTGGGCACCGTCGCCGAGATCGTCGAGGCCTCCGGCTCGGTGACCGCCCGCGCCGCCGCCACGGTCAGCTCGCCCGCCGAGGGCACCCTCGCCGAGCTGCGCTTCGACGCCGGTGACCGGGTCCGCAAGGGCCAGGTGGTCGCGGTGATCGACTCCCCCGCCGCGGAGCGCCGCCTCGACCAGGCGGCCGACGCCCTCGACGCGGCGAGGTCGGGCGGTGTGCCGTCCGGCAGTGGCACAGCGGGGTTCTCCGCCGCCCGGCACCGCACCGACAAGCGCGCCGGCAAGGCGTTCGACGCCGCCCGCGCCGCCGCGGCGAAGATCACCGACGCCGACCTCAAGGCCGCGCTGCTGGCCCAGGTCGACGCCGCCGAGCAGCAATACGAAGCCGCCTCCGAGGCGGCCGGCGCCGCCGTGCGCTCGGTGCAGCGCGGCGTGGCGAGCCTGAGCCAGGCGGTCAGCGCGCTGGGCACCGCGCAGCGGCTGCAGGCCCAGCAGGCGTACGACCTTGCCGAGTCCGCCGTCGACGCGCTCACTCTGCGCGCACCCGTCTCCGGCGTCGTCCAGCTCGGTGGCGCGACGTCATCCGGCACACCCGCGCTGGCCGATCTGCTCTCCGATCCGGCCGCCGCCGGCGCCGCCGGCGCTGCCGGCGCACCGGCCCAGGCGCCCCTCGCCGGGGTGGACTCCGCGGTTCCGCAGGGCGCCGTGGTCGGCGCGGGCACCCCGATCCTCACCATCGTCGACACCGGCAGGCTGGGGCTGGCCGCCGAGGTCGACGAGACCGACGTGCTGCTCGTCGAGGCCGGCGGCAAGGCGACCGCCGAGCTCGACGCCGCGATCGGCGCGACCTACCAGGCCAGCGTGCGCGCCGTGGACCTGCTGCCGACCACGTCCGCGCGCGGCGGTGTCTCGTACCGGGTGCGCCTCACTCTCGGTAAGGGCGAATATCCGGACGGCAGGGTCGCTCCGACGCCGCGGCCGGGCATGAGCGCGATCGTCCGGCTGCAGGTGCGCCAGGCCGCCGACGCGGTGACCGTGCCGGCGTCCGCGGTGGTCTCCGCCGACGGCCGCGACACCGTCTGGACCGTCCGCGGCGGCAAGGCCGAGCGGGTGCCGGTAACCCTCGGCGTGCAGGGTGAGGACGTCGTGCAGGTCGTCTCCGGCGTCGGGGCCGGCCAGCGGATCATCGTGGGCGGTGCGGACCAGGTCAGCCCCGGGCAGACCGTGCCGTGAACGACACCCCGGCCATCGTGGCCACGGACGTCTCACGGACGTACCAGCTGGACGGCGTCTCCGTGCCCGCCCTGCGCGGCGTGTCCCTGACCGTGGTGGTCGGCGACTATCTGGCCATCGTCGGCGCCTCCGGCTCCGGCAAGTCCACCCTGATGCACCTGCTCGGCGGCCTCGACCGGCCCACCGGCGGCACGCTGGTGATCGGCGGCCGCGACGTCGCCACGCTCTCGCCGCCCGAGATGGCCCGGCTGCGCAACGAGACCATCGGCTTCGTGTTCCAGTCGTTCCACCTGCTCGCCCGCACCACGGCCCGGGACAACGTGGCGCTGCCGCTGGTCTACCGCGGCATCGGCCGCCGCGAGCGCCGGGCCCGGGCCGGCGAGATGCTCGAACGCGTCGGCCTGGCCCACCGCATGGACCACCGGCCCAACCAGATGTCCGGCGGCGAGCAGCAGCGGGTCGCCATCGCCCGAGCGCTGGTCACCGGCCCCTCGGTGCTGCTGGCCGACGAGCCGACCGGCAACCTCGACACCACCACCGGCCAGTCCGTGCTGGCCCTGCTCGAGTCGCTGAACGCCGACGGCGTGGCCGTCGTCCTGGTCACCCACGACCGGGAGGTCGCCCAGCGGGCCCACCGCCAGATCGTGATGCGCGACGGCCTGATCGTCGAGCCCGCGCCGGTTTCGCCGTCCGCTTCATCGTCCGCTTCATCGCCTGCTGAGCCGTCCGCCTCGCCGCCTGCTGAGCCGTCCGCCTCGCCGAGTGTCGCGCTGTCCGCCCTGCTGCCGGTCTCGCCGCCCGCCAGGGACGTCGGGGACGTCGGGGACGTCAGGGACGTCAGGGACGTCAGGGACGTCAGGGACGTCGAGGACGTCGGGGACGTCGAGGACGCTGGCGACGTCAGAGCCCCTGGGGATGCGGCGTGAGACTGGCCGAGGCGTGGCGGGTGGCCCTGGACGCGCTGCGGGCCAACCGGCTGCGCAGCGTGCTCACGATGCTCGGCGTGGTCATCGGTGTCGCCGCCGTGGTCGCCCTCGTGGCCATCGGCACCGGCACCAAGCAGCAGATCGAGCAGCAGGTCGAGGGCCTCGGCTCCAACCTGCTCATCGTCGTGCCGGGCCGGCTCGAGGCCGGCTCCGCCCCCTCGGTGTCGACCCTGTCGCTGGACGACGTCGACGCGGTCACTCGGATCGTCGGCGATCGCAGCCGGGTCGCCGTCACGGTCGCCTCGGGCGAGACCGTCCGGGCCGGCAGCCGCACCTCGTTCGCCAGCATCCAGGGCGTCCTCGAGACCACCCCCAGCGTCTTCGTCCGGCGGCTGAACCGCGGCAGCTACCTCACCCGCTCGGACGTCAACACCGCCCGCCGCGTCGCGGTTCTGGGGGCCGGCATCGCCGGCCAGCTCTTCGGCGACCGGGATCCGATCGGCCGCCAGATCACCATCGGCGGCGTGCGGTTCCGGGTGATCGGCACCTTCGAACGGCTCGGCCAGAGCCTCGGCGTCGACCGCGACAGCGAGGTGCACATCCCGGTCACCGCCGCCCAGCGGCTGCTCGGCACCGACCGCATCGACGCGCTCGCGATCCGCGCGCCCGACCGCGAACGCATCGACACCCTCGGCGCGAGCATCGTCGACACGCTCAGCAAACGCCACCCGGAGAGCGACTTCAGCGCGGTCACCCAGGAGCAGATCCTCGGCGTGCTGGGCGACATCCTCGGCGTGCTCACCGGTGTGCTGGCCGCCATCGCCGGGATCAGCCTGCTCGTCGGCGGCGTCGGCGTCTCCAACATCATGCTGGTGTCGGTCCGGGAACGCACCAAGGAGATCGGCCTGCGCAAGGCGGTCGGCGCCCGCCCCCGCGACATCAGCCTGCAGTTCCTGCTCGAAGCCGTCCTGCTCACCACGATCGGCGGCATTACCGGGATGGCGCTCGGGATCTCCGCCGCCCTTCTCGTCGACCGTCTGTCGCCGGTGCCGGCCGCTGTCACCTGGTGGTCGCTGGCCCTGGCCTTCGGGGTGTCCGCGCTGGTCGGCATCGTCTTCGGCGTGGTGCCCGCGCAGCGCGCCGGCCGGCTCGACCCCGTCGTCGCCCTCCGGACCGAATAGCCCGGGCCGACTACCCAAGCCGGGGGTGCAGCATGAGCAACTAGCGATGGTCACTGGGCCGTGGTGGTCACCTGCCCGACCCGGATCCGCCGCAAGCACGGCGCCGAACTGATCGACACCCTGATGGAGAGCTGGCCGGCCCCAGCCGTCCATCGACATCGCCGCCCGCCGGACCCGCGAGGACCACGAGGGCGTGGCCCGACCCGCCATCCCCACCCTGAACCGCACCGGAAACACTCATGTCGGCCCCCGGAAGGCCGAACAAAGAACGTGTCGCTCAGGGAGGACGGCCCCACATACGAGCTACGCGATCTGCACGGAGCCTCGCGTGCGGTCGCGTACCTCGCGCTGGCCGGTGCCCCCTACGTTGCCGTGACGTCGTACATCGACCCGACCGTCAACCTCCCCACCCTGATCGGCGCCAGCATCGTCAGCGTCCTCATGGCCTGCGCCGGTCTCACCTGCTGGCGCCGGCCGGCGACCGTACCCAGGATGTTCTGGTTTGTGGCCCCGATCGTGGCCACCATGGTCGTGGCCGGCCTGAACTTCGCCACCCACGACGCCTCCACCGGCTCCCAGCTCTTCTATCTCTGGCCCGTCCTGTACGCGGCGAACTTCCTCAGCCGCCGGGTGATCTACCTCAACCTGGCCCTGGTGTTCGCCGGCGACGCGGCCACGGTGTTCCTGGTGCTCGGGCCCAAGCGGGGCGCTTCCGACTGGGTCGCCATGGTGCTGGCCATGACGATGGCCGCGACGGTGGTGGAAAGTCTGCGCGCCCGCGCTGACAGACTGCGTGACGTCCTGGAACAGCAGGCGAACGCGGACCCCCTCACCGGGCTGGCCAACCGCCGCTACTTCGACGAGGCGCTGGTCAGGGCGGGTGTCTGGGCACAACGCACCGGCGGGTCGCTGGCCCTGCTCACCATCGACCTCGACTACTTCAAGACGATCAACGACACCTTCGGCCACGCCGAGGGCGACCGGGTGCTGCGAGCCGTCGCCGACGCCATGCGTACGGTCGTCGGCGACACCGGCATCGCCGCCCGGCTCGGCGGCGACGAGTTCGTCATGCTGCTGCGCGTGGGACACCGCGCCGCCGCCGGCGTCGCCGACGGGCTGCGGGCCGCGATCGCCCAACAGCACGGCCTGCTGGGCGGCCCACCCGGCGCGAGCATCGGCGTCGCGGTGCTCCCCGACGACGCCGGCACGGTGCAGGACCTCATCGCCGCCTCGGACGCGGCACTCTACGAGGCGAAGACCTCAGGCCGTGGCCGGGTGTCGGTCGCCGGGTTCCGGCACAACGTCGACGAGGTGCCTAGCTACGTTCCGGACCCGCGGCCTTGACCAGGCCGAGGATCTCCCGGCGCAACCGCGGGTACGGGCCCCAGCCGTCGCGCAGCACGTGAATGTAGATCGCCTCCAGTGCCACGTCGATCCGCTGCACGAGTTCCTGATCATCGGGCAGGCCCAGCCGCACCGCCCGGCCGAAGTGATCGAGGGCCTCCATGTGCCGCCCCTGGTCGAAGGCGCTGCGCCCGGCGTTCTCGTGCACGACGCTGCGCAGCAGTTCCGGCGCCTCGGAGCTCGCGGCCTTCTCGAACAGCCGGTCCGCCTCGGCGTGGTCGCCGCGCAACCGCAGCACGTGCGCCAGCTCGGCCTGGGCGATGACGGTGGCCTGCACGTCCCCGGCCGCCTCGGCGTGGGCGAGCGCCAGCCGGCTCGCGGCGGCGGCCATCCCGAGCTCGTCCAGCAGGCGGTAGACCTCGGCCCGTACGCTCAGCAGCCCGGCCCTGGCGACGTTGTCCTGTTCCTCGGCCAGCGGGCCGTCCAGGCGCTCACCGAGTTCGCGCAGCGCGTCGCGGTCGTCCACGACCTCGCGCAGGGTGGCACCGTCCAGCCGCCACCGGATCGCGGCCAGGTCCTCCGGGCCCAGCGGCCTGGGCTGGGCGGGCGCGGTGGGCGCGATCTCGGTGGGATCCGGACCGGGTACGAGCAGCGCCTCGGCGCTGTGCCCGTTGACCGGCTGTCCGTCCGTCGCGTCCCCGCTGTCCGAAGCCGCGCCGGCCTGGTCCTGACCGGGGGACAGGTCCTGACCGGGGGACAGGTCGAGATCGGCGGCCAGATGCTGGCCCGGCGACTGCGAAAGATCGGTGGCCTGGTGCTGGCCGGCCGGCTGGGAGACCTCAGCGACCGACTGATCCCGGCGCGGCTGCCGGTCTGTCGCCTGCGCGTCGCTGTGGTCGGGCTGGTCGGGCCCGCCCGCCGCGCCGGAAGCCTGGTCCGGCGACATGACGGTCGCGGCGTCGACCAGGCCGTTCATCAGCCCGGTGATGTCGAGGTCGAGCACGACCCCATCGGCAGCCAGATCCGGAGCCCCGGCGTCGGGCGCGGCGGCAACCGGCGAACTGTCCGGTGAATCATTGCGGTGACGGGGACCCGCGCCGTTCGGCGCCGCCGCGGTGTCGTCCGGGCGTGAGTCGTTCTCCTCCAGGCCCGCGGCAGCCGGCGTCGCCGGTGCGGTGCTCGCGGCGGGCTCCGGCTTGGCGCCGAACCAGGTCGGCCCGAGCTCCGAGTCGGCGTACTTGCGCGGCTCCGACGGCCCGGAGGTGATCAGGCGGCCGATCGGCTCGGCGTTCGCGGCGGGATTCGGGCCCGGCCGGGCGGCGGCGGGCACCGCGGAGATCGGCTGAGCACTGCCCGCGGACCGGGCCGGACCGGGCCGCGGTGTGGCCTCCGCAGGTGCGCTGGCGGCCTGCTGCGGGGACTTCTGCGGCACGCCACCGGCCCGGAACGCCGCCTCGGCGAGCTTGGCGGCCTGGGCCTGCCGGGCCAGTTCGGCGGCCCGGCGTGACTCTTCCGCCTGGCGGGCCGCTGCTGCTTGGCGTTGGGCTTCTTCCGCCCGGCGTGCCGCCGCGGCGTGCCGTTCGGCCTCGGCCTGACGGGCCGCGATCGCCGCCTGGCGCTCCGACTCGACTCGGCGGTCCGCCTCCTCGGCCTGGCGGGCGTCCGCGGCGCGGCGGGCGGCATCGGCCTGCCGGGCCACTTCCGCCTGCCGGGCTGCCTCTGCCTGGCGGGCTATTTCGGCCTGCCGGGCTGCCTCTGCCTGCCGGGCAGCGACCTCGGCCCGGTGGGCCGCGATCTCGGCCTGGCGCGCGATCTCGGCCTGGCGGGCTGCTTGCGCTTGGCGCGCTTCTTCGGCTTGGCGTGCGGCCTGCGTTTGCCGGGCGGCTTCGGCCTGGCGCGCGGCTTGCGCTTGGCGCGCTTCTTCGGCTTGGCGTGCGGCCTGCGATTGGCGGGCTGCGTCGGCCTGCCGGGCTGCTTGCGCTTGGCGCGCTTCCTCGGCTTGGCGTGCGGCCTGCGTTTGCCGGGCTGCGTCGGCCTGCCGGGCTGCGTGGGCCTGGCGCGCTTCCTCGGCTTGGCGTGCGGCCTGCGCCTGGCGCGCTGCTTCGGCCTGGCGTGCTGCCTCAGCTTGGCGCGCCGCCTCAGCCTGGCGTGCAGCTTCGGCCTGGCGTGAGGCCTGGCGTGAGGATTGGCGCGAGGATGGGCGGGTTGCTTCGGCCGGGCGGGCCAGCAGGTCGGCCTGCCGTGCCGCATCCGCCAGGCGCGCCGTCTCGGCGTGGCGGGCTTCCTCGGCCTGGCGCGCGGCCTCGGCAGCCTGCTCCGGCGTGCCGACGCGGTCCGCCTCGGGCGGCCGCTGGGCGGGGACCTGGACAGCGCGGTTGACCGGCGGCTGCTGGGGGTCGCGGTACTGCGCCGGTACGTCGGCGTAGGACTGGCCGCCGAGCGGAGCGGGAGACCCGGGCCGGGCCGTGGTGGCCCCGTCCGGCCGGTCGCTGTAAAGGGCGTCGGAGCCCGGCTGGTCGCCGTACGGGGCGGGGGAGCCCGGCCGCACCAGGCCGACGGTGGGCGTCTGCGACTGCGCCGCCGGGGACGTCGGGCTGAGGTACGGCAGTTCGTCGGTCGCCGAGCCGGGGATGACCGGTTCGCCGTCGATCGGCATCCCGGTGTTGCGGCGGGCGGGTAGCACCTCGCCCTCGATCGCCGCGCCGGCGGCGGGCGAGACCGGCATCCCGGTGACGGGCCGGAGTTGCGCGGGGATGCTGCTGGCCGGCCGGTCGTACGCCGTGACGGGTGGCTGCGGAGCACCCACGGTCGGTGCGGTCCGCGACGGCGGCCGCTGCGAGGGCGGCACGGCGGTCGGCGTACCCGTGGAAAGGATCATCGCGGTGCGCGGACCGCCGACGATCGGTGTCTCGGCGGTCGACCCGTCGTCGAACGAGGCCCGGCCATGCGGCGCGTTCGCAGCCGGCGGCGCGGCCGGACCGGGACGCCGTCCGCGCGGCGGTGCGATCCGCGAGTCGGGTGCGGGCACGCCGCGGGGGTCGGTCTCGTGCAGCGCGCGGGGATCCTGCGCCGGGGCGAACCGGGGGTCGCGCACGGGCACGCCACGCGGGTCCGTGCCGGCCGGGCCCGGCGGGGGAAATGCCCGGGGGTCCTGCGGCTGGGCGAACCTGGCGTCCTGCGGCTGGGCGAACCGGGGGTCCTGCGCGGGCAGGACGCGCTGGTCGGGGTCCTGCGGCGGAGAGAACCGGGGATCGTGCACCGGCACGCCGCGCGGGTCGGTCCCGGCGGGGAACGGGTGTGGCGGCGCGAGCCCGGGACCGCGCTGCTGCGCGCCGGCCTGGTCGCCCTCGGGCCACGGGTTGAAGGCCGCCGGGGACAGCGGGGCGGCCGGGCTCTGCGGCGACTCCCCGATCGCGGGCCGCCGGATGGGCGTCGGCGCGGACGGTGGAATGGGCGGCGGCGCGGACGCGGGCATGACGGGCGGCCGGTTGCGCGGCCCGGCGGGACTGACCGGCGGCGTACCGGTGGCCCGGCGGTCGGGCGGCGGCGCGGCACCGGGCCGTGGACGCGCGGGGTCCTGACCGGGAACCAGCCCGGCCGGGCTGACCGGTGCGCGCCCCGCGGCACCCGGACGCCGCTGATCGAACGCGGCCGGACTCTCCGGCGCCTCGCCGGTCACCCCGGACGGCGAGACGAAACCGACACGCCGCTTGCGCCCGGATCCACCGGCCGGCGGCGCCTGATCGTAGGAGCCGGGCGTGGCCCGGTCCGCCGGACGCCCGTTCCCGCGCTGGTCCTGCCCAGGCGTACCCCGGCCCTGATCGAAAGCGGCCGGCTCGGCACGGCCTCGGCCCGGGTCGAACGCAGCGGGAGCCTGATCGAAAGCGGTCGAGGAGGGGTCCGCCGGAGCGGGCTGAACCCGGCCGCGCTCGAAGGCGGCCGGCATCGAGCCGAACTGGTCCGTCCCCGGTTGCGCCGGCGCCGGTGTCGGCCGGATCACCTCGGCGGGCGCCGAGGCAGCCGGCGTCTTCGGCACGTTCGGCAGCGCCGGGGTCACGATCCGCGGCGTCGTGGACTGCGGAGCGGCCTTGACCACCCGCGGCGTCGCCGGCGGCTCGGCCTTCTTGATCACGCGCGGCGTCGCGGGCGGCTTCGCCTTGCTCAGCACGCGCGGCGCCACCGGGGCCGGCGTCTTGCTCAGCACCCGGGGAGCCTCGCCGTCCTCCGGCGTCTCCGGTTCGGCCTCCGCGGCGGCGGGCCGCTCGGACCATGGCTCGGCCCGGGCGATCCGCGACTCCTCATCCGGTACGGACGCAGCAGGATCGGCCCACCCGCCCCGCCCCGGCCGACGGTCCCGCCCGGGGGCTGCCTGGCGCTCGTACGGGAGCAGATCCTCCTCGCGCAGGTCGTCCTTCAGCGGGTCGAAGCCCTGCTTGCGGCGCGGCGCGTAGAGATCGGTCACGACCTCTTCCACGGGCTCGGCCGGCGCCGGCGGCGAGACCCGGGCGCGCCCGCTGACCGGCTGCGCCACCTCCCGGCGATCGCGCCGTACCTGGTCCGGGGTGTCGTCGCGGGTCTCGGCGAGGCGGGAGCGGCGGGCCGCGGTGTAGCGCCGCTGCTCCTCCCAGTCCCGCTCGTCGAAGTCGCGGTCGTCGTACTCGAGCTCGTCGAAGTCGAGGCTGCGGCGCTGCCAGCCCTCGGTGCCGGGCGGCGAGACCGGGGCGGCGTTGAGGTCGGCGGGGGCGAAGGCGGGGTCGTCGAGCCAGCCGGGGCGTTCGCCGTCGAACGCCGACTTGAGTTGCTTGTCGCGATTCGGTGACCGTTGGTAGCCGTCCTGCCGGCGCTGGCGGCGCCGCTCGGCTAGTTCGTCAATGCCGGGATCGAACGACACGGCGGAGGCGGGTGCCTGTTCCGGCGCTTTGTCGAAATCGTCCTCTTCGACATATCGGGCACGGGTCGGGGGACGGCGGGTATCGGCGCCCCAACGGGCGGCCACGGCTTCCGCGTACGGATCCCGGGCGGTCGCGGTGGTGTCCGCGTACGGCCGTTTCGGCTTGTCGTCGTACTCCGATTCCCAGTACTCGTCGTCCTCGAAACTCATCGGGTCACCCCGGGACGGCCCACGGCGGGGCACGACAGTGGCTGCGCTGAGCCGGCCGGCTGCCGCATGAGTTCCCCCGTCCTCGCTACCGCGTACGCACCCCACGCGCCCGGTAGCACCTTCCACCCCGTACGAGTTGGAAGGTTAACCACGGATTTGCGTAGCGCGCTACCGCCCGCGGAGGAGCTTCGCCCGGCTCGCGAGCGCCCTGACGCCCGGAACCGCCCCGGCGCCGCGGCCCGCCGGGTGTGCTCGGTCGACAGACAGTACGGACGCGGACGCTCAGCGGTTCACCAAACTTGCCCTGGCGTACGGAAGGTTGGCGAGAATCGACGGAAAGTGACGACGGTGGCCGAGACCGTCACCCATTCATGAAGCGCTTTCATTGTTTCCGAAGTGTGGCCGGCCGTGGAATTTAAGCCATTCTTAATGCTCACCTCAGGAAGGCGACAAAGAATGGCGTGACGGACATCGATTTCTACCTCACCCGGCGTGACCGTGGCGAGGGACACGTCGCGCGGCCGCGGATCATGGACGGTCCGGATGTCACTGTGGGAGACGCGGGTCGGTCCGGCGCTGTGCCGGCCCGCGGCACGCCGCCCTGTCCGGCGGCAAGACCGAGAAGTGACAGAAACACGACACCGGATGGAAGGCAGCGGATCATGCCGCGTCTCGACCTCGGCGCCGTGCGCGCCACCTGCCGGGCGGCCCTGCGCCGTCTGGATTCCTGGACTCTGTCCACACTGAACTCCCCGGCCGGCGGCCGACGCCCCCGTTTGTAAGCCGCCATCCGCCGGGGCAAGGAACGGCGGCGGGTGCACACGCCGCCGTTTCCACCTCCTGCCCGGCTGCTCCCACCTTCCTTGGCCTGCCTGCTCGGCCTGCCTGCTCGGCCTGCCTGCTCGGCCCGCCATGGTCGCCAGGCCGCCGCCATGGTCGCCAGGCCGTCACTCTGGTCGCCCGGGTCGCCTTCCCCGCCCCGGTTGTGTGGCTGCTCCGTCGTCATGGTTGCTGTTGCGTGGCTGCTCCGTCACCGTTTGTCCGGGCCGACCTGGTTGCGCGGCTGCTCGGCCGCCGGCCGCGATCAGAGCCGGCTGTCGGTGGTCAGCGGGTGTTTCATCATGGTTGATGAGCGGTTTGTAGGTTTCGGTCCGTCGGCGCCAACCTCGGATTACGCCGGCCAAGCACTCGAGCGCGGGCACTGCGTTGAGATCTTGGGAACCAGTGGCCTTCCTGGATACTTCTGCTTGGTTGTCCGCAGCCGATCCGCGCTGCCCCGCCCGTGTGACTAGGCGGCCCCCGCGAACGACGCACTCGATCCCGAACCAGGCGGCTCCCGGACCCACCGCCAGCCAGGCGCCGCATTGCAGATCTTGGTAACCACCGGTCCTCCCGGAGTCTTCTGCTTGGCTATGTCGCAGTCGATCCCGATACCTCGCCTGAGTGACAGCGTGCCCTCGCGAACGACGCATGCGATCCCTGGCAACCAGGGCGGCATCCCTCGACCGTGGTACACGACGCGAAGCCCGAAGGGGATACCGGCGCACCCACCGACCAACGCTCAGGCGAGGCGCCGCGTGCAGATCTTGTTGGCGGGCAGCCCACCGACGCGCCAAAATCCCTCAAGATCCATCAATGCGGCCGATAGCGTCTCGGATAAAAGCGACTTAACGGAACTTTCTGCCTCCGAGAACCCCCCGATCAACCGGAGGCTTGCTCCCCGATAGCGTCCTGGACCGCAGTCACCGATCCGGGTACTTGACAACAGGCCGCCCGCCAACAAAGAAGGAGCCTCCCGGAGGGCCAAAAGTTGCCGAGATCTATCAAAGAGGCCGGTGTGCTCCGGATAAAGGCGATTTAACCGGATCGGGTGCTCTCAGAGTCGGCCGCTTTTGGTGAACGGGGCGACCGGAGCCGGCAGCGCCAGCCCGGCCTGAGCCAGGGCGTGCAGCAACTGCCGCAATTCCGCCCGGGTGAGGATCTCGAACTGCTCGGGCTTTCGGTGTGGCACGTCGAGTGCCCGCGCCGCCTCCACGGCCCGCGCGCCGATCGCCGCCTCGACGGCCCAGAGCCGGTGGGCCAGCATCGCGACGTGCGCCGAGCGGGTCAGTTCCTCGTGCAGGCGCAGCAGCCGGCGCAGGTCGGCGGCGAGTTGCTCGATCGGTGGTCCGAGCGGTTGCGGCTCCTCGGCGATCCTGCCGGCCCAGGCCCGGGAGAGGACAGCCCACCAGCGGGGTGTGCAGACGACGGCGGCGCCGATCAGGGTCGGCGTGACGGTGATGAGGGCGAGTTTCCCCACGTCGAGCAGGCTCACGGTGACTCCTTCAGCCCGCGTGCATGTTCACCTCCTTGACGATCCGCCCGCCCACGACCACCGTCAAGCCGATAAAGTGCGACTGCCCGAAAAGGATCTTCGCAGGTCAGCGGGTGCGGCCGCGGGCCACCAGCCGGGTGATGGGCATCGGCGGGGCCGGGATGTCCGGGCCGTCGTAGCCGCGAACCGTGCCGAAGGGCCCGCCGCCCGCGCGGTCCTCCCACGCCTGCCGGGCCGCCACGATCTCGTCGTGGTCGCGGCCCACGAAGTTCCACCACATCACGATCCGCTCCGCGAACGGCTCGCCGCCCAGCAGCATGAGCCGGGTGTCCGGCCTGGCTTCCAGCCTCAGCTCGGAGCGACCCTCGCCGAGGTAGAGCAGCGGTCCCGGCCGGACGGGGACGTCCGCTACGGTGGCGGCGCCGTCGATGATCAGCACCGCGTACTCGAAGTCGGGCCGTAGTGGCAGTGCGGCCCGGCTGCCGGCCGCCAGGGTGACCTCCGCTCCCAGCAGCGGGGTGTGGCAGCGGGCGGGGGAGAGCGCCCCGGCCAGCTCGCCCATGAGGACGGTCGCGGTGAGGCCGCCGTCGGTGACCACCGGCAGCCGCGCGTGCTGGGTGAAGCTCGGTGGCACGTTGCGGTCCGAGTCCGGCAGGGCCACCCAGAGCTGGATGCCCTGCAGCACGTCGCTGTGCGTCGCCGGGGTTTCCTCCGAGTGGGAGATGCCGCGTCCGGCCGTCATCAGGTTGAGCTGCCCGGGCCGGATCTCCTGCAGGCTGCCCAGGCTGTCCCGGTGCAGGATCTCCCCGGCGACCAGCCAGCTCACGGTCTGCAAGCCGATGTGCGGGTGCGGGCCGACGCGCATCCCGGGCGAGCCGTCGAGCGGCTGCGGCCCGTACGCGTCGAGGAAGCACCACGCCCCGACCATGCGCCGATGCTTGCTCGGCAGGGTTCGGGTCACCTCGAGCCCGCGCGGGCCGCCCAGCGCGACGGGGGCACCCTCGATGATCTCCACCCCGGCCGGGGAAACCGCCGCGTCAGGATTGTTCACCCCTGAAAACTACCCGCGCCGGACGCTCGGCGGAGAGGCGCTGAAGCTACCTGCGTCGGGCGCCCGGCGGAGAGCCGCTGAAGCTGTCTGCGTCGGGCGCCCGGCGGAGAGGCGCTGAAGCTGTCTGCGTCGGGCGTTAGGCGGAGAGCCGCTGAAGCTACCCGCGCCTGGCGGGGCCGCTGAAGCCACGAGCGTCCGGCGTCCGGCGAGGCCGCTGAAGCTACCGGCGTTGGGCGCTCGGCGGAGAGGCGCTGAAGCTGCCTGCGTCGGGCGCTCGGCGGAGCCGCTGAGGCCACCCGCGTCCCCTGCTCGGCGGAGCCGCCCGCAGGAGTCCAGCGCCCACCGCCAGCAAGCCCAGCGCGAGCGGCGCGGTGACCGGCACGACCAGCAACATCGCCGAGCGTCCTGCCAACAGCCCGCCGAAGCCCACGGACGAGATCCCAAGCACGCCCAGCGTGCACATTGCCGCCCCGACCGCGGCCCGCGCGGCCGATCCCGGGGCGATCGCGGTTGGCCGGTGCGTGTCGAACCGGCGGAACGTCAGCACCAGGACCGCCGTGACCAGCGCGGCCGCGCCCAGCCACAGCGGCCGGGTCGCCCACCAGCCGGCCGAGCCCGGCGCCGGGCCGGTCCGGCCGCCGAACGCCGCCAGCACGATGAAGGCCGCGCTCAGGTGCCACAGGAACGCCGTCATGGCCAGGCCGTTCGCCGCCACCACGGCGCGCCACACCCGGGCCCGGCCCAGCAGCCGGTTGGCCGGCGCCCGCAGCAGCAGGACCAGGCCGATCAGCCATACCGCGTGCGCCGCCAGCGCCACCGTCGGTGGGGACATGTTGCTGATCTCTTCGCCGGGCACGCCGACCATCGACACCGGGTACGGCCCCACCGCGGTGAGCAGCAGCAGCGCGCCCAGCCCGCCCCCGGCCAGCAGCAGGGCGAGCCGCCGGCCGCCCCGCCGCAGCGTCCCGTCGGCGTAGAGGAAGCCGAGTTGGTGCACGCCGGCCCAGACGACCAGCAGGTTCAGCACGGCGACGCGCGGATGCCCGGCGAAGCGCAGCACGTCCACACCGGCCGCCACGGCGAGCAGCACCACCGGCACCCGCGCGCCGAAGCGCTCGTGCAGCCGCCACATCACCGGGGCCAGCGCGACCAGTCCCAGGTAGACGCCGAGAAACCACAGGGGCTGCACGGCCGTGCGCAGCGCCACCCGGACCAGGCCGTGGTCCTGGCCGCCCAGCGCCGCGCCCAGGGCCAGCGCCAGCCACACCGCGAGGAACACCGCCGCCGGTCGTAGCAGCCGGGCCGTGCGGGAGCGGGCGAAGTCCGCGTAGCCGCCACTCCGGCGCCGGATCGAGGCCAGCGCGGTCGCGTGCGCGAACCCGCCGACCAGGAAGAACACCGGCATCACCTGGAGCAGCCAGGTCGCCGGGCGCAGCGCGGGCACCAGGGCCAGCACGTTGGTGACGCGGATCCCGCCGTCGGCGGCCGGCACCGGTACGGCCATCAGCCAGTGCCCGGCGATCACCACGCCGAGCGAGGCGACCCGCAGCAGGTCGACGTAGCGGTCCCGGTCGGGTGGGGTCGCGGCCGCCAGTGCGGCGGCGGAGGTGCCGGGCAGGGTGGTGGAGGTCATGCCGGAAACCCTGCCGGGCCGGCGACCGCCACGGATGGGTGCGCGTACTCAACCGGCGGCGGTGCCGATGCCTACGGGGCCTACGGGCGGCGTCCCACCGGGTGCTTACGGACCGGTGGCGGCGCCCAGGCTGGCCGAGCCGAGCACCCGGGCGATCGTCACCTCGATGACCACCCGCTGCGGGTTCGGCCGCGGCCTGCGGTAGCGCTCGGCGTACCGGCGCTCGGCCTCGGCGACCGACTCCGGGTCGTCGCGGACCACGGCCCGGCCCTCGATCGTGCTCCAGCGTGCTCCGTCGACCTGGCAGATCGCCACCCGGTCGCCGCCCGCGCGGACCTGCCGGACCTTCGCGGAACCGCCGGACGCGATCACCCGCAGCAGGCCCGCCGCCGGGTCGACGGTGGCGCCCACCGGCACGACGTGCGGCGAGCCGTCGGCGCGCAGCGTGGTCAGCGTGCAGAGATGGCGCTCGGTCCAGAAACCTAGGACGGCCGGGGCGGACAGGGACAACGCGCCGCTCATGCGTGCTCCACCAAGAAACCAAGGACGAGGGACAACGCGCCGCTCATGCGTGCTCCACCAAGAAACCAAGGACGAGGGACAACGCGCCGCTCATGCGTGCTCCGCTGGTAGGTGGCCCAGGCGCACCGCGGCGACCAGGCGTTGGTGGTCGCTCTCGACCTGGTCGGCGTAGGCCCGCGCGAACGTGCTGAGCATGTCGTCGAGCTTGTCGCTGCCGCCGATGTAGCCGGCGATCATGGACGCGCCGCTGGTCCGGGCGTGGCTCTTGGCGAGCAGGAAGCCGCAGATGCCGGCGTAGTCGGCCAGCGCGCCGGCGTTGATGTCCTCGACCAGGATCGCGCCCTTCATGTCGCGGAACTGGCGCACGTAGAACTGCTGGTCGCCGACCGTGGCCCAGCCGAGCAGCGGATCGCTGACGGTCTGCAGGGCCTGCTGGTATTCGACCACGCGCTGGCCCTGGTGCCGGTGCCAGGCGACCGAACCGTGCTGATGTTTCGCGATCACCGACCGGCGGGCCTGCTTGAGCTGCAGGAACACCACGTCGTCCGGGCTGCTGCCCTCGCACAGCGCGACGTACGCCCGCAGCCCGACCGAGCCGACCCCGACCACCTTGTGCGCGATGTCGACGATCCGGTAGCCGGCCAGGATGCGTGCCCAATGCGGGGGCAGCGTGTTGAGGTAACCGTCCAGCGCGGCGGACAGGTAGCCGATCTCCCGCTCGCTGGGCCGGGTGATCAGCGGCGGCTCCTGCACCAGCCGCACGGTGCCGTCGCGCTGCTCGGTGAAGCGGGGCAGCGCGCGGTCGCTGGTGCGCCGTCGGGCCCGGCGAGCGGCCCGTTCGATCTCGTCGCGGAGGCCCTCCTTGGTGGCCGCCTTCCGCAGATCGTCCACGTCGAGGGCGGCGAAGGAGCGGGCCAGCAGCGGCATCTCGGCGAGGTGTCCGATCTGCTCGCGGTATTCCTCGACGCAGTGCCGCACCGCGTCGGCGCAGGCGTGCTCGCGGAAGCCGTTCTGCCGCCCGGCGACCCAGACGCTGGTCACCAGCCGGCGCAGGTCCCATTCCCAGGCGCCCGGGTGGGCCTCGTCGAAGTCGTTGAGGTCGAAGACCAGTTCCCGTTCGGGGGAGGCGTAGAAGCCGAAGTTGCCGAGGTGGGCGTCGCCGCAGATCACCGGCGTGATGCCGGTCTGCGGCAGGGACGCGAAGTCGTCGGCCATGATGTTGGCCGAGCCGCGCAGGAACGCGTACGGCGAGGCGATCATCCGGCCGACGCGGACCGGGACGAGCCAGGGGAGCCGGCCCTCGTGCGCCTCGATGATCTGCTGGACGGGGTCGGCACGGTCCGGTGCCGGGCTCCAATGTGCGAGGTCGGAGCGCGGTGAGCGCTCGCGCAGCGAGCGGCCGAGCCCGTAGCGTTCGGCGCGGGGCGGCGCGGGTGTGCGCAGCGAGGCGAAGCCGTTGTTGTGGCGCGCGGCGGGCATGACAAGGCCGCCGGGGGGCGGGGAAACCGGTGCTGCTTCCATCACCGCCGAGCGTACGGGGCCCGGCACGATCGGGCGCACGGGCCGGTTGACGAGGGTCTTGTTATCGCTAACAATGACGATCGGGCCCACACTCCGGGATAGCCGGGTATCCGGGCCGGCCGGCCAGGGCCCGCCGGATGGTATTCCGCTACGGGACGAGGTGCGGCCATGGACGTGCACGCGGCGCGCAGCCCCGCCATGACCGATGTCGCCCGGCTGGCCGGGGTCTCGCACCAGACCGTCTCGCGGGTGCTCAACGACCACCCCAATGTACGCGAGCAGACCCGGTTGCGGGTCCGCGCCGCCATCGCCGAGCTGGGCTACCGGCCCAACCGCGCGGCCCGGGCGCTGGTCACCGGCCGCTCCCAGCTGATCGGGATCGTCGCGCAGAACAGCACCCTCTACGGCCCGGCCTCGCTGCTGGCCGCGTTCGAGCAGGCCGCGGCCGAGGCGGGCTTCGCGGTCAGCGTCGGCAGCGTGGGCCGGCTGGACCGGGAGTCGATCGCCGGCGCCGTCGAGCGGCACCTGGATCAGCGGGTCGCCGGGCTGGTGGTGATCGCGCCGGTGAAGTCCGCCGACGACGCCCTGGAGGGCATGCCCGCCGGGGTGCCGCTGGTGACCATCGACGGCGATCCGCAACGGTCACACACGCTCGTGACCGTGGACCAGGCGGCCGGCGCGCGCGCCGCCACCCGGCACCTGCTCGGCGCCGGGCACCGTACGGTCTGGCACATCTCCGGCCCCCCGGAGTGGTACGACGCGGCCTGGCGCATCGAGGGCTGGCGCGCCGCCCTGGAGGAGGCCGGCGCCGAGGTGCCGCCGCTGGTGAACGCCGATTGGTCGGCCGCCTCGGGTTACGACGCCGGCCGGATGCTGGCCCGGATGCCCGAGGTCACCGCGGTCTTCGCCGCCAACGACCATCAGGCGCTCGGCCTGCTGCGCGCGTTCAGTGAGCACGGCCGCCGGGTGCCGCACGACGTCAGCGTGGTGGGCTTCGACGACGTGCCGGAGGCCGCGTACTTCATTCCGCCGCTGACCACCGTGCGGCCCTCCTTCAACGCGGTCGCCCAGGCGGGCCTGGACCTGCTGCTGGCCCAGATCACCGACCCCGCGACGCCGCCCAACCGGGTCGTCATCGCCCCGCGGCTGGTCGAGCGCGCCAGCGTGGCTCCGCCAGCGTAAAACCGGTTTCCTGTAGGTTGCCGCGTTGTAACCGCTCACCCGTTGACATCGGAAATGTTAGCGCTCACACTCGATTCCACGCCGCCAGGCGTGTGCCCTGTGACACTTCCCGGAGGTAGTCAGCCATGCCCGTCGCTCCGTCCGAGACCTACGTGATCGGCGTCGACTTCGGCACCCTCTCCGGCAGGGCCGTCGTCGTGCGGGTGTCCGACGGTGCCGAGCTCGGCTCGGCCGTCCACGAATACCCGCACGCCGTGCTCACCGAGGCCCTGCCCGACGGCACCCCGCTCGGTCACGACTGGGCCCTGCAGGTGCCCGGTGACTACGTCGAGGTGCTCCAGCGCGCCGTGCCCGCCGCGGTGCGCGCCGCTGGCGTCGACGCCGCCCAGGTCGTCGGCATCGGCACCGACTTCACCGCCTGCACGATGGTGCCGACGCTGGCCGACGGCACGCCGCTGAGCGAGGTCGAGGGCCTCGCGGGCCGGCCGCACGCGTACGTCAAGCTCTGGCGCCACCACGCCGCGCAGCCGCACGCCGACCGGATCAACCAGCTCGCCGCCAAGCGCGGCGAGGCCTGGCTGCCCCGCTACGGCGGCCTGATCTCCTCGGAGTGGGAGTTCGCCAAGGGGCTGCAGCTGCTGGAGGAGGACCCCGAGCTGTACGCCCGGATGGACCGCTGGGTGGAGGCCGCCGACTGGATCGTCTGGCAGCTCACCGGCTCGTACGTCCGCAACGCCTGCACCGCCGGTTACAAGGGCATCCGCCAGGACGGGCACTACCCGGCGCCGGAGTTCCTCGCCGAGCTCAACCCCGCCTTCGCCGGTTTCGTCGCCGACAAGCTGGACCAGCCGATCGGCCAGCTCGGCGCGGCCGCCGGCACGCTCAGCGCCGAGGCCGCCGGCTGGACCGGGCTGCGCGAGGGCATCGCGGTCGCCGTCGGCAACGTCGACGCGCACGTCACCTCGGCGGCCGCCCAGGCGCTCGATCCCGGCCAGATGGTCGCGATCATGGGCACCTCGACCTGCCACGTGATGAACGGCGCCGAGATCGCCGAGGTGCCCGGGATGTGCGGCGTGGTCGACGGCGGCATCGTCGCCGGCCTGTGGGGCTACGAGGCCGGGCAGAGCGGGGTCGGCGACATCTTCGCCCACTACCTGCGCGATCTCGCCCCCGAGTTCACCCACGAGCACCTCACCGAGCTGGCCCGCCGGCAGCAGCCGGGCGCGCACGGCCTGATCGCCCTCGACTGGCACAGCGGCAACCGCTCGGTGCTGGTCGACCACGAGCTGTCCGGACTGCTGGTCGGCGAGACGCTGGCGACACGGCCCGAGGACGTCTACCGCGCGCTGATCGAGGCGACCGCCTTCGGCACCCGCACGATCGTCGAGACCTTCATCGCCGCGGGCGTGCCGGTCGGCGAGTTCATCGTCGCGGGCGGCCTGATGAAGAACTCGCTGCTCATGCAGATCTACTCGGACGTGCTGCGGATGCCGTTGTCGGTGATCGGCTCCGAGCAGGGTCCGGCGCTCGGCTCGGCCATCCACGCGGCGGCCGCCGCGGGCGCGTACCCCGATGTGCGGGCCGCCGCGGCCGCGATGGGCGCCAAGCAGACCGCGGTGTACGAGCCCGACCCGGCGGCGGCGGCGGTCTACGACGAGCTCTTCGCCGAGTACACCAAGCTGCACGACTACTTCGGCCGGGGCGCCAACAAGGTCATGCGCAACCTGCGGGCCATCCAGCGCCGGGCGGCGCAGTGATCCGCACCGGTTCCCGCCACCACCGCTACCAGCACGCCTACGGACAGGAGTCCATCCGATGAAGCCCCAGATCTGGTTCCTCACCGGCAGCCAGCACCTCTACGGGCCCGAGACCCTGGACCAGGTCGCCTCCCAGTCGCAGCAGATCCAGCAGCTGCTGACCTCGTCCGGGGGGATCTCCGCCGAGATCATCAGCAAGCCGGTGCTCACCGACAGCTCGGCGATCCGTACGGTCATGCTCGAGGCCAACGCCGACCCGGCCTGTCTCGGCGTGATCGCCTGGATGCACACGTTCTCGCCGGCCAAGATGTGGATCACCGGGCTGGACGCGCTGCGCAAGCCGCTGCTGCACCTGCACACGCAGCTGAACCAGGCGCTGCCCTGGGGGTCCATCGACATGGACTTCATGAACCTGAACCAGGCCGCGCACGGCGACCGGGAGTTCGGCTACATCCAGACCCGGATCGGCGTGGCCCGCAAGACCATCGCCGGGCACGCCTCGGACCCGTCGGTGGTGACGCGGATCGACGGCTGGGCCCGGGCCGCGGCGGGCGTGCAGCGCCTGCGCAGCCTGCGGCTCGCCCGCTTCGGCGACAACATGCGCGACGTGGCCGTCACCGAGGGCGACAAGGTCGAGGCCGAGCTGCGCTTCGGCGTCTCGGTCAACACGTACGGCGTGAACGACCTGGTCACGGTCGTCGACGCGGTGCCGGACGTCGAGGTCGACGCGCTGGCGGCGGAGTACGCGGACGCGTACACGCTGGACCCGCAGCTGGCCCGCGGGGGTGACCGGCACGAGTCGCTGCGCTACGCGGCGCGGATCGAGGCCGGCCTGCGGCAGTTCCTGACCGAGGGCGGCTTCGGCGCGTTCACCACCAACTTCGAGGACCTGGGCGGCCTGCGCCAGCTTCCCGGCCTGGCCGTGCAGCGGCTGATGGCCGACGGCTACGGCTTCGGCGGCGAGGGTGACTGGAAGACCTCCGCGCTGCTCGCGGCGGTCAAGGCGATGGGTACGGGCACCGGGCGTGGCACCTCGTTCATGGAGGACTACACCTACCACTTCGGCCCGGGCGAGCAGAAGATCCTCGGCGCGCACATGCTCGAGGTCTGCCCGAGCATCGCCGCCGACCGGCCGTCCTGCGAGATCCACCCGTTGGGCATCGGCGGCCGCGAGGACCCCGTACGCCTGGTCTTCGACGCCGTCCCCGGCCCGGGCGTGGTGATCGGCATGGCCGACCTCGGTGACCGCTTCCGGCTGGTCGCCAACGCCATCGAGGTGACCGCGCCGGACGAGCCGCTACCCAAGCTGCCAGTGGCGCGTGCCGTGTGGAAGCCGGCCCCGACGCTGGCCACCTCGGCCGAGTCCTGGCTGACCGCGGGCGGTCCGCACCACACCGTGCTCACCCAGGCGGTCGGTGCCGAACCGCTGCGCGACTTCGCCACGATGTTGCACACAGAGCTGCTCATGATCGACGAGAATACGACTGTGCATGACTTCGCCGACCGGGTCCGCTGGAACCAGGCTTATTACCGTCAGTACGCCAGGTAGTCCTGTACGGCGGGTCTTTGTAACGCACCGCTAACAACAGTGTTCAGGATTGTTTACTTCTGAGCGGACGTGCGAGAAAGTTTCCCACGTCGTGCTCGTGATCTGACGACCCACATCGCAAGGAGAGAACGATGAAGTTGACCCGACTCGCGTCAGTGGCCACGGCCATGACGCTGATGGCGGCCATGGCCGCCTGCGGTTCCAGTGAGAAGACGGTCGACACGCAGTCATCCGGTGCTGCGGACAGCAGTGGCGCGCTGATCGGCGTGACCATGCCGACGCGTTCCTCCGAGCGGTGGATCAGCGACGGTGACAACCTCAAGAAGCAGCTCGAGGCCAAGGGCTACAAGGTCGACCTGCAGTACGCCGAGGACATCATCCCGACCCAGGTCAGCCAGCTCGAGAACCAGATCACCCGCGGCGCCAAGCTGCTGATCATCGCCTCCGTCGACGGCACCGCGCTGACCTCGCAGCTGCAGACCGCCAAGGACAACAAGATCCCGGTGATCGCCTACGACCGGCTCATCCGCAACAGCCCGAACGTGGACTACTACGCCACCTTCGACAACTTCAAGGTCGGCGTCCAGCAGGCGACCTCGCTGCTGGTCGGCCTGAAGCTGCTCAAGGAGGACGGCACGCCCGGCGACGCCAAGGGCCCGTTCAACATCGAGCTGTTCGCCGGCTCGCCGGACGACAACAACGCCACCTTCTTCTTCAACGGCGCGATGTCGATCCTGCAGCCGTACATCGACAAGAAGACCCTGGTGGTCAAGAGCGGTCAGACCGAGTTCAAGACGGTCGCCATCCTGCAGTGGAAGGCCGAGACCGCGCAGGCTCGCATGGAGGACCTGCTGACCTCGACCTACAAGGGCGGCGCCAAGGTGCAGGGCGTGCTCTCGCCGTACGACGGTCTGTCCATCGGCATCCTGGCCGCACTGAGGAGCAACGGTTACGGCACCGCCGCCCAGCCGTTCCCGATCGTCTCCGGGCAGGACGCCGAGAAGGCCTCGGTCAAGTCGATCATCGCCGGTCAGCAGTTCGCCACCATCTACAAGGACACCCGCGAGCTCGCCAAGACCACCGTCGCCATGGCTGACGCGGTGCTCAAGGGCCAGACCCCGGAGACCAACAACACCAAGGACTACGACAACGGCGTCAAGGTGGTGCCGTCCCAGCTGCTCGAGTCTGTGATCGTCTACAAGAGCAACTACAAGAAGGAGCTCGTCGACTCGGGCTACTACACGGAGGCGGACCTCAAGTAATCCGTGCCGGTGCCCGCCGCCGAATCCGGTGGCGGGCACCGTTCCTTCGCGTGCCGACCCTGGGGGATGAGCATGAGCGACACCATCCTGCGAATGCAGGACATCACCAAGACGTTTCCCGGGGTCAAAGCGCTCCAGGACGTCAACCTCTCCGTGACTCGCGGCGAGATCCACGCGATCTGCGGCGAGAACGGTGCCGGCAAGTCGACGCTGATGAAGGTGCTTTCCGGCGTCTACCCGCACGGCTCGTACACCGGGGAGATCACCTTCGAGGGGGAGCCCTGCCGCTTCGCCGGGATCCGTGACAGTGAGCACCGCGGCATCGTCATCATCCACCAGGAGCTGGCGCTGGCACCGCAGCTGTCCATCGCGGAGAACATCTTCCTCGGCAACGAGCAGGCCAAGCGTGGGTTCATCGACTGGAACGCCACCAATCACGCGGCCGCGCAACTGCTGCGCCGGGTGGGCCTGAACGAGAACCCGACCACCCCGATCATCGAGCTCGGGGTCGGCAAGCAGCAGCTCGTGGAGATCGCCAAGTCGCTGTCCAAGCAGGTCCGCCTGCTCATCCTGGACGAGCCGACGGCCGCGCTCAACGACGAGGACTCGGCCCACCTGCTCGACCTCATCCGCGGGCTGCGCGACGAGGGCATCACCAGTGTGATCATCTCGCACAAGCTCAACGAGGTCATGGCCGTCGCCGACCGGGTGACGATCCTGCGCGACGGGCGCACCATCAGCACCCTCGACCTGGCGACCGACGAGGTCACCGAGGAAAAGATCATCTCCGGGATGGTCGGCCGCGACCTGGACCACCGGTTCCCGCCGCACGAGTCGCACGTCGGCGACGAGATCCTGCGGATCGAGGACTGGACGGTGCACAGCCCCACCCAGCACGGCCGGGTGGTGGTCAACGGCGCGAACCTCGTGCTGCGCCGCGGCGAGGTCGTCGGCCTGGCCGGCCTGATGGGCGCGGGCCGCACCGAGCTGGCGATGAGCGTCTTCGGCCGCTCCTGGGGGACCGACATCTCCGGACGCATCTTCAAGGACGGTCAGGAGATCCGGCTCCGCTCGGTGCAGGAGGCCATCAAACACGGCATCGCCTACGCCACCGAGGACCGCAAGCGGTACGGCCTGAACCTCATCGAGGACATCAAGCGCAACATCTCGGCCGCCTCCCTCGGCAAGCTCGCCGGCCGCGGCGGCATCGTGGACGAGAACGAGGAATACAAGGTCGCCGACGGCTTCCGCAAGAGCATGAACATCAAGGCGCCGAACGTGCTCAGCATCACCGGCAAGCTCTCCGGCGGCAATCAGCAGAAGGTCGTCCTGTCCAAGTGGATCTTCAGCGACCCGGACGTGCTGATCCTCGACGAGCCGACCCGGGGCATCGACGTCGGTGCCAAGTACGAGATCTACACGATCATCAACGCACTTGCCGACCAGGGCAAGGCGGTGCTGGTGATCTCCTCGGAACTGCCCGAGCTGCTCGGGCTCTGTGATCGAATTTATACGCTGTCGGCCGGCCGGATCACCGGTGAGGTGCCGCGCGCCGACGCCACCCAAGAGGGCCTGATGGCGCTCATGACCAGAGGAACGGAGTAGCCGCGATGAGCGTCGCCCCCACCAACGCCGACCTCGCTCTCGACGGACCCGCGGCCGCCGGGCCGCCTCCGGTCGACCAGTCCCCCCGCCGGTTCACCATCAACCTGCGGCAGAGCGGGATCTACATCGCGTTCGCGGTGATCGTCGTGCTGTTCACCATCCTGACGGACGGTGACCTGCTCGCGCCGCAGAACATCAGCAACATCGTGGTGCAGAACTCGTACATCCTCATCCTGGCGATCGGCATGATCCTGGTCATCATCGCCGGGCACATCGACCTGTCGGTCGGCTCGGTGGTGGCGACGACGGGCGCGGTCGCCGCGGTACTGACGGTCAACCAGCACATGCCGTGGCCCCTGGCCCTGCTGATCACCTTGATCGTCGGCGGGCTCATCGGGGCGTGGCAGGGCTTCTGGGTCGCCTACTTCGGCATCCCGGCGTTCATCGTCACGCTGGCCGGCATGCTGCTGTTCCGCGCGGTCAACTACAAGGTGCTCGACAACCAGCGGGTCGGCCCGATTCCGAACGAGATCCAGACCCTGGCCAACGGCTTCACCGAGGGCTATCTGGGCAACATCGGCCTCGGCGCACTGGGCGGGGCCGATCTGTTCAGCCTCCTCGTCGGCATCGTCGCGGTCGGGCTGCTGGCGCTGGCCCAGTGGCGTAGCCGGTCCGGGCGCCTCAAGTACGGCCAGGTCGTCGAGCCAATGTGGCAGTTCGTCGCGAAGATCGCGGTGGCCGCCGTGGTGGTCATGTTCATCGTCGTGCAGCTGGCCCGGTCCAAGAACCTGCCCTGGGTGCTGTTGCTGCTCGCCGGGCTGGTGCTCGTCTACTCCGTCTTGGCCAACCGCTCGGTGTTCGGCCGGCAGATATACGCGGTCGGCGGCAACCTGCAGGCCGCCACGCTCTCCGGCGTCAAGGTCAAGGCGGTGACCTTCTGGCTCTTCGTCAACATGGGCGTGCTCGCTGCCGTGGCCGGCATCGTCTTCGCCGGGCGCCTCGGCCAGGGTAATCCGACCGCGGGCACGAACGCCGAACTGGACGCGATCGCGGCGGCCTTCATCGGCGGCGCGGCGGTCCAGGGTGGTGTCGGCAAGGTGGTCGGCGCCATCACCGGTGGCCTGATCATGGGTGTCCTCAACAACGGCATGTCGCTGATCGGTGCCCAGAGCGAAACGGTGATGCTGGTCAAGGGCGGGGTCCTGCTCGCCGCCGTCGCCTTCGACGTCTGGAGCAAGCGCCGCGCCGGCGCCTCCCGCTGAGGGGGAAACCGCGCGACGGGTGATAGGGGAGAGACGGCGGCGGCCCTTGGGGGGACCGCCGCCGTCTCGTATCCGTGTCGGTGCCGTGTTGCTGCCGTGTCGGCGGGGCCGCGCAGTCTCTGTGGCATGACTCAACAGATGACCATTCCCGTCACGATCGTCGGCGCCGGCCTCGGCGGCCTCACCCTGGCCCGCGTCCTGCACGTGCACGGCATTCCGGCCACGGTCTACGAAGCGGAAGCCGCTCCGACGGCCCGCGCGCAGGGCGGCATGCTCGACATCCACGACTACAACGGGCAGCCCGCGCTCGAAGCGGCGGGCCTGACGGCGGAGTTCCGCAGCCTCGTCCTGCCGGGCCGCGAGTCCTACCGGGTCGTCGACGGGGACGGCACCGTCCTGTTCGACAAGCCGGACGACGGCTCGGGCGGGCGTCCCGAGGTGCAGCGTGCCGAGCTGCGACAGATGCTGCTCGATGCGCTCCCGGCCGGCACCGTCCGGTGGGGCCACCGGGTCAGCGGCCTGCGCGCCCTCGGCGGGGGCCGCCATGAGGTGACCTTCGCCGACGGCACCACCGCCGTCACGAGGCTGCTCGTCGGCGCGGACGGTGCGTGGTCGCGGGTCCGGACCCTGCTCACCGACGTCACACCCGAGTACGGCGGCATCTCGTCTGTCGAGACCTTCCTGTTCGACGGCGACAACCGCCACCCCGCCAGCGCGAAAGCGGTCGGCGGCGGGTCGCTGTACGCGGTCGACACGAGGGCGAGCGGGAAGATCTTCGTTGTCCACCGGGAGAGCGGCGGGAAGCTGCACGCCTACCTGATGCTGGCCAAGCCGCTGGACTGGTTCGCCGGCATCGACTTCACCGACCCCGCCGCGGCGGCCGCGCGAATCGCGCGGGAAGTCGACGGTTGGGCCCCCGAACTGACCGCGCTGATCACCGACAGCGACACCGACCCGGTCCACCGCCCGCACTACGGGCTGCCCATCGATCACCGGTGGGACAGCGTGGCGGGGGTGACCCTGCTCGGCGACGCCGCCCACGTGCAGCCCCCGAACGGCGAGGGCGCCAACCTGGCCATGCAGGACGGCGCCGAACTCGCCACGGCCATCGCCGCGCACCCCGGCGATGTCGAGGCCGCGCTCACCTCGTACGAGCAGGCGATGTTTTCCCGCAGTGCCGCGGCCGCGGCCGATGGCGCCGCCTTCACCGAACTGCTCCTGGGCGACAACCAGGCCCAGAATCTGATCGACATCTTCACCGGAGCGCAGTAGCGGTCCTCGCGTTGAGGTCTCGCCGGGGGTGCGGCGGCGGGTGAGCGATGATGGTGGCGTGCGGATCACGACACTCGGCCCCCTGGCGGTGGACGGCCGCCCGGTGCGTGGCGACCGGCTGGCCGCGGTGATCCGTGAGCTCCTCGACGCCCGGGGCCGCACTGTCTCCACCGGCGGCCTGGTCGACGCGGTCTGGCAGGGCGCGCCGCCCGATGACGCCGCGGGCGCGGTGCAGGCCCTGGTCGGCCGCGTCCGCCGGCTCGGGGTCCGGGTGCTCGCCGCGCCGGGCGGTTACCGGATCCCGGCCGACGAGGTGCAGGTCGACGCCGTCACGGTCCGCGTGCTGGCCGACCGCGGCCGGCAGGCGCTGGTGGCGGGCGACCCGGTCCGCGCGCGGGCCTGCGCCGACGAGGCGCGGGCGCTGTTCCCGGAGATCCCGGAGCTGGCCGAGGCGGGCAGCGCCCGGCTCTTCGGCGATGTCGTCACCCTGCGGGCGGAGGCCGCCCTGGCCGGCGGCGGCCCGTTCGACGAGGCGGATCTGCGCCGGCTGGCCGCCCGGGTGCCGCCCGACGAGCCGGCCGCCGCGCTGCTCGTGCGGGTCCTCGCGGCGCAGGGACGCGACGCCGAGGCACTCGACGTGGTCGAGCGGGTGCGCGCCGAGCTGGCCCATCGGTACGGCGCCGACCCGTCACCGGTGCTCGCCGAGGCACATGTGGCCCTGCTGCGCGGGCAACTGAAGGCCGCGCGTCCGAAGCGGACCGGCAATCTCCCCGCCGCCTGGCGCCGGGCCGCGACCCCGCTGGTGGGCCGCGGCCCGGATCTCGCCGCCGTCGGCAAGGCGCTGCTGGAGACGCCGTTGGTCACCGTGGTCGCGACCGGCGGGGCGGGCAAGACCCGGCTGGCCGCCGAGATCGCCCGCTCGGTCAGCGGCTCCCGGCCGGTCCGGGTGGTCGAGCTGGCCGGCCTGCGCTCGCCGGCCGAGGTGCTGCCGGCCGTGCTCGCAGTCCTGGGCGGTGCGGACGCCGCCGGCCCCGGCGGCCCGGCCCCGGACCGCCGCGTGCTCAGCCCCGGGGAACGGCTGCGTGCCATCGGTACCGAGCTCGACGGGCTGCTCGTGCTCGACAACTGCGAACACCTCCTCGACGCCGCCGCGACCGTCGTGGCCGACCTGCTGGCCGTGGCGGCGCCCGAGGTCAGTGTGCTCGCCACCAGCCGGGCGCCGTTGGGCCTGGTCGGAGAGTTCGTGCACCGGCTGCCCGCGCTGCCCGACGACGAGGCGCTCGCCCTGCTCGAAGCCCGCGTCCGGGCCGGGGGATCGGCGCCGGCCTGGCGACGGGAGCAGGCGCTGGCCCTCTCGCACCGGCTGGACAACCTGCCGCTCGCCCTCGAACTGGCCGCCGCCCGGCTGCGGTCCATGCCGATCGACGACGTGCTGGCCGGGCTCGGCGACCGGTTCGCGCTGCTCGACGACGCGCTGCGCGGGCTGCCCGAACGGCACGCCAGCCTGTGGGCGATGGTCGACTGGAGCCGCGAGCTGCTCGGGCCCGGCGAGCGGGACCTGCTTGAACGGCTGGCCGTCATCCCGGCCCCGTTCACCGCGGATCTCGCCCTCGCCACGGCCGGCGGTGCGCGGCGGGGCCTGGCGATCCTGGTCGAGCAGTCGCTGCTGCGGCTGGAGGAGGGCGACGGCGCCCCCCGCTACCGGATGCTGGAGACGGTCCGCGAATACGGCGAGGCCAGGCTCGACGCGGCGGGCGGGCGCGAGGCCGCCATGGCCGGCCTGGTCGGATGGGCCGTGCGGCGGGCGGTGACGCTGGCCGCCGACTTCATCGGCCCCGCCCAGATCGAGGCGCTGGAAGGCTGCGCGGCCGACCAGGACAACCTGGTTGCCGCCCTGCACTGGGCGCAGAACCACAACGACGAAGCGGCCGCGGTCGACGTCGCCAGCGCCCTCTTTCAACTGTGGACGGTGCGCGGCCAGCACCTCGACGCCATCGCCTGGGCGCGCAGGCTGCTGCAATTCGACGACCCTGCCGCGCGGCTTCGGTCGGCGATCCTGCACGGCCGGGCCAGCGGCCGTCCGCTGCCGCACGCCGACCGGCTCGCGTGGCTGTGCGTGCTGATCGGCGTCAACGCCGGGAACACCGGCCCCATGCGGCTCAACGTGCTGGCCCGCCGCGCCCTGCGTACCCTGTTCGCGGAGCGTCCCGGCGACGTCTCGCCCCGCACCGCCGCGCTGGCGGCGGCGCTGCCCGGGCTGGAGCAGGCGGACCCAGACAAGAGCCTGGCCGACGCCGCGACCCTCATCGCGCACCCCGACCCGTACGTCCAGGGGATGGGCCATGTCATCCGGGCCGTCCTGATCGAGAACGCCGGCACCCGGCAGGACGCGGTCGGCGACGCCGAGCTGGCCTACCGCCGGTTCGAGGCCGTCGGTGATCACTGGGGGATGGGGATGGCGGCCCAGGCCGCCGGGCATGCGACCGGTGCCGGCCCCGACTCGCGCACCGAGGAGTGGCTGCGCCGCAGCGAGCGGCACCGGGAGCTGGTCGGCGCGGCCCAGGACGCCCGCACGACCCGGGTGCTGCTCGACACGCAGCTGGCCCTCGCCGGCGACGTCGAGGCCGAGCGCCGGCTGCTGGCGACCGCCGGCGCGGACCACGTGGACGAGATGGACGCCTGCCAGGCCAATCTCGGCCTGGCCCAGCTGGCCTGGCGACGCGAACGGCACGACGAGGCACTGGCCCACGCCGACGCGCTGTCGCGGGCGATCGCGGACGGCAGCGCGCCCGGCCCGACGCAGCCGCGGGCGGTCTACCGGATCGTGGCCGCCGTCATCCACCTCTGGGTCGCCGAGGCCCGGCCGGCGGCCGGGACGACCGCCGGCGCCGGCGCGCGAGCTACCGAAGCGCTGCGGCGTTCCCGCACCGAGGTGCTGGCCGCCCACGACCGCCCGCTGCTCGGGGCGTGGGCGATGGGTGGCGCCGAGCTGGCCGCCTTCCGGGGCGACGCCGCGACCGCGCGCGAGCTGTGGGCGATGGGGACGCGGGTCGGCGCGAATATCGGCCGGGTCTTCCCGCAGGGACGCGGCGAACGGCTCGCGGAGGCCCTGGGCGACCGGGCGAGCCGCGAGTCGTTGCTCGCCGAGGCCGGCGGGCTGAAGGGGACCGTCGTCTACAGCCGCATCGGCGCGCTGATGGACGACCTGCTCGCCTAGGGGTGTCCGGCGGACCGAGTGTGGCGGGGGGGCCC